>JAANMV010000057.1_pt1 | contig 114711 bp, 108 predicted proteins | sample 7279661 | NCBI WGS metagenome assembly JAANMV01 (sample SAMN14094540, study PRJNA606508) | bioreactor metagenome | isolation source: A lab-scale SPAN reactor treating ammonium-rich wastewater day 121 | place: Ireland: Galway | collected 2017-05-16
AAGGCGACAGTAATTTTCAGCTTACCTGGGAGCCGCTGTATGCTGATGTATGTTTATCGGGTGAAATGGGCTATACATACGGGATATACACCCTGGTATTTAAGGATGGAAATGGAATTGAAAAATCAAGCCGGGGAACTTATGTATCAATCTGGAAAAAAGATAAGAATGGCAACTGGAAGTTTGTGCTGGATACAGGGAATCCGGGGCTGGAACCGAAGAAGTAATATAATTAGATTATATCAGTTCGTTCATAAGACTCTTAAGACATGGGTATAAAAAGAACTACAATATTAATATAATTGTAAATTAATTAATATTGTCATGCTGAACTTGGTTCAGCATCTGCTTACATACTCTAAAATATAATATATTACGCAAAAATCACTGACTAACATAGTTTTTTAAAGTATTTTTTTGATTAATACCTATTTGTTAAACCAGAGATATTGTTTAATAATTGTTTAAATATTATTTTATAGTATGGGCAATAATAATTATTATGTGTATATGATGAGTAATAAATCAAAATCGATTTATACTGGTGTAACTAATAACTTATATTTGAGAGTTTTGCAGCATAAATATGATATCAATATTGGATTTACTTCCAGATACAAGATAAATAAACTTGTTTATTTTGAATGGACCGATGATATTGAAGCTGCTATTAAACGAGAAAAGCAATTGAAAAACTGGCATAGGGAGTGGAAAATAAATTTAATAGAAAAAAATAATAAAAACTGGGATGACCTTTCCAACGGATGGTATGATGATATAGATCCTTATGAAGTTTTAAAAGGTTATGGGATTGAATAATCTTTTTCATAATTATAAATTATAAATAAAATTTAAGGAGTATGCCAGCAGACCCTGAAACAAGTTCAGGGTGACAATTTATACGTGCCTATTGAAAACACATAAACACCTGCTCACCGTAATATTAGTGCAGACAAGAGTTTTGAAGTGGCTTGAAATACTACAAGGGGCATATAGCCCCTTGTTTGTTTACACGAAATAGTATAAACTCATCCGATGACTTTAAGTCATCGGATGAGTATGTGTAATCAATCAGTAATTTCAAGCTGTAATTCTTCGCTGGAGCCTCTTACATCGGGATAGTACATCAGCATACCGGTTGCGGGTATTACATTGTATTTGCCGGGAATCTGAGCCCTTAAAATGTAGGAGAACTCATAAGTATCACCGTACAGGTATGTTGCAAAGAATGTCACACGGTTATCGCGTATATCCTTATCGGCATACCACCAGCGCCACCAGTAATAGCTGTAGCCTGAATAATCCTTTTCATCTTCAATAGTATAAGCCCAGTCATCTTTAATTACTTCACATCCGGCCGGAATCGGGTCTTCAAGCATAAAATACTGCAGGTCACGGTCTTTGGCTTCAACTCTTACTTTTACAAGTATCTCATCGCCTGATTTAACCTTGCCGTCAAAATACTTCTTCTGATAAATTATTTTATCATCATTATATTTTGTATACTTTTCAATTTTGAAGTATTCCTTCTGTACCCTGAATCCGTTCTCTCGGGGCTGTATCTTACCTTCGTTGGTATAATATCTGAGGTCGCTGGATATATAAACCTTGCCTGCGCCTGATTTTTCTATTTTAATATCATTCTGCCCTGCTTTAAGCTTAGAGCCCTCAATAACAAACTTCAGGTCTTTTTTGAATATATCATCCCTTGTCATGCGTTTATCAAGCAGCATTTCACCGTTCACAAACAGCTTTACTGAATAATCAGGTTCAAGCTCTTTAGAGGTTTTAAGATAATCAACCATTGCGTATATTATGAATGCAGTAGACTGTGTATTCCACCAGCCGCCGCCCTGGCGCTGCTGCATAAGCCAGCGAACTGCGCGGTTCATAAGTTCGGGGTTATCCTTTAAGCTAACGGGATCCATAAGCAGCGCCTTAACTGCCATGGCAGTTGTCTGCACTTTATCATCCTGCCAAGTATAATGCCATGTCTTGCCGCCCCAGAAAGCTCCGGACTCGCCCATATCCTGAACATGAGTTACCAGCATCTTAGAATATCTCTCAGCTGCTTCTTTATTGCCGAAATTAGTTGCAGCCATCGAAAGAAGAGCAATAGAATAATCGTTCATTTCTTTTTCACTCAGTATCTGAAGCTGTTCTTCGAACAGCTTTGTATCGGTATTTTCAGCATACGATAAAGCATACAGCATATAAGCTCTTGTTGTAGCTTCAATATTTCTGTCTTTAAGCTGATTCTTTATTGCTTTTACTCCCTTTGAAAGAACATCTTTCTTAACATTATAGCCAGCTTTATCACCAAGCGTGAGTCCGTATATAACGTAGCTTGTCATAAAGGGGTGTGACTGATCGTTTGTCCACCATCCCCATCCGCCGTCATAATGCTGCATTGAATAAAGCCTGTTATACCCGGCTTCAACCATTTTAGGAAGGTCTTTCTGCGTTGCATCGCTAAGCGGTGCATTCAAATCCTTAAATGCATTAGCAACAATTACTGTGGGCAGAAAGCGGCTCATAGTCTGTTCAACACAGCCGTATGGATATCCTACAAGCTCATCAAGCGCGCCAAGCATTGTGGAAGCAAGTGACGGCGCAACATTAAGCGTAAGCTTGGTACTGCGAAGGTCAGTATATTCAGGTATGTTTACAAATTTATATTCAGATTTTTCGGGATCGCTGATATCCATAGCCTGGAAATTTGCAAGCTGCAGCCCGTGAGGCTGAAGCGGTATCTTCATTTCTACTGCGTCGCTTTCAGTATCTGTTAATGCTGATGCTGTAAGCTTTGCAAATCCGGTTGGATTAGTTACCTTAATTTTCCAGTCAATGCGTTTCTCTTCATTTTTACCCATAGTTATCATCTGTTCTTTAGGATCTCCCAGTATCTCAACATTTTCAGCTTTAAAGGTAAGCTTGGTTGATTTGTCAGTTTCAAGATAGTTATGAATTATTGTTGAAATAGTAACTTCATCATCCTGCTGAAGGAACCGCGGTGTTTCCATTCTTACCAGCAGATCCTTACGGGTAATAACCGTATTAACCTGCTGCCCTACTTTAGTATCATTTGTGATAACTCTTGAAGTCAGGGTCCAGGAAGTGAGATTATCCGGAAACTTAACTGTTACCGTTGCATAACCGTTCTCATCTGTTATTACAGATGGATTCCAGTAAATAGCATCCCGGAAATCGCTTCTTACTTCAGCTTCAACAAACTGACCTGAGCCATCTTCTTCTTTTCCCAGGTCACCTTTAAAATATCCGTCTTTATCATTAGACATTTTACGTTTACTTTCAGTTTTAGGCGCATTAACTTTTTCATCCATTACTATTCCGGACTGAAGAGAAGTCTGCCCGTCATCAAATGACTGCTGCATCTGTTTGTTTGCATCTATTATTAATCCTTCTGAACTTGAACGCAGATTAACTTCGATGACCTGCCCTTTTTTAACTTCCAGATCTTTTTCGCTTTCTTTGGTTTTCTTATTCTGTTTAACGCTTATGGAATAAGAGCCTTCAGGCAGCTTGAACTCAAACGAGCCGTCATCACCGGTAGTTGCAGCTATAAAATCACCGTCAATAACTATTGTTGCATAAGCAACGGCGTTGCCGTTCTTATCGGTAAGCCTGCCTTTAATTGTACCAAGCTCGCCTTCTTTAAGTGATTTTACATCGAACCTTTCATAAATTGTTATCAGCCTGGAATAACTGTAATATGAATAAGCGTTGCTGTAATGAATACTTACAGTGTTCCATTTAGGTGAATAGAAAAAGCTTTTTATATCTTTTGTATTATCAGGTCTTATAGCGTAAATACTTTCATCAATCACACCAAGCGATACTTCGGCATTAGGTACGGGGTTTCCCGCAGCATCAGTAACTTTTATCATTACAGTGCCGTCATCCTTGGGTTTATAAGAAGTTTTATCTGTGGCAATATTTACAGTCAGGAATTTTTCCTCCGGCATTACCATAACAGACTTGCTGGCTGAATAAAACTGCCCGTTGCTTACATAAGCCGCCGATATATAAAAATTAGGGCCGGCGTTTTCACCAACGGGGATTTCTATAAGCTTTGATGTGCCGTCGATCTTTTCAACCGTATAGGTTAATATGTTATCATTCTGTGTAGTGATAAGAACATTAGCGCCCGGAGTAGTTGTGACTATCAAAGCTTTGCATATTTCACCGGGTTTATAGCTGTCCTTATCAGGAAATATCTGCACTGTGCCAGACTGGTTATACCACCACCACATATCGCCTTTTGAAACATAGCAGTATGTGTTATCAGTAACTTTTTTGCCGCGTGTATCATACGATACTATTTCAATCGAATAATATCCTTCATCAGCAGCATCAAAGCTTACAGTGCCTATTCCTTTATCATTGGTTGAGCCTTTTACAGATGTTACATAATCTTTTTTCTGTTTGTAATCAGGATATCCGCTCCATGTTAAGCGGTTTACAACCGCTTCAAAGCTTACCTGCTTTGGCTTTTCGGCAAAATCCATTGCCCTTACCTCTACGGTTATCTTCTCATCCGGCTTATACATATACTTATCAGCCTTGGATGACATAAAGAAATCTGACCTGGTTACATAAACCGTTTTTGTGGAAGATATTTCGCGCCTGGATTTATCTGTAACCTTAGCCTGTATTATATACACAAAATCTGTTTCATAAGTACCTTCACTATCCCAGTACCACCAGTAATTATACTTTGATTTAAAATCTTCCTTAATGCTGTAGTCAAAATCAAACCTGCCTTCTTTATCAAGCTTTCCGGTGCCGCTGAAGATGAACTCGGAGTTATTGAACTGCTGGTTTTCATCAAGCGAGCTGTAATAATCCTCATACCACCAGCGGTATTCGCTGAAATACCACCAGGGTTTGTAGAAAGTTTTTTTGTAAACATTATATTCCACTTCTGCATCCTGCACAGGCGAGCCGAAATAATAATCTGCCTGTACAATTCCTTTTATGCTTTCGCCGTCAAGGTACTGTTCTTTATCAAGTGTTATGCCTACTTTATATTCGGGCTTTTTATATTCTTCGACATAAAAGCTGCCTGTATACTGCTGGCCGCGTTCAAGCTCAGCATAAATAAAATACTGCCCGAGCGGCGCATTATCTTCAATTTCATAAGTCCCGTTAAAGCTTCCCTGTGCATTGGTTTTTAGAACCTGCTTATAAACTTCAGCGCCGCGTGAATCTTTGATCTTCACTGTAATTTCGCGCTCCGCATAATTTTCAAATCCGCCCGGATTAGAGCGTCGGATTATTCCTTTAAACTCTACGGGTGATTTCGGCCTGTAAACCGGCTGGTTTGAATAAATGTAAACGCTGTACATATTTGCCCCGTAACCAAAATAAAGATACGGATCACTTACAGCTATATCATCTCCTTTTCTGCCGATAATAAGCGGGTATGCAATGTTATTTGCTGCGGCATAATCCCTGTCGCCGGAAGTAATTTCTTTGTAAAACAGGCCGCGCATTGTTTTGCCTGTGCCGATTTTTTTTGAACCCAGGAAAAAGTTCAGGTCAACATCTGTTAAAGGTTCGCCTGAACGCCTGTCAACTGTATAAGCAAGCAATGCGTTATTGGATGCTTCAGTGATAGTTCCTATATCGGTAACAAAAAATCCGGTATAGGCAACTTTATTTTTATATCCAACACGAACAACAAAGGCGCCTTTTTGTTTTGGCTTATATGTAACGGTTTCATAGCTGTAGTAGTAATCATCATCTCCTTCTACCTTCATGCGCTTATTAAAGCTTTCAATTTCAGTGCATAGCCCCAGCAGGTTAAGGCTGTCTTTGCTAAGCACGTCAATCTGGTAGTTGGATGTTTGCCTGGAAAAAAATCCTTCGATATCATCTATTTTATATATCTTGAAATTGAATTCTGCCCCCTTTTTAAGATAATAAGCGTAGATATTTATGGCAACTTCATCGCCTGATGCATACATATTATTGCTGTAGACTGTGTAGGACATATTGAGGTCTTCGTTATCATTCTGCCCGAAAGATAATGAAGGGAACAATATGGCTGCCAGAAGCAATAATGCTGTAAAATTTCTTTTTAGATGTAACATATTAAATCTCCTTTAGTAAAACTTATGGTAAAGAAACAATTTTTCTGATATTCTTACTTAATTATATGCAAAATAACTGTTTTTGTTCCCATATTATGAATAAAAAAATATGAATTCTTACTATTTTAGAAATTTAACTTGTAATGCGAAAATTAATGAATTATATTTAGAAATAAATTAATATTTATTTTAAAGCAGTTATAAATATGTAAATAGAATTAGATTTTATGCCTAAATTACTTTAAAATTCTTAAACAAGTAATTATGCAGAAGTTTTTTATAAAAACCCGGTGTTTCATTTTCCTTTCGAATCATATCCGAATAATTTTCTATTGTTTTATTTTTACGTTAATTCAAAACACTTCTCTTTCTCAATGGATACAGCAGAACAGCGGGGTGACTGATGATCTGCGTGGTATTTCTATGATAAATATTAACACAGGTTGGGTATGCGGTGATAACGGCAACATATTAAAAACAACAAACAGCGGAGTAAACTGGATTAACCTTAACAGCGGTTTTAATTATTCACTAACAGATATACAATTTGTAAATAATAATACGGGATGGGTATCAACAAGAATCGGCGGCAGAATTTTTAAATCAACAAATGGAGGTACGAACTGGTTCCTGCAGTTTGAAACATTCCAATCAATTAATGCAATTTATTTTTTTGACGCATTAAAAGGATGGGCTGCCGGAAACGGAGGTGAAGTGTTTATAACTGCTAACGGCGGTAATACTTGGGATTCTGTTGAAATTAATATTTCATTAAATGATATTATCTTTATAAATGAATTTACCGGATGGATTTGTGGTGGAGGATATATTTACAAAACAACTGATGGTGGGTATAACTGGAAATGGCAGCATGGTGGTACAGTTGGAGGTATTTTGTCTTCTATTAACTTTATCAATATAAATAATGGTTGGGCATTAAATTTAGAGTTATATAGATTATATAAGACAACAAATTCAGGCAATAACTGGGTATTAACAGACTCATTACCAGATTGTTTTAATGCACATCATATTTTATTTACAAGTATAAACACAGGTTACGTAAGCGGTGATTGCGGAAATTTATTTAAAACCACAAACGGGGGATTAAACTGGTATCAGCAGTTTACAGGAACTAATACTTTCAGAAAATCAGCATATTTTCTGAATGATACAGTAGGCTGGTCTGTTGGCGGTAATGGCATAATAATTAATACTAACACAGGAGGCGCAATAGTTAATGTTACACAAAATTCGGAAATTGTACCTGATGAATTCAGATTGTTCCAGAACTATCCTAATCCCTTTAACCCTTATACAAAAATAAAATTTTCTAATCCAAATAATAATTATATAAAAATTAATGTTTATAATATTTTAGGACAATTAATTTCAAATTTATCTGATGGATATCTGAAAAAAGGTATTTATGAAATTGAATTTAACTCTTCAAATTTAACCAGTGGTATTTATATTTGTGAAATAGTAAGTTATAATTATAAAGGTTCAATATTAATGACTTTAATTAAATAAAAAACATAAGGAGGCATTATGTTTAAAACTTTGCTATTCATAATATTTTTTATTTTTTTTAATTATTATAATTGCATTTTTAGCCAAATTTAACCGGCAACCTGGAAATGCGGCGTAACAACTTCTGTAAGCAATCCACCTAATTATTCATATAAACCTTTTCAAACTCCGACCTTATACGAACCATTCAAAATTTTAATAGTTTATGTTACATTTTCAAACGATGAAGCATACCCGTTATTTGATAATTTCTGGTGGCCGCCAAATCAAATTCCACAAAGTCCTCGACCCGGCGGAGGATCTATTATATCTACAGTTGATGTTCCATATAATTCTGATTTCATGAATATGTATCCGGAATATTCAATATCAGATTATTTCTGTGAAATGAGCATGGGAAAGTTTGATGTTGTAGGCGATGAAGTAATTGTAAATTTAACAGAAACTGATACAGAATGTCAGCAAATGTTTGGTAATAGGGAAATACTTAATTATTATATTTTGAAATATAAGCTGGATCAGGAAATGAATTGGGATTTTTCTGTTTATGATAACTGGAGCTTTAATGCATCAACAAATGAGTGGGTGTATGAAGACGATGGCTATATAGATATGATAGTTATGTGTTACAGGAATTTCCCCAACGGCAGTTATTGGGCTTTTGAAGGTGCAAGCGGCTGGTGGAATTTAGCTACAACTTTTAACGTTGACGGTAAAACAATTAACGGCGGTTTTTCTGAATATGGATCAGGTGTAACAGTTACAGGCGGATTGATGAATTATTCAAATGTTACAGGTGCTATTCAGCATGAAATCTTTCATTATATAATGCATTCTAATAATACCTATGGAAACCATGGTTCCAGCGGACTGTTAACCGGTTTAGGTGAAATGTCATTTTGTATGAATCCTTGGGAACGTACACTGAATTATATTAATTGGGTTACACCAACAACAATACAAACTACCGGAATTTATGATTTTACATTATCGGATTATATAAAAAGCGGTCATGTTTTAAAAATACCGCTACCGAATACTTCTGGTGAAGAATTTTATGTTGTTAATAGCCAAAGAATATCTATGTATGACGGAATTGTTAGAGGCGGGAATGAAAATTGGCAAATTAACAAAGGACAGCAAAATCCATATTGTTCAACTGGTAAAGGTCTTTATATTTATCATCATATATTGATTGAAAACTCAAATTTCCCATTGTGTGACCCTCAATATGATTACTATCGTGAATTTGATCTGGAAAATGCTGAAGGTATCTTTAACTGGCATAAAGTGAGAGATGTAAATTATTATATTCCAGGTTATAATTTTACCATTCCTTTATTTGAGCCATTGGCAGGAGATGTTTTTACCGGGAAGGAAGAATCGCACCATTGGATTAATATACCAAATGCATGTATGCAGAAAGAAGTTTCTGATGATCCTTGTAACATGAATGAAGATGCAAATGATTACATAGTTACTGCTGATGATTTAGGTGACGAAAAAGATGCTTTTAATTTTGGTATTGATGAAATATTCAGCCCTTACAGCAATCCAAATACAGGGAATTCACAGAATCCGAGCCAAATTATTCCATTAACTATAAAAATTACCGGTTATAATTCAACAAATGGTGATATTAGCTTAAAAGTATATTATAATAATGAAATACAGGCTATTCAGGATTTACCACCTAGCAAACCAAAAAACATAAAAGTAACAAAACATATTGTCGATCCAATCACGGGCAGATTTAAGCCTAAAGTAACATGGGATGCAAACAGAGAACCTGATTTTGAAGATGGCGGAATTTACAAAATTTACAGAGGTGTCCAATATATATGTGATGCAGAAACAGAACCAACACAATATTCTTTGCTTGGTGTTGTAGGTGCCGGCACTGAAGAATTTATAGATCACAACATATATTTATATCCACGAACCGGCGGCAGTGGTATATGCGAATATCAGTTCAGAAGCTTATCTTATAAAGTTGAAGCTATAGATGAATCAGATAAACCGTCATTAAAGTCAGACAGGGCAATAATTAACGGTTACGTAGCCCCTTGTGATCCAATAGATGCTCCCGTATTTACTAATAATGAAATACCTGTTGATTTTGAATTACATCAAAACTATCCAAATCCGTTTAATCCTAAAACAGAAATAAATTTTGATTTACCTACGAATACATTTGTAACGGTAAAAATTTATAATTTATTGGGAGAAGAAATAGCTTTGTTGGTAAAAAATGAATACAAAAATGCCGGGAGATATGCTGTTATCTTCGATGGTTCAAATTTAGCAAGTGGATTATATTTTTATTCAATAAAAGCCGGATCGTATAAAGATGTAAAAAAAATGGTTCTGATAAAGTAATGATATTTAAAATTACTCAAAAAGCACGGCACAAAAGCCGTGCTTTTTTATTATAAAAAACTCCCTTTAAATGCTCTTATTTATTGGTTAAATTTGAGGTCTATGCTTTCAATTTCAGATATAACGGTACAGTTCGGGGCGAAGAAGCTTTTTGAGAATGTAAGCTTTATTGTAAATCCCAGGGACAGGATTGGTCTGGTAGGCTCAAACGGCGCAGGAAAATCCACCCTGCTCAAAATTATCAACGGACAAATAGAGCCTGATAAGGGTGAAATTGCGCTTTCAAAGCACGTAACCGTTGGTTACCTGCCGCAGGATGGTATTACATACTCCGGCAAAACAATTTACGAGGAGGTCTATTCCGGTGTGGGCGATATATCAGCCCTAAAAGATGAAATTGACCAGGTAAATAAAGAAATGGAAGAGCATCCGGACCATACAAGCGATGATTATATGGAGCTTGTAGAAACACTTGGCGAGCTTCAGCATAAGTTTGAAGCACTGGACGGATTCAGGATAAGATCAAATATAGAAAAGATACTCGAAGGGCTTGGATTCCATACACGCGATTTTGACCGGCAGACTGAGGAATTTTCAGGCGGCTGGCAGATGAGAATTGCTATGGCTAAGCTTCTGCTTCAGCAGCCTTCTGTGCTGCTGCTTGATGAGCCGACTAATCATCTGGATATAGAGTCATTGATATGGGTCGAAGAATTCCTTAAATCATATGAAGGCGCTATTATACTTGTTTCGCATGACAGAACTTTTCTGGATAACATTACAAATAAAACTATTGAGATATATACAGGCAAGGTTACAATTTATAACGGCAATTACAGCTACTATATAAATGAGCGTGAAACCAGAAAAGAGCTGTTGTTTAAAAGCTATGAAAACCAGCAGCGTTACATTAAGCAGCAGGAGCGGTTTATTACCCGTTTCCGTTCAAAAGCCTCGAAGGCAAGCAATGTGCAAAGCAGGATAAAGCTGCTGGATAAAATTGAGCGGATAGAAATCGAAGAAGAGGAATCGGCAATTCATTTCCACTTTCCGCCTGCAACGCACAGCGGCAGAAAAGTGTTTGAGCTGAAGAATGTATCAAAAAGCTACGGCGATAATCTGGTGCTTAAAGATGTTAACCTTGAAATAGAACGCGGCGAGAAAATAGGGCTGGTTGGAGTAAACGGCGCGGGTAAATCTACTTTAGCGAGGATAATCCGCGGCACTGAGGATATTCAGAATGGCACAAGGAAGCTTGGATTCCAGGTAGAGCTTGAATATTACAGCCAGCACCAGGCAGATACACTTGACGGGGCTACTGATGTGCTTGGCACACTGGATAGTGTTGCTGCTGGTGATATCAGGAAACAGCTCAGAACGATACTTGGCAGCTTTTTGTTCAGGGGTGATGATGTGTTTAAGCCGGTATCGGTACTTTCAGGGGGTGAAAAATCACGTTTAGCGCTTGCGCGCATGCTGCTTAAGCCCTCTAATTTCCTTATACTTGATGAGCCAACCAATCACCTTGATATGAACAGCAAAAAAGTGCTGATGGATGCGCTGCATAACTACGGCGGGACTATATTGATCATTTCGCATGACAGGGAATTCCTTGACGGCATAGTAACAAAGATAATCGAAGTTAAGGACAGGAATATAAAAACATACCTTGGCAGCTGTACGTATTATCTTGAAAAGAAGTCTGAGGAAAGATCAGGTGCAACAGAGCAGAAAAAAGAAAATAAAGCCTTTGCTGAAAACATCAATGGTAATCCGGCTGCGGTAAAGAAAACAAAGGAACAGAAACGGATTGAAGCCGAAAACAGGAATAAGCTTTATAAAGCGGCAAAACCACTTAAGGATAAAATACATAAGATTGAGAAAAAAATAAAAGAGCTTGAGGAACTGATCAGGAATACTGAAGAACAAATGTTATTACCGGAATACTACAAAGATCAGAAGGAAGCATCGAAAAAAACTCATGAATATAAAGAATCAAAAGATAAATTAAATGATCTGTATCATGACTGGATGGAAGAAACAAAAAAATTAAACAGTATCGAAGAATCTATAAAATAAATTCTCGCAAAGTCGCTAAGGCGCAAAGATAAATACAATATTTAAACCTAAATAATAATTATCATGACAGAGAATGAATTATCAAAAATTGTTGTCGACTGCTGCTATAAAATTCATACAAAACTGGGGCCGGGTTTACTGGAATCAGTTTACGAGGAAGTACTGTGTTACGAATTGTCTAAAAATAAAATAAATTACATAAGGCAACATCCAGTTAAAATAATTTACGAAGAAGTTACACTTAATGTTGGCTTTATTGCAGATATAATAGTTGAAGACAAATTAATACTAGAACTTAAATCTGTAGAAACATTAAAAAATGTTCATTACAAACAATTATTGACTTATATTAGATTAAACAATAAAAAATTAGGGTTATTAATAAATTTTAATGAAAATCTGATAAAAAACGGTATTAAGAGGATTGTTAATAACTTATAAAGAAATTTTATAAACAAGTAAAGACTTTGCGTCTTTGCGGCTTAGCGAGAGGAAAATATGAAAATTGGAAATTACGAGCTACACTCAGTTCAAACGGGTTTATTCAGGCTTGATGGCGGCGCTATGTTTGGTGTTGTACCTAAGCCGCTTTGGTCCAGGACAAATCCGGCAGATGAAAGCAACAGGATAGATATGTGCATGCGGTCGCTGCTGCTGGTTTCAGATGATAAAAAGATTCTCATAGATAATGGTGTGGGTTATAAGATGAGCAATAAGATGAATGAGATTTACGGTGTTGATCATTCAGTTTACACCCTGGAAGGTGAGCTGGCCAGGCTGGGATATAAACCTGAAGATATAACCGATGTAATTTTAACCCACCTGCATTTTGATCATGCAGGAGGCTCAACAAAAAGGAATGAGAACAAAGAGCTTGTACTAAGCTTTCCGAATGCAGTGCATCATCTGCAGAAAAAACACTGGGAGTGGGGACAGAACCCAAGCGAGCGCGATAAAGCAAGCTTTATGCCGGAAAATTATAATTTAATAAAAGAAAAAGGCATGCTGAAGCTTTATGACGGTGAAAGCAAATTTGATGAAATCATTTCCATGCATCCGGTAAATGGGCATACCCCGAACATGCAGCTGGTAAAGCTGCAAGATGACAGCACAACATTGATGTTTACGGCTGATCTTTTCCCGATGACTTCGCACATTCCCCTGCCCTACATTATGGGTTATGATTTGTTCCCATTGACTACACTTGATGAGAAGAAAAATTTCCTTCCTCAGATAGTTAAGGAAAACTGGATACTGTTTTTTGAACACGATGCATTTACCCAAACCTGCAGAGTTGAGCAGACAGAACACGGTTTCAGGGTTATTGATAAATTGGAATTAAATAAAAGGTAAATTGTCCCCAAATTTTAAAAAAATTTGCAAAGTATCTGACCTGCCTAACAGGCGCGGGCGGAAATTCACCATTGCTGAAGATACTGATATAGCGGTATTCAGGGTTGGGGAGATAATTTACGCAGTTTCAAACACCTGCCCGCATAACCAGTCGCAGGTTCTATATGACGGTTATATTGATGAAGAGCTCTACCTTGCCTGTCCGATACACGGCTGGCAGTTCAGCCTGCAAACAGGCAAAGTGCCGCCTGACTGCAAGGGTCTGAGCGCTACACTTGAAACCTACGAAGTTAAAATTGAAAACGATGAAGTTTGGGTTGAAGTGAAAGAAAAGAAAAAGAAATGGTGGTTTTAAAGAAGTAAAATGGCAAAAGTAAAAAAGCAAAAATATAGAGGATAAGCAAAGGCAAAAAGCATAAGACAAAAATCAATTTAATGATAATTGTTAATTGCCAATTGAAAATTGTTTGAATGGCCACTGTTTTTTACGCCAGGCGCGCCAGAAATATATTGCCGAACCAACAACCAGCAATACCAATGCATATTTTATTTCTTTCTGGAAATTCTGCCTGGAAAACAGAACATATACAAATCCGGCAAATGCAAGTACAGCCGGCAGCGGATACAGCCACATTTTAAATGGTCTGGGGTGCTGCGGATTTTTGATACGGAAATATATAACACCAACTGTCTGCGCTAAAAACTGAACCATAAGCCTTATTACCACAAGAGCTGCAATAATATCCTTAAGCTTAAGAAAACAGAAACATATTGCAACACCGCCCAGTACCAGCAATGATACATGCGGAAATTTATGTTTGGGGTGGACTTTTGCGAAAGCTTTAAAATAGTCGCCTTCAACAGCTGCTGCATATGGCACCCTTGAGTAACCCATTAATAGCGAGAATACAGATGCGAATGCTGTCCATACAACCAGCAATGTTACAAGATTGCCCGCCCATGTGCCGTATATACGCTGCATAAATACAGATACAATATATTTCCTTGCATCGCTTCCGGCGGTTTCACTTACTTCCTGCCATGGCAAAACCCCAAGTATTGCAATATTCATAACTATATACAGGCCTGCAACAGCTAAAATTGAATAAATAATTGCGCGGGGTATATTGCGTGTCGGATTCTGTACTTCACCCCCGAAGAAATTAACATTATAATATCCCCAGTAATCGTACAACGCAATCAGCATTGCAGAGCCAAGCCCGAGGAAAAAACCGGAATCTAAACTGAATGCGTTATCGGGAAAACTGAATGCCAGGGCTGGATCGAATTTGAAAATACCCGAAACAATTATCCATACTACGGTAATAATTACGCCGCCCCAAAGCAACTGAGAAAACCGGCTGATAAACGTAACCTTGCGGTAAAGCATAAATACAGCTAGAAGTACAACACCAATTGCAACAAATGTACCGTTGTTCAGCGTTAACGCTGCTTCAAGCGAGCCGAGCAGCGGAAGGGGGAGGTTTATATCATAATTAAAATAAGTGCTGTTTAAACCGGGGAAAATATAGCTTGCATACATTGCAAGTCCTACACACCCTGAAGCCATCGAAAGCGGCGCGGAAAAAGTAAGCTGAAAAATAAACAGGAATGAAACAAGCTTTCCGAAAGTATCCTTCCCGTAAATTTCCTTAAGGTAGTTGTATGAACCACCCGCATGCGGCATAGCCGCGCCAAGCTCTGCCCATACAAGCCCATCGCTTAAACAGATAATTGCGCCGATTATCCAGCCTATCATTGCCTGGGGTCCGCCCATTGCTGCTACTATCAGCGGAATAGTTATGAAAGGGCCAACGCCAATCATATCTATCATATTAAGCGCAGTAGCTCCCTTAAGAGAAACTCCCCTTACAAGCTGTTTATCTGCTTTATTATCGGTCTGCATTACCTGATATTATCAATTGAACGCTGATTAGCTGTCTTTTGTGAGATCATATTCAAAAATAATTTTAACGCGCCTTTATGGAATATTTTCAACTGACGGTAAAGAGCAAGTGAACAATATGTGTATGTTCCGCTGCCATAGTTTGCAAACAGCAATGAGGTAGGCGGAACGGGGTCATTTTCATCCTTCATTGCCAGCAGCCGTTTGTATTCTGATGATGTTTTGATATTTGTCCCGGGTACATCTGATGGCAGGTAAATACTTCTTTCCTGAACCCAGCCAAAGAAGTCTGAATCATTTATTTTATTCGGAGAATTGAAAAATTGATGTTCAGGCTTCAGTATTTTTACTTCAGCATCTTCTTCGGTTACTCTTTCGCTTGATATATATATCGGAAACGGAGCTAAGGTACCTTTTTCATTCCAGTCCTGCGGCTTATTATAAAAAACCAGCAAGTTACCGCCGCCCTGTACGTATTTCAGAAATCTGTTATTAAACTTAACAACATCAGGCCTGTAAAAATATGTTCTGATATCAAGAATTATTGCAGAGTAATTGTTCAGGTCCCATACTTCAACAGCAAGGGGGTTAAGTGTATCATATTTTATACTGAATACATTCAGAATATTTTCAATTGTATTATCATACGTTTTAACGAGACCGATTTTGCTGTAAGCATTACCTTTTACTTCATGAATTGTTTTAATGCTGTCTTCCGGAATTACTTTCCGGTAAGAATATTGGGTTTCATATGATCTGATTATATCAGTATTCCATTTCATATTATGTATTAAGCCTGAAAAAAGGTCGTCCCCCTCTGTGGGATACATCTTATCACTTTTTACAAGCCGGTAGAATCTGTTTCCAAAGAAAAACGGACTTTCCCTGTTTACTTTATCCATTCCCTGTGTTTTATGCTTATACAGCGCTTCCCTGGAAATTTCAGCTATTGTGGTTTTGCCGTCTGATGAAGTTTTTGAAATATCTAGTTTATACAGGTCTGCTTTTGTTGAATCAAATGAACGGAAGAACAATTTTTTTATCTGCCATGGTACAATGCCATAAACTAACTGTTCAGGATGAAAGCTGGGGTCAGCCGCTTTATCAAATGCATCGAAAATTGTAATACCCACAGCCTGGTGATGCCCGTGCTGGCGGTCAGGTTTTGTTGTGATGGTATCGTGGTTAGTAATTACTACATCCGGCCTGATAACACGAATCATATAAACCAGCCGGGCTAAAAGAGAATCCCTGCTGCCCCAGAAATTAAAGGTCTCCTTTGCAGTTTTGGAAAAACCGAAGTCCAGCATTCCGAGGAAAAAAGCCTTGCTGCCCTGAATTTTTGAAGCATCGTAACACTCCTGCTCCCTAAGCCTGCCAAGCGCATCGTATAGTTCCGGGCCTGTTTCATTCTGCCCGCCTTCTCCCCTGGTGTAGAAAATTGTATATGCTTCGTATCCGTAAAGATGCCTGTAATAAGCAAGGGCTGCGCCGTCCTCGTCATCAGGATGTGCGGCAAGACAAAGAATAGTAAATGTTGGTTCCTGTGCAGTTACAAATGCAGGAATCAACAGCACGAACAATAACAATAATTTTTTCATGATTACCAAAAATAAGGATAAATGATTAAATAAAATACGAAATGGTAAAATGGCAAATTGAGCGTTAAGGGAGAGCTCTATTTCAGCACAACCATTTTTTTGACATCGGAAAATTTGTTATCTACGGTAAGCTTATAGAAATAAATACCGCTTGCGAAGTTTGAAGCATCAAAATCAACTTCATAAACACCCTGTTTCTGCATTTGGTTTACAAGTAATGTAACCTGCCTGCCGGTAATATCATAAACAGTAAGTTTAACAAAGCTGCCAAATACAGAGCCTCTTGGCAAGGAGTATCTTATCTTTGTGGAAGGATTAAAAGGATTGGGGTAATTCTGTGAAAGTGAATACTTATCGGCAATTTCAGATATTGTCTGAATACCGAATACATCGTAATAGGATATTCTTGCATTGGTTTCAATTTCAGCCAGTCCCGGACGGCTTAAGCCGTTTACCGTTCCGGTAAATGATTTTACAATTACTTTTATTTCATTTATTTTCGGCGTTCCGGGAATATTGATATTGGTTCCGTTTTCACTTATCATACCTGTACTTAATATATGCGCTTCTTCGGTTCCGTTATAATAACAGAAAATTTCACAGTCAATAACCTGAATATTAGTGTTGTTTGCCGGATTATTTCTAATATCATAAAGTGTAATTCTTCTCACATCTACAGGAACGCTCCATGTTAACGTTACAAATTCATTGCTGTTACTACTTGCTATCCAGTTCACTTTAAGCGAGTCATTGCGCGCTTTACGGTCAATAACCATTCTGCCCGGGTATTGAGTTGAATCATTAACAAACAAAAACGAGCTTTGGGTAACGGAAGCTGATGTTGAAACATTAAAGAACGCTGCTTCTGAAATAGTCGGTGGAACAGGTATCTGCGTATGCCCTGAGTGGCATCCTACACACTTAGTGCCGGTTCCCGGCGGACCGTAATTCATACCGATAACGTGAGCAACCTGACCGGTTGAGCCGCGCAGCACTTTACCGCTTGAATCAACCACCTGCTCGAACATTGAAACATTTGCCGGGGCATTATCAAGAGCAATTTGACCGGTATGAAAAATTGGTGCAGTATGGAAATAGATAGATGAATCCCTGCCTGTTGAGTCCTGCCGCTGAAAATTCATAAAGAAATTGATCCTGGCAAAACGGGTAATGGGCGGGGCATCCTGCATTGGCTGGTCAACATCGCCATTAGTGAAAGTGTTAACACAATCAAACCTGAAACCGCCGTCTTTAAACCATGTCGATGGATCTAAAGTCGGGGGATATTCACTGGCAATATCTACTACTCCATCTAAAAGTACCGGAGGTACAGGTTTGGAAAGAAGTACTTCTGCATTAAGCTCCATCTTTCCAGTAATATCAAAGAATGGAGTAAGTCCGGTTCCGTTAAGATTAATTGTATACAGACCATAATCCTGATTTTCCACAACAGTGGCATAGGAAATCAATATTCTGTTATCTGGAAGCTGAACAGGGTCACAAGCATATGGAGGCTGCATTGTTCCGTAGGATGGCGGATTACTGATATATAACTGCATTGCAGCCGGATTTACACCGATAACATGTGTACCATAACCGTTTCCCGTTTCGAATAATCTGATACCATTGCTGCCTGAAGTATTTGTAATTGACTCATCTGGCGAAAAGAGGCTTAGCATTCTGCCGTCATTTAAAATATACGGTCTGTAATTATTCTGCCCGACCCGCCAGTTACCGGTACCGGCGTAAAATGCCAGGCCTTCGCCATCGGGCCTTATCTTTGCTGCTGACCATATATTTGCAATATCATTTGTAACAGCCAGTGCTGAATCTCGTGTTAATCCGTTTGCTGTTAATACAGAAGGATGATCAATATTAAGCCACCACCGGCTGTAAACAATTTTACCTGTCACCGGATCGATAGTTGGCTCATCTGCTCCGTTGCGCTCTGTAGTAATGCGGTGCAGGTTCTGCCCGTTGGCATCAATTATATACAGGTTAGTAACACGTTTTGCGTTGTATTGCGAAAGAGCAGGATACCTGGAGCTTGAAAAACATATTCTGCCGTCAGGCAGGTAACATGGATCAAGGTCATCATATTTTATAAATTTAAATGCTGCTGTACCAAACTGGGCAAGACTTATGTTCCTGTTTGACTGGGTAATTTTTTTAAAGCCGGTTCCGTTGGAATTTATTTCATAAATTCTCCAGCTGCTGTCACGGTGTTCAATACCTGAAAAAATTATTTTTGAAGCATCCCAGAATACACAGGGGTCAGAAACATCAACCAGGCTTATACCGCCGAAATTCATTGTGCTGTCAACAAGTACCCGCAAAGTTCCGTTGGCTTCGCGAACCAGAAGCCTGCCTCCAACAACAGCTGAGCGCGAGTACGGACCCATTCCCGGCAGCAGGCTTGCCTGCTGGTAAAAAATACTGCCTCCCTGCACCATATTTCGCGAAACAAATACAACCGGGTACTGGCAGAATGCTGTATTAAGAAGGGGTAATAAAAAAAATATTGAGCAAAGGAAAAAAACTTTGCTCAATATTTTAATTGCGGATATCATTTTTCAGATCAAATTCTGTTTAAACAGTCTGTATAAAAATAATGGATAAATTACCTGTATGTAACAACAACTGAGCATACATTTTTTTCTTTATCCCATGCAAGCATAATGCTTACTTCGCGTTTATCTTTATTCCATAAAACCATACCGCCGTCATCGCTCATCATTTCGCCTTCGCCTTTTTTGAATCCTGCTTTTTCAACACCTTCTGTGAAAGGGGCCAGTATTGCTTTAGGCTTTTCTGTAGATTCAAATGTAACTACAGTACCTTCGGTGGTATTAAGCGAGCCAAGGCATTTTGAATTGATTGGCTGGGGAACATCCTGGGGATAGTCTGCGGGCATTCCTTCTTTTATTCCAAGCTCATTTGATTTATTTTCACTGCCGGTTGTCTGCGTTTTGTTTTCTCCGGCAGTTGTATTTTGTGTTGTTGATTTTGTTGTATCTTTTTTATCACCTTCGGTTTTCTGATCTGTTTTACCGCAGCCGGAGATAATTATAACAATTGCTGTTAATGCTGTAAAAAATAAATTAAGTTTTGTTTTCATGCTTTAGAGTATGTTATGAAATATTTAATATAATTTATAAAATGAATCAATTATTGCATAAAACTGCTTCAAACCTGCCGGCTACCCAGCTTTTTGAAGCATCGTTAAAATATAATGCTATTTTGCCTTTTACGGTTTTATCGCTTATACTTTCAATTTCCAGCGCACAATTCCACTGGTCAGCTGATTTATTTCCGCCTGTTTTAAAGCTTGACTGGTAAGTACCGGCATCATCAGAAAATTTTGATTTAACGAATGAACCCTGCTTTATTTCGCCGCCTTTATTCATTAAAGTAAATCCTTCAAAATTTTCTATAAAACCACAGTTCTGCTGCGGTTTAACAAGTGAAAAATTAATAACATTGTCATTTGCGCCGCGCCATTTTTCAAAATTTATATAGGCAAACTGAACATCTTTTCCGCTGATGCTGCCTTTTACAGGGAAATCCGGAATATCACCTGAAGTAATTCCGTCTTTCCAGCCAAATTCTCCTGATTTATTATTTTCAGTATTGCTGCCGGTGTTATCTGTTTTTTTTCCGCAGCCGGCAGATATAAATATAATAATTATAAAAAGAAAAAATAATGAACTGTAGTGCTTTAACAATTTTATGTTATTCAGTATTATTATAAAATAGCGTTTTTTCAGTAAAATATAAATGGAACGGTTTTGACCGTTCCATTTAAAATAATATTAACTTCCTGATTATTTGCAGAATTTGTTATATCTGTCGTTTATCCTGCCCCAGTTTAAATTGTTGATGAAGTTATCGATGTATTTAGCTCTGCCCGGGCCATCTTTGTGATAATAAGCATGTTCAAAAACATCACATGCTATTAAAGGAACACCGCCCCATATAGCGCCGTACTGGTGTTCATCTACCAGCACATTTATCAGCCTGCCTGAATAAAGCCTGTCAAAAACCAGCAGGCCCCACCCGCTTAATTTGGCTGCAACGCAGCATGCTTTGAATTCAGCTTTCCAGTTATCAACTGAACCCCAGTTTGCTTCGATAGCTGCTTTAATATCAGCACCTTTTGAAATATCGCCGTCACCGCCCATATTATCCCAGTATACATCATGCAGGTATGCGCCGGAGTGATTCCAGGTAAACCTTCTTTTTAATTCGCCAATATCAGACCAGTTGCCGTTTGCTTTTGAAAGATCGGCTGATTCAAGCTCTTTTTCAATATTATTCATAAAGGTTACATAACCTTTATGGTGTGTGTTATAATGCCAGTCAGTAGTTTCAGCATCAATAACATCTTTTAATAAAGTTTTTGCCTCCTCATCGCTGTATGGACGGGGATTAAATTTCCATTCATATGCCATTTTAATAAAACCTCCTTCAGGTTCAGAAGGCGCACTGCCTTCTTTATAGTTTAAATTTTTTTTCAGATCGAATCCGGACAGTAATCCAAGTGATACAGCTCCAAATGCGGATGTTTTTATAAAATTCCGTCTGCTGTTATCCTTCATAAAGCTGCTTTGTTAAGTTATGGATAAATAATTAATATTACAAATAGCTGATTCAGGGTTAAAGTTTCGGGTACAGCCTGAAGGCTGCAGTAAAAATGATCCCTATAAAGCTAAACAGCTACGATTGGAAAAAACTAAACACCGAAAGAGCTGCCGCAGCCGCAAGTCTTTTTAGCTGAAGGATTATTGAATGTAAAGCCTTTTCCTGTTAGCCCGTCAGTAAAATCAACAGTTGTTCCTGTTAAATAAAGAATACTCTTCCAGTCAACAGCAACTTTTACATCGCCTAACATTAAAATTTTATCGGAATCTTTAAGCTCAGCATCAAATCCAAGTGTATATGTTAAACCGGAACATCCCCCGCCTTTAACACCTATTCTCAATACATAATCGGCAGGGATTGAGTTTTCTGCCATTATTTTTTTTACCTCATTAACTGCTTTTTCAGTTAATGAAATGCCGTCTGTTACTTCCGGCTTTTTAATTTCCGGAGTGATAATATTTGTTTCTGCCATAAATGTTGTTATTAAATTTAGCTGCTCTGTTATGTTAACGAAATAATTAAAACCGCATATGCGGTTAATCTATTAATTCACTATTTTATAATCTGCAAAAATAGGTTATTTTATGAAAAAATTCATACCCAAATAAAGTGCCCAATAAGCAAACCTCCTGTCAGAACTTAAGCCGTTTGAGGAAGATTTTTCATCCCTTAATGCAATAACATGACCGTCTATAATTACTTCTTCAGCGGCCTGCCTGTTCCAGGCATTATCATAGGAATAACTGTAACCTGTAAAAAGATCAATTGTATTTTTTACTTTAAAATTCAGCTTAAAACCCGCACTATATCCATAACGCGGAGAAACCTTAAAGAAATCCAGCCCGGCTTTATGGAATGACTCGCCTCCCATAAAATTGAGCCTCATTAACCCGAAAACCGAAGGATAAACTGCTGAATTATGTCCAATTGGATTGATTTCAGCACCCAGACCTGCTGAAAAACTCTGAAGCCTTACACCAAAATCATAACCTGATGGCCCCGGATAAGTTCCGAAAAGATTATTATACCCTAAATTAAACAGACCTTTTATCTGGCCCTTTTTAGTAAACCGGTATTTTAAATATGTCTGAACCCCAAAACCGGTATTTGTTCCCAGATTATCAGAAACCAGCAACCGTTTTCCGTCAATCAGTATCTGGTCTTCAGTGGCATTTATCGAAGCCTTTTCACCGTAAGCTTCAAGCAGCGGCCTGGAGTAGCCTATACTGAAACTTAGCTCAATTCTGCTGAATGAATCCCTTGATACCGGAGATTTAGTTTTCTGGGAAAATGAAAAATTACAGAAAGCAGAAAATAAAGCCAAGGCAAGAACAATTTTATATTTCAGCATAATCACCTTTCTTAAATTGTGAATTACCGTTTGAGCCCTGTTTGTTCAGCGGTGAAATTTGACGAAGTTTTTTTACTTTTTCAGGAAGCTTTGAAATAACATAATCGATTTCTTCTTCAGTATTAAACCTGCCAATGCCGAACCTTATCACAGACCGCATTAATTCTTTGTTTAATCCGATTGCTCTTAATACGTGCGAAGGTTTTACATCTTCGGATGAACAGGCACTGCCTGTTGAAACGGCAATTTCTTTCATTGATACCATCAATGAATCAGCATCAATTCCTTCGATACTCACATTCAGGTTACCCGGGATACGGTTATTCATATTGCCGTTAATTTTTATACCATCAAGCGCAGAGCTAAGTCCGCTGTATAATTTATCCCTCAGCAGTTTTACACGGGCAGATTCATTTACCAGAACAGTGTCAGCAATTTCACAGGCTTTGCCAAAACCAACTATACCCGGTACGTTTAGAGTTCCGGCGCGCAGTCCTTTTTCCTGGGCACCCCCGTCAGTCTGCGGAACGATCCTTACCCTTGGAATTCTGCCTGATTTATACAATGCGCCAACTCCTTTAGGCCCGTACATTTTATGAGAAGAAAAACTGAGCAGGTCAACGTTTAATTTGCTAAGATCAATTTTCAGCTTTCCGGCAGCCTGTGTAGCATCAGTATGGAAGAGAACTTTTTTCTGCCTGCATAGTTTTGATATTTCATTTATCGGCTGTATTGTTCCGATTTCATTATTAACCCACATTACCGAAACCAGTATGGTTTGAGGAGATATTGCTTTTGCAATTTTTTCAACCGAAACTATACCGTTTTCTTCAACATCCAGATATGTAACAGTGAATCCTCTTTTTTCAAGGTTACGGCATGAATCAAGCACTGCTTCATGCTCAATTTTTGTTGTAATAATATGGCTTCCTTTGGAAAAATTTGCTTCTGCTGTTCCTTTTATTGCAAGATTGACTGATTCAGTTGCTCCGCTTGTAAAAATTATATCGCGGGGTTCGCAGTTTACAAGCCTTGCTGCAAGTTTTCTGGCATAGGTAACAGCTGCTTCAGCTTTCCACCCAAGCTCATGAGATTTACTGGAAGCATTCCCGTAGTGTTCGGTAAAATACGGAAGCATAGCTTCTAGCACTATAGGATCAACTTTTGTAGTTGAGTGGTTATCCAGGTATATCGGGAAACTTATCATTTATTATCAGACAATTTCTGCCAGTGTTGTTGAATTAAAATAACTGTTAATCTGCCGCTGAATTTTCTTCAACGGGCTGCTTAGTATACAGGTTTCATAGATTGAACAGGCTTCGGAATCACCATGCTGACCGCAGTCTAGTATATAGCTTTCACCTTCTATTGCATTAAATATCTGCGCCAATGTCAGCTCTTCGGGTTTTTTAGTCAGCTTATAGCCTCCGTGAGTGCCCTGTATTGAGCTTAATATCCCCTGCTTTTTAAGCTTCTGCAGTATTTTTGAAAGCAGGTCGTACGGAATTTTATACTTATCTGCAATTTCCTTTGCAGAGCTTGTGCAGTTGCCGCCCGGCAAAGCCATGTGCTTTACCGCGATAAGACCGTATTCTACTTTTTTTGATAGTTTGAACATATTTTTAAGGAGACAACCCACCCACAAAGGGGCTCCTTTGGAGCGGTTCGCCTCTGCATTTATTTTTTTATTAACCTGGCTGCAAATGAGCCGTCAATGTTATGTTTATGCGGGAATGTTTCTATACATCCTTCAGCATTAACAAGATCACCTTTTACATATTTAGAAGCATTATCTATCATGAATTCAGGATTTTTTTCAAGGAAATCATTTACAATATCCATGTTCTCCTCTTTTTCGGTCGAGCAGGTGCTGTAAACAATAACTCCGCCCGGCTTTAAATATTTTACCGCGCTGTTAAGCAGGTTTTTCTGAATTTCATTTAATGCCAGTATATCTTCAAGCTCGCGTTTCCATCTTATTTCAGGTTTTTTTGAAAGCACACCCAGCCCTGAACACGGGGCATCAAGGAGTATCTTATCGAACATGAGGCCTTTAATTCTTTCATCCTGCAGGTCAGCGGCATCATCCTGAATGAACTCAATATTTTGAACGCCAAGACGTTCTGCATTCTGTTTCATCATTTTTATCTTGGCATCGTATTTATCAACCGAATAAATTTTTCCTTTGTTTCCCAAAAGCTGGGCAATGTGAGTTGACTTACCCCCCGGCGCTGCGCACATATCCAGTATCATATCGCTTTCCTGCGGTTTTAACAATACTGCAGGCAGGCCTGCGGATTCATCCTGGACTGTGTACATTCCGTTTTTAAAATCTTCATCCAGATAGATCTTTGACATCAGGCGGAGAGTTACAAAATAATCAATGTACCTGCATGTACGGTATACAATATTGCGTTCATCGAAGCGTTTAAAAATAGCTTCTTTGGATGTTTTAAGCGTGTTTATCCTTAGTGTAAGAATTGGGCGTTTGTTATTTGATTCTGCTAGCTGTTCGGCTTCATCAAACCCGAATCTTTCTATCCACCTTTTGACCATCCAGTTAGGCTGTGACTGCATTATGCCGAGATATTTTACTTCATCGATATCACGGGTGGGAAGCACGAGCTCGTTTTTTGTGCGGATAATTGTTCTAAGCAGCCCGTTTACAACATCGGCATGTTTTTGAGTGCTGATGCGTTTAACAAATTCAACCGCCTCATTAACTGCAGCAAAATCGGGAATTTTATTGAGGAACAATATCTGGTACAGCGCAACGCGCAGGGTGTTCTTTATTTCCGGCGTGCATTTTTCCCAGTTGCCGCGGTAAAAACCGTTTAAGAACCAGTCAAGCCGCCTCATCCAGCGGATAACACCGTGGCATATTTCATTAAGCAGAGATTTATCGTAGTCATTAAGCAGGTCGGTGCGTATTTCATAATCGATAAGCTTATCAAGATATGAATCTGTACGCTCAACACGGGTTAGGATTTTAACTGCAATGCTCCTGGCATCGGAATAAATTGTATCGCCTTTGGGTCGTTCGCGTTTATTCTGCCAGCGGGGTTTTTGGTCACCCTTGTTTTCGCCTGAAGGTTTCTGTTCATCCTGTTTTTCTGCAGGAATTACCCCGGGCTGTTTTTCAGGTTTAGTTATTTCAGGTTCTGTTATTTCAGGTTCTTGTGGATCCGTAACTTTATTATCTATGGTTTCAGTTACAGGTTCATTCAATACAGGTGCTTTCGATTCTTCCGGTACTAAATTATTCACATTACCTGAATTTTCATTGATTTCGCTCATAATTTACACATTTAATTCAGTTAATATGTAAATATACGTGTATATTATAGTAGTTTCAATGAATAGGACTTGGGTAGTCCGTGATAAAATCCGCATTGTATGAATCAAAAATATAACCACGAATTTCACGAATTACACTAATGAATCTTATTTTTCACCCATTCGTGGTTATAAAATAATAAAAAAATTACGCCCCTGCAGGGCTACTTTTCCGTTTATTTTTATCCGATGGGCTTTGCCCATCGCTGATATATTTCCGCCCTTTCAGGGCTATGATTTGCAATATAAACGGCTCCGTTAGAAGCGGAATGTTTTAAGTTTTTAAACCATGATATTCAGAGCTCCGTAAGTGCGGTATGTGTTTTTCGCAAAATGAATAAAATATAACCATAGAATTATGTTTAATATAGATTTTTGGTTAATTATTTTGTAATAAGAAATTATAATAAAAATAAAAACAGAGCCAGGAATTTCTGAGCTACCGGATATAATTTTAAAAATAACATGATATCAATTAAAGATCTTAATCCGCATTTATTAAGCGCTGAGTATGCCGTAAGAGGACCAATAGTAATACGCGCGCAGGAACTTGAAAAAGAAGGCAAAAAAATAATTTACTGCAATATAGGCAATCCGCAGGCATTAAAACAGAAACCGCTTACATATATAAGGCAAATTCTGAGTTTAATGGAATACCCTGCCCTGCTTGATGACCCGGCAGCATCAAAAATTTATCCGGCTGATATTATTGAGCTGGCAAAAAAGCTTCATCATCAGATGCCGCACGGAACAGGCGCATATACACAAAGCGCAGGGATGCCGTTCATAAAACAGGCAATTGCAAAGTATATAGAAAGCCGTGACGGAATTCACGCAAATGAAAATAATATTATTTTAACCGATGGCGCATCGAAAGGTGTATCGGCAGTTTTAACTGCGCTGCTTAAAAAACCAAGTGACGGGTTTATGATTCCTATACCACAGTACCCGCTTTACAGCGCAACTATTGAGCTTTACGGCGGCAGCCAGATTGGTTATTACCTTGATGAAGCCAACTCGTGGCAGCTTAATGAAGAGATATTGACAAAAAGCTTAAATGACGCAAAAGCCCGCGGAATAGACCCCGTTGCAATTGTTGTGATAAATCCGGGCAATCCAACCGGCGCTGTGCTTACGCTGGAAAACATAAAAATGATAATCAGCTTTGCAAAAAAACATAAGCTTGCAATAATGGCCGATGAAGTTTACCAGGATAATGTATATGCAGCAAACGGAATGTTCCACTCATTTGCAAAAGTTATGCATCAGCTTGGCGAAAATGAAATATCACTATTCAGCTTTCACAGCGTAAGTAAGGGATTTATGGGTGAGTGCGGCCACCGCGGCGGTTACCTTGAAATCCGCAATGTACCTGCTGATGTAATGGCTGAGTTCATCAAGCTGCAATCAATAAGTCTGTGCAGCAATACTGTAGGACAGCTGGTTACATACCTTGTGGTTACTCCCCCGCAGAAAGGCGAAGCCAGCTATGACCTGTACATTAAAGAGCGTGACGGCATACTAAATGAGCTGAAAGCAAAAGCCGAGATTCTTGGAAAAGGTTTGAATGCAATTGAAGGAATGACTATTGATATTCCGCAGGGCGCAATGTATGCATTTGTGAAGCTTGAGCTGCCTCATACGGCTGATGTTACGAAGATGTCACCCGCCGAACAGTTGGCATACGAAAGCAAGCGCGATAACGATTACTGCATGGCCCTGCTGGAAGAAACCGGCATTTGTGTAGTGCCGGGCTCGGGATTCGGGCAGCTTCCCGGAACGCTGCATTTCAGAACAACGTTCCTGCCTCCCCGCGATGAAATGGAAGCGCTTGTTGAAAAGATGAGGGTATTTCATGCCGGATATGTTGAGAAAATGAAATAATATCAATAGTGAACGGCATGTACCATTTTATTTAATTTATCCAATAGTCCTCTAATAAGAGGACTTATTTTTTAATCACTAATGTATTCACTAATTGATATAAAAAAAGAATATGAATTCATCCAACTTTCATTTAGCCCTCAAAACAACGCAGGAAAAGCTCATAGAATCGGGCAAAGAATTCGCTGAATTCTTTAAGCACGGCTCGCTGGTTGTTGAGCTGTATAAACCTGATAAGGTTGATAAACAGACTCCGCATACACGCGATGAGGTTTATTTAATTGCAGCCGGCAGCGGCAGATTTTTTAATGCGGGCACTTACATAGATTTTTCCACGGGCGATTTCCTTTTTGTGCCCGCAGGTGCTGAGCACCGTTTTGTTGATTTTACAGATGATTTTGTAACATGGGTGTTTTTTTACGGACCTGAGGGAGGTGAGTAAAATTTTAATTATTTTTTGTAGAGGTCGCATATATGCGACCCAACAATGAGAATAAATGAAGATAAGAAAACCAAACAGGTTAAATGATTTTGATTATTCGAATTGCGGTTGCTACTTCATAACGATTTGCACCCATAACAGGATTCATCATTTTGGCGAGATTATGAGCGGCACAATGAAACTGAATGAATTTGGTGAAATTGCAGCCGAAAACTGGAATTCTATCCCGCTGCATTTTCATAATGTTTTATTAGATGAATTTATTGTTATGCCAAATCACATTCATGGAATAATCGGAATTATTGATAATCCAAAAGGTAATCCACAAGTAGCAAACATAAATCCGCAGATTGGGAAAAAGCTTGACCGAAGTAAAATGTTAGTCTCCAGAATTGTTCAGCAGTATAAGGCTTCAGTTACAAGGGATATAAACAATCTAAACAAAATTGAATTTAAATGGCAACGCTCATTTTATGATCACATTATCAGAAACGAACGGTCATATGAGAACATACAGTCTTATATTTTTTATAATCCAATAAAATGGGAAATGGACATTGAAAATATTAAAAACCAATTTAAGGATACGTTAGAATATTATAAAAAAATTTTTACAGGAAAAAATTAGATTTAAATTCAATTTATTATATAGGGTCGCATATATGCGACCCCTACATTTTCAGACCCCTGCATTTGGAGACCACTACATTTCCTGATCCATGCATGTCCAAATCTCTGCAATTATCGGATTGTAAATATCCCCTTTTTACGTGGTTAAATGTTATATTTGTGTAGCACAAATTGGTAAATCTATTTTACTGAAATTATTACAAAAAGCATGAAAATACCGCGTATATTATTAATAATTACACTAATAGCTATATCACTCAGCAGCAAAGCTGCTATGGGGCAGGATCTTGAAACCAGGATCACCGAGATAGTTAAACCGTTGCTTGAGGGCAAAAAGAATATGAGCTTTGCCATAAGCGTTTACGATGTTAACAGTGAAACTCCAAGGTACTTTTACTTCGGGCAGGTTGCAAAGGATAATAATGCTCTGCCGAATGAATACACCGTGTATGAGATCGGTTCAATTACAAAGGTGTTTACAACAACAATGCTTACCATGCTTGCCCGTGACGGCAAGCTGAAGATAGAAGACCCTGTGCAGAACTATATGCCGGCCGGAGTATCAATTCATAATTTTACAAGCAATGACCCGATAAAGCTTCTTCATCTTGCATCACAGACTTCGGGTCTGCCACGGCTGCCTGCTAATCTGATGACTGATCCAAAAACTGACCCAAGGAATCCGTATAAAAACTACGGTGAAGCGGAGCTTTCCGGTTTCATTAATAATTTTATTCTTGAAAGAGAGCCGGGAACAAAATACATATATTCAAATCTTGGAATGGGTCTGCTTGGCTACCTGATGGAAAAAGCTTCAGGGAAAACATATGAAGAGCTGCTGAAATATTATATTACTGATTCGCTGGGCATGACAATGACTTCGACAAATATAAATGCAGATATGCAGAAAAATCTTGCTAAGCCATACAATGAAAAGGGTGAACCCACACTTAACTGGGATTTCAGCGTTATGGCAGGAGCGGGAGCTATTAAATCAAATCTTTCAGATATGACAAAATGGCTGGCTTTCCAGATGGGAAAAAGCGATAAGATGGAATTTAAAGAGTATCTGAAAATGATGCAGACAAGAAGATTTGAAACAGATATTCCGAATACGGCAATCGGAATGGGATGGCATATTTCTGAAAGCATGTGGGACAGAACAATTATTTGGCATAACGGGGGCACAGGCGGTTACAGAAGCTTTATGGGTTTTATACCTGAAACAAACACAGGTGTTGTTGTTTTAAGCAACCAGGCAAATGATGTTGACGGCGTTGCAGTAGAAATTTTAAAATATATGAACAGGTAAAATTTTCTCATTTGAAAAATATTTTAATCACCGGGGTTTCGGGTTACATTGCGCCTTATTTATGTAAGGCGCTTTTGCATTCAGGCAGTAAGAATGTTTACGGGATTTACAATTCACACAGACCGGATACGAAGGGTATTGAATTAATCCGGTGTAATTTAACAGATACAGAAAAACTAACAAGTGTAATTAAAGACATTAAACCTGATCTTGTATATCACCTTGCATCAGTTACACCAACCAGGATAACAAACGAAGAAGATACATACATCAGCCGTTTTAACGGAGGCGTAAGCGGAGAAATTGCGAAGCTGTGCACAACGCTGGGCGCGCTGATGATATATACATCAACTGATCTTGTATACAAAGCCGGAACGGATCTGAAAGAAGATACTTCCCCGCTTGAACCGCTGACAATCTACGCCAAAACAAAACTTGAAGGCGAAGAAGCAGTAAAGCAATACGCTGAAAGATATTTTATACTGCGAACATCATTGGTTTATGGTTTTACTTTATCCACATATACATCATTTTTTGATGCAGCATATAAATCGTTATCAGAAGGAAATCAAATAAGGGCATTTACAGACCAGTTCAGAAATGCGCTGTACACAGAAGATGCTGCGGATATTCTTGCAAATCTGCCCGGTAAATACCGGCAGAATGAAATAATAAATTTTTGCGGAAACGAATATATTTCCCGCTATTATATGTGCCTGGGAATGTGTGATGTGTTTGGATTTGAAAGGTCTCATGTAATTCCCGCAAGCAGCGATGAGTTTACAAAATACCCGATGGTTAAAGAGCTTGGATTGAGCACTGAAAAAAAGAATAAATATGTTTTTGATACAGGTACATATTTGGATAACCTGGGGAAAGCGAAAGAGATAGTGAAAACAATCTCAAATACGGATTTAAGATAGCAGTAAAATTGCGAATACTATCCGCAGAGTCCTCTTCGAGAGACTTTGCAAAGACGAAAGTGTTAATTATATTCAGTTATATCGCAGAGTCCTCTTTGAGAGACTCTGCGAGGACGGGTGTACCGGAACGAATTGTTATATTAAGCAGTTGCTTTTTTTTGAGCAAACCATTCAGCTTCGGCTTCATCAAGCTCGGCAACCAAACCCTCCCCGAAATAGAATTTAAGCTCATCGCGGGAACCGCGGTAAAGAGTAGGACCTTCTCCAAGGCAAACGGTTAATCCTTCGTCAATTTCTTCCGGTGTCATTAATACTCCATCCATATAAGTAACGGGAAACATAGAGCAGAAAAAGGGTTTAATTTCGTGGTAATCAATTCCTTTATTCAATGCAAAGCTGTGCAGCATGCATCCCCTGCTTTTGGTGTTAAGGAAAATGCAGTAATCCTTTTCTTCATCGTAGGTAGTACGTATATAATCACCGCCCGGATATTCCGCATCCCATTTTTTTTCGGTTTCATCGAACCATTTCTCTGACGGTATACCGGTGAATTTTTCCAGTTCGTCTTTATATTTCATAACACGCTGAACATTTTGCATATCTATATCAGCACCCCATTCGCAGCACTGGTCTTTGCAGAAAGTGCATTCCATGCACTTCATAAAATAAGTCAGATCAAATATATCCGTATCAACTGAATGTATCACAGGCAGTCCGTGAATGCTGGGATAGGAATTTTTAAGCTTTATTACCATATAGTCTTGTTTAAATTAGTTTTTAATTTGCAGCAGAGTCCTTCTTCTAAGAAGCTCTGAGTTAATGATGAAGAAATTGCTTCGCTTCGACTGTAAAAATTTTTAATAATAGCCTAGTTTATAATTTCGGAAGCCGTTTATGGTTTCCTTTGCGCTGACCTTTAAAATTGTGGCTATAGGAATTGCTATGAGCGCACCGAATGCTCCAAGTATCTGGTTGCCGATAAGTATCAGAGCTATAATAACAATGGGATTCATTTCAGCACCTTTGCTGAAAAGTGAAGGCTGAATAAATGAACTATCGAGTATATAAATCACCGTGAATAATATCACTATCGGCAGAACCATATGAAAATCACCATACTGAATAATTGAAATGAGTATTGCAGGCACTCCCCCGACAACCGGTCCGGCATACGGGATTAAATGACCTGCACCTGCAACCATACCTATTATAATTGCGTTATTAACACCCATAATACTCAGCCCGATAAATGCCATCAATCCCAGTATAAATGCATCAAGCAGCCAGGAGCGGACATATGAGCTGAGCTGTTTTTCAATTTTATCTATAATGTTGATAGTCATTTCAAAATAACGGTTAGGTACAATGCTGATCACCCCGTTCTTAATTTTCTGCCTGTCACGCAGAATAAAAAATGTTATGAATGGTATGATAATAATATACAGAACAGTTGAAACTACACCTGATATGATATCTTCTGCTTTGGCAAATGATGAACGGACAGAGATTTCTATTTCCTTTCCAACATCACCTTTTTTAAGGTAAGGAACATTTTTTTCTATCCACTTTTCTATATCTTTAAGCTTTTCAGATACTTTAAATTCCTTGTATGACTTTGTGAGCGATTCAGACTGTTCGATAAATGCAGGAGTTATCATGTTAAATGAAAAATAAAGGGCAAACCCGATAACAACATATACTATTAATATTGAAACAGACCTGCCGAAACCGAATCCCTGGATAAAATCAACGAACGGGCTTAGCACTAACGCAAACAGAAGGCACAAAACCAGTGCTATAAATATATCGGTAAAGAAAGCAACAAATGCAGCAATTATCAATGCAGGGATAAGTAATATAAAAAATTTCGTTAGGCCGCTGAGCGGTTTAACGGGATCTTTAACAGGTGAGTATATTTCGTTTTTGTTTTTTTGCTGCAATTTTATCTTTTTCAGTCCGTAAATTTAATGATATTAATCGGTTTTTTCACGGATAATTTCATTAATAATATCGTATTCAAAACCTTTCCTTGCAAGAGTTTCAAATATTTTTTTCCGTGCATCCGGCTTTTCAAGGGTTATTAATTTAGGCTTAAGCTTTTCAAATATTTTTAGTGCAAGCAGTTTTTCTGTATCCGTACTCAGCAGTTCCTCAAGAACTGTTTCCCCGGTTTGTTTATTGATACCTTTTTCAAAGAGCTTCTGCTGAAGCATCCGCCTTCCCTGCGGTTTGTTCTTTATTTTTTCATTTACCAGCTGGCGTGCAAATTCTTCATCATTCAGAAGTCCAAGCTCTTTAAGATGTGAAGTAACTTTTTCAATTACAGGATCACTGATCTTTTTTGAGCGGAGCTTTTTCCGTATTTCTGCTATAGTACGGATCCGGTATGAAAGGTAATCGAATGCAATTTTTTTTCCGAAAATATACTCATCGAATCCGCGGATATTTTCAAGCTGTTCTGTTGTTATATCATCACCGGCTGCTAATCCGTATTTAAGAATGGTATCATCATATAATCCGCAGAAGAATTCATTATTAATATAAATGTTATACCGGTTTCGGTCTTTTTTCTGCTTCTCTATTTTGGTGATCTCGGGCAATTCTTTTCTGTGAATTCAGTTACAATTATAATGATAAATGATTAGTGTATAAAGATAAATAAGAAAAAGTAAGAAATTGGAATAAAAAGTGGTGTCAGGTATATACCTGACACCACATAAAAGCGTCAGGCAAGCCTGGACGCCTACTTTATAAAATATTTTTGAATTTACTTCTTAGCTTTTTCTTTAGCCTTGGGTTCTGCAGCTGGGGCTGAACCGTTTGATGATGCCCCGTTGGATGCAGGGTCGCCTTTTACTTCCATACCCATTGCTTCGCGGACCTCGTTATCAAGCTTTCTGAAAAGGTCAGGATTTTCGATAAGCAGGTTCTTAACACCTTCCCTGCCCTGCATGCGCTGTTCTGAGTAGCTGAACCATGCGCCGGCTTTCTTAATAATTTCCATATCAACTGCGCTGTCTATAAGGTCACCCAGCTTTGAAATGCCTTCATTATACATTATATCGAACTCAACTTCACGGAATGGCGGCGCAACTTTATTTTTAACCACCTTAACCTTGGTCCGGTTGCCTATAACATTAGTTCCGTCTTTTATCTGCGCAATACGGCGCACATCAAGCCTTACAGAAGCATAGAACTTAAGCGCTTTGCCGCCTGTAGTGGTTTCAGGCGAGCCGAACATAACACCGATTTTATCGCGGAGCTGGTTGGTGAAAATTAATGAAAGATTTGATTTTGCAACTGCAGCAGTAAGCTTTCTTAATGCCTGAGACATTAAACGAGCCTGAAGGCCCATATGTGAATCACCCATTTCGCCTTCAATTTCAGCTCTAGGGGTAAGAGCAGCAACTGAATCAACAACAATAACATCAAGAGCATTGCTGCGTACCAGTGTTTCTACAATTTCAAGCGCCTGTTCGCCGTATTCAGGCTGGGAAATAAGCAGGTTCTCAACATCTACACCAAGCTTTTTTGCATAGCCGGTATCCAGTGCATGTTCCGTATCAATAAAAGCAGCAAGTCCCCCTTTTTTCTGCGCTTCGGCAATAATATGCAGGGATATTGTGGTTTTACCTGAAGATTCAGGCCCGTAAATTTCAATAATCCTTCCTCTTGGCACACCGCCGACTCCCAGGGCAGCATCAAGCGATATAGAGCTGGTGGAAATAGCATCAATTTTTGTAATGACGCCATCGCCCAGCTTCATAATTGAGCCTTTGCCGTGTGATTTTTCTATCTGGTCAATTGCAATTTGTAAAGAGCGGAGTTTTTCGTTATCTGCCATTTTGGGTAAAACCTTTCTATAGTTATGTGTTTTTGCTGAATTTCCAAACTATACAAATCCCGCCATTTGCAGGAATGGAAATACGAAATATTTGTTTTGAATATTTGTTTGTGATTTCAGCGAATATAGTTATTAATTAATTATTTTAATAAACAAAAATAACAGCTAAATGCATATCAAGAGTATCATTGTATGATATTAATTTTTAAGCAGTCTAAATGCCAAATTCCTTTATATTTTCAGTATTCAACTGTAATTACATTTCAGATAAAAATCATAAAGTTATTTGTTTCAAATCATATTTCAGAATTTTTACATCAGTTATATTTCGATAGATAACGAAATGAATAATGCTTAAAAAACAATCCGGGATCTTTAAAGCACTCTCTGATCCAAGCAGGCTCAGGATACTGAAAATGCTTCAGATAAAACCTTTGTGTGTTTGCGAAATTACTGAAATACTGGGACTGGCAGCTTCAACTGTATCAAAACATCTTACAATCCTTAAAAAAGCAGGTTTTATTGAAGATTTTAAGGACGGGAAATGGATAAACTACAGTTTAAAAAAGGCAATATCAGAACCGGAAGTTTACTCTTTATTTTCATATTTATACTTCATACTGGAAAATGACCTTAAAATAAAAGAGGACAGGACAAAATTAGGTTTTGTAGACCGGATAGAGATAAAAAAAAGATAATTCGCTGATATACGAAATATACAAATGTTTGACTGGCTTGAAAGATTAACAGATCAACTTATTTACTTCCTTTTAGGATTCAGCAGAGATGATAAACTTGCTGCTGCACTGAATTTTTTCATTTATGATTCCGTGAAAATCCTTATTCTTTTAACAATTATAATTTTCTTTATGGGAATTATAAATTCATACTTCCCGATAGAACGGATAAGAAATTTCCTGACCGCCAGAAAACTTTACGGCCTGGAATATATTTTGGCATCAATGTTCGGCGCAGTTACTCCTTTCTGTTCATGTTCGTCAGTGCCGCTGTTCATCGGATTTGTTAAAGGAGGAATCCCGCTCGGCGTTACGTTTGCATTTCTTGTAACATCCCCGCTGGTGAATGAAGTAGCAGTTGCAATGTTCCTCGGATTATTCGGCTTTAAGGTAACTGCTGTTTATGTAACGGCAGGAATTTTACTCGGAATTGCAAGCGGGGTAATACTGGGAAAATTAAAGCTTGAATACCTGCTAACTGACTGGGTAAAAGAAATATGGAAAAAATCAGAAGCAGATAAAACAAAATTCAGCAGTGAAAAACTGAAAATAAAAGAGAGACTCCATATTATATGGTATGACACCAAAACAATTTTAAAAAGCGTAATTGTATATGTTATTGCCGGAATTGCAATTGGCGCAGTTATGCACGGTTATATTCCTGAAGGCTTCTTTACAGAATATATCGGAAGCGGTTCATGGTATACAGTTCCGATTGCCGTAATACTTGGAATACCAATGTATGCCAATGCCGCCGGAGTTATTCCGGTAATACAGGTTTTTATAGCAAAAGGCATTCCGATAGGCACTTCACTCGCTTTCATGATGGCTGTTGTTGGTTTATCATTGCCTGAGGCAATATTGCTTAAAAAAGTTATGACAATTAAGCTGATATTCATATTTTTTGGCGTTGTCGGGTTTTGCATTATTATATCGGGTTATTTATTTAATTACACACTATAATGGGACGGGATAAATTAAATTACATTTTTTTAATTATTATCATTTTTATACATCTGATTTTTTCCGGATGTAAAGCAAACAGGCAAACGGACAAAATTAGTATTGATAACATTAAATCAAATGACAGTTCGGTTATTCAGGCTGATACTGTAAAAAAAATAACTGAAGCAACAATCAATACAGATACAAATTCCGTCCCAACAAATGATAAAATTACTGCTGAAAATAAAAAAACCGACACAACGCATAAAACAAAAACAAGGATAGTTGCATATTATTTTCATCCCACAGCACGCTGTGTAACCTGCAGGAACATCGAAGCATATTCTATTGAAGCAATACAGGGATGGGAAGAAAAAACGGGGAATAAAGTGATATGGAAAGAGCTTAACATCGAAGATTCCGTTAATGAGCATTATATAAAAGATTATAATCTTGAGTTCAGCTCACTTGTTATAGCTCAATTTTCAGGAAATAAAAGGGTGAAATGGAAAAACCTTGCAGAAACCTGGAAGCTGGTAAATGAAAAATCTGCATTTTTAAAATATGTAAATTTTGAGCTGAATCAGTTCGTAAAAAAATAATACTAAAATGAACATTAAAATTCTGGGCACAGGCTGCGCTAAATGCCGCAGGCTTGAAGAAAAAGTAAAAGCGCTGGTTGACCTTCATAAATTACCGGCTGTAGTAGAAAAGGTCGAAGAGCTTGAGGATATAATGAAATATAATATCATGAGAACTCCGGGGCTTGTTGTAAATGAGAAACTGGTTTCAAGCGGGGTTATTCCAAAAGATGAAGATATATTAAAGTGGCTAAAGGAATCTTGAGATGAAATATATTTTTATGATTGCCGGAATAATATTTTTATTTTTTACCGGCTGCGGCAAAAAAGAAGCCCCGGAAACAATAATTAAGAATAACAACAATACCGAACCCGGAGCAGAGATAACTTTCGTTGAGCTTGGCTCGGTTAACTGCATTCCATGCAGGCAGATGCAGCCTGTAATGAGATCAATAGAAGAAAAATATAGAGGGAAAGTAAAAGTTGTATTTCATGATGTGTGGAAAGATAAAGCGCCGGCACAAAAATACGGCATTCAGCTTATTCCAACCCAGGTATTCCTTGATAAAGACGGCAGGGAATTCTTCAGGCACGAAGGCTTTTTTGCAGAAGATGAGATAATAAAGCTTTTTGAAACCAGAGGTGTTAAACCTATAAATTAACATTATGCTGAACGAAATTTTTGAATGGCTGAATATTAACCTTGCCCGGAATTTATTTCTTTCTGTTACTGCATCTTTTATATGGGGGATACTAAGTGTTCTGCTGAGTCCATGCCATCTTGCAAGCCTTCCCCTGATAATTGGTTATATAAACAGGAACGGGATTTCTTCGGTAAAATCCGCATTTATCAACTCTACTCTGTTCGCATTTGGGATATTAATAACTATTGCTGTGATCGGTTTAATAACCGGTATGCTTGGCGGATTAATTGGGGATATTGGTTCAGCCGGAAACTATATCGTTTCACTTGTTTTTTTTGCAGCCGGTCTGTATATGCTTGGAGTATTTAAAACAGACTGGAATTTTTTCAGCGCAAACAAAATAAAAAGTAAAGGATATTTAACTGCATTTTTTATCGGAATAATTTTCGGCGCGGGTCTTGGACCCTGTACCTTTGCTTTTATGGCTCCGGTTCTTGGAATAGTATTTCAGATATCGGCTGCAAATCTATTCTATGCTGTACTATTAATTCTTGCATTCGGTGCCGGGCATTGCCTGGTGCTTGCTGCAGCGGGAACAATGAGCGCTAAGATAGGAAGTTATCTTAAATGGGCAGATAATTCAAACACACTTAATATTTTTAAGAAGATCTGCGGAATTCTGATAATACTTGGCGGAATATATTTTATTTTAACCACTTATTAAAAAATCAATCACAGCATTTATTGCCTTTCTGCTGAGGCGGGCACTTTACGGTACCGTAACTGCAAAAAACACAACAATCACCTTTACGAGGCTTTAAAACCGTTTTACATTTTTCACATTCATAAAAAAATATACATGAATCCTCAGGCATTAATTCCTTTTTACGGAATCCGCATTCAGGGCATGTTATAACTGATTTCAGTATAACATTCATATCAGCTATTCAGCTTTTATAAAATTTTTTCTTTAACCAGAATGCAGCATTAACCAGAAGGATCAGTGCCGGTACTTCAACAAGCGGACCTATTACACCTGCAAATGCCTGCGGACTTGATATACCGAATACCCCGATGCTTACTGCAATAGCAAGCTCAAAATTATTTCCCGCAGCAGTAAAAGAAAGTGCGGCATTCTGGGAATAGTCAGCTCCCAAAGCCCTGCCGAAAAGAAATGTGATGAAGAACATTATTGCAAAATAAACAAGCAGTGGAATTGCAATTCTGACTACATCCATGGGAATACTAACAATAAGCTCCCCCTTTAAGCTGAACATTGCAACTATTGTAAATAATAATGCGATCAAAGTAATTGGACTTATCCTCGGAACAAACTTTGTTTCATACCACTCTTTGCCTTTAAGCCTGATAAGCAAATACCTGCTCAGGAAACCCGCTATGAACGGAATACCCAGGTAAATGAAAACACTTTGCGCAATTTCTGAGATACTGATGTTAACTTCAAGTCCGGTAACACCGAAATACGGCGGCAGAACTGTAATGAAGATCCATGCGAACAGGCTGTAGAAAAGCACCTGGAAAATACTGTTGAATGCAACCAGTCCCGCCGCGTATTCACGGCTTCCGTCGGCAAGCTCATTCCACACAATAACCATGGCAATACAGCGGGCGAGGCCTATCATTATCAGCCCAACCATATACCCGGGCAGATCGCTTAGAAAAGTTATCGCCAAAATGAACATCAGAACCGGACCGATAACCCAGTTCATTAAAAGAGAAAGTCCGAGTATTTTAAAGTTCCTGAAAATTTTTCCAAGCTCTTCATACTTTACTTTAGCCAGGGGAGGATACATCATAAGTATCAGTCCAATAGCTATGGGAATGTTAGTAGTACCGGATGAAAATGAATTGACAAAATCAGCTGTGCCGGGAATAAAATACCCGAGGGCAACTCCAATACCCATTGCAAGAAATATCCACAGTGTTAAGAACCTATCGAGAAAACTTAAATGTTTCCGTTCAGCCGGAGCGCAATTTGTGAGTGACATTTTTTTCCTTTACTCCTCACCCCCAATCCCCTCTCCCATAGGGAGAGGGGTGCATTAATTCTTAATTTATGGCACTCCCTCTCCTTTTCCCAAAGGGACTCCTTTGGAGCAGGCGAGGGAGCAGGTGGGTGAGGTTATAATTTATTTTTCTGCGTAAACTGTGATGCTGTATATTCCGCTGCCTGACCTGATGAACCGTTTTGCTTCATCAGCTGTCATATAATCAAGCAGGATCTGGTCAGGTATAGTAATTAATTTTTCTTTCTGAACAGTAATATTTCTGAATCCGGCATTTTTTACAATATTCAGATAATCATCTTTCTGCACAGCGCCTGATACACAGCCTGCATACATAGTTGCAGCGGCTTTCATCTGCACCGGAAGCTCGCCTGTTAATACAATATCGCTTATGGAAAAATGTCCGCCGGGTTTTAATATCCTGTAAACTTCCCTGAATGCATTTACTTTGTTTGGCACCAGATTTAATACACAGTTGCTTACTACAACATCTGCTGTATTATCATTTAAAGGCATATTTTCAATTTCAGCCAAATGGAATTCAACATTACTGAAACCAAGCTTGGCTGCATTTGCTTTTGCTTTTTCAACCATTGCCGGGGTCATATCTATACCTATGACTCTGCCGGTCTCCCCTGTTTCTGCGCGGGCTACAAAGCAGTCATTGCCAGCACCGGAACCAAGATCAACAACAGTATCACCTTTTTTAATTTTTGCAAACTGTGTCGGCAAGCCGCATCCAAGCCCAAGGTCTGCATCGGGATTGTAGCCTTTAAGGCTTTTATATTCATCCGCCATTATTGAAAATGTATTCACATCTCCGCAGCAGGCAGAGGTTGAACCGCAGCATGATGATTCATTCTGTTCTTTTGACTGCAATGCTATTTGTGAATACTGGTCTTTTACTATCTGCTTCAGCTCTTCTTCTGATTTTTCTTTTGTAAGATCATTTTCAAGAACCGCAGTATCAGTATTGTCATCACTGCAGCATTCAGGTCCGCAGCAGGTTTTTTCTTTTGTTTCTTTTGAATTGTTCATAATAATTTTTAGTTTTTTAATTTATTTATTGATTAACAACAAACCGGTTGTTCTGTCAGTTTAAAGATTGGCTCCAGCATTTGTTTGAATTTTTTCCAGGTTTCAATATTAAGGCAGTAACAAATTGAATTTCCTTCAACATTGCCCAGTATAAGTCCCGCCTGTTTTAATTCTTTTAAGTGCTGGCTGACTGTTGCCTGGGCAAGCGGAATAACATCAACAATACTTCCGCAAACGCAGTTTGCCTGGGTTGAAAGATATTCAATAATTGCAACCCGTGCCGGATGTCCGAGTGCTTTAGCCAAATAGGCTAAATCGTTCTGTTCTTTTGAAAAATGTTCGTTTTTAGTTATTCCCATATCGTTTAATTGCTTTATTGCAATATTACGATAAAGAATGTCATAAGAAAAGGGAAAAATTTATCCCTAATCTAATTTTGTTGAATTTAAGGTGATTATTGAAGGTTTTTTATTAAAAAATTGTTTTGTAGTTGGTCATAAGACCAACAATGCGGGATATTTTGTTGAATGTAATGAATATTATTTTCTGTCAGGTCTGAGGACCTGACTAGAGCGGTGAGTTAGTACACCAATTTAAGATAATTATAGAAGGATTTATAAAAATTTTTTTTGTTGGTCATAAGACCAACAACGCGGGAAAAACGCTGGAAGACACTGACGCAGTCAGCGCACTCCAAAAAAAATTATTTTTTACCTTTCAGTGAATTCAGCTTTGCTATGTATAACGGATTTGTTCCGCAGCAGCCTCCGATAACTTTTGCACCAATTGATTTCCATTTCTGCGCATACTTAAGATATTCATCAGGCGTAACAGTTCGTTTCATCGGATCGCTTTCTTTATGTTTGGGGTCATCTTTGTAATTCGGATCTCCTATATTTGCATAAGCTCCCAGCGGAATATCAGTCAGCGTTTTAAGGTAAGTTAAAACCGGTTCAACCAAGTGGGGGTGAATACAGTTAACGCATAACACATCGGGTGAATATTTATTGATTATGCTTACAGCTTCGCTGATTGGTTCACCCGAAAACAATTCTTTATCGCTGCGCGGAGTTATGCTTAAAATATTATCAAGCTCAAATTTATGAAGCTGGTTCAGCACTGCGGAAATTTCCCTTATATTGGTTAGTGTTTCAGATATAAAAATATCAGCGCCGGCATCAGCAAGATTTTTCATATGCTCATAATGCTCTGTGCACAAAATATCGGTATCCGGTGTCAGGTCAGGACGGTAACTGTCTTCCAGGGGTGCAATGCAGCCTGCAACTATAACATCATCTTCTTCGGCAGCTATCATAACCGCTTCTTTTGCAATATCAACAGCTTCGGCAGTAAAATATTTAGCAGTTTCAGCAAAATCATAGTCATTATACCTGTAGCCTGCTTTTTCGTATGTACGGCGCTGTGTGCGGAAAGTATTGGTTGTAATGATATCGGCACCTGTATCAATATTATCAATGTGAATATGCCTGATAGTATCGGGTCTTTCAATTAAAGCCTGTGCGCTCCATAAAGGGAGCTTAACAGCACAGCCGCGCTGCTGCAGCTCTGTTCCCATAGCGCTGTCGAGAATAATTGTTCTGCCTGATTCAAGTAGTGTTTTTAGAGCACCCATATTTATTTATTAATTGGGACTAAAGTCCCGGTTTTTGAGGGAAATATTTCCCCCCGCTCTAAAGAGCGGGGCTAATCAGATACTATTGCTTTACTTAATAATATTTATAATTTCTTCTAGCAGCGGCGCGAAAGCTTTTTCCGCTTTGCGGCGGTTGGATAACCGTTCATCTTCGGGGATCTCCTTTAACCTGTCTGCAACAAGCTCGCGGGTCATCATCCCGAATGCAGCGCACTTTAAACCGGCATGAACAGCTGCTATGTTTACCGGCACCAGCGAATATCCAAGCACATCAGAGCCGGTATCCCTGTAAAACCTGCATTCAGCCTCTGTTTCTGTTTCGGGACCGGTTACGCCAAGATAAACTGAAGGATAAAACTCAAATTTTTTATCTCTGAATATTGCAGCAATTTGTTCATACCACTTTTCATCATAAGGATTGCTCATATCGGGGAATCTTGTTCCCAATGTGTCATCATTTTCTCCGATCAGCGGATTATCACCCATGAGATTTATATGATCATATATCAAAGCAGTACCGCATGTTTTAAACCTGGGGTTTAAAAAACCAACTTCGTCAATAACAATTATATTTTTAACGCCAAGCTCTTTTAAAACATAAACGGGGTGAGCTGCTTCACGCATTTTATATCCATTGTAAAAATTAAGGAACCCGTTTAATATATAAAAATTCGCCTTCCCTTTTTTTGCCGAAGCAAAGATAAATTCACCTTTCACTTCGTCTTCAGGAACAAATACCGGGGGTATATCAGCATATTTAATTTTTTTTACTGTATTGAATTCCTTTAGCAATGCGGAATCCCTGTAAACCAAAATTGCAGTATCAGCTTTTTGTTTAAACGGCGATAAGGCTTTTATATGGTCAGCCGAGAGTTTTATTTGTACTTTTTGTTCTGTCATTAAACTGTAAATGATTAATATATCAATTAAATGAAAGCATTTCAATAGTTTTCTTGGTGAGAAGCGTCATTTTAGGCTCAGCAATTGCTGCAGCTTCAAGTATTTCTGCCAGAACTGCAGGTTTCAGATTATCCGGCAGTCCCATATCGGTAATAATTGAAAGTCCAAGTGTTTTAATTCCCAGGTTAGCAGCAACCGTTGCTTCGGGTATAGTTGACATACCGACTGCATCAGCCCCAAACCGCCTAACCATCCTGTATTCTGCTTTGGTTTCCAGCGCGGGACCGTGCAGTGAAAGGTAGACACCTTTCCGTACATTTATTTTATTTTCAAGCGCAGCTTTTTCTGCCATGGCAATCAATTCACTGCTGTAAAGCGCTTTATTTGAAACCGGGAATTTAAAATTTTTTAGCGGAGTATCGTAATGGAAATTTATGTGGTCGCGCATTATCATCAGGTCAGCTTTCCTGAAACCGGGATTCAATCCCCCGCATGCATTTGAAACAATAAGGTATTTTACGCCTAATGCATTCATTAACCTGACGGGATAGGTAATATCTTCATGTGAATAATTTTCGTAATAATGGAACCTGCCCTGCATTACAACAGCGTTTTTGCCAGAAATTTTACCGAGTATAAGATTACCGTGATGCGATTCAACTGTTGAAACAGGGAAATGAGGGATAGAGCTGTATTCTATTTTATGTTCAATTGAAATATCTTTTACCAGTCCGCCAAGCCCTGTACCCAGTATTATCCCGATACCGGCTTTAAAATCACCTGCTGCAGATGATATAAAACCGAAAGTTTCCTTATGCTGGTTTTCTGTTCTGGTGGATCTTCTCAATTAATTATAAATTATTTCTAAAAATCTGTAACAGAAAAATTAAACCACGGCAATTGCCGTGGTAAAAATTGCGGGAATTAAACAGTAAAAAAAATTACTTGCTTCCCTGGTCATCCAGTCCAAGACTTCCGAGGTTAAGCCCGAAAGAACTTTGGTTATTGCGGAACGGATTATCCATATTGTTTTCATCTTTTATCGGCTCGTTCACATTTACCTGTTCCAGTGAAGCAACATTGTTTTCCAGCCTGAAAATTTTTCTGTTGCGCTGGTACTCTTCAATTGAATTCAGCTTTTCAACCAGGTAATTTTTGATATCATCTATAATTGATTCATTTTTCTGTCTCAGGTCATCAAGCTCCTGTTTAAGGTTAAGGAATTCTTCCTGTGCTGAAACTTTGGTTTTGCTGGAAAGTATTTCAGCTTCCTTAATAATAAGCTCTGCGCGTTTTTTAGCATTTTCCAGAATATCTTCAGCCATATCCTGTGATTTCACTATGGCTTTCTGGAAAGTTTTTTCATTTTCCCTGTAAATACTTATTTCGGAATTCAGCTCAGCTTTTTCTTCTTCAAGCTTTTTTATCTGCTCATTTTGCATTTCAAGCTCCCGGAAAAGGTTCTCTACGGTATTACCAACAGTATCAAGATAAGCTTCAACTTCGGATACATCGTACCCGCGCATCGATTTTTTGAATTCCTGTTTTTTTATATCAATTGAAGATAATCTCATTTTTATATATTCCCCTGTTAATTTTACCCTTTTTACAGGATTTATATACAAATATAATACAAAATGAAATTAATTGTGCATAAATATTAAAAAATTTACAATTTTTTAAGTTAATCCCTGTAACCAAATATCGCCGAGCCCACTCTGAGCATATTTGACCCTTCTTCGATTGCAATGTCATAATCTGAGGTCATTCCCATGCTTAAATATTTCATATCAATATTTCCGCCTATATTCATATTTTTTATATCATCGAACTGGTTTTTAAGCATGCGGAAATTTCCCCTTACAATTTCCCTTTCAGCCGGGTCTTTTTCATCTTCCATTATTTTGGCTACTGTCATAAGTCCCTTAAGCTTGATATTTTCAAATTGAGAAATTTCTTTAACGAGCTTAATAGTTTCCTTAGGGTCGCAGCCTGATTTCTGCCCTTCGCCTGATGTATTAACCTGCACCAGACATTTTACTTTTGTGCCGGCTTTTGCTGCTTCTGTTTGTATCTTCTGCGCAAGCTTAAAGCTGTCAACTGAATGAATCATAAAAACGAAAGGCACAATATATTTCACTTTATTTGTCTGCAGGTGGCCGATTAAGTGCCAGTGAATAATCCTGTCCCTGAATTCCGGTTCCTTTTCCATCAGCTCCTGCACCCTGTTTTCACCGAAATCAAGCTGGTTATAATCAAGCGCGGATGCAACAGCATCGGCAGGAAATGTTTTACTGACAGCAATAATATAAATTTCTTTTGGGTCTCTTTGAGCAGCGGCGCAGCTTTTAGCGATTTTTTGCTTAAGTTTTATCAGATTTTCTTCGATGTAATCGTATTTTCCCGCCAAAATATTATTTCCTGTAGATTATTTGTGTAAAAATAAAATTTAAGCTCAGTATATTCAATGTAATTATCAATAGAATAAAATACTTACGATATTTTGCAGTTAATAAATATCAATTGTATTGCTAAATAAAAATTAGTATTATTACGCCCAATAAATTAAATTATCATGAAGTTTTTATTACTAACTGCAATATTTCTAATTGCCCCCAAATTATTTGCTCAGCAGGATTTTCTTCCCCATTACCCAACCGAACAGGAAAAGATAATAATGGAATATTTAAGGCTTAATCCGCAGCCGGTAGATGCTTTAGTGCCTGATCCCCCGCCGGGACCGGTGAGAACTATGGCTGAATGGGAAGAACTGCAGGCATTGCAGATAACATGGACAGCACAACTTCCCATTTTAAGACAGATTGTTGATTACGCACAGGATGAATGCCTGGTTTACATTATATGCAGTGATTCAAACAGTGTTAAAACATATTTATCCTCAGGCGGTGTGCCGCTTGTTAATTTAAGATTCCTAATAACTTCATTCAACAGCATTTGGTGCAGAGACTACGGTCCGTGGACTGTGTATTCACAGAACATTGATACTTTAAGAATTATTGACTGGAAATACAACAGAACTGCCAGACCGCAGGATGATGCTACCCCGGTATTTATAGCAAATTATATGGGTGTGCCAATTCATCAGACACTTATTGCACCGAACGACCTTGTTAACACAGGCGGAAACTTTATGGTTGACGGACATGGAACAGGATTTGCTTCAAAATTAATTTTATCTGAAAACGGTCCGGGTAATCCATACGGCGTTTCTGTAAAATCAGAAAGCCAGATAAACCAGATTATGAATGCATACATGGGAATTACCCGTTATATTAAAATGGATGTTCTGCCGTATGACCAGATTCATCATATTGATATGCATATGAAACTGCTGGATGAAGAAACACTGCTCGTAGGGCAGTATCCACCGGGAGTTGCCGACGGTCCGCAGATTGAGCTTAACCTGCAGTATGTTTTGAATAATTTCCAGACATGCTTTGGCAAACCGTATAAGGTTGTAAGGATTCCTATGCCTCCTCATAATGGTAACTACCCGCCCAGCGGTAATTACAGGACATATACAAACAGCGTTTTTGTGAATAAGACTGTTATTGTACCAACATACGAATTACAGTATGATACTACAGCATTAAGGATTTACAGGGAATCAATGCCCGGTTACAGAGTTGTTGGGATTGACTGCAATGCAATTATTCCAAGCCTTGGTGCAATTCACTGTATCTCTAAAGAAATAGGAGTTAGCCAGCCTGTCTTCATTTCACATTCAGCAATCCGCAACACAAGCAATACATCACAGCCATACGAAGTTAAGGCTTACATTAAACACAAAAGCGGTATTGCATCTGCAAGAATGTACTGGAGCTTAGATACAAACAGCGGGTTTACACAGGTAAATATGACAAACATCGGCGATACATTCAGAGCAAACATTCCTGCTCAGCCGATGAACACTAAAATTTATTATTACATATCAGCAACTTCCGTCAGCGGCAGGACAGTCACTAAGCCGCTTCCTGCTCCTTCGGGGAATTTCAGGTTCACCATTACCAATACAACCGGTATAGAGCCAATTGCAGCCGGAATTCCTTCAAAATTCAGCTTATACCAGAATTATCCGAATCCGTTCAATCCGGTTACAAAAATTAAATTTGATTTAGCTAAAAGCACAAATGTTAAACTCAGAATATTTGATATAACAGGCAAAGAAGTGCTAAAAGTAACAGATGCTTTTATGAATGCCGGTACATACAGCTATGAATGGAATGCATCGAAAATGGCAAGCGGAATATATTTCTACAGGCTTGATGCGGGCGAATATTCCGAAGTTAAAAAAATGATTCTCGTAAAATAAATAACGGCATAACTGCCGTTTGGCTCAATAATTTTTATCCATAAATTAATCAATCACAAATTGAACAGATCATTATTTGTTTTTTTACTGCTTATTGTTTCATTAATTAATGTTCAGAGCAGCATGGGTCAGTACAGCGACGGGCAAAGCATTGCAGTACAGCCCCCATTTTTAAACATATCTCCAAACGGCACACTAAGCAATGTTGTTATTACAAACGGCTTCGATAATATTTACCTTGGGGTAGATTTTGGCGAGCCGTATATTGCTACTAACCCGCGCGATCCCTTAAACAGCATCTGCGCATTTAACATTAACGGTTTATACTATACATTAGACGGCTATAACTGGGTAAAAAATTCACCGGTTTTTTCAGGGTATGGAATACTTGGTGACCCGGTTATGACATATGACAGCTTAGGTAATTGTTTTTATGCACAGCTATACCAGAACGGCGCAACATACGGTATTGCTGTAATGAAAACAACAAACAAAGGAGTTAGCTGGGTCGGTCCATATAATGTATGGAATACAACCGTAGGTTTGGCTGATAAAGAATGGATAACTGCGGTTCAGACAGGAGGACCTTACAGTAATTATTTATATATGGGCTGGCGCCAGTTTGGTGCTACCGGTATGAGATTTAACCGGAGCACTGACGGAGGTGTTACATGGTCTGCTCCTCTTACCTTTGACGGCGGTCAGGGAGCATATGTAGCTGTTGGTCCTAACGGAAACACACAGGGAGGAAGTATATATTTTGCGGCTACATTTGGAGGCGGAATTGTTGTGAACCGCTCAACTGATGGAGGAGTAAATTTTTCACCTCAGGTCTTAGCAGCAGCCGTTAGTCCGCCCGGAATACCCTGCGCAGGCAGATTCACGGTTAAAGACTGTATCAGGAATAATGAATTCCCCCGTATGGCAGCAGATAACAGCTATACTTCTACCAGAGGCAATGTTTATGTAGTTTATGCTGCTAATCCAAGCGGCCCGGATAATGCAGATATTTTTATTGTTAAATCAACCAACTTCGGAGTATCATGGTCAACACCGCTGAGGGTAAATGATGATGCAACAACTACCGATCAATGGCTTCCTTCTGTATCGGTAGATAACATTACCGGAAAAGTATTTGTATGCTGGTATGATTCACGCGTTGATCCCTCAGGCAATCTGCAAACCAGATTATATGCAACGGTTTCAACAAACGGTGGAAACAGTTTTACAGCAAACGGGAATGTAAGCGATGTTAGCTTTAACCCAAACAGCATGGCTGTTGGACAGCCGGGAGGCGAAAAATATATTGGTGACTATATCGGCAATTCTGCAATTGGCAATACCAGTTATAATGTATGGATGGACGGAAGAAGCAATAACCTGGGAAGCTATGTAAGTTATTACCCTGATTATGCAATGACAATGGAGCCGGGTATGGTAAATATAAATAACGGTGACAGCACAACTTTTACTGTAAAAATTCCCGGCATAAAAGGTCCTTATACAGACAGGGTTAAATTCAATGCTTATCTCGATACTTTGCCCCAAAACGGAAGCCTTCAGATAACTTTCCAGAACGGAAAAGATTCAATTACTTCTTTCCCCGATTCTATAATAGTGAAAGTGAAAGCGGTTGGAAGTGTAACTGCAAGAAGATATAAACTTAATATCAGGGGCAGAAGTTTGCCTTATGGTTCAAATATTCATATTCGGACCTCTGACCTGCTGGTAAATACTTCACAGTTAACAATTGGAACCAACCGGAACGGAATTGTTGATTTTAAAGTAAACGGTGTTCAGTTTAACTCACTGCAAAACCTTTATTTCCCGAATGGTTCAACAGTAACTGTCCAGGCAATCAGTCCCAAAACAGTTGGATTTAACAGGTATGTTTTTGTGAACTGGTCTGATAACGGAGATACAACTCACAACATAACAATTAACAGCAATACAACATTAACTGCAACTTATAAATTGCAGTGCAGGCTTGCTGTTAATTCACCTGTTGGTAATACTTTTGGTGATAATTATATAGATTCAGGAACAACAGTTCAGTTCGGAGTGCTTTCAAGGAATATTGTATTTAACGGAACTCCATATACATTCCGCGGATGGACAGGATCCGGCACAGGCTCTTATACAAGCCCGGACAGCACAGGCAATGATACGGCAGTATCAGTGCTTATCAGGAATCCGATAGTTGAAAATGCACGGTGGACATCCCCGATTGGCATACAGAATATAACAAATGAGCTGCCGTTGGTCTATAAGCTGTACCAGAATTACCCGAATCCGTTTAACCCGGTTACCAATATTAATTTTGATATTATAAGGAATGGTAATGTGAAAATTATAATTTACGACCTGCTTGGCAGGGAAGTTGAAACAATTGTAAACCAGGATATGTCACCCGGCAGGTATAAGCTTGATTTTAATGCAGTAAATTACGCGAGCGGAATGTACCTGTATAAAATTGTGACTAACGAATTTTCAGACGTAAAGAAGATGTTGATACTCAAATAATTTATTATTTGAGTAGAAATCCCGCTTTAGCGGGACTGATAATCAAATAGTGATATATTGAGATAGCGAAATATTGAAAAAGCCTGCAGATAAATCTGCGGGCTTTTTGTTTTTCATTTTATTTTAATTTTATGACAAATATCTTTACAGCTTTATGTAAATCAATATTAAATAATAAAATAAAGGGTAAAACAAAATGATAAAAGATACAAGAGAATGGATAGAATCGATAGGCAAAACCATCGATGCAAAAGATGCAAAAGCTTTCAGTGAGTTTATTACAGAAGACGGTGAATTCCGCTTTGGCAACGCAGAGCCGGTTATTGGCAGAAAGAATATCGAAGATTATGTTGCTGCATTCTTTAAGATGATTGGTTCAAGCGTTCATGAAATACCGAACTGCTGGAATACAGGCGAACATATTATCTGGGAAGGCAAAGTCACTTACACTAGGCTTGACGGGAAGGTAGTTCCGGTAAACTTCACTAATATTTTTTATATGGATGGCGATCTGATAAAACGATACCTGATATTTATTGATAATACACCGCTGTTTGCATGATAGACCCCTTTTTTTTGAGACTTATCAGTGCAAACAACTCCTTCAGAGCGGCACGACTGTAAAGTTTTTCAGAACAAGGGGCACGAGCCCCTTGTTCATAAATCAGATCATTCAAACAACATAGCTGGATTTCCGAATGCAAATTACTTCCTTGGCGGCGGAGTGTGAAGCGCAACTTTGTTGCCTTCGGTATCCATAAAAATAGCGAAGTCTCCGATTTCGGGAGTTATCGGTGTTCTGGGAACAACAACATTACCGCCTGCTTTGCCTATCCTGGCAATCACTTCATCAATTATACCATCAGCATTCAGGTAAACCATAGCTCCTTTATCGCTTGGCACATATCCATCGCCGTGAACGATAGCGCCGCTTACGCCCTGCTGGTCACCCGGGAAAAAGCCCATACGGTAGGGACCCATCATCTGGTCTTCCATTTTAACTTCAAATATTGCTTCATAAAATTTTTTAGCCCTGTCAAAATCAACCACAGGAAGCTCGAACCAGTTAATTGTGTTTCTCATTTCATTAAACCTTTCATGAATAAATAGTTATTGAGATATACTGCAAATTTAGCAATAACGTCATATATCTCACTTCTTAATTCTTGCTAATTTGTGCTCAAAGCTTCCGTAATCGCGCCGCATTGTTTCCGGTGAGATACCGTATTTCTGTTTAAACAGCCAGCTGAAAGAGCTTAAGCTCTGGAAACCAACTTCCATACATACTTCAGTTATCGGCATTTCAGTTTTCATTATCAGGCTGGAAGCTTTTGCAAGCCGTTTATAAGTTATGTACTGGTAAGGAGTTTCGCCAAAAACATTCTTAAACAGTCTAAGGAAATGGAAATTGCTCATACATGCAGCTTTAGCTGCATCTTCGATCTTAATTTCATTGCAGTAATTGTTATCAATATAATCTTTAGCATTATTGATGCGTTTATAAAGCTCAATTTTAGTTGAGCGTTTAGCAGCGGGAATCTGTTTTATTTCCTCCCCTACCTGCTTGTGGATTTCAAACAAAACTTTCAGCATCAGGTAGAGCTCTTCATCCAGCCATTCATTATCATCAAAACCTGTTTTTGCTGCCAGGCAGAATTTATAGATATACGGCATAAGCCTGCCGTCAAACGGATAGATCATTTCCATAAATGTAACCGGCTGAGAAGATTTTTCCGTATAATTATGTTCATTATCCAGGATTGTATCATCTTCTGCGACAAGGCTGCTTAAAACTTCTTCTGCGAATGCGGGGCGGAAAAAAACCGATACAGTTTCGCATTCTGTTTCAGACTGTATCCTTGCTGAATATTTCTGCCCTTCGTTGAAAATCAGATAATTGAACGGAGGCACTCGGTAGCTGCGCTGTTTTGTGGCAAAGTATTCTTCGCCTTTTAGCGTAAATTTAAGCGTTAACGGACCTGTATGCAGCGGGTAATAAGCTGATTTAGTCCGGTTATAGATGATCATATTTGGCCACTTATGCTCAGGGCAGGGCGAATTGATATCAAAACCGGGTTTTGTATAATCGGGGTATCCTAAAAGTATCATTAATTTAAAGTTAAACGAGGGCAGGCAATTTTATGGATAAAAGAGTACTTAAACAAGATATTCATACAGTATATTAATTTAGCTTGACAAATAAGAAATGTTATATTATTTTGGAAACTAATAGAACGATTTTCGTTTCCATTGTCTAAAATAAAATGATAGCAGAAACTCTAAATCTTGAATTAACAGAACCCATACCGGAAGATAAGCTTAAAGTACTGAATTATGCACAGGGCAGATTTTTCACCGAAGGATTCTACAAGATCACCATGGATGAAATTTCCAAAGAGCTTGGCATGAGCAAAAGCACCCTGTATAAATACTTCCCTTCTAAAATGGAGCTGCTGGAAGAAACCATTACCTTGCTAATTACTACCGTAAAAGGAAAAATAACCGCATACATTTATGATGATATCAATGCAGTTGAAAAATTTGTTATGGTGATAAAAATGCTTACAGCAACTATAACAAAATTTTCTGAAAAGTTCATGAGCGATCTTCAGCATCACGCGCCGCATATTTGGCTGAAAGTTGATGAAACCCGGAAAATATTACTTTATGAAAATATTTCAAAATTAATTCTACAGGGACAAAAAGAAGAGCTCATCGAAAAATATCCCCCTGAACTAATTATAACTATAATAACAGGAGCAATAAGGCAAGTTGTTAACCCTGATTTTTTAATCTCATCAAAATTCAGTTACAACGAGGCTGTAAATAATACTTTTAAAATTTTACTAAACGGAATATTGACAGCAAAAGGCAAAGATATTCTGAAAAAGAAAAAATTATTCTGATATGAAAATAAAAAAATATTTTTACGCGCTTGTTTTTCTTTCTGTTGCAGTATTACAATACGGATGTTCAAACGGAACTGACGGCAATACAATCAATGCATCAGGTACAATAGAATCAGTTAACGTAACAGTCAGCTCAAAAACCTCCGGCACAGTAAATAAAATAAATTTTAACGAAGGTGACAGGGTAAAAAAAGGCGACCTGCTGATTGAAATAAGCCATGACCTGCTGGATATTCAGCTGAGGCAGTCTGAAGCCGGTGTAGAGCTGGCAAACGCCCAGCTTAAGCTGCTGCGCAGCGGCGCAAGACGTGAAGATATAAAACAATCCGAAGAGCTGATGAAGCAGGCTAAGATAAATATGGAGCTTGCATTAAAAGATAAAAACAGGGCTGAAGAATTATTCAGGCAGGATGCAACAACAAAAAAGCTTTATGATGATGCCATAGCACGTTATGACCTCACCCTTGCACAGTATAATTCTGCGAAGGAAAATCTTGCAAAAATTAAAACCATAATAAGACCTGAAGAAATTGAGCAAGCCCAGGCAAACCTTAAAAAAGCAGTTTCAATGGTTGACCTGTTAAAACAGAATATAGAAGACTGCAAAGTATATGCGCCGGTTGACGGATTTGTTTCAAAAAAATTCATAGAAGAAGGTGAGAATGCGGTTATGGGCGGTTCATTGCTTAGAATAAGCAATCTTGAGACCGTTAACCTGGTAATATATATCCCCGAAACAGACCTTGCGAAAGTTAAGCTTGGGCAGAGTGCTGAAATAAAGATAGATGCATTTAAGGATAAGGTTTACAGCGGCAAAATAATATTTATTTCTCCTGAAGCGGAATTCACCCCTAAGAACATACAGACACCCGAAGAACGTACCAAGCTGGTGTTTGCGGTTAAAATTGAAATTGCAAATCCGCAGTTTGAGCTTAAACCGGGTCTGCCGGCAGATGCTACACTTAGAGTTACGAATTAGGAATAATAAAATTAACACACCCCGTCACCGCTGTGCGGTGCCACCCCTCTCAAGAGGGGAATTTATATTGAAATATCGAACAGATAATTGAAATAAAAGGATTAAGCAAAACTTTTGATTCACTCAAAGCAGTGGATGGAATTTCATTTTCTGTTAAAGAAAAGGAAGTTTTCGGGCTTGTTGGACCCGACGGCGCCGGTAAAACCACACTTATAAGAATGCTTTGCGGGCTTATTAAGCCATCCGGGGGAACAGCAGAAATTCTGGGCCATGACCTTATAAAAGATATAAACAGGATCAAAAATGAGATCGGTTATTTATCTCAGAAGTTTAGTTTATATGCTGATCTTTCAATTGATGAAAACATAGAGTTTTTTGCAGAGCTGCACGGCGTAAAAAATTTTAAATCCAGGAGAAACGAGCTGCTGGAGTTTACAAGGCTGGAAAAGTTCAGGCATTTTCTAGCGGGAAAGCTTTCCGGCGGAATGAAGCAGAAGCTTGCGCTTGCCTGCACTTTAATTCACAGGCCTAAAATAATTTTTCTTGATGAGCCTACTACCGGGGTTGACCCCGTTTCACGGCGTGATTTCTGGAAGATCCTCAGTGAGCTGCATAATGAAGGCGTTACTATAATTATTTCCACTCCCTATATGGATGAAGCCGAACGGTTTAATACAATTGCTATGATGAATAACGGTAAGCTGCTTATGAATGATTCACCCGCAGCAATAAAAGCGGGCATGAAAACACAGGTGCTTGAAATTGTAACATCCAAGCTGAGGGATTCATATAAATTCATAACAGAAAATTCATCAAACGAAGTACAGTTATTCGGTGACAGGATTGATATAGCAGTAAGTAACAATGACGATATAACAAAAATAGAATCCCTGCTTAAAAGAGGGAATATAACGGTAAAGGATAAAAGGATTAAACCGGTTTCACTGGAAAATGTTTTTATTCATGTACTAAAAGAGCAATGAATAATTACTAATGAGTAATTACTAATGAGTAATTAAAACCTCATCCCCAGCCCCTTCTACTGCTCCGAAGGAGTCCCTTTGGGAAAAGGAGAAAAAGGGGAATATACCGGAAATTTTTAGCATACCTCTCCCCTCTCCTGTTAGGAGAGGGGCCGGGGGTGAGGTAGGAAAATTATGAATTCGATTGAAGTAAAAAATCTGACAAAGAAGTTCGGGAAGTTCACATCGGTTGATGACATTTCATTTGATGTGAAGCAAGGCGAGGTATTCGGGTTCCTTGGCGCTAACGGCGCGGGGAAATCAACCACCATTAAAATGCTGTGCGCAATTCTGGAGCCAACATCAGGCAATGCAACGGTTGGCGGCTACAGCATTATTAATGAACCTGATAAAGTGAAAATGAACATCGGGTATATGTCTCAGAAATTCTCTTTATATTCAGATCTGACAGTTGAAGAAAATATCAATTTTTTTTCCAGTATATACGGACTTGAAGGCAACAAGCTTAATGAAAGGAAAAACTGGGTATTAAAAACTGCAGGACTTGAAAACCGGCGCGATTCATTAACAGGAACACTTTCAACCGGGTTCAAACAGCGCCTTGCGCTGGGCTGCGCCGTTATACATGAACCTAAAATTGTTTTCCTTGATGAACCTACCGGCGGGGTTGACCCGATTTCCCGGAAAAATTTCTGGGACCTTATTAATGAACTTTCAAACAAAGGAATAACAGTATTTGTCACTACGCACTATCTTGATGAGGCTGAATTCTGCAACAGGATAATGATGATAGATGCAGGTAAAATCATTGCAGGCGGTTCACCCGGTGAGCTTAAACTGAAATATCTTTCCAATCCGATATTTGAGTGCGAATGCAGCAGGCAGGATGAAGCCGTAAAAATTCTTGATGAACTGCCCTGGGTAAAAGGTACAGCATATTTCGGTGAGTACATTCATATCACACTGAACGCAGATGAAGCATTAAATGCAGATAAAAGAAAAACAGAAATAGAAAGTATATTAAGCTCAAACGGAATTAATGTTAAAAGAATTGAAAGGATTTCTCCATCGCTTGAAGATGTTTTTGTAAATTTGCTGGAAAAGGATAAGTAATTACAAATTCCAAATTTCAAATTTCAAATTTTATGTTGTCAATAAATTATTTTTGTATTAAAAATTGCCCGCTGATTACTAATTGTTAATTGCTAATTGATAATTGTTAATTGAAATGATCTACAGAATATACGCACTGGTAAAAAAGGAATTCAGGCAGATAAGGCGTGATGCAAGGACGCTTTACCTGATATTTCTGTTCCCCGTATTTCTGCTGATACTGTTTGGGTATGCGCTTTCTCTGGATGTTAAGAATGTAAAAATTGCAATCAAGAATAACGACAATTCCGCTGAGACCCGGGACTTTATTGCAATGATGCAAAGCTCAGGTTATTTTAAAATAGCAGGTTACATTCAGACTGACAAAGAAATTAATACGTGGCTGGATGAAAAGCTGGCTCAGTGTGTAATAGTTTTTCCGCCGAATTTTACCGAAGATATGCGCGCAGGAAAAAATGTAAAGCTGCAGTTCCTGGTGGACGGTGTTGACGGGAATACTGCAACAGTAATTATGAATTACGTCACTTCTGCAACCAGGTTTTACAACAATAAAATTACGCAGGAATTCCTTGAACGCACAGGATTAAAGTCATTTACACCAATCGATCCCCAGCCGCTTTTCTGGTATAACCCTGATTTGAACACAACAAAATTCCTAATACCCGGGTTATTCTGCATGATACTTATCACAACTGGAGTTATTTTAACAACACTATCAATAGTGCGCGAAAAAGAGCTGGGTTCTATGGAACAGCTTAGGGTATCACCTATGGGTTCGCTGGAGCTTATCATAGGCAAAACTATTCCATACACAGTAGTAGCATTATTTGTTGCAGCCTTTACACTGCTGATCAGCAATATTGCATTCGGGCTGGAAATTAAGGGCAATTACCTGCTGCTGCTAGGCACAACATTGGTATTTCTGATTGCAACACTAAGTCTTGGTATATTCATCTCTGCAATATCAGATTCGCAGCAGGTTGCATTCCAGGTGGCATCGGTTGCAACAATGCTGCCTACATTTATTTTATCGGGGTTTATTTTCCCGATAGAAAGCATGCCTTTACCGGTACAGATACTTACCAATATAACTCCGGCAAAATTCTATATAGTAATTATCAGAGCAATAATATTAAAGGGAGTTGGTATTACAGCATTCTGGCAAGAATTATTAAGCCTTGCGGCGTTTGCAGTATTTTTTACTGGTATAGCAGCAATAAAGATGAAAAAGTCGAATGTTTGAATCAATTTTAGTCTGCAAATAATTGGAAACCGGCAGAAATAAAAAAGGCATCAAATCTTCCGAATGGGTAACGTATACTTGAAACAAATGCAATGATTTTATTAAATGGATATAAATATCTTAATGATACGAAAAATGAGGCTCCGCCTCCGGATTTATTCCATGCGGCAAAAACAGCCGGATGCAGATAGAATTTATTTTTTTTAATATTAAATATCTTAACATTCAAACCGCCTGAAACCATGAACGCTGATTTTTCATCCTTAATATTACCGAAAAATCCGCCTTCAAATTTCAGGAAATAATTTCTTTTAGAAAGATTTATATCGAAGAAACCAAGAATTGCAGGATAAAAAACTTGATCATAACCGGAAAGGTCTATTACAGAACCTGTTTCAACTCCTAATCTGAATGGGATAGAACTTAAATTTTCATAATTCCGGTCGTTTTGCGGGTATACAGAAGTTACAATACAAAAATAAATAAATATGTAAGTAGTCTTATTCATAAAATTTTTACAATATCAATTTTTTATAAAGTATATATTTCAAATATAATGAATAGAATATTTTAGAATTAAGATGAACCTGATCATAAATTTCATAAAAAAAGAGTTCCTTCAGTTCAGGCGGGATAAACGAATGTTCGCAGTAATTTTTATTGCGCCTATCGTTCAGCTTATTTTCCTGGGATATGCTGCAACTCTTGATGTGAAAAATGTAAAAACGGCAGTATGGGATCAGGACAGAAGCGAAACAAGCAGGAAGTTTCTTGAGAAGTATGAAAGCTCCGGTTATTTTACAGTTAACCATTATTCAGCAAGCTACGATGAATTAACAGCACTGCTTGATAACGGCGAAGTCACAATGGCTGTTATTATTCCCCCTGATTTTGAAAAAGACCTGCTCAGCGGTAAAACATCCGGGCTGCAGACAATATTTGACGGCTCTGACGGCAACAAGGCACTGATAGCTGCAGGATATTCACAGGGAATTACCATCAGCTTTGCATCGAATATTATTACAGAGCTTATAGAAAGATCAGGCAGGAAAAACCTGCCGGTAACAAAGTTACCGGTTATTGAAGCTGAAACAAGAGCGTGGTATAATCCGGACCTTGTTACCCGAAATTACATGCTGCCGGGTATTGTTGGGTTGTTGATAATGATAGTTACTATAAATCTTACATCTTTAGCAATTGTTAAAGAAAGAGAGATAGGAACATTTGAACAGCTGATTGTTACACCGCTAAAATCATACCAGATAATTATCGGGAAGCTGGTCCCTTTTTCAATTCTGGGATTTGTTTCGATATCGATTGTTCTTACTGTCATGCGTTTCTGGTTCGGCATAGAAGTTAAAGGGAATATTCCCCTGCTTTATCTTGCTGCATTATTGTTTATGCTTTCAACATTGGGGCTTGGGTTGTTTGTATCAACAATTTCCAAAACTCAGCAGCAGGCAACAATGACATCATTTTTCGGGGTAATGATGCCGATGATTTATTTAAGCGGCTTTGCTTTCCCTATTGAAAACATGCCTCAATGGGTACAATACATTACATATATTATTCCTTTAAGATATTTCATTACAATTGTCAGGGGGATAGTTTTAAAAGGAATAGGACTGGAAAATCTGTATACTGAATTTGCCGCATTATTGATCTTTGGAATAGTTATATTGGCATTAAGCTCATTAAGGTTTAACAAGAAGCTGGAATAGGGATATAATTCTAAATGTCAAAATCCAAATGTCAAATTCATTTATTTAACGATTTTTGGTATATGAGCTTTAAAATTTGACATTAACTTAAACATTTTCCGTAAAATTTCCCAAAAAATAGCTGATATTTAATTGTTAAATACTTGCATTTTTTAATAAATGCATATATATTTGAGTAAATTCCAATGAAAAAGCCACTAAAAATAACAAGTATAGCTTGTCTGCTGGTTTTATTAGCTGCCGGTATTTTATATGCAGCAACAGAACTGCAGTATTTTACGGGCAAGAATGAATCAGATTCAATTCTTTTAGAATGGAAAACCGGAACTGAAGATAATCTGAACAGGTTTGAAATTGAAAGAAGTGCATCTGAGCCAAACAACTACGTAAATATTGGCAGTGTTACGGCTATCGGAAGTAATTCATATTATTATTTCAGGGATAATGCTTCCGCAATGAATTCAGTACCTGTATATTATTACAGGCTGAAGTTAGTAGATAATAACGGCAATTATGTATATTCGCAGACTATAACCGTAACACATGTTATTTCCAGTGTACGAGATACCTGGGGAAGCATTAAAGCTATATTCAGATAGCAGCGGTTAGTGATATTTTCAAAGCGGCTGTACACAATTCCATTTTACCCTTCTTCCTGATATTTTAGGTTATACTTTCAGAAAATTATTTTTTCAAATTCACATTTTTTAATTAACCTAAAGGAGAGTCATGACTGACAATACATCAACAAGACCGGCAGTAGCTTCAATTACACAGGCAGAAATTGAAGACGGAAAAATGATGGCTATTTTAGCCTACATTTTATTTTTGATACCGTTACTTGCTGCAAGAGATAAAAAATTTGCAATGTATCATACAGAACAGGCAATAGCCCTGTGGATAGCCTTTATTTTAATTTATATTGTAATGACAATTTTAACAATTATTGTTAACCAGATAAGCAGCACACTTGGCTGCGTGGTTTCAATACTTGGTATTTTACCCTGGCTTGCTTATGTTGTGCTCTGGATCATGGGCCTGCTAAATGCTATCGGCGGCAAGATAAAAGAGCTTCCGGTTATCGGCGCATGGGGAGCCAAGCTTAATTTAGTAAAATAATACAAATAGGAATCAGCAAAAAATATTTATAAGGATAATTTACAGGAGAAAATTTAATGGCAGAATCAACAAGACAGGTTAACTTCACACAGGAAGATGTTAATAACGGGAAAACGATGGCAATACTTGCCTATCTTATTTTCTTCATTCCCCTGCTTATGGATGATATGAAGAAGAATAATTTTGTAATGTACCATACAGAGCAGTCAATAGTTCTGCTTATTGTTAATATTGTTGCCGGTATAATCGGTACAATTACATGCGGAATCGGCTTTATACTGTATATACCATGGATCGTGTTCCTGATAATGGGAATAATGAATGCCTCCAGCGGACAATGCAAGCCGCTTCCTATGATAGGACAATACGGCGAAAAATTCAACCTCGTCAAATAATTTAAATTTTAAATAATTTTTTTCCGGAAGCGCATTCATTAAGGATGCGCTTTTTTATTTAACGGCAGCAAGTCAGCTATATTTATGATAAAAGCACTTAAAACAGCCTGGGGTTTTTACAGTTCAATAATAACACTATTATTATTGCTTCTGCTGCTTTTACCGGGCGAATTTTTGCTGAATAAAACCCCCGTTTGCAGAAGTATTGATGAAGACGGAGTTTCCTGTTCAGCCTGCGGTTTAAGCAATGGGTTTGTTTCGCTTGCCGGAGGAAATATCACAGAAGCACAGAATTTCAATTATTATTCCCTGCCGTTATTTATAATATTTGTTATTAATTCCTTAATTTTCATTTTTTTCATTTCTGATAAATTTCTAACCAAAAAATTAAAAATTCTTAATTCAAAAGGAAACAAATTATGGCAAAAGCTGGTTTAATAATCGGAATTATAGTAATTATTGCAATGGTTATCGGCTATATTCCCTGCCTGGGGTGGACATTCTGGGTAACGCTGCCGGTAGCTTTTGTAGGATTGATTTTAAGTGTTATCGGACTGGTACAGGATGATCATGCTGCAAAGCAGCAGCGGCAATCTGCCGGTATTGGACTTACCCTCAACCTGATAACCCTTGTCTTCGGTTTCATAAGATGGGCAATCGGCGGATTTATTTTATAATTTAATTTTCAATCAATGAATAATAACGATCAGTTAAATTTATTACGGATATTTTTCCTTATTTCAGGGATACTTAATGCAGCATATGCACTTGGCTGGTCAGGTTATACAATAATTGGCGGACTTGTTACATGCGGGCTTGGATGCCTCTTCGGGGCATTACCGGTTATTAATGTAATAGCCTGTGTTATGGATTTTATTTCATATAACCGCTTAAGCAAAATGAACCGCACAGGTACATTCAGTACGCTGCAATTCACTTCTATTTTTGATATAATCACAGTGTTAACCGGTAATTTTTACAGCATGATAGCCGGCATTGTCGGGATAATTTTCCTGAATAACGAAGAAGTAAAGCAGGAACTGAGAAATAAAAATATTTATTAATTTAACTTATATAAAATTTGCAGGATTATAAAAATTCAGGGATAATAAAAATTCTGTTCCTGGTTTCGGGAATACTTAACCTGTTAACGGCTCTATCATGGATGATGTTAACTGTAATAGGGACCGTTTCAACAATATTTCTGGGATGCGGCGGATTTATAGTCACAGTTATAAGCATTGCCGCATGTATATTTGATTTTATTTGTTATAACAGGCTGAACAAAATGAATAAATCCGGGACTTACAGAACAATTCAAATTGCTGCCATATTAGATATATTAGTGATTATCACATTAAATATTACAAGTGTTGTATTCGGAATAATAATACTGGTAAAACTCAGCAAGCCTGAAACCAGGCAGGAATTAATTCAAAGCGGAACTTACTAATAAAATAAAACCCGAAGTTTACACTCCGGGTTTTTTATTTTACAGCCGTTAATTAATTTTTGATAATTGTTATTGATATTTGTTATTTGTTATCGATCCCATCCATATCAACTATTTCACCAAGCGGTTTTGGTTTTTCGCTCCTGTTCTGAATATAGCTCTCTTCCTTATACCTGGATGCTACAAACATGAATATAATTGCTGTTAAGAACATAAGTCCCGCAAAGAACCAGAAATAGGTCGGGGTACCGATAGTAATTATATCCTGCAGTCTTGATGTTACCTGGGCTGTTATAAAATTACCAAGAGCAACGGAAAGCAGCCACAGTCCCATCACAAAAGATTTCATGCTGTTTGGAGCCTGCGTGTATGAAAATTCAAGTCCGGTTATTGATACCATTACTTCTGCTGCAGTTAATATTACATATGCAAAGAACTGCCAGAGAATGCTTGGTGTAGCTCCCCCGATAATCTGAATTTGCGCAACTGCAAGAAGCGCAAATGAAAATCCGGCAATAAACATACCGATAATAATTTTACGAAGCGGGGTAAGCTTGAACAGTTTATTTAAGTTGGGATAAAGCAGGGATGTAAACCCGGGGATAAAAAGCATAATTAAAATTGGATTGATAGCCTGTATCTGTGAAGCAAGAAGCTCAAATTTTACGAATCCCAGGTTAACGAATTTATCCATCTGTTCTGCCTGCAGCACCCAGCTGGAGCCGGTTTGGTCAAAAAGCGACCAGAATACCGCTATAAAAACATACATTATCGAAAGGTTTACAATTGCTTTTTTTCCCTGGTGAGAAAATACATCATTTTTATACTGTTTCCAGCCAACAGGCGGAACTGCTACAAATACTTTTCTGCCCATGTAAAATACTACCGTTGCTACAAGCATCAGAAATCCCGGAACACCGAAAGCAAGGTGCGGTCCGTAACTATCCAGCAGAACAGGGGTTAAAAGTGATGATGCAGCTGCTCCCAGGTTTACAGAAAAGTAAAAATACCCGAATATTTTTTCAAGCAGGTGCTTGTTGAATTTTGTGAATTGATCTCCGACATGAGCGGATACACAGGGTTTAATTCCGCCTGACCCCATTGCAATGAGGGTTAAGCCAATTGAAAGTCCAAGCCTTGTATCATCAACTGCCAAAGCAACGTGCCCAAGCACGTAAACGACTGAAAGGGTCATAATAGTTTTGTATTTTCCCCAAAGTACATCTGAGATTATTGCTCCGATTATAGGGAAAAAATAATTTGCCATTGAAAAATAATGATACCATGTAGTGGCATCAGCCTCGCTCATAGGTTCAACCTGCCCTGAACGGTTCATAATATACTGTGTCATAAAGACAACCAGTATGGTTTTCATTCCGTAATAGCTGAAGCGCTCTGCAAGCTCATTGCCTATAATGTAGGGAATACCTTTAGGCATTTTATTGGGGTCTGCGGGCTGTGAGTGGTCTTTGACCGCTGTATCTGCTGTCATAATATATCAATTAAATTACATAATAATATTATATATACGCTGCAATTAAGCAATATGAAACAATAGTTTCAATGATATTTAAAGTAAAATACAGCAAAATACATTGATTTACGATTTTTAAAACATTATAAATATTTTGATATTTGCAAATTATTAATATATATTCGATCTAATAATTAGGTAATATAAACTAAAATATAGGTCAATTAAAATGACTGGAAATCTGATAACTCCGAAAACCAAAGAATTAATCCTGATTTATCTGGCAGGAAGAAATGAAGGGTATGCACGGGAAATTGCAAAATATTATAATATGAGTTTAAGCCCCGTTCAGATTCAGCTGGAACTTCTTGAAAATTCAGGCATAATTTACGGAAAGAATGCAGGAAAAACCATTATTTACAGATTAACCAAAGATATCCGTATTATAAAGAATTAATTAAATTCCTGGAAAAAGTGCTTATATTTCTTCCGGATATTGAAAAAGAAAGGCTTTTAATCACGAGGAAATTGCTTTTAAACAAACATTTCCATTTAATAATAGGAAAAATCTGATATATCCTTGAAACATGAGATTAAGAATATTAATTTTGTCTTAATAAATAAAATAAAAAATATTACTCTTGGTTTGTCTATAGTTAGGTATTAGATTAGGGGTATACTTTGAATAAGTTTATTTTATAATCCTCCATCCGGATGATAATATCCGGTGGAGGTTTTTTATTTTTTAATATTGCAATCTTATATTCTAAATAAAAAAATATTAAAGGAGTAGAAATGCCTAATCAAATAAAAAAAAGAAAAATACTTAAACCCAAAAAACGAATAAATATTGATTCTGTAATCCAAAATAAAACAACCGGAAAACCCGTTATTTTTGAAACAGTTTTTCAGAAGCAACCAGTATTTAAAGATTTAAGAATTATTGAGAGTAAGAATGATCTTTTAAAAGAACTACTTGGATCAAGAATAAGTAAAAATGTAAAAGATACGATACCAAAAGGAGATTGGCAATTGCATACTAAACCGAACAGTTATTTCGGACCGTTTCGGGATAATGCGTTATTAAATAAAATCAGTATTGTCATTGGTCAAACACAAAATGCAAGATGGTATCACGGTGATTTTTTCAATGATAATCCGGATTCAGACAGATACAAGCCATTTTATGGTAATTTACCCATATCTGATGAAAAACCTGCTTATAACTATACTCCCGGCTTATATAGCGGAGCTGATGGAAGCGGATATATAAATTTTACTCTGGATAAGATTTCTTATTCAGGAAAATATGGGGGGACAATTGAATTACTATTTATGGCAAACGAAGATGTTGGTTTTGAATTTAGAAAGGGTCAGATAATATGGGATGCAAAAATTCTTATATTGAAAGTGTTTGTTACACCAACCTGCCAGGGGCTAACAAGTCCACATTCTGCTTATAGTTTAGGGAGTGTAATGTGTGAGTTAGAAGCATCGGCTTATACTGCATATTCATTAATATCAAACCGGATTAGCATTCTTGATGATCTTAAAACACAGGAATATAATGATACTCTAAAAACGTTATCGAATAAAATAGCATCAGATATACAACAAATTGCCAGGAGATTCACAGGTGGTTTCCTGTGGTCCATATTTCCGGATCTTTTAGGAATTACAAGTTATGTGACAGGCCTTAATATTTCTGATGATTTTATTGATATAAAAAGACGCGATGCTGAAATAATGGTTTCAGTTAGTTTTCGGTGTGAGGACTGCACTTCAGATGATTACGACATTTTTATTAAACATCATTTAGTTCTGACTTTAAGAAGTATGTATATCCATTACGTTGCTAATGAAAGTGAAGTTATTAGTAATCCTGACAGAACATTCGATGTACCTAACCATGAAGACACTCCGTATGTTCCAATTGCATTATGGCCATTTACAAATTTTATGTATTTACCCCGTATATATATATATGTATATGGTTATTCAACACAATTTACATATGATGCTGCTATTGCTTCTAGTACATTATTATTTAATATAGATTACAATAAATTAAACGAAGCTGTGAATGTTGGTCAAACAGGTTTAATTGAAAGAATAAGAGTTTATGAAAGTTCAGTGATCATAAACGATAATAGGCCGGCACATTATATCATTTGTATTGATATAAATCTCATAAAAAGATAAAAAATCATCCATGCTGATTGAAAAATAAAGTTCGATAAATTGTATGGTTTAGTAAAGGAGCTTTTTTGCTCCTTTACTTTTTCTAAAACTCTTAAAATTTTATTTCGTATATTTGTATGCAATCCACAAAAAAATAATTATAGACCTCACCCTCCGTCTCCCTCTCCTGAAAGGAGAGGGAGTGCCGGTAATTTAAAATTTTTGCTCCCCTCTCCTAATTAAGAGAGGGGGGTTGGAGTGAGGTAAACACAACATTGGCTAAATTCATACATTTACATAACCATTCACATTATTCACTGCTTGATGCAATCTGCACCATCGAGGGGCTTGTTAATGCTGCTAAGGAGCATAACATGCCGGCAATTGCGCTAACCGACCACGGTGTTATGTACGGCGCTATGGAATTCTACAACAAAGCTAAAAAAGCAGGAATTAAGCCGATTTTAGGCTGTGAAGTATATATAGTAACAAAAGGTTCACGGTTTGAAAAAGGCAAGGCTGAAGATTCTGCTGATACCGTACTGGGAAAAGATAAAAACGGCAAAACCATTGGCAAGCTTTCAAACCGGAAAAGCAATTACGACCACCTGGTGCTGCTTGCTAAGGATTTTGAAGGCTATAAAAATCTGGTTAAGCTTTGCTCAATCGGTCACACTGAGGGATTCTACTATAAACCACGAATAGACTCGGAAATATTAAAACAATACAGCAATGGTTTGGTATGCTTAAGCGCATGTGCCGGAGGTGTTGTATCCAGTCACATAGTTCGCGGTGACCTTGATTCTGCGCGTGAATCTGCAGAAATATACAAGGATATTTTCGGAACGGAAGATTTTTATCTGGAAATGCAGAATCACGGCATGGAAATTGAAGCTAAGGTGCGTAAACATGTACCCAAGCTTGCCAAAGAGCTGGGTTTAAAAACCATTGCAACAAATGATATTCATTATATAAAATATGAGCATCATATCCCGCATAATTTATACTTATACATTAATACAGATCTTTCAAAAGATAAAGAAGGCAAGAATCTTGAAACTGACTTAAGGTATGAAACCGACCAGGTTTACTTTAAATCAGCCGAAGAGATGTGCGAAATATTCAAAGATTTCCCGGAAGCAATAAATTCTACCCTGGAAGTTGCTGAAAAATGCAACCTGGAGCTTCCTAAAGGCGTTTATCATATGCCGGACTTCCCTATTCCGCCTGAATCCGGCGCAGAAACACTTGATGATTATTTCAGGTTACTGGCTCACAGTGGACTTAAAGAAAAGATCAAAAATGTAACTACTGTTGAAACTGAAAGGCTGAACCTTGAGCTGGATGTAATTACCAAGATGAAGTTTTCAGGATATTTCCTGATAGTAGCTGATTTTGTAAAACATGCAAAAAATACCGGGATCTATGTCGGACCCGGAAGGGGCTCTGCAGCCGGCTCTCTGGTTTGTTATGCCCTTGGTATTACCAATGTAAATCCGCTTGAGTATAACCTTCTGTTCGAAAGATTCCTTAACCCCGAACGTGTAAGCATGCCTGATATAGATATAGATTTCCAGGACGATAAACGCGATGACGTTATAGAATATTCACGTAAAAAATACGGAGCAAACTCAGTTAGCCAGATCGTTACATTCAACCGCCTTAAAACAAAAGCAGTATTAAAGGATGTAGGAAGAGTATTAAACTATCCGTTCGATACTATTAACGAAATCACCAAGCACGTGCCTTCGGTGTTTGGCAAGATAAAATCGCTGACTGACTGTTACAAAGAGATCCCGGAATTTAAACAGTATTTTGACCAGGCAAAAGAAAGAAAAAAACTTCTTGATTATGCGGTAGTTCTTGAAAATCTGAATAAGAACGTCAGCATGCATGCTTCAGGAGTGGTTATTGCGCCGTCTGATATTTCTGATTATGTGCCGGTAGCAAAAGCTCCCCAGTCAGAAAACCAGTATATGACGCAGTATGATATGAAGATGCTGGAAGAAGCCGGGCTGATAAAAATGGATTTCCTGGGATTAAAGGAATTAAAAATTCTTCAGCAGGCTGCTGATCTTATTGAACAAAGACATGGTATTAAAATTAACCTGGATACCCTGACCCTGAATGATGAAAAAACATACGAGATATTTTCCGGCGGCAACACTATCGGTATATTTCAGTTCTCAAAGCCAAAGATGCGGGAATACCTTGCCAAGCTTAAACCAAAGGATATTAATGACCTTGCCGCTATGAATGCGCTTTACAGACCGGGACCGATGGACCTTATCCCTGAGTTCATCGAAAGAAAACATGGTAAAAAAGAAGTTTCTTATTTGCATCCTGATATGGAACAGGTTCTAAAGGAAACATACGGAATTATAGTTTACCAGGAGCAGGTTATGCAGCTTGTAAGGGTAATTGCGGGTTACTCACTTGCCAAAGCAGATCTTGTACGCCGCGCTATGGGCAAAAAAGATGAAAAGCTTATGCGCGAACAGGAAGAAGAATTTGTAAAAGGAGCAGCTGAAAAAGGCTACAATAAAAAGATTGCAAAGGAAATATTTAAGTTAATTTTAAAGTTTGCTGATTACGGTTTCAATAAATCACACAGTGTAGCATATTCAGTTCTGGCATATTATACAGCTTATTTAAAAACTCATTACCCTCTTGAATTCATGACAGCTCAGCTGAACTGCCGTTATGAAGATACAGACGAAATGGTCCTGCTGATAAATGAATGCAAAAGAATGAAAATATCATTAAGCCTGCCTGATATTAACGAATGTTTTCCTTCATTTGCAATTGATACAAACACAGAAAACCGAATTTTATTTGGACTTTCGGCAATTAAAAATGTAGGCAGAACAGCAGTTGAAAATATTGTAAAAGAAAGAGATAAACACGGAAAATTCGAAAATTTTGTTGATTTTATTTCAAGGGTTGACGGAAAGGTAGTTAATAAAAAAACTCTTGAAGCGCTGATATATGCCGGGGCTTTTGATTGTTTTGATAAGAACAGGAAAAAATTCTATGATAACTACGAAGCTGCCGTCCACCGCTACAGCACCAAAAAAGCTGAAAGCAAGGGTCAATCCAGCCTGTTTGATTCAGGGAAAAAGCACCAGGTTAAAGATGTAATCTTTTCAAAGCTTGGTGAGAATTACAGGGACTGGAGCGACAGGGAAAAGCTTTCGCTGGAAAAATCTGTTCTTGGCTTATATGTAAGCGCGCACCCGCTCAGCGATTATGAAAATGAAATAAACAGGCTTAATCCCTTTAAATTCAGCGATATACAGGATACTGATACTGAAGAGATAGATTTCAGCAAGCTGCAAAGAGTACGGATGTGCGGTATAATTACAGATATGAAGGTAAAGATGAGCAAAAAAGGAAACAGGTTTGCTGTTTTTACACTGGAAGATTTTACCGGGCAGGGCGAATGCGTGGTCTTTCCTAAAACATATGAACAATTCCGCGATATACTGGTTGATGATAATATAGTAACTGTGATAGGTAAAGCTGAAGAAAATGCGAACAGTGTTAAGCTGATAGCTGATGAAATAAAACCGCTGGTAAAAACCGCTTCAAATGATAAAAATCCGCAAAAAGTGATAATTAAGATTAACAGCAAAGAGTTTGAACCATCTAAACTATACGAAATCAAGAGCCTGCTGCATGGTAATGACGGCGAATCTGCCGTGGTAATTTACCTAAAAAACGGAAGTAAAGAAAGCCGTATGGAACTTGAAAATGTAAAAATACATTTTGATAAATACACTGAAAAAGTTTTAACCGAGATTTTCGGGAAAGATAATATTATATTGCAGTAACTTACTTTTAAGAAGATTAATTAACATTTATACATATATATTTAAGGAGAGAAAATGCATCCAATTGAATTCACAGACGCTAATTTTGATGCTGAAGTTTTAAAATCAGATGTTCCGGTATTGGTAGATTTCTGGGCTGTATGGTGCGGTCCGTGTAAAATGATTGCCCCGTTCGTAGAAGAGCTTGCAGGTGAATACCAGGGTAAAGCAAAGATCGGCAAGGTTGATGTTGACAGCAACCCGAATATATCCATGACATACGGGATCAGAAGCATTCCGACATTGCTTATATTCAGGGACGGTAAAGTTGTTGACCAGATAATAGGTGCTGTACCAAAACAGGCTCTTGCTCAAAAGCTTGATGCACAGCTTCAGCCGGCATAATTTTGAATTTCAATTTTGCTTGTAAAAATCCCGCTAAATGCGGGATTTTTTATGGCTAAACATTTGAATATCTTATATTTTTAAACTTTTTTATGTAATTTACAATAAATGCAGCTGCAAAATATAATTCCGGTACTTCTGATTATTTTAGTTGCAATTATTGTAATACTGTTTTCGTATATAAATTTTAAAAAATGGTTTACACGCAAACAGGCTTATATTGCAGTATTTGCTGTAATATTATTCATTTCCTTTATATCATTAAAAGCTGCGGTACATTATAATTTCCTGAAATTCCAGTCTGATTTTCATTGGAGCTCTTCTATATTAATAGCATCAGTTTTTTTTATTCTGGTTTCACCGGTGATATTGATAATTTATGAATCAATCAGGAAATTACACCGGAAAAGTGTTCCAATCAAGGATACCCCGGTATCAATCCCTATATTCGAAGAAAAAATTGATACACTGCCCGATAAACGCTCTTTTGGAATTATAAATGAAGAAACGGATGAAATGAATGTTACAGGGGCAGAACTTGAAAAACCATTTGAGAAAATCACGGAAATTTCACCGATGGAACAGGTTCTGAGCAATATTGAAAGCAGCTCAATCAATGAAAAAAATGATGTAAAGATTACAGAATCAGAGCTGCCGCTGACGGATAAGGTTAATGAAGAAAAATTACCGGAAGTTATAAAGTCGGACAAGAATATAATTCCGGAAACTGACGAAAAATTAAGTTCAGCCGGAGTAACTGTTGCAGAGAATATACAGCCAAAAACACAGCAAAAGAAAACCGGCAGCAGATCATCTGTAAAAAAACATCCCGGCAAAAAAACAACTGTAAAAACTCCAAAAAGCAGGGGTACAACTGCTAAGAAAAATAAAAAATGAATAAAACAGCATTACTGATGGTTTTATGTTCTTTATTTACTGCATTCAGCTGCAGCAACAGCAGCGGTAATAAAGATAAGTCCAATACAATTGCCGAGCTTAACCCGTACTTCCCTGCTGCAACAGGCAGCAAATGGGTTTATATTAATGAAGCACCGCGTGAAGAAACAGTTTTATTTACAGTAGAGGTAAAAGACCTGTTAAAAGATGCTGATGGATTTAAATTAAGCTTATCTTCGTTCCCATTTATGACTGCCGATAATACTGAAAGGACATTGAGTATAAACAGCAGCGGAGATATATCTGTAAATGATTACAATGGTACTTCAGGGGTATTTATCCCCTCAGAAGATAATTTTGATTCCGGATACCGGTGGTCATTCGGAATATATAAATGCAGCATAAGTGATTTTTCCGGAGAAATTAAATCAGAAGAAGGTAATTACAGCGGTTGCAAATATGTATATATGACCGATGGATTTACATTTTCATTTGAAATGTGGTTTAAAAAAGGTACCGGGATCGTAAAATGGGGAGCAAACCGTACTAATCCGCCAATTTTAAAGCCTGTTTATTATGTATTAAAAGAACTTAACCTGCAAAAATAAAAACTATCTTGTACGAAAGTTTATTTTATATTTTCACTTTTTTTATTATAACTGCGCTCTTTCTGATTGCTTTTTCAGGAAGCAGTTATAAGCTGTTTGTTAATTGTTCAATACTAATGACCGGTTATGCGGGGTATTTTTTACTCTTAAATTTCGGGTTCATTTCATTTGTATTGTCTTTGATCATATTAATTGCTTCAATTCTAATCATTTTCAGCCGGAACTTTATGTTAAAAATGCCGGCTGAATCAAATGCAGAAAGTAAATTAAATATCGCTTCTGTATTAACTGTCAGTATGTTTACAGCCCTGGCAGCAGGCTTGCCGGGAACAGCAAAATGGCAGAACTTTAATATTGATTACCTTACAAATAATTTTTCATCTGTATTCAGCGTTTATCTTCCGGTTTTAATAGCTGCTGCACTGCTGGCTTCTGTTATTATTTCAACAGCAATAAAATTATTTGTTCCCGGAAGAGCAGAACATTAAATTCGGATAATGGGAATTCATTACTACATATTTGTATCTGCAGCAGTTCTTGGACTTGGCCTGATAACAGTAATTTCTGCCAGGAGTGTTTATAAGTTAATCACCGGCGTAGTGTTGGTTTTTTCAGCATCAATAATCAATATTGCTGCATTTTCGGGATTTTGGGGATTTAATCCCGAAGGACAGATCTTAATTTTGTTAACATTATTTTTTACATTCCTGGTTATGTTAACCGGCATAATAATTTTAGGTTACCGCAGAAAAAAACAAAATATACTTTACACGGGGTTAAATATTTCTGATGACTGAACTGATAAATTCAAACATTTATTTAATTATTTCAGCAATAATTTATTTTTTCCTGTGTATAATTACTATTTATTTATTATCTGCAAGTTTCAGAAATCTTACAGATAAATATATTTTAAACAAGCTGACTGCGCATGCAGTATTCAATAAAGTTAAAAATTCTTTTCAGCTTATTTTTAGATATTTTGAGAAGTTTGTGAATTCAGAAATAAGCGCAGGAGTTTTTTTGCGAAAAGCTGAAAATTTCTTTACAGATAAGTTATCACCCCTTCTAACCGGACCGGTAAATATTTTATCCCTGATTATCCGGAAGATTTTTACTGAAAATGTCACTGTTATTTTAACCATGGCTTCTGTTATTATTGTGGCTTTTTATATCATTTTAACTGTTTTATAATTTCACTAAATTTGTTTTCATTCTTAATTGATTTTAAATATATAGAATTTATATATTTACAATAATTTTTGTACCTGCCGCCATGGCGGAATTGGTAGACGCGCTAGACTCAAAATCTAGTGAAGGCAACTTCGTAACGGTTCGAGTCCGTTTGGCGGTACAAAATAAATTAATTAAAACCTTTATGGAAGCAGGGCTTCGGAAATTCGGATTTCCGGATAATCTACACAAATTAAAAGAAATAAATTATTGAACCCGGAAACATTCAATATATTTTTTTATTTTCTTCCTGAAATTGCCCTTGCTGCATCAGCTATAATATTAAACATTTTAAATTCAGGCGAAAAGGTAAACAGGCATTCTTATCATATTTTCCTTTCCGGTACTGCGTTATCGTTTATTTTTTCACTTTCACAGGCATATTTTTTTCCGCAGCAGCTTTTCAGCGGTGCATTTTCAGCTGACCATTATTCATACGGCGCAAAAGTAATATTAAGCTCATCTATACTGTTTTCAGCAGCCGTTTTAAACAGCAGCAAAACTTCTCCTAATAAATTGGTTCTGCAGCTAGTCTCATTTACAGGTGCATTAATGATGACCGGTGTATCAAATATTTTTATTTTTTTCTTTGCTGTACAGGTTATTCTGATCCCATTTTATCTGCTTATGCACAATTTCATCAAACCGGTTAAGAAATACTATGTAACCGGCAGTATTTTTTCGGGGGTCATGCTGTACGGTTTTACTTTATTATATGGATTAACAGGCAAAACAAATTTCACCGATATAGCATATTCGCTGTCATTTGATCCGGTGAATTCTCTGGTATTAAATCTGGCAATTGTATTGATATTTACAGGGATATTTTTCTTTACACTTTCAGTTCCGGTTAACATTATATCTCCCGCAATTGCCGGAAAAACTGATCTATCGGCAGTATTCCATTTTACTGTTATTATTTCGGCTGCGGTTTTATTTTCTGCTGCTAGGTTCATTTTTACTGTGCTTCATGACCTGAATAATTTTTTAATGATTCCGGGGGAAATAAATTTCCAGCCGGAAGTTAACTGGAAGCTGCTTATTATAATTGTTTCATGCTGTTCTGTTATTGCCGGTAATTTTGTTCTGTTATGGACATATGATCTTAAAAAAATATTTACATTCATCGTAATATCCCAGGCAGGATTTTTATTTATTGCCTTAATATCAGGAACACTTAACGGGGTTGCTGCATTTATCACCGGTTTAACGGTATTTGCGGTAAACTCTGCAGGAATAATTTACTGCTTAAAAGTTATAGCTGAAAACCATAATGCTGTTAAAACCTCAGACCTTAAAGGACTTGGCAAACATGATAAGTTAATTTTTATTTCTTTTGTTTATTTTCTTGCATCTTCTGCCGGATTCCCTTTAACTGCCGGATTTAATTTAAGACTAATGTTTTTTTCTCAGCCCGGTATAAATGAAATAAGCTGGCTGCCGCCTGTTTCAATTATTTCATCGCTGGTATTTATTTATTTTATATACAAATTAACAGCATTAATTTTCTCATCAGCTTCAACAGCCCGGGATAATAAAAAAGGAACGTACCGCCATTTTATATTGTTAATTCTTTTATTTTACAGCATTTTTGCTTCTATTTTTATTTCTCCTGTAATCGATTGGGCAAAATATTGCTCAAATTTCATCGGAATTCAATAATTTGATAACGTCAAACTGGTATTGAATAGCTATACCATTTATACTATGTTTACTTATAAATATTGAAAATTTTTTAAATTTAATAAGATAAAATGTGTGGAATAGTTGCATATCTCGGTAATAAACAGGCACTTCCAATTATAATCAGCGGTTTAAAGAAACTGGAATACCGCGGGTATGATTCAGCCGGCGTTGCCCTGATGTATGATAATGATATTGCTGTCAGAAAAACAGCCGGCAAAGTTTCAGACCTGGAAAACCTGCTTGGTACCAATGGTTACGATGCCAATGCAAATATAGGGTTCGGACATACACGATGGGCTACTCATGGTGAACCGAATAATAAAAACGCTCACCCTATTTTTGATGCAAACAATGAAATTGTTGTTATACATAACGGTATAATTGAAAACTACAGCGTATTAAAAACCAGGCTGGAGCGCGAAGGCTACCAGTTTATGACTGATACAGATACAGAGTGCCTTGTACACCTGATACGCTCTCATTATAAAAATGTAATGGATTTTGAAACAGCAGTACGATTGGCACTTGCTGAAGTTGACGGTACTTACGGAATGTGCGTACTTTCGAAGTTTGAACCGGATAAAATTATCGCTGCCCGCAGAGGTTCACCTCTTGTTCTTGGTGTTGGCGATGGAGAATATATAATTGCATCGGATGCAACTGCTATTATTCCCCACACACGCCAGGTGTTATATTTGATGGATGGCGAGATGGTTATCTGCAACCGCGATAAGTTTGAGATAAAAACCATTCACGATGAAAAAATTGAGCGTGAGCTGGAAGAAATTACATTTGACCTCGAGGAAATTGAAAAAGGCGGATATGAGCATTTTATGCTCAAGGAGATCAATGAGCAGCCTGATTCTATTACCAATACAATGCGCGGACGTATCATTAAAGATACCGGGCTTGTTAAGCTGGGCGGATTAATGAACGTTACCGATAAGCTTAAATTTGCACCAAGGATAATTATTTCTGCCTGCGGCACGGCTTGGCATGCCGGACTTATCGGCGAATACATGATAGAGCAGATGTGTAAAATTCCCGTAGAGGTTGAATATGCATCGGAGTTCAGGTATAGAAACCCGGTAATTTATCCCAATGACATAATGTTCGTTATCAGCCAGAGCGGTGAAACCGCTGATACACTTGCAGCACTTAAGGAAGCTAAATCCCGCGGCGCAGATGTTTACGGGATTGTGAACGTGGTTGGAAGCACTATTGCAAGGGAAACTCATGCAGGTGTTTACACACACGCCGGACCTGAAATTGGTGTGGCATCAACAAAAGCATTTACATCACAGCTAACCGGGCTTGCGCTAATTTCATTAATGATTGCGCAGTACAGGAATTCACTGCCTCACATTGAAATAAAGAATATCACCGATGAGCTTCTTCAGATACCCGAAAAGATAAATGAAATATTAAAGCTAAACGACCAGATACTTGAAATAGCAAAAATATTCAAGTTCTGCCAACATATGCTTTATTTAGGCAGGGGCTATAACTTTCCCGTTGCACTTGAAGGCGCGCTGAAGCTTAAGGAAATATCATATATTCACGCAGAGGGCTATCCTGCTGCTGAAATGAAACACGGTCCGATTGCATTAATTGACCAGAATATGCCGGTTATTGTGATTGCTCCGAAAGATTCAACATACGAAAAGGTTATTTCAAATATCCGGGAAGTTAAAGCAAGAAAAGGTGTGGTGATAACAATTACAGATCTTGAATCAGACGGACATATCGAGGAATTCAGCGATTACGTTATTAAAATACCGCATACAATGGAAATGCTTTCACCGATACTTACGACAATTCCATTGCAGATGCTTGCATACCACCTTGCTGTGCTGCGCGGCTGTAATGTTGATCAGCCGAGGAATCTTGCAAAGAGCGTTACAGTTGAATAAGACCCCACCCATCCCTCCCCGAAAGAGAGGGCATATAATTTTTTAGGGAATTTATATTAATTGCATCACATTAAACCCGCTTAAATAGCGGGTTTTTAATTATCATTCGCTTATAAATATCTTTTATGCTGAATTAATTAAAGATTGAGAGTATTTTTTACATTCCAAACATAAAGATTAATCATTATTTTTGAAAATTACACTTAATTAATAAATTTATATATGAAATACTTTAAATATTTACCTGTTATATTATTTTTATTTGCTTTAACTGCAAATGCACAAAATGATGATATGAAAAAAGAGGGTGAAAAGGTCGAAGCCAAGGAGCTTGCAGACGGTACTCTGTACGGCGCTGATATTAATGCTGACCTTAAGATTCTGAGCGTTGCTGATATATACGCAGATACTTCAGCATATTCAGGCAAAACAGTTGTTCTAAAAGGCAACATGAGCGAACTTTGCCGCACAGGCGGCTGCTGGACAGTTTTAAGCGACGGTACAAATAATATACGTGCATTAACTTTGCATAAATTCATTATGCCAAAGGAAATGGATATAACTGGGAAAGTTGCAGTTGTTGAAGGCGTTTTCAGTATTAAAGAAATTACTGAAGAGCAGGCAAAACATTTTGCTGAGGAAGCAGGTACAGACCCGAATTTAGTTAAAGGTCCGCAGAAAATGTACAGGATACTTGCAACAGGGATAAAGATTCTTAAATAAGGCAAAAGTAAAAAGGCAGAAGGCAAAAAAATAAAAAAAGACTTAAGGGGCTATGAAGCCCCTTTTTTTATTGAAAATTGTCATGCTGAACTTGTTTCAGCATCTGCTTGCTTACTCCAAAATTAACATATATTTTAAAAGACCCTGAAACAAGTTCAGGGTGACAAAATAAAAAGGAACGTTTGATAACGTTCCTTATAAACACATTGACACAGTTAATGTAATCCAAAATTATTTTTTATTTATTAAAAGTAATCCTAACGGTTGTTTTTTCTGTTCCGCGGATATATGTTACTTCAGTTTCTTCACCGGGCTTGAATTTTGTCAATGCATCTGTATAATCGTAAATATTTTTAATTTCGTACTGTCCAAGCTTAGTAATTACATCTCCGCCCTGCAGACCGGCTTTTTCAGCAATGCCCCCTGCTTTAACTCCGGTTATTTCCAGGCCTTCTTTTGTACTGCTGTAATCCGGTATAACACCAAGTGTTACCCGGAAACCCATAGTAGTTTCTTTTTTCTCTTCAGTTACCTTAATAAAATCAGGTTTTGTGTTTAATGAGTTCACATAATTAACAATACCAACTATCATTTCAAGCACTTTTGCCTGCCCAACGGCATTAATATGCTGCCAGTCATCGCTTGGTTTATGGTAATCCTTATGCAGGCCTGTAAAAAAGAACAGCACGGGAATATCCTTGCCGTAAAAGCTTGCATGGTCGCTTGGTCCATAACCATCTTTGTTGTAAGCTGCAGTAAAATTAAATGATCTATTCAGAGAGTCAAGAAGCCCCTGCCAGATTGATGATGTGCCTGTTCCGCCAATAGTAAGCTTATTATCTGTAAGCCTGCCTATCATATCCAGGTTTATCATAGATACTATATTATATTTCTTCATCAGTTCGCTTTTGGTGAAGTAACCTGAACCTATAAGTCCCGCTTCTTCTCCGCTGAATGTCATAAAAATAATACTGCGTTTCAGGTTCTTTTTGTTTTCAGAAAAATACTGTGCCAGCTCAAGCACTCCTGCAACACCGGAGGCGTTATCATCTGCGCCGTTGTGAATTTCAGCAACATGGCTGTCATGCAGCGAGCCGTATTTTAATCCGTCACCAAGGTGGTCCATATGCGCGCCGATAAGTATATATTCATTCTTTAATGTTTTGTCATTTCCCTCGATCATACCAATTACATTATTGGTCAGCGCTTTTATTCTTACCAGGTCTGTTTTTAGCTGAGCCATTCCCCCGCCAAACTCAAATGACTGGGGTGTCCTTAAGCTGTCAATCGATTTCTGGATTTCAGAAAGTGATTTACCTTTGGCATTTGTAAAAATGTAATCAGTGTAACTGCGTTTTACATTTACAACCGGAATATCAACATTCTCTCCAGGTCCGGCCATCCTTAGTTTAATAAGTTCATCTTCACCGCTTTCAGGACCTTTGATAACAATTATACCTGCAGCGCCCTGCTCTTTTGCAGCAGCGCATTTAATGCGCAGCCTTTCATACTTGCTGAACGGGTTATCATGGGGATTGTTATATCCCGGTGAGAACATCAGCATCAGAGCAATTTTGCCTTTAAGATCAATACCGGCATAATCGTTGTAATTAAGCTCCGGTGCATTTATACCATAGCCAACAAAAACAATATTGCCCTGCGCTGTTCCGTTTGATGACAGATATACTGGAGTGAAATTTTCTCCCGCCCTGCTGATAAGCTCGCCGTTTCCGATGGAAAGTGAATTATCTTTTCCGAGCTTAATTTCGCTGATGTAATCAAATGGCTGCAGGTAGCCGTTTTCACCTGCCGGTGTTATATCATAATCCTCAAATTCATTTATTATATAATCCACAGTAAGCCTGTCGCCATCAGTACCGGGAAAGCGTCCTGCAAGCTCATCGCTTGCGAGGTATTTTATGTGAGCAGTAATTTCACCGGAAGTTATTTTAGGTGATTTATCAGATGGAGAAAAAGCTGCAAATACAACCAGCAGCAGAACTGAAAGCAGAAATTTTATTTTGTAGTTCATGGTATATTTAATGATATGCTATAATTTCTTATAAAATAAGCAGAATCCTTCTGCGAATTGACTCTGGTGAAACTAAAATGCAGCAATGAGACAGTCAATGCACTCCGGAATATGTTAATTCGTAATTCCTAATTCGTAATTTTTAATTATCAATCAATCCAGTCGCAGATAAACACGTTGGTTTCGCCCTGTTTTGCATTAAAGCGGTTAGAGCAGAATACAAATTTCTTTCCGCCATCGTGAAGCGAAAACATAGGGAATCCGTCGAACGTATCGTTATATGTTATTCTTTCATTACCCGTTCCGTCAACATTTATCATATACAGGTCAAAATTCCTGCCCTTGGGGTCATCCTGATTGGAACAGTAAATTATGCGTTTCCCATCCGGGAAGAAGTACGGACCAAAGTTTGCTGCACCGTTATTTGTAACCTGGCGGATGTTTGAACCGTCAGCATTCATAACATAAATTTCCAGCTTGCCGGGTCTTATCAGTCCCTCAGCAAGCAGGTCCTGGTATTCTTTAAGCTTAGCGGGGTCATCAAAGCGCGAAGCGCGGAATACTATCATACTGCCGTCGTATGAATAATACGCGCCACCGTCATAACCTGGAATATCTGTAAGCTGTTTAACTTCGCTTCCGTCCAGATTCATTGAATACAGGTCAATATCGCCGTTCCTTGTTGATGTAAAAATGATTTTATCACCTTTGGGGGAAATTGTTGCTTCTGCATCATATCCTTTAACATCTGTTAACTTAACCAGGTTTTTACCGTCAAGATCAGCTTTAAAAATATCATAATCATCATATAAAGCCCATACATATCCTTTTGAATGATCAGGTTTTTGAGGACACATATCACCCCCTAAATGAGTGGAGGCGTACAAAATACTCTTACCATCGGGATAGAAGTATGAACATGTAGTTCTGCCTTTTCCTGTGCTAACAAGATGTTTATCGGTACCGTCCGGGTTCATTATAAAAATCTGGTCGCATTCATACTCGCCGGTTGACTGGAAAATAATTTTAGTGCCGTCAAATGAAAAATAGGCTTCTGCGTTTTCTCCACCGTTGGTAAGCATTTTCATGTTTTTAAAATGTTTTTCCTGTGGGTAAACCAAAGTATCAGAATCGGATATTGTTAAATCAGCTTTTTCGGCATAATAAAACCATGAAAATGAAAAAGCAGCTAAAGTTATTAAAATTAATGCTGTAATTTTTGTTTTCATCTTAAATTTAAAATATAAAATATCTGCAAATATATTAATAAATATGATTATGAGTTATGATAAAAATCATATAATGAAGCATTGTAAAGAATTGTTATTCAATTAATTAAATATGAGTGGTGTTTATTCTTCAAACCGCTTAACTTCAAATACGCCTTCAATCCGGCGAAGCTTATCTATAAGCTCGTTAAGATGGGTAATGTTTCTGACCATAAGAATAACTGTGCCGTCAAACAATGAGCCTTTTGATGAGATACTTACACTTTTGATATTTGTATTGCTGTGCCCTGAAATTACATTGGTAATTTCATTAAGCATACCGGGGCGGTCTTCTCCGCTTATCCTGATACCAACAAAAAATTCATCTTCAACCTGTTCCGGCCACTGCACATCAATAATTCTCTGCGGATCGCTTAAAAATAAGTTCGAAAGATTCTTACAGGACTTTTTATGTATCTTTATTCCTTCGGTCTTTGATATAAATCCGATTATATCTTCACCGGGAATAGGGTTGCAGCAGTTAGCATAGCTGAACATCAGGTCTTTTACATCGCCGCCGGCAATAATTTTATTCTTTGATGACCGCGCTGTTTTAATATAATTTTCAAACAGCGTCATTTCATTTTCCTTAACCTTAACTGAAAGAGCTTTTTCAACCGGTTTTACCCAGGGCGATTCAATTTCTCCGCTCTGCAGCCTGTTCCTGTCCTTAACTATCTCATAAAGCTCATCAGCTGAAAGCCTGTCTTCTGCCAGGCTTAAATACATATGCTGAATACTTTCAAATTTCAGCCTAGCCAGCAGCTTTATCATTTCATCTTCATTCAGCGAAAGTTTCATTTTCTTCAGCTTCTTGTTCCACATTTCCCTGCCTTCTTCAATTTTCAGCCTGCGCTCGTTGTTGAAGTATTTATGAATATCCGATTTTGCTTTATGTGTAACAACAAACTTTTCCCAGTCCTGGTGCGGTTTTTTTATTTTTGAAGTAATTACTTCAACCTGGTCGCCGCTTTTAAGCTTGGAGTCCAGCGGTACAATCTTACCGTTTACCTTTGCGCCAATGCATTTATAACCTACTTCGCTGTGAATATCGAAAGCAAAATCAACGGGGGTTGAATTTACCGGTAAAATTTTCAGATCGCCTTTAGGCGTGAAAACATAAATTTCATCCTGGTAAAGATTTAATTTTAATCCCTCCATAATCTGCTTGGGGGTTGATTCCTTTGAAGTACTGTCGAAAAGTTCCCTTATCCAGCTTATCCAGTCTTCCATCTGGTTATCGTTGGTGATGATATTTTCCTTATACTTCCAGTGTGCAGCAACGCCTTTTTCCGCAACTTCATGCATATCGCGGGTACGGATCTGTATTTCAACCATTTTGCCTTCCGGTCCGATAAGCGTGGTATGAATTGACTGGTAGCCGTTCTGCTTGGGCAGTGAAATGTAATCCTTGAACCTTTCCGGCACGGGAATATAAATTTCCGAAGCAATGCCGTATGCTGTGAAGCAGTCATTGCGGTCTTTTGTATCAAGTATAATCCGCACAGCAAAAAGATCGTAAATTTCTTCAAATGATTTACCGCGTGATATCATTTTTTTTGCAATGCTGTATAGATGCTTTGCCCTGCCGCTTATTTCGTATTTAAAGCCTTCCTTATCAAGCTCGGCTTTAATAGGCTGTATGAACTTCTTTATATAATTTTCGCGTTCGCGTTTTTTGGCTATTACCTTTTTTGATATTTCCTTGTAGAACTGGCGGTCAAGGTATTTGAATGCAAGGTCTTCGAACTCAATTTTAACACGGCTTAAGCCAAGCCTGTGCGCCAGAGGCGCATAAATTTCCATGGTTTCCCTGGACATTCTTACCTGCCGCTCCGGATTGAGGTATTCAAGCGTTTTCATATTATGAAGGCGGTCTGCGAATTTTACAAGTATAACGCGGATATCGTTTGACATTGAAAGAAGCATTTTACGGTAATTTTCCACCTGCTTTGCTTCATAATTTTCAAACATTCCCTCAATTTTAGTAGCGCCATCAACAATATCTGCTATAGTTTCGCCGAATTCCGCTTTAACATCTTCGTAAGTGAACTTGGTATCTTCAACAACATCATGCAGCAAAGCTGCGGCTACTGTGGTATCATCTAGGGGAATCTCATTAGCAACAATTGTGGCAACTTCGTAGGGGTGGACAATAAAAGGCTCGCCGGATGCGCGTTTATCCTGCTTATGGGCATTCAGGCTGAATTTAAATGCATCAGATATCAGCTTTTCGTTGAAATCACCCAGGTTCCGCCGGCAAATAGCCAGCAGGTCATCGAGCTTTTTTTTGTATAGTGTGCTTAGCAAATCAATTAGGAATTAGGAATTAGGAATTAGGAATTAGGAATTAGGAATTTTTTAATTCTTTAGTTTAAGTGTTTTAATGATAGTTCCTAATATCCTGCAAATTTCGTCAATATCGTTAATAAATGAATTAAAAATTTTTAAATTAATAAATTTACCACTGTATAAAAGTTTAAGCCAATACCTTGTTTCTCTGGCTTCTTTATATGCTATAGACAATTTATTCTGGAAATCTTTTTTAGAAGTTCCTCCGATAGCTTCTTCAATATTAGCTCCAATTGAAGTACCACTTCTTAAAACCTGTTTAGAAAGAACATACTCTTTTTCCTTAACAATTACATGTTTATATAAGTTTACAATTCTTTCAGCAAATTTAAATGTTTTATCCTGAATTACGTTATTATTTTTCATATATATAATAAAATTAAGTTATTAAACAGATAATTCTTAATTCCTAATTCGTAATTCGTAATTTTTAATGAAATTAGTTCAAAATTGCAGGGATATTTCTCATATTGTTCCAAAAAGCCTGTCGCCGGCATCGCCGAGTCCGGGTACAATGTAGCCGATATTATTCAGCTTCTTATCAACTGCGCAGGTGAATATCTTAATATCTTTGTGATACTTTTGCACTTCCTTTATGCCCTCAGGGGCTGCAACAAGGCAGGCTGCTACAATTTTCCCGGCACCTGTTTTTTTGGCTTCATCTATGGCGCTGCACATACTGCCGCCAGTTGCCAGCATGGGGTCAAGAATATATACAATCGTATTTTTTTTATCTTTCAGGCGGGGAAATTTAAAATAGTAGCGTATTGGCTGCAGGGTAACTTCGTTACGGTAAACGCCAAGATGGCTTATCCTGGCTTCGGGGAAAATTGAAGCAAATCCGTTCATCAAACCCAAACCGGCTCTTAATATTGGCATAAGGACAATTTCATCTTTAATAAGCGAACCGGTATAAACAGCAAGCGGGGTTTTAATTTTCCTGGACTTTAAGCCCAGTTCCTTACCTGCTTCATAAGCTAAAAGCATGGAAAGCTTATCAACATACTGGCGGAACTCAAAGTATGATGTGTTCTTATCCCTTATCTTTGTTATATAGCTTTTTACAAGCGGGTGTGTTAAAAGTATTACGTTCCTGTTAAGCTTCATCAATTCAACTGTTCATCAGTTCATCAAATTCACAATAAACGTAGTGCTCATGCCCTGTGATGAATTTGCTGTCTGCCCCTGGGCTGAAAGCTTCATATCCATCTTTAAATTAACGGTGGACTCTTTTTTCTGTATACATCCCCTGCTTAAATTATATTCAATCAATCCCTGGCCTGATGCATCGGAATTTTCAATTTTAATTGTCATTCCTTTTTCTTTGATCTCTTTATTCTTAAACTCAATGACCAGCGCGCCGTTAATTACGGCAACTTTCTGACCGTTCCTGTCTTCAACACCTTTGATAGTATATTTTTCGCTTGCTACGGTTTCAAAAACCATCATGGGAACGTCACTTGTTCTTACCCAGCCTGAGTCCAGCGGAATCTGCGGCGCGGGGAATTCAACCATTTCCTTCTGCAGCAGTTCCTTTATGGTTTCGCTGAATGACTGCTTAAGCTGCGCTTTATCCTGTTCTTTTAAAGTATCGCCAAGCGCTTTAAAGATGTTATCGTAAACTGTTTCCATTCCATAGAGCTCTGAAATTTTCCCCAGTGAGCTTACCCTGATAAAAAACGGTGTAGCAATAATTGAGTTATAGGGAATCACTTCCGGGTCCTGTTTATTGCTGTCGTTTATATTGGAATTATAAACCCTGCTCTGCTCTCCCATGCGTGAAGCAATGTTAATTGAATCGAAGTTTATCTTATAACTTATAATTCCTGAATTATCAACATTATCCACTTCCTTGGAATAATAATAATTTATCTCATTGGTAATTGTTACTTCTTTATCTTCTGTTGCGGGTGATTTTTCAGTGCTGGAGTTTTTCTGCACCAGCTTGTAATAGAATTTATCACCTTTTTTTACGTTGTATTTAAGCAGAACTACATCTTTACCGGTTAAACTGTCTTTATTTACAAATTCAGTCGCAGTTTTATTACCATCTGTTTTTTTATCATCTTTTTTATCACCGCAGCCGTAAACATAGATAAATAAGGCAGCCAGGAGAAAGTTCAGAAAAAAGAATTTACGCATTACAAGCCTTTCTGTATTAAAAAGCGCTGTTAAAACAACAGCGCAAGAAATTTTTTATATAATCTGCAAATATACCCAAAATTTGAGGGATATTCAAAGTAAAAGAGAAATGGAAAAATCCACTATTCATTTCTGTCAGGGCTAAAGGACCTGACAGGAGCGGGAATTGGTTAAAAGGTTAATTTTTATGCACCTGTAAGTATTTTTTCATTTCCAATATCACATACAATACTCACTCTTTTTTTTGTACCTTTTTTTGCGAGTGTTTTGGTGAAAACAGCACATTTTTCGCATCGGCAAATGCTGAAAACACGTTATTGGAAATGACATTGGGGATGACATTGGGTTTGATAATGAGTTCATAAGTTCAGGTTAAATGGTTAATATGTTAAGAAATTCATGCTGCTACTATAAAAGATATTTTGAGAATAATGCAGTTTACAGAGTATGCTTAATGCATACAATTACAATATAAGATATGATAATTGCATAGTCAATACCTATCCCTATGCCCAATGGTGAGGGTACGTTTTGCAGATCCCTATCCTATCCTCTCCTTAAAGGATAGGGGATTTTTTTTTACCCCGCGGAGTTTGAAGCGATGTTTTCCGTTGGAAAGAAATCTAACAATAAGTTGAAAATCTCATCACGAAGTGATTTTGAGTGAACAAACCTCTTTCATCTAAAGCGGATTATATATTTTAAATCTCTCCAAAATATTAACTTTTATTTAGAACAGTGCTCTTATTTTGGAGAGGAGTGAGCCATTCTCTTTTTTACATTTTGTAACCCTGCAGTAAAGGAAGAATTTAATCAAAATCTATTTTACCAGAACCATTTTTTTAGTTTCCGTAAAGAGGTCACGCCGCGACGTTTCAGCTTCAAGTTTATAATAATATATACCGCTTGGCAGATTTGTTCCATCAAATTCAATTTCATAAGAACCTGCTGCAAGATTTTCATTAACAGGTGTTTTAATATTTCTGCCAAGCACGTCAAAAATATTTAGTTTAACATAACCGCCTGCGGGTATGCCGAACTTTATCTTTGTAACCGGGTTAAACGGATTCGGGTAATTCTGGCTTAATAAATATTGTTTTGGGATTTCAGTTGTAACCGGCTGAATTCCGATAGGTGAAATTGTTTCTGATAATTTATGAATTATACCTTTGTTTGTACCTGCATATGCTACAATTTTATTACTAAATTTTTTAAAACTAACTCCTCTTATATAATCTGGATCATTAATCGAAATTGTCATCTCAGACCAATTTGTTCCGTCATTTGTAGATTTGAAAATTTTCTTTTGTGTTACCCAATACCATATTTGAGTACTATCAACATTAAATAATTTTACATCATAGTAATTACCTGATATGAATAAATATGGTGCAAACCAGTTTGTACCGCCGTTTGAAGTTGAATACAAATACATATTAAAACCCGGCGAAAAGATCAGCCCAAACATATTATCCTGTTTAAAAACAGGCGCGTCCATTCTAACATTATTTGAAATCAGGGTGAATGTTCTCAACTGCCAGTTAATCCCGGCATTGGTTGTGAAATAGTATCTCATATCCGGGCAGCTAACATCTGTACAGTTAACACCTACCCACATATGGTTAGGATCAGTAATTGAAACATCATATGTTTCACTATTTTCAGGGAATAAAATATTTTGCCGAATCCAGTTTAAACCACTATTATTTGACACATAAACTTTATTATAGCCTGAATCCAAAGACATAGTCGAAACAATTAAACTTCCTGTATTATTATTAGAAATTTCAAAATATGGATAAGCAAATGTATTTTCATTTAAAAGTAATAACCAATTATTACCCGAATTTGAGGTATAATAAAGTTTTTGACCAAATGAACAAAGGTATGCTATTGAAGAATCTATTGAAATAATCTTCTCAGGTCTATCTATATTACCATTGTTAAGTAATAAATTAATATTGTTTATTCTTTTATATATATAGCTATTATTTACTGAATCAACTGTCGTAATCCATACATAATTACTATCTGTTACAGAAATTCCCCTGATGGAAATTGTGCCGGTCTGACTAAATTGATAATCCAAAACCCACTGGCACACAGTGGGTTTTGGAATTGTTAACAAAAATATAAAAATAATTAATTTTTTCATTTTATAATTAACATTTTCTTTGACTCAGAATAATCACCTGCTTCAATTTTATAAATATATAAACCGCTTGGAAGATTTGTTCCGTCAAATTCAACTGAATAATTTCCTGAATCTTTATATTCATTTACTATAGTATTGATTAATTGTCCCAGTAAATTATAAACAGAAATTTTGACTATAGAATTTTTGCCTATATCATATTTAATCAAAGTTTTTGGATTAAAAGGATTAGGATAATTTGTGTGCAGAGCAAAGTTATGTTTTTTTATATTCAAATCTGGTCTCAAATTCATTAAATTAGCATAACCGCTACCTGCGGTATATCTTCCGTTCACTTCGATAACAAAATCCCTAACCCAACCGGTTTGCGGTGGAGCTATAGAATCAAAACGAATTGTTAAATAATCAGATGAATCAAGTTCTGCATAATTATTATCTTTAGACAATAAGTATAATGAAACATCTGAATTATTTATAGAATGTACAGCATCAAATAAAGTTAATTCGGTTATATCAAAGCCGCTGTAAGCAACAGGGACAACTGAGAAATAAGATACCTGAAACGGACTTGTCCAGTTTATTTCTACATGATCAACTGCATCATTTAAGCTGGAAAATGGAATAATAACCTCCGAGAAGTTTTCCCTCATAGCGAAATTCTTATCAATATGATTATTCGGATCAATAAATATATATGCAACTCCTCCCCAGCCTTTATTACCAATAGGTTCCCTGTCCATTTCACCAATCAGTGCCATACTGTCAGGTATTATACTGTTTAAAATACCAGCAAATTTTTTCTTAAATATTTTTGCGGAACTTGATTGCGCAGTTGAATCATAATGAGCGTACATAGTATCGCCTGCTATACCTGAAACAATTTTTTTGCCCTGGTAATAATATTGAATATATGGCGTTATGATTGAACCATTCAGGTTAGCATCATCAGTGCCGAGTACAATTGTAGTATCGTACATAATAATCTGGTTATTTTCTGTGACTCCTACTCTTGTGCCAAAAGGATGGTCAACAGCGTATAATTTAATCAAATCAATGTAATCATGGTCATTTTCATATTCACCTATTTGTATTGAATATTTTCCATTATTCAAATTTGGCTGTACTAATAATTTATATTTATCTGTAATATCCTGATTTGCAAATTCTGTAAATTCAGAACGATGAAGCAAATTATTATCGGTCATATGAAGCGTTGAATCACTATTCCAAACGTAAATATAGGGACAACCGCCTCCACCTGGGGGAGGTGGTCTAATACCGGCAATTGGCATAAGTTCTGTTTGATATAAAAAATTTGTAGACCAGCACGGATGATTAATTGCTGTTACCCTAAATGTAAATCTTAACAAACCACTTTGACTACAATTGAGAGGCGGATAAGAACTACATTGCTCATTAACGTAATTATCATATACTTTTATTAAAATTTTATTATTGTTAGGAATAATTTGCAAACCTTCAGGTAATGGACTATAATTTCCGCAGCCATTTGCGGTACTTCCGCATTTATAATATTGCCAAAGGTATGCATTTGCATTTGAAATATTTGCAGTTAATGTTCCAGTTTCTCTCGCATATACTCTTTGCATTGGCAAGTTGAATTGAAAACTTTGCAATACAGGCTGAGAATTATAATGCTGTAAACCAACAGAAGTTGCAAACCAATATAATAAACCAGCAGTCGCCCTTATCGCATGTTTTAAGTTATATTGCATAATTGAAGAAGGTACAACAGTATTTGGAGGCGACCCTAATTCGTTATAATATTGATATAACATATAATTTGTACCGCCATTAGGTAGATTATTATCGCCTTCAAATTCTGGGGGTGGTGTTCCATTATTTCTCCAATCACTTGGGAAATGATCGGCTAATTGATTAGAGGTATAAAAAAGAAATCTAATAGGATCATTATTCCCATAGTATGGATCAATAAAATTACCGGAATTATATCTGTTAATTTGGTCGCGATAAATTTGAACCCAGTTTTCATAAGAATCAGGTTGATTCCAAATTAGTAAAAATAAATTATATGGATGTACATCGTTATGAACATGAGCAGGTACAGTTTGGTCTTGTAATAAATGACACATTCTGCCCAGTATTTCCCAAACCAACAAATTTCTATCATCCCAATCTAAAGTCCTCCATTCTTTTACAGGTGTAATTGCACCAGCCCAATTTGTAAAACTTTCACACCATACTCTTCCAGTCAAATATAGTTGTGGTAAACCTTCATAGTACATATATTGATAAGTCCCTGGTCCATGTAAAAGATTAATATATGATTGCTGACCATTTTCGTATCTCCAGTCTCCATCTCTGTAATATCGAATTTTTTGATATGCATTTTTCCAATAGTCATTGTGACCCCAATATCCTACAGCTAAATATGATAATGCTTCGTCACCTTCATCGGCATTCCAAAAATGACTATTCGTATGCCATAATCTACCAAAAGGAAAACCTGGAGGTGTTTCATAATGGAATACAACATCTTCTTGATCTTCTCTATAAGCTCCTGCTGTAATCTTCCCTTTTTCCCAAGGATTTACTCCTTGATCTTGTAAATTGCCAAGTCTATTCTCCATTTCTGGAAAACAGTGATTTTGTAACTTTAATAAATGATAAGCTTCGTAAGTCATATACATATGGTCATTAGCATCATAAGCATACAATGAAAATTGTAAAAAGAAAATATAATTCAATATAACGATTTTCAAATAATTCATATTTATACCTCCTTACAGTATAAAAATAATATTAAAGGATGGAAACGGAAATTTATAATAATCATCATATTTAGAATTCAGCGCTTGTTTTAATTCAATTCCTAAGATCAAATAATTATTAATTTTGTAATTAGTTAGTATGTCAATTGAAAATAATATCCCGGTAGATGGGAAAAAAGCAAAACCAACGCCAAAATAACTTGTAATTTTAGTAGATAATTTCAATTTATAAAGAGTGTAAATGTTTAAATATAAAGGATGTTTTTGAAAATGATTTTCAGGTTTAATTTTTTTAAAGTAAATTATACCAAGTTTAAAATAAATGTTTTGTTGAAACGGAAAAATAAAATTGCTTTCTATTGAATATAAGTTTAAGAATTTATAGGATGATGCACCAAAACCAGTATAGAATAATGAATATTGATCTAAATCATTTTCTTTTAACTTTAACTTAATATTTGAATAACTATTTGTAAAGGAGTTAATTGTAAAGTTTGTATTTTGAGAGTAAACTACAATATCATTTAAGTTATAAATGGTAAGTAAAAAAAATAATAAATATCTTAAGGTAAGCAGTTTCATTTTATAAAGTAATCATTTTTTAGGTAGTTTACTTATACAAAAATATATTGTTTAAAAAGATTTGTCAATCCTATTTTAACCGTATTTAATCTGAATTACTTAATTTTTTCTCTGAGCAGCGTAAGCCCGCCGGAAATTAAAACTGAATCTTTAACCAGCAGCCAGTCCTTGCGGTCCTTAGATTCGGGATTGGAATTTATCACATTAAAATAAACCAGCACGCTATCCCCTTTTTCTTCTATTATCTCGTAAGTTCCTTCTTCTGATATCGGCGGGTAGCCCTGCATTTTATAATTATTGCCTTCAAAAATATATTCAATATACCAGCTTTTTACATCGGTTGAATCCCCGGTATCCCCCGAAGCGCTCCACTTGCCCTGAAATTTCTTACCCGAAGGGTTACATGAGCTTAATAAAAATAAAAACAGCAAAATAACCGCGAAAAAAATTTTAATTTTATCATTCATACTTCAATTTATGGATTAATGAATTTTATAGCAACCACTAAATCACAAAAAATTCAGAATATAGTAAAAAAACTGTAAAAAATATAAAACTTACCTCATATTCGATGAATGATGTACAAACAGTTGTAATTTATTTACTTTTGCTAAATTAAATGACAAAAATCATATTTTCCATTGACGCAAATCATATTAAAATATGACCGCAGTACCTAATTTTGTACCGGAATATGCAGATCTCAGATGTAGACCTAAAGGAAGGGACTCTCTGCTATCACTGCGGTGATAAATGTAAGAGTCTGGATATTCAAAGTGGTGCGAAATATTTTTGCTGTACGGGCTGTAAGACCGTTTATGAGATATTAAACGAAAACAACCTTTGCAGGTACTATGATATTGACGAAAACCCCGGAATATCCCAAAAGAAGCTTGATAGTGCGGCAGGCTCAAGATACTCTTATCTTGACGACCCAATAGTAATATCACAACTTACAAGCTATAATGACGGCAAGCTTGCCGTTGCTTCCTTTATTATCCCCGTAATTCACTGTTCAAGCTGCATCTGGCTGCTTGAAAAGCTTTACAGGCTTAACAGCGGCATTCTGCAGAGCGAAGTCAACTTCGTCCAGAAGACCGTTAACATAAAATACAAGCCATCAGAGGTAAGCTTAAGGGAAGTTGTTGAGCTTCTAGTTGCTGTTGGATATGAACCGCAGATAAGCCTTAACGATATTGAGAACAAAGTAAAATACCAGTCAAACAAAAGCCTTTATTACAAAATAGGTGTTGCAGGATTCTGTACCGGCAACATAATGTTATTAAGCTTTCCTGAATATCTTGCACCTATAGGCTCGCTTGAGCATTCATTCAAACAATTCTTTGCATTCATAAATCTGTTATTAGGAACACCTGTATTAATTTATTCCGCAAGTGATTATTTTAAATCAGCATGGAACGGGTTAAAACAAAAAAGTATAAATATTGATTTCCCGATCGTTCTGGGTCTGCTGGTTTTGTTTATACGAAGCGCGTATGAAATTATTACAAACACCGGTGTTGGATTCATAGATTCAATGACCGGCCTGATATTTTTCCTGCTGCTTGGCAAGCTTTTCCAGGGTAAAACCTACGATGCCCTGAATTTCGAAAGAAATTATAAATCATATTTCCCGGTTTCCGTTACAGTAACAAAAGGCGGCACAGAAACAAGCATTCCCGTTACAAATCTTAAACAGGGCGAGAGAATAATTATTAGGAATAATGAATTAATTCCTGCTGATGCAATACTGTTTAACGGCAATGCCAATATTGATTACAGCTTTGTTACGGGTGAATCTATTCCCGTGCCAAAAGTCCAGGGAGAAATAATTTACGCAGGCGGGCGCCAGCGCGGAAGCGTTATTGAGCTTGAAGTGATACGTACAGTTTCGCAAAGTTATTTAACACAGCTGTGGAATAAAGATACCTTTGCTAAACGCGATGAAGATAAATTCAACTCGCTGGTAAACATTGTAGGCAAATATTTTACAATATTCATATTACTTATTGCTTCTGCAGCATTTATTTACTGGTATCCTGAAAGCTTAAGGACTGCTATAAATGCATTTACAGCAGTTCTGATAGTTGCCTGTCCATGCGGCATTGCATTAACTAATCCGTTTGCGCTAGGCAATGCAGTAAGGCTGCTTGGCAGAAATAAGTTCTATGCGAAAAATGCATCCGTAGTTGAAAGAATTTCTAAAATAGATACAATTGTATTTGATAAAACAGGGACAATTACAAAAACAGGCGATGCCGATATAACATTCAACGGCAATGTTTTAAGCAGTTATGAGCAGGTACTGGTGAAGTCACTAGTGCGAAGCAGTACTCATCCATTAAGCGGCAGAATTTACGATGCAATTGAAACCAAAGAGCTTGCCGAAATAACTTATTTCAATGAGCTGTCAGGCAAAGGGATAGAAGCAGAAATAGAAGGCAGCCGTATAAAGCTTGGCAGCGCTAGGTTTGTTTCCGATGCGCCTGAAATCACCCATACTAACGATCTAAAATCCACCAAGCTTGATTCAAGAATATTCCTTTCAATCAATAATTCAGTTAAAGGATTTTTCTCAGTAAATAATATTTACCGCACAGGACTTGAAGATATTACAAGTTCGCTGAAAGATGATTTTGATCTTGTAGTTTTAAGCGGCGATAATGACGGTGAAAGGGAAAATCTTTACAGGTATTTCGGGAATTCAGGAAGGATTAAATTTAACCAGTCACCGCAAAATAAGCTGTCTTACATAAAAGAGCTCCAGTCATCCGGAAGAAGAGTATTGATGCTTGGCGACGGTTTAAATGATGCCGGCGCTTTAAAACAAAGCGATGTAGGGGTTGCAATCAGCGAAGATATTACCAACTTTTCACCTGCGTGTGATGCAATTCTTGATGCCGGTGAGTTTCAAAGACTCAGTAAAATGATAGCCTTTGCAAAAACAACAAAAAGAATAATAATTTTAAGTTTTATAATTTCAATTTTATATAATATTACCGGCGTTACACTGGCATTCCAGTCAGAAATATCACCGCTGATGGCAGCGGTACTGATGCCGGCAAGCAGTATCACTGTTGTGCTGTTTACAGTTCTGGCAACCAACATTATGGCAAAAAAGAAAGGCTTATAAAAGTTAAAATGAGTGTAATAGTAATTCTTATATTTTTCAGCGTACTGGTTGCAGGAACATTCCTTGCAGCATTTATATGGGCTGTAAGAAACGGTCAGTATGAAGACCGTTATACTCCCAGTGTCAGAATCCTTTTTGACGATGATAAGGAAGAATTAAAATGAAAAAGTTCGATCCAAGCACAAGTATAAATGATTACCTTGTTTTCGGTGAGTTCGGGGATGTTAATCCAAGCATAACCGACTCAAGTACATTTACTTTTTTAAGCACCAAAACAATGGAAGAATCCTTTCAGCATGAAACTGAAGGATGTTTCCTGTATTCAAGGCACTGGAACCCGATAAATAAATTTTTAAGCAATGCGCTTGCAAGGCTTGAAGATGCCGAAGCAGCGCAGGTTACTTCCAGCGGAATGGGAGCAATAAGCTCAACAGTACTCCAGATCTGCTCTGCAGGCGATGAAATTGTTTCCGAACGGACAATATACGGCGGCACATATGCATTCTTCAAGAACTTCCTGCCCAGGCTTGGCATTACTGTAAAGTTTGTTGATATGCAGAAACCTGAAATGGTTGAGCTTGCCGTAACAGAAAAAACAAAAATGATATATGCTGAATCCATCAGCAATCCCCTGCTTGAAATTACAGATATACCGGCAATAAGCCGAATCGCAAAGGCACACAATATAAAGCTGGTTGTTGATAACACATTCAGCCCGATGGTAATTTCTCCGTTAAGGCTTGGAGCTGATATAGTTATTCACAGCATGACCAAATATATAAACGGCTCGAGTGACTGTGTTGCAGGATGTATATGCTCTTCAGCTGAATTTATAAACAGCTTAACAGATGTGAACAGCGGAGCAACTATGCTACTTGGCCCGGTACTGGATAGTTTAAGGGCTGCAAGCATACTTAAAAACCTGCATACGCTTCATATCAGAATGCGCAAACACAGTGAAAATGCACTGTACCTAGCTGAAGAATTCGAGAAACTTGGCATAAAGGTTTATTATCCTGGGTTGAAATCAAATAAACAGTTTGCTTTGATTAATGAGCTGATGAACGAAGGTTTTGGCTGCAGCGGAATGCTGGCAATCGATGCCGGTTCATACGAAAAGGCATGCAAATTAATGGAATTAATGCAGAATGAAAAAGTCGGTTACCTGGCTGTAAGTCTTGGTTACTTTAAAACTCTGTTCAGCTGCCCGGGTCACAGCACATCGTCGGAAATTCCCGAAGAAGAACAGAAAGCAATGGGGCTTACTGAAGGATTGGTAAGATTTTCGATTGGGCTTGACGGCGATATAACAATTGCTGCGGAGAGAATAAAAAAATGCATGAAAACAGCCGGCATTTTGTAGCCGGCAGTATTCTATTTTGATATAATGTTTACGAGGCAAATTAAAATTATAAACTATATTAAACGAACTTAACTTATTAATAAAGGAGATTCCATATCATGGAAATGGAAAAGTTCAGTTATGATAATCGGATAGTCCGAAACTTTGCGTATGCGACGATGCTGTGGGGCGTTGTGGGTATGCTTGTTGGATTGCTGATAGCATTTCAGATCTATTTACCGGTCTTAAATTTCGGGCTGCCGTATACAACGTTCAGCCGCATAAGGCCTTTACACACAAACGCCGTAATTTTTGCATTCGTCGGGAATGCAATGTTCATGGGTATTTATTATTCACTTCAAAGAATAACCAAAGCCAGGATGTTCAGCGACCTGTTAAGCAAGCTGCACTTCTGGGGCTGGCAGTTAATTATACTATGTGCAGCCATAACGCTTCCTTTAGGTATTACCACAAGCAAGGAATACGCTGAGCTTGAGTGGCCTATTGATATCCTGATCGCACTCGTGTGGGTGGTTTTTGCCATCAACATGTTCGGGACAATAGTAAAACGCCGCGAAAAGCATATGTATGTTGCTATTTGGTTCTACATCGCAACCGTTGTTACGGTTGCCGTGCTGCACATAGTTAATTCTTTTGAAATACCTGTTAACCTGTTTAAAAGCTATTCATTATATGCAGGCGTGCAGGATGCGCTTGTTCAGTGGTGGTACGGGCATAATGCCGTAGCATTCTTTTTAACCACTCCGTTTTTGGGATTGATGTATTACTTCCTTCCAAAAGCAGCTAACAGGCCGGTATTTTCATATAAACTTTCGATAGTTCATTTCTGGTCGCTTATATTTATTTATATATGGGCCGGTCCGCACCATTTATTATATACTGCCCTGCCTGACTGGGCACAGTCACTTGGTACGGTGTTTTCTGTTATGCTTATTGCGCCTTCATGGGGCGGTATGATAAACGGATTGCTTACTTTACGCGGCGCATGGGATAAAGTCCGCGAAGACCCTATATTGAAATTCTTTGTAGTAGCTGTTACCGCTTACGGTATGGCAACATTCGAAGGTCCGATGCTTTCACTGAAAAATGTTAATGCTATTGCTCATTTTACTGACTGGATTGTAGCACACGTTCACATTGGCGCTCTTGGATGGAATGGGTTCTTAACGTTTGGTATGCTTTACTGGCTTATGCCAAGATTGTTCAAGACAAATCTTTATTCAAAAAAACTTGCTAATGTTCATTTCTGGATCGGGACACTGGGAATAGTATTTTATGCAGTACCTATGTACTGGTCAGGCATAACACAGTCATTGATGTGGAAACAGTTCACACCTGAAGGAATACTCCAGTATCCAAACTTCCTGGAAACAGTTACAAACCTCATTCCGCTGTATGCAATCCGATCAATAGGCGGAACGCTTTATTTTGTTGGTGTAATAATTGGCGTTTACAACCTGGTAAAAACCATAAAGCTTGGCACGCTTGAAGCAGATGAGCCGGCACAGGCACCTGCAAGAATTTCATTTAACCAGCCTGAAGCAGGCGAAACCAAACACAGGTGGCTTGAAAGAAAACCTGCTCAGTTTGCTATTGTTGCTACAGTAGCAATATTAATTGGCGGTATTATTGAGATAATTCCTACATTTTTAGTGAAGTCAAACGTTCCGACTATTCCAAGTGTTAAACCATACACGCCCCTGGAGCTTCAGGGAAGAGACCTGTATATAAGGGAAGGCTGCAATAACTGCCATTCACAGATGGTAAGGCCGTTCAGAAGCGAAACGGAAAGATACGGTGAATACTCCAAAGCAGGCGAATTTGTTTATGACCACCCGTTCTTATGGGGTTCAAAACGTACGGGACCTGATCTGCACAGGGTAGGTAAAAAATATCCGAATATATGGCACTACCTGCATATGCAGGACCCGGCGCAGATATCACCCGGCTCATTAATGCCAAAATATGACTGGATGCTGGAAAATGACCTGGATATTTCCACAACAGCAGATAAGATAAATGCATTAAGATCTATCGGCGTACCGTATCCTGAAGGATATGAGCTGACTGCCAATGATGAGCTTATGAAACAGGCGCAGGAAATTACAGCAGACCTTAATAAGAACGGTGCTCCGGTAACACCCGAAAAGGAAATTGTTGCAATGATAGCTTACCTGCAGCGTCTGGGTATTGATATAAAAGGCGATAAGACAGCCGATGTAAAGGGGGTTAAATAAATGTATAAAAAAGTTCTTGAAAATATAACAGGAATAGAAATTTATCCGGAAATATCACTGATTATATTTTTTGTATTTTTCCTTCTGATACTTGGATGGATATTTACATTAAACAAAAGTTATATTAAAAAAATGGAAAATATTCCTCTTGATGAATCTGAAACCGAAAATAAGCATAGTTTAAATGCAGGAGGTGTGAAATGAAAAAATTCATTAACAGCAAAACAGCGGTTGCGGCAATATTGACGGCAAATACCTCACTGTTTGCTCAAACAACAACTGCTGCAAACAGTACGGATGAATATTCAAAGCTGGCAGGTGCAATGGTATTTCTGCTGATTGCTTTTCTGTTCGTACTGTTCTTCATTCTTTCATCTCCAAAATATGAATATTCCGCAGAAAGAAAAAAACGAGGTGAAAGCTGGATTGCAAAGCTTTCACGTATATTCAACAAAACCGTTCCTTTAGAGCGTGAGAAAGATATTATGCTTGATCACGATTTTGACGGAATAAAGGAATTGAATAACAGTGTTCCGCCATGGTTTAACTGGTTATTTTACGGAACTATTATTATTGGAATAGTTTATATGATAAATTACCATGTACTAGGTTCCGGGCAGGTAATGATTGATGAATATCTTGACGAAGTTAAAATAGCAAATGATAAACGTGAAGAGCTTATTCGTACGGGCGCATTTATTAATGAAAATACAGTTACTGTTCTCACTGATGCTGCCGATCTTGACAAAGGTAAGCAGATATTTACCGCTAACTGTGTTCAGTGCCACGGACCCGATGGCGGCGGTATTGTTGGACCGAACCTGACAGATAAAAACTGGATTCATGGCGGCGGAATCAAAAATATATTTAAAGTCATAACCGAAGGTGTTCCTGCCAAGGGTATGATTTCCTGGAAAACCGCTCTGACGCCAAAACAGATACAGCAGGTTTCAAGTTATGTCTTAACTTTCCAGGGTACAACCCCGGCTGTTGGCAAAGCACCCGAAGGTGAAATATGGATAGATACAGAAACACCAAAGAACCAGGATTCAGCTAAAGTTAAAGATTCATTAAAGATAAAGACTGATTCTGTTAAAGTTAAACAGGATACCTTAAAGCTTAAAACAGATTCATCTAAAGTTAAAAAAGATACAGTTAAAAGCAAATAATGATTTAATTATACCTGCTGCTTTCATCCGGCAGCAGGTATAACAATTTTTACTGAGCAGCCCGAAATATCAATTTATGAGTAATATTAATACACAACCGGAAAAAGACTCTTTCAGGGACCATATAGCTATAATTACTGATGACGGTAAAAGGAAAGATATTTATCCCAAAAAACCTAAAGGGAGATTTTATAATGCCAGAACTATTTTCAGCATTTTCCTGCTTGCATTTTTATTCGGGATGCCGCTTATAAAAATTAACGGACATCCTTTTATGTTAATAAACATCCTTGAACGGAAATTTATACTGTTCGGGGCTGCATTCGGCACTCATGATTTTTTTATACTTGCTTTGGGTTTAATAGCTTTCATAGTTTCCATAATTTTATTCACAGCCATATTCGGCAGGGTTTTCTGCGGCTGGGCCTGTCCTCAAACGGTTTTTCTGGAGATGGTTTTCAGGAAAATTGAATTCCTGTTCGAAGGAGATTATTTTAACCAGAAGAAAATGAACATGGCTCCGTGGGGATTATCCAAAACTACTCGGAAACTGGCTAAATGGAGCATATTTGTTATTATCTCCGTGCTGATATCCAATACACTTATTGCTTGGGTTGTGGGGATCGATGAGCTTGTTAAAATAATCACAGATCCTGTTTCAAAACATCTGTGGGGTTTTATATCCATGATAGGATTTTCGGGATTATTCTATTTTATATTCGTTTATTTCAGGGAGTATGCATGTATTTATGTATGTCCATACGGCAGGCTGCAGGGAGTTTTGCTTGATCAAAACTCAACAGTAATAGCTTACGATTATATAAGGGGTGAACCGCGCGGAAGAATTAAGAAAAAAGAAACACGACCATCCGGTGACTGCATTGACTGCAGCGCCTGTGTTGCAGTTTGTCCAACAGGAATAGATATCCGCAACGGGACTCAGCTTGAATGTGTTAACTGTACTGCATGTATTGATGCCTGTGACAATATTATGGAAAAGGTAGGCAAACCAAGAGGTTTAATAAGGTTTGCTTCGGAAAATAACATCAGGAACAAGGCTAAATTTAAATTTACAGCCCGGGAAATTGCTTATTCAGCCGTCTTGCTGATATTGTTCGGGTTGTTAACTTATCTTATATCTACAAGGAAACCGATAGATGTAACTATTCTGCGTGCCCCGGGAATGATATTCCAGGAACAGCCTGATAATAAGATAAGCAACCTTTATACTATGAAGCTGACAAATAAAACATTTAATGACGTACCTGTCTCACTTAAGCTTGAAAATTTAAACGGCGAACTAAAAATAATAGGCAATGATATTAAAGTTGGTCCAAATGATGTTTCGGAAACAAAATTCCTGGTAATTATTGAAAGGAATGAGATTAAAACAATGAACGTACCCTTAGAAATTGGATTATATAACGAAAGCGGTAAATTTGAGACCAAAAAAATTAATTTCCTGGGTCCGCCGCCCCAAAAATAGTTTTCAATAGAAAGGAATTTATATTATGAGCTGGGGAAAAGGAATAATACTTGTATTTGTGATTTTTATTCTGGGTATAGGTATAATGGTATATAAATCAATGACAAAGAATATTGATCTGGTTACTTCTAATTATTATGAAAAAGAGCTTAAATACCAGGAACAGATCGATAAAATAAATAATTCAAACCGGCTTGAAGAAAAGCTGAAAATTGAATTTGACGGTAATACTGTTCAGATCATTTATCCTGATTTCCCGGGAAAGCTGATAACAGGTGAAATATCATTCTATAAACCCTCTGATGCAAAAAGTGATTTCAGGCTGCCGGTTGAAACAGGAAAAGATATGAAACAGGTTATCGAAACTGCAAAACTTTCAAAGGGAATGTGGAAAGTTCAGGTTAACTGGGCTATGGATGGTAAAGGATATTTCAGCGAAGAAAAGATAATGGTTCAGTGATATGGAATTATTAACAGGTTTTTTGGTCGGGTTATTAGGAAGCTTTCACTGCATCGGGATGTGCGGACCGATAGCAATTGCCCTGCCTAAAAGCAAAAACTTGTTAGCCTCAAGGCTGCTATATAACCTTGGCAGGGTTATAACATATTCAATATTGGGACTGCTTTTCGGTTTATTAGGTGAAAGGCTTGAAATGTTCGGGCTCCAGCGGATTATATCTATTACACTTGGTGTAATAATAATTTTATCAGTTTTAACCCCGGCTGCTTACAGAATCAGGATATCACAAAACCTGGGTTTATATAATGGAGTTACTTTGCTTAAATCTTATTTTGCAAAAATGTTCAAAAGCCATTCAATGGCTTCTATGCTTGTTATCGGTCTGTTGAACGGTCTGCTGCCGTGCGGATTTGTTTATATAGGCATCACCGGAGCAATTGCTGTTGGCAGCGCTGTAAACGGAATGCTTTTTATGGCTATGTTTGGATTAGGAACATTTCCCATAATGCTTGGGGCATCACTAATTGGCAGTTTTGTAAATCTTAACATCAGGCAGAAATTAACCAGGCTGCTGCCTGCATTTTCAATTATCCTCGCAATAATTTTTATACTCCGCGGATTAAATCTTGGAATTCCATACATCAGTCCAAAACTTGAACAAAAACCTGCCGGTGAAGAAGTTATATGCCATTAACTTAAAGATATTTAACAATTCTAAAATACGACCCCGTCTATACATTAAACACATTATATATTATACACATCGTTTAAAATTGTTTTTAATCGATAACCGCATTTTAAATAATCAGATACCCGTTAAGAGAAAAGTCATTATGATATATGAGTATAAAATTGATATTTCTGAATTTTTACGAAATTAATAACTTAAAATAAAGATAAAAATCATATTTTATCTTGACGGCAGTCATATTTCAATAATTGCCCATATACTATTTTTGTAATGGTACTTATTGAGGGCTGCTCCTCGGTAAGGATGGATGAAGGTGGCATTGAGCCATTCAAGCAAGGCGGAGGGGACTCCGCTTTGTGTTTATATACAGGATTGTTACGGCGGGACTTCACACGCTGACGCTCTATAAGTCACAGGGGGATTCCGCTTGGTGTTTATATATACTGACGGTAAAAGTATAAAAAAAGCACAGGCAGGAATGTCTGTGCTTTTTTAAATTATTTCTATTGCCGGTATAACCTACTTCAGCTTAAATACAAATGGTACTGATACCCAGACCTTTACAGGTTTACCGTTCTGCAGTCCGGGTGTGAACTGAAGCTGCATGGATTTGGAAGTTACCTCATCCCTGAATATATCGGGTCCATTAACACTGCCTACTTTAATAACGCTGCCATCGCCGCTGACAAGAACTTTAACAGTTACCTTTCCTTCTATTCCGGCTTCAATTGCCATAGGCGGATAAGTCATTGAATTCCTTACCTGCTGCAGGTTCACACATTCCGGAGCTTTTTCAACTTCAAATGACTGGTAAACAGTTTTTTCCTTTTCTATAACTTCATTTTCCCGTTTTGTTATCTTTTCTTCTATCTTTTTTTCTTCAATTTTGATAGGACCTGAAAAAGTAAATTTTCCGGTATCGCCAACATTAGAAACCGGTGTTTTAATTTCTTCAAGCTGCTGCTGGGTTTTAATTGTCTGTACATCAGCTCTTTCTTTTGCAACCGGTTCAGGAGTTAATGCTTCCAGGTCTTTTGCGGGAGTTGTTATTTCCTCAATTTTCGGAGGGGGAACTTCCTCATCCAGTGCCGAAGGCGGCGGTTCAAGATCGGTAATAGAAACATTAATTATTCTTTGCTGGATATTACGCATTTCTTCTTCATGTTTCATCTTGGAATAATAATACATTCCCCCGTACGCAGCTACAACGCATATATGCAGAATTATAGAAAAGATCAGGCCTTTCTTCAAATATTTCCTGTAAGGTAACTTAAGCTCATCAGTAAAACTTGAAGGAAGACTGTTTAAAGCAATTATTGCGCCCATTATAATGCCCTCCTTAACAGTATGTTATGAAAAAAAAATAAAAAAGCATTCCCTGCTAAAAGCACGGAATGCTTTGAAAACATTAGGCTGCTATATTTAACAACCTGTATCATATTAATTAGATATAATTAATTAGTTCTTAATAATTATACCCGGCAAAAAACAATTTGTTCCTTCAGGTTTTAAACCCCGGCAAGATCACCCTCTTTAAGTTTATCCCTTATCTCATCCAGTTTATCCTTAGGCAGCACAGAATTAACTTCCCGGATGAGTATCTCTTTCTTTTTATGTGCATCTCTTTGCAGCAGGTCTGCCAATGCTATCATTTCTGCCTGCAGAAGATCTTTTTCTTTCCGTATCTCATCGTTATCAGAAAATATGTTCTTCAGCGCTTCAAAGAGCAGTAAAATGTTTGCGTTCTCGTTAGTAAAAGAGTCTGCCATTGATTTTTCCTGCAGAATTTCGCGAAGTTCCTTTAACATCAGCTTTTCTTCCATTGCAAAAAACCTGCTTAACTCATCATAAAACGTATTCACAGTTTCGTTTATAGTTCGTATGATGTGCGTATTAATACCATCTTTTTCTATATCCCAGTACAGCTCATCAAGGGCAGCTGACATTTCAGTCATCCTGTTATATTCTTTTTCAAAAAAGCAGGTAGGGCTTTCTGGTTTTTTCCCGTTTAGGCTGAATGTATTTTTTGTTCTCATGTCAGTTCAGGCTGATTTTGGTTAATGCAACCGGATTAATTTTTATTTTTGTCCGGGCAAGCTCTGCTTCAGAACTTTCCTCCGAAGATATACAGCAGGAAACCGGACAAACAGTATTGCATCTTGGCTCTGGATAAACATTGCGGCATTCATTGCATTTTGACGGGTTGATATAATAATGATCAAAAGACTGGTAATATTTAGCCATAAAAAGATTATTCAGGTATTTGGGGCGTTTGCCCGCAAAGTTCAGCTTTGGCATGATCGCATGAACAGGGCACTCTGTTTCGCAGGCGCTGCAGTTTATACAATCATCGGTTATACGTACGGACACTATATATCTCCCGTAAAATATTGCTGAAATATGGTTTAATAAGAAGCGGAATAATATTCGCCGTAATTAATCTGAATTGAATATTTATCCCGTATCAAATCTATTCAAAAATAGCATTTATTAGTACCTGTTTCCTATGATATGCCTCAATTTTCAATATGATATATATCATATTAAAACCTGTAATTTTACCAAAATTACAGGTTTTTGTTAAAAATTGATATTTTTGAAAATGATTACTTTAAATCTGACTTATTTTTAAACTTTTTTAAATTTACTATTAGTATGGGAATATGCGATAGCCTTACAATACCTTCTGAAACATCTTCGGAGAAAAATCTTTTTAAACCTTTTTTCCCGTGAGTGCCAATTGCAATCAGGTCAGCTTTAACCTCGCGTGAATAATTAAGTATACCTTCTTCTTTCATATAATCGTTATACAGAGCTGTAACAAATTTACCCCCAAACTTCTTACTGAATGTTTTGATCTTTTCCCTGTCATCAATAGTTCTGCTGAACTGGTCCATAGTGTTGATCTTCAGCAGGTGAATTTCAGCTTTATTTATTGATGCAATTTCTCTTACAAAAGGAAAAATACCATAAGCTTCCTTCGTAAAATCTGATGCAAACACAACCTTTTTGAAGATACCCTTCGCCGGTTTGACCGGAATAATTATAACAGGCTTTACAGCAAAGCGAACTACTCTTTCTGCAGTGCTTCCAAGTATTATCTCCTTAAGATTTCCTGCTCCGTGCGAACCCATAACTATAAGGTCAGCTTTTATCTTTTCTGCATAAGTTGTAATTGTATTGTGAATATTTGAGCTTACTTCGTAAGCAGTATTTACTTTCAGCCCTTTTAAAACAGGTCTTTTAAGAAGGTTTCTAAGCCTTAAAGCAGAACTTCTTTTCAGGTTTTCGTTGATACCATCAAGCATAATAGAAGCCGGTGGGTTAAAACCCCCCGGTTCTGCAGCAAAATAGTAGTTTGAAACCTCGCATACGTTAAAGATATATATTTCCGCTCCTGTACTGCGTGCTAACTGTGCTGCAGCATCCAGTCCGTAATATGAAGGTTCTGAAAAATCGGTTGGTACTAATATTTTTTTCATAGCTGGTTTATTATTTTTTTAGTTTCATTTCGGCTTCAGCTTCTGCTTCCATTTTTTTTAGCCTGGTATAATAATCCGGAATTTCCTTTAAATGCGCCAGTGCTATTTTAGCCGTCATTATAAGATCATCCCCGGTAACATTTGTTACCGGATCAGCCAGTCCATGCTCCAGTTCTGTTTCCAGCCCCATCCTGAACTGCTCGATATCATAATTATTCCAGTCTATACCAAGCTCATTGCCTGCCCATTTAGCTTCTTCTATTGAAAATTTTCCGGTCTTCATAGTATGTAAAATATTTTATGTAAAATAACAAACAAATATTAAGGATTTAATACCAAAACAATTCAAAAAAATTTTGAATAAACCTGTTTATAATATATAATATATAACAAAATAGCAGTTAATAAGATTCATAAAAAAACTGCGGTTTATAACCGCAGTTTATAAAATGAGAAAGAAAATTAATAAATATTATTTCATATTCAGTGTATTGTCAGTTTGCTGTTCAACATAGCTGTATTTCTTAAAAGCGGCAGATTTAAAATTTTTATATTCCCTGATGAAAATGATATTAATCCCCTGTGTGTAAATTCAGTTATTATCTTTTTCATATAACTTTTTGAAGTGCAGGTATAGCTTGCCAGCTCATCAATGGAAAGATGAATGTTCAGGTCTTTTGTTTTGTTCAGACCGTATTTTTCAACCAGCACAAGCAATGTATCTGCAAAGCGTTCATCAGACATTTTTTCGCTGATTCTGACTATGTGGTCTTCCATGGAGTCTATCCTTGAACACAGGCTTTTCATAACCAGCAGCTTGTATGTGTTATTGGAATTAATAAGCTCCATAAAATCATTTGCAGAAATGAAGCTTACGCGAGTTTCTGCAATAGCTGTTGCAGAGTTAGTGTATGGATGATTGTTAACTACAGAGTGCAGTCCAAGGATCTCCCCGGCCGTAGCAAGATGAAGGATCCTTTCCTGGTCCATAGGTTCATTTTTATGGATCTTAACGCTGCCGGATTCAATACAGTATAACCCGGCTGGCAGATCATTTTCCTTAAAAATCACATCATTTTTATGGAAAATGAACTGAGTAAGCTCCCCGTAATTTTTTATGATTTCTTCTAAACCAGTATTTGTTGGCATTTTGTTATAATGTTCAATTTCATAACAAAATTAGCCTGAATTCAATGCATTTTACAATGATTTCAATCATAAAAAAATATGATTTATGTAGCTTTAATCTATGACATAAGGATGCAGTATATAACCTAATATATTACAGTGGGTTAAACGGCTAAAACTAATCGTAAATATGAGCGGTTTTAATTAATCCCTGGTGATTATTTACTTTTATTCTTTTTCCTATCAGGTCGATCAGCTTTTCATTCTTAAAATCAGAAAGGATCCTGATAGTAGTTTCAGTAGCTGTACCAACAATATTGGCAATATCTTCTCTTGAAATGATTGCATTTATTGCACCTTCTTTATCGGTACCATAGAATTCCAAAAGCATTAAAATTGCTTCAGCCATTCTTTCGCGGACAGGTTTCTGCGCCAGCCCGGTTAAGCGGGATTCAGCTTCTTTAAGATCATGTGATAGCAGCTGCATCATTTGAGTAGAGAGGTCTGCATTTGTATGCAGAAAATCAAAAAATGTTCTTTTGGGAATAAAACAAACTGTAGCATCTTCCATAACTGCTGCAGTACCTGAATATGCTTCGCCGCTGATAAGCGAACGGTATCCAAGAACGTCGCCTTCTTTGGCAAGCCTTAATATCTGTTCCTTGCCTTCTTCGCCTGTCTGGTATATTTTAATCTTGCCTTTGTTCACACAGTAAACACCGGCAGGCTTATTGCCTTCGTTAAAAATTATCTGGCCTTTTTTATAAATGCTGCAATTCTTCTCTGAATCCATTTCCGAAACCTGGGCTGTTGTTAATGCACAAAACACATTGCCTAATCTGGAACGGCATTCATCGCAAACGGGATGTTCAAACTGGGGTTTCATATGTTTTATTTCTTATTTAAAATACAACAGAAATCATCAAAACCTGTATTTTAATTAATCAATAATAGAATGTAAAAAAATTAAAATAAAGCCAATATTGTATCAAAAATCATATTTTTAGTTAACTTTTGATTTTTTTAAATATATATTTATCAATTATTTAAAAAAATGAAATAAAAACTTCCATATTTTTATTACTGTAATCAAGCTTGATATTAAATTTTTGCTCATACCAAAACCTGACTATTCTCGCTTTTCCGTCTGATATCTTCAGGCAGAATGCAATAATATCATCTTCGACAATTCCTTCAGGCACTATATCTTTATTGTCATCTTCAAAGCCGAATACTTTTTTTATCTCTGAATAAATTTCTACGAACCTGTTTGCATTGGGGTGATTAACAGTACATATAAAACCAAGTCCCCGGTTTAACAGGATACGGTCGAACAAACCCGGATCATTCTTAAGGTAAAAATCTGAACCTGCGGCATCAAGAGAATTATTGAAGAAGAAACCGGTGGTATCATTTGGATCTTCAAGGTTCAAACCAAAAATATTCTGTGCATTCAGGCCTGTGCAGTTAAGCACCAGCAGGCTGAGAAATAAATAAAATTTCGGAAGAGCTGAATCAGAGCTTAGCTTACTGCTGAAATTCATTTAACATCCCTTATTATTCGGTTAACCTTATAGAGCTTAACCAGCTCGCTTTCCCTGTAGTTTACCGGCGGAAATTTTGTATTGATGCTGTAAAGAGTTATAAGCTTGTTTTTCCTGTCCCAGCTTATCAGCTTTGCATTTGCTTCGTAGGTATCGGGCATTGAGCGGAACACTGCAACTACTGCAGTATTATCTTTTACTTTTTCAGTAAACTCACTGCAAAGCAGCCTGTCACCCGGATTTATATATGGCCTCATCGAGTCACCTTTGGCAATAAGTATAAACGGATTCATCATACCGCTTACATCTGCCATTTCATAGATCCTGACAGCATTATCAAGCCAGGTGGCAGCTGGTGAACCGCAGTCTGCAAAGCCAAGTACGGGGACCCGGCTGAACTTATGGGAAATATCTATTTCAGGCTTATGTTTTTCACCGAACATTGTATCAGGCGTTATGCCGTGAATTGTCCTTATCTTTTCAAGCTGTTCTATTGTCCAGTCGCTTATTCCCCTTTTGATTTTGCTTAAAGAGCCTGCATTTTCATCTATGCTGTTTGCAAGCGCATAAATGGAATGAATACCCTTTGCCGCCAGCATAGGAAACAGCCTGCTGTTAATTTTCAATGTCAGAGCACGGACTTTTTTGGGTTTTTTCTTCATTTTTACTCCCTGTTTAATAATAATTTATGAAAAAATATTTGCAAATACCATATATTGCACTTGACATATATGCTAATTGCATATATATTTGTACCGTATTTGAAATGGTTCACAAATATAACCATAAAATACCTTAAATGATTTCACTAAACAAATCTTTTTCAGCAGACCCTGATAAACTTTTATTAATCTGATTTATGAATAAAACCCTGAATAAAAAAGCAATCTCACCTGCATATACCCTGGCAGAGCTAGCCGGCTTTGGTCTTACTTTTGATGAGGCAAAGCTTCTGCTTTCGGATGAAAAATTTCCATCGCTTAAAACTGCCAAAAGCAGCGCAGCTTATGATAACCTGGTGAAAAAAGCTGAGCTTAAAAGGTCGATAGATATCGAAAGTTCACTTTTTGACAGAGCAAAAGGCTACCTGACCACAGAACTGCACAAGATATATGTGAATGCCGAAGCTAAAGATAAAAATTCAGAACCGGATAAAGATCTTGACACTTCAAATGTTATTAATATCGAAGGACATAATGTAAAATTCAAAGAAATAAGGTATGTAACAAAATATGTGCCTTCTGACAGCTCAGCTGCCCTTTTATGGCTGTATAACCGCAGAAGCGGCAGGTGGAGCAAAAATCCGGATGTACCTGAGAACACAAAAACTTTTGAAGAATTTCTGCAGGAAAGAAGGCTTGCAAAAAAAGAAGCCGACGAGAACTCTTAATCAATATGAAACACCGGTACATAACACCCAGATGGTTCAAAATGAACGAAAGAGCAGTTAAACATCCTGTTCAGAATAAAATGGAATCTGATTTCAAACAGATGCTGTACAGGAATTATATAATAGCAGCCGGAAGGCGTTCATATAAAACCGAAAGATTTGCAAAAAGGCTTCTTGTGAACCTGTGTATGGATGATGACCTTGATGGCCGCAGGTATTTTGCCGGAGCCCCCACCAAACAGCAGGCAAAAGAAATCTTCTGGGATGACCTGAAAAAGCTGACCGTTCCTGAAGATATAAAAAAAATTTCTGAAACATCTATGAAAATCCATTACATAAACGGCTGCACAATTCAGGTGATCGGGTTAAAAGAATTCCGCAGGGTACAGGGCCAGCTAATGCACGGCATAGTAATTTCAGAGTACCAGGATTGCGACCCCGGGGTTTATAATGAATCGATTGAGCCTATGATAAACGATACACGCGGCTGGTGCATAAAAGAAGGGCGTCCGTTCGGTAAAAATCATTTCTTCGATGACTTCCTTAAAGGCAGGCACGGCAAAAAAGGGTGGCAGTCATACCACTGGACAAGCGAAGATATCCTGAGCAAAGAACAGATAGAAGAAGCTAAGGCAAACCTTGCAAAGCCTGATTATGAAAGAGAATATAAAGCTTCGTTTGAGACTTTAAGCCAGAGTCCCTATTACGGATACGGAGAAAAGAACAATAAAAGAACAGAAATACTGCCGCAGCTCCCCTTTATAATTGCATGTGATTTTAATGCCGGCGATAAGCCAATGAGCTGGGTTGTAGGGCAGGAACATACCCAGGGAAAAGATAAAATTACATACTGGCATAAGGCACTGAGCTTTCAGTTCACCAACACAATTACAATGTGCAAAATTCTTGATGAAGATTATTTTATGAAGCTAAACAGCGGTTACCCGCGCAGGATAATATTTTACGGTGATTATGCCGGCAGGAAACATACATCGAACTCGAGCTACAGCGACTGGGAGATTATTGAAAATTATTTCAGGAATAAAACATTAATAGAAAAACGGATAAAGCCCTGCCTATCCATACGGGATTCGATTGCAGCAACAAATGCCAGAATGCTGAACAGCAGGGGCGAACGTAAACAGTTTGCTGACCCTGAAAACTGCGAAGCGCTTATCAAAGACTGGCTGTACTGCTCATGGAAAGATAACGGAAGAGAGCTTGATGACAGGGATCCGCTGAGGACACACTTATGCAGGGCAGTAGATTATTACAATGATTATGAATTTTCTATAAAAAGCAAACCAAACACAGAATCATTCAGAACAATATGACAAATTGCGGAATGCGGATTGTGGATTGCAGACTTATGATTTCGGATTGCGGATTGTGAATTTCGGATTAATAAATTTACTAAAAAATGCACCATGTAAACTGAAACCTGAAACATATAACTTATTAATATATCAACTTATTAACTCCGGCGCTTTTTGCCGGTCCCGTCAGAGGCGGGATATTAACTTATCAACCATTTAACCAATTAACATACCCCATGCAATTGAACGGAAATATATTCAACGAACTTGAAAGCGCTTACAGCAGCATGCTGCTTAAAAGCGAGCTTAACAGGCTGGCTGTTCATACTGAATTTGCTGCATTCTACAACAATGATTATGAATCAATTTGCGGGTACCTGCAAAAAGATACATTAAACAACCCGTTTTCTGCCGAAACACTTAAAGAGCTTAAGTTCAGGCATGTTAATGTGACAGGAAAGATAATAAACCGGGTTTCAAGCGGAATATTCATAAAAGACCCGGTAATTAAGCTTGTAAGCGGAAATGAAAATGAACAAAAATTACTTTCCGGTTTACTGAATAAAACCAAATTTATTTCAAAAGTAAAGGATGCTTTCCGCAAAGCTGTATATTTTAATACTGTTGAAGCAAATGTTGTTTGGGATGAGAATAAAAAGGATATGCGGATAGATGTTATTACCCCTGATAACTGTACGGTTGAAACCGGAAGCGATTACCTTGAAAAGATCAAAATAGCAGTACGCAAGGCAGATGAAAACGGTGAAATATACTGGTCGGTTTGGACAGATACAGAACATTACCTTATAAAAGGTGATAAAAAATACAGCGCAGAAAATAATCCAGGTATGATAAATCCCTTTGCAGGCAGCGGTAGGTTTTCACTTCCCTTTGCAGTATTAAGGATTGAAGAAGGCAGTGATTACTGGGGAGAGCCGAACTGGAATATTTTCCTGCACCAGAAAAACCTTGATATCCGGCTTACCGATCTTAATGAATCAGAGCTTAAAACCCTTCACCAGATTTACCTGGGTATAAATACAAATTTCACCGAAGGAGAATCGTTCCGCGCAGGCGATTTTAAACAGATAAATAATGTAAATGAAGAAGATAAGGAGCCTAAGATCGAAAGCGTTGTACCGGGAACTGATCACACATCGGTAAGGGAAAATATCGACTGGCTTAACAGGCTGGTTCTGCAGAGCGAGGGAATTACGGGAAGTGCTGCAAGTACGGAGCTTAAGGCAGAATCAGGCGCAGCTAAAGTGATTGATGAGCTGGAGCTTTTGGAAAGACGCGAGGAATACAAGACACTGCTTTATCATTTTATGCAGCATTTGCTTGAAGTAATAAGGGTTGTGTGGAATTACTACAATCCCCAAAACAGGCTGCCGGTTAATAAAGGATTTGAAATAAGGTTTACCGATGCCCGTATATTTGAATCACTTGATGACAGGAAAAAAAGGTATGATATGGCGCTGGAATACGGGTATAAGGATAAAATTGATATTGCCTCTGAAGAGCTTGAAGTAAGCGAAGAAGAAGCAGCGGAGATTATTAAGATCAGGAAAGAAAGGAACGGGACATTTAGCAATTAACAATTAACAATTAGCAATTAAAAATAAATAATAAACATTATACATGAGAAAATTATTTAACAAGGATACAGGTTCGGGAAGCGGAAACGGTGAAGAGAATATTACACTTCCCAAAGCAGAGCTTGAAAAGCTTAAGGATAATAACGCACAGCTTGAAAAGCTGAAAGCAGAATCTGAGCAATCCGGCAGGAAGATAACTGAACTTGAAAATACGGTCAATTCTCTGCAAACAGAAAAAGATACCCTCGCAAAGAATTACACCGAGCTTGAAGGAAAAATTAAAAATGATTACATGGAGCAGTTAAGCGATGAACACCGGAAAATTGCCGGGCTGATTCCCACAATTGAAGGCTTAAAGGAATACGTTAAGCTTAACGCGGTAAAGCCGCCGGCAGGCAGCGACTCAGCCAGGCCAGGCGCAGGAACTGCTGAGCTGGCTTCCAGATGGGATGACCTTTCATACAATGAAAAGGAAGAGCTCCGCAAAAAACGTCCTGAGCTGTGGAAGAAGCTGTACAGGGAAAAGTTTGGGTTCAACTGATTTCGGATTGCGGATTGTTGATTTCGGATTATTTACTTCACAACTTATTAACTCCGGCGATTTTGCCGCTCCCGCCAGAGGCGGGATACAAATTATAAACTTATTAACTTATAAACTTATTAACTTATAAACTTATTAACTTATTAACTTATTAACTTATTAACCAATCAACCATATTCTTACAAACTAAAATTAGAAAGAAGACAAATGGCATCATTAACACTTGATGATCTTGCCGGTAAGTTCCAGAGTGAAACTTTCCAGGCAACGCTTCGCGGGACATTTACAAAAGCATTAAGCTTTTTCGGTTCCGGTTTTATGACTGAAGCACCCGATGAAGTTATAGATCCCGGCCAGACAGGCACATTCGGCAATCTGCCGCAGTGGAATGCAGATACATCCGACCCTGACCAGATAACAACATCATCATCAACTCCTATAAATAAGCTTTCAGCTTACAAAGACCGCTTTGCATGGATGGAGCTTGAAAAAGGCTGGGGCGCGCAGGAACTTGTTAACACCGTAGCCGGCAGAGGCAATGATATGATAGAAGAAATTGCAGTTCACATTGGCGAATACTGGGCATATGCACTGCAGAAAAGGGCGATAAATGTGCTGAAGGGAATTTTTGCAACAGCCCTTGCTTCAAGCCACTCAACCGGCAACACTTATTCAGCCGCTAACATAACAAATGCCGGTGTACTTGCTGCAAAATACAAGCTGGGAGACTGGCACAGGATGCTTTCGGTAATCCTGATGCACTCAAAAGTACACGGCGATGCCGTTACAAACAACCTTATAACTTTTCCCGCCGGACCCGTTGGCAACAATACATTCGTAACAGGCAACCCGGGGCAGATACTGGGTTTAATGCCTTTTGCCGATGATGACCTTACGGCAACTGCCGGAGTGTTCTCAACTTTCCTTGGCGGAAGAGGCTCAATGGTCTATAAGTTAAGGAACAGGCCCGGCAGCGCTTTAAGCAATAAAAACGTAGTTAAAACAGGCGGCATTTATCTTGAGCTTGCCCGTGATGCAAAACAGGCTGGCGGAACAGATGAAATAATCACAAGGGTAAGCTGTATGGTTCACACTCCCGGTGTAGCATGGGGAGATATAGCTCCTGAAAATCCGACCCTTGCACAGCTTGCAACGGGAAGCAACTGGAGCAAAGTTGCGCCAGATAAGCTTATTAAAGTTGCAGAGCTTAGGACTACTTAAAAAATTCAGGCACCATAATCAAGAGAAAGTTTCCCTTATGACACTTCCCTTCCCTGCTCATTAAATTGAGCAGGGACAGGATAAATTTTGAGAACAAAAATTAAATTCTTACAGCAAAAAATGACAGATAAAGAAAAACAAACTGCTGAAAGCTCCAATAAACAGGCTAAACAGGATAAGCAAGCTTTAAAAGACACTTCAAAAAAAGAAATTTATGAAATTAATCCCGGTATACTTGATCTGCCAATGGGATATTCAGCAGTTATTGATGATGTAAATATTATGGTAGTGCCAAATCATTATGGTGAAGGTTTCAACCGGAACAATGAAAAGATAAGGGTACTAAAGGAAGCCGGGTATATTATGATAAACGGAAAAAGGACCTCAAGTGGTAAGTTTGAAGGATTATCAGATAAACAGCTATACCAGCTTGTTGCAGCGGGAGTAATTCTGCTAAATGAAATACAAAAATCTGATTTCCGGAAAAAGTTTTTTTGCAGCTGAGCTTATTTAACATTTTAAAAATTTATTTGATACTGCAATTTAAAAATTTTATTTGATACTACAATGCCCCTTGAAGAATATTTAACAGAGGAAGATATAAAAAAATATATACCTGAGCTTAGCAGGTTTTTATGGAGCGGAGAAGAAAACTATTTGCCCCAAAAGCAGCTTGCAGTTAACGAAGTTAACAGCGAATTGTGTATACGCGGTTATTTACCCGCAGAAATAATGCCCAGGCTTTACATAAGGCGGGCCGGTATCCCGGAGAACGCTGACCATACAACACCTTCAACCGGCGAAGACCTTGCTGCAAGGCTCAGATATGTGCTTGATGTAAAACAATTCACAGAAGGCGGTCTTAAAACTTTCATTCTGCAGGGAAGCAATGACGGCAATGTATGGGACGAAATTGATTCGCGTAAAGCAGAAGCAGCCGGGATAATCACTTTCCTGCTCAACAGGTCATACCTGTTCTACAGGCTTGATGTTATTATTACCGGGGGAGAAATTGACTACGATGCATTTCTTTGTGATACGGGCATTGAAAAGCTTGTTGCTTACAAATGGCTTGAGCTTATACTGCTAGACAGGTTCACCGAAGAAGG
>JAANMV010000060.1_pt1 | contig 112781 bp, 95 predicted proteins | sample 7279661 | NCBI WGS metagenome assembly JAANMV01 (sample SAMN14094540, study PRJNA606508) | bioreactor metagenome | isolation source: A lab-scale SPAN reactor treating ammonium-rich wastewater day 121 | place: Ireland: Galway | collected 2017-05-16
CCGGAACTTCTTCTCGATGGAATCGCCGAAGCATTGGGGAAAAGAAACAACGCTAATCCTCAGCCGATTGACGACCCGGATCTGCCGGTCGGCCTGTTCGGCGGAATAATCATCAGACAGTGGTATTTATATGCAACTCAAATCGCGGCCTGGATTTCCTTCTGCGCACCGACATGCGTTTTTCTTTTCGTCGTGCCGCTTATCGTAATTCCGGTAGGCGTCGTATTGGTAATGCAAACCGTCCACACGCTTGCCTACGCGGCGGCGTATTATCGTATACTAACAGACCGCTGGCCGTGGGAGGCCTGATTCACGCGCCTTGCGCGCAAAGGAAGTAAATCGATGGTTACCGCTGCATTTTGCAGAGTTTGCTTGGCAATTTTGATTGCTTTTGCCGCGCTTATGATGGCGCCGGCTTTCGCGGACGGCCTTTACGGCGACACATACACCGATGACGAGCTGGCCGCGCTGGACCGCGTCCTTCACGCGGCAAACATGACGCGCAACGACCTTACGTTCAACAAACACTATGCGAAGGGATTCGAATGCATGCCAATCGTGCTCGACATGATGCACGATCCGCTTTTGATTGCTGCCGTAATGGACGGATACGCCGAGTCCTCGATTTCGCGCTCCGGCGCGGCGTATCTCGACAGGCCTCGCGCCGCGCTGACGGAAGCCATGCACTTCTATTCGTTTAGTCCTCTCTCGGAAGGCGCTCGCTGGCCTGACAGGAAAAGCCATTGGGCGCCCGTCGCTTCGCCGCCGAAAATCGAAACTCGGGAGCAGCTTATAAACTACCTTGCCGACCTTCTATCGACTCGAGTCGAATTCCCTTTCACGGAAATCGAATATGAAGTGCTTCGCGCAAAGCTTCCGGCGGCGATGGCTTGGCACGAAGTGGCGGGCAGGCCGTTTCCTGCCTATTCAAATGACGACGTCGAAGAATACCTGAAGGACAAACCGAAGGAATACATTTTCGAACTGGCCTCCAGAATCCCCATTTTAAGCCTTTACGAAGCGTATATGGACAAGCTCGGTACGGCGATAGACGTCATCAAATCGCTTCCTCTCGAAATTTTCCCCAGCGATCATCCGACGGTTATCGGTGTGGCACAAAGCCTTATTTGCCTCGGTTCGCCGGGCGACGACGTGCACGAAAACCAGTATTACACGATTCTAATCGACCCCGGCGGAAACGACCGGTACATAAACTGCCGGCTGGGCTCGGCAAACGGCGCGCACTATCCCGAATTCGGCAGCGGAAGATTCGGGCTGTTTGTCGATTTGGGCGGCGACGACATTCACGACTGCCGGGATATTGATGTGAACCTCGGCGCGGCCGTACTCGGAGTTGCGGCGTTTTACGACCTCGGCGGCGGAAACGACCGTTACTATGCCGGAAATGTTTCGCTCGGCGCGGCTGCGGGCGGCATCGCCGTGTTTTACGACGACGGCGGAAGCGACACGTACGAAGGAAAGGTTTTCACGCAAGGCGCGGCCGGTTTCGGGATCGGAATAATGCTCGACGCCTCCGCATATCCCGCGCCGGAAATCCCGACCGATGTTGAAACTCCCGACCCCATCGACATCGCCGATTTCGGCAACGACAGATATTTCGCATGGAGCAACGCGCAGGCTTTCGCCCGCACGCTCGGAGTCGCAATCTGCGAAAACGAGCGCGGCAACGACGTTTATCACGCCGGCGGCGTCTATCTGCACGCGCCGCTTTTCGCCGACCGCTATCAAAGCTTCAGCCAAGGGTTCGCCATCGGCGAACGCGACATAGACTACGCGGGCGGCATGGCGTTTTTAATCGACCGGGCGGGAAACGACCGGTATCTCGGCGACATTTACAATCAGGGCGTGGGCTATTGGTATTCCGCTGGACTGCTTTGGGACGGCGGCGGGAACGACAGCTACGAAATGACGCAATACGGACAGGGAAGCGGCATCCACCTCGCTGTGGGCGGCCTCGTTGACGCCTCGGGAACCGACACTTACGTAATGCACAGCGGGCTGGGACAAGGCGGAAGCCATGACTTCGCCGCAAGCATCTTGCACGACCGGGGCGGCGACGACCACTATATGGGCATGACGAGCTGCAACGGCACGGGCCTTACGAACAGCGTCGGGCTGCATATCGACAGAAGCGGCAACGACACTTACGCCGGGCGGCGCGAAGGCGGCGTGAACTGGGGCAGGCCGGAACGCGGATTTCCGAGCATCGGAATTCTTATCGATCTTGCGGGCGCCGACGAATATCTTGGCATAATGAAAGACGGCGGAATATGGCGACAGTCGGACATCGCAATCGGCATAGATGTCGCTCCCTCGCCCGAGGCCGCGAAACCCGAGTTCGCGGCGGCTCCCGACCGTCCTACCGGCGCGGCGAAAATACCCGAAATTTGCTTCTACAAGGGCACAATCACGCAAGAGGTGTTCGACGAACTCTGGGAAATAGCGATTCGCTGGGAAGTCGGCGACAACCGCTACATCGTGCCCGAGGCGCGGCGCAGGCTATGGGAATTCGGCGCGAGCGTGCTGCCATATATGGAAGCGAAGATGGATAGCGACGCGTCGAGCTTGGCCTATCGCGCGTACCTCGACATATTCCAAAAACTGGCCGATTCCGGCCATCGGGAAGCAATTTCGAACCTCGCGAAAACCAACGCCGCGTCGGAAAACGAAACGCGAATGCGCATTGCGCTTTACCTTATCGGCGAAATGAAGCTTATCGATGCCGAAGACGCCGTTCTCGCGCGCCTCGGCTCCGGTGACCCGGCAATCGTCCGCCGTGCGATAGGCGTGCTCACACAGCTTAAAAGCACCGCTGCAAACGAAACGCTTATGGAAATGCTGCACATGGAAACGGATGAAGCCACGCTTCGCTCCGCGTTCACCGCTCTTCTCACGCTGGAGGCGGACTGCTATGCCGATGTGCGTCCCCTTTTCGCGCACCCGCAAATGAGCGTTCGCGAAGCCCTGATAAACCTGCTTTCGGCGCGAATGAACGTGTACGGCGATACCGTCAAATCCGATTTCATTAACACCGCCCGTTATCACGTCCAAAGCGAGAATGCGGCTACGCTTGAAAGTGAAACTCTGAATTCTCTCGCAGTACCCATTGCAGAATCCGCTTCAGCGCAGGCGAGCGGCAATGGCCGCGTCTTAACAATCGAAGAGCGAAAGTTTCTCGAAGCCCGCACGCTTCGCACGCTCATAGGCGTTTACTTGAAATCCGACGTACTGCCCGACGCGGAAACCGCCGATTCCGCAGCGTCGCTGCTGTCGAGCGAAGATTGGGGCGTACGCGCCGACGCAGCGCGTCTAATCCGCAAGTGGCAAAAAGCCAAAGGCGCCGATTACACGGCGATAAAACCCGCGCTAGACGCTCTTCGCAAAATGCTCCTCACCGAAACCGACCCATACGTACTTTTCGCGGGGGAGAATTAGTTATACGCCATAGGTATAATATAGGCCGTGCGGGCGTTTGCCGCCGGGGCGCACGAATCGGGTAAAGGAGTTACGGTATGAAATTTATGTTTTTTGCATTGGCGTGCGCGGCGGCGGCGTTTGCGCTTGCGGCTTTCGCTCCGGTTTCGGCGGCGGATACCGGCGGGCATTTCGCAAGCCGCACCTTCGAGTTCACTTACGCCGCGACCGTGCCGGAATCGGAAATCGGCGGCGAAACGTATCTTTGGATACCGCTTCCGCCGGACACGGCGCGCCAGGAAATCCACGCCTACGAAGTTGCCGCTGAATTCCCCTACGAAATAGTGCAAGCCTCCGATATTTACGCAAACCGGTTTTTCAGGTTCGACTTGACCGGCGCATCCGGGCCGGCGAAAATTTCAATCACGTTTACGGTCACGAGAACCGCGTATTCCGTCGATCCGCTCTCTCCGGTATCCACTTCGTCGGTAAAACCGCTCGACCCATCGCACCGTCTAAGATATCTTGCGCCCGACAAGCTCGTTCCCATCGACGGCGTAATCGCCGAGGAGGCGAAAAGCGTGGCGGGCAATCTTGCGGGCGATGTCGCCAAAGCTCGCGCGCTCTATGAAAATATCGTGGACACCGTCGCGTACGACAAAAGCGGCGAGGGTTGGGGTCGCGGAGACGCCCTGTACGCATGCGACGTGCGCGCCGGAAACTGCACGGATTTCCACTCGCTGTTCATCGGCGAAGCGCGCTCGCTGGGGATACCCTCGCGTTTCATAATCGGATTTCCGCTGCCCGAAGAGCGCGGCGAAGGCGTGATTTCCGGCTATCACTGCTGGGGCGAGTTTTATTCCGAGTCTCACGGCTGGCTTCCGGTGGACGCAAGCGAGGCGCGCAAGTTCCCCGAAAGGCGCGAGATGTTTTTCTGCGGGCTTTGCGAGAATCGAATCGAGTTCACGATGTGCCGCGACATAGAAGTTCCGGGAACGGCAGGATTGCACAACTTTTTCGTCTATCCGTATGCCGAGAAAAACGGCCAGCCGGTTTCGGGTATCGAAAAATCGTTTTCGTTCCGCGATCTCGATTGAGCCTGCCGCAAGGGCTTGGGCCAAGCCGCAGCTAGGCTTGATCAAGGCGGCTATCGCAATATAGGCGGCTTTTTAATTTATTCAGCCGCTCTTCAATGGCGGCGCTCGCGTTTACGCGCATAAATTTAATCTCGAAGTCACATAATTGAAATTCCCTTTATTTAACGATTGGCGGTGGCAATGTTTCACTTACACAGACCCGCCATATAGTCAAATTCGGGCGACATTTTAACTCCATCGCCTTTCGGCTCAGCCCGGCAATTTTTCTTGCCGTGTACGATTTTTGCAGAATGACGGTATAATCCGGTTTTCAGATATCGTCGGACGGAAAAAAGTGAAAATACAACGCAATATGCTTGTTAGATGCGGCTATGCCGCGGCATTATGCTTCGCAATATTGGCGGCATTGCTTTCTTCTTGCGGAAAAGGAGGCGGAATAAGGCCTGCCACCCCGGTTAACTCCGAAACGGCTCCGCAGCCCGCTCGCGTTTCGACCGCTCTCGGCGAATTTCTGTTTTACCGGACCGACGGTTACGGCGAACTAAAATCGCCCGCGGTCTCGATAGAGGCGTCGTCTTCCGGAAACGCCGTGCTCATCGAAATACGGCTCGGCGAAGAAATCGAAACCGCGTGCTACTTCCGGGCGGTTTGCCCGAAAGGCGTGGTTTTCGAAAACGCAAAGCCCGATTCCGGCGGCAAAAGCTCGCTTTTCCTTGCGGTAGAAACCGAATCCGGAGTGGATTTCGGCGCGGCAATCATCGGCGGAGGCTCGTTCGATGCCGGTTCCAAGTTCGCTACGCTTAAATTTCGCCAAGGCGTTCCTTCGGACAAAGTCCGGCGAAGGCTTCCGCCGGAAGGCCAGACCGGGCGCGTAAACAACCTGACTTTCGACGAAATTTCGGAATCTCTCGGCTGGTCTTACAGAAATCCAGGCGATTACGACCAAAACGGGGACGTCGGAATTGCCGACATCACACCGATAGCCCTGAACTATTTGAAATCCGTCGGCGCGAATCCGCATTTCGAGGCTATGGACGGCAGCGGCAACGGCGAAATCGGAATCGAAGATATAACGCCGATCGCCCTTAACTACTTGCGCGAAGTTGCGGGTTACTCCGTGCGCCGTTCGCCGTTCGGCGGCGGAGTTTCCTCCGAAGCCGGATTTGTTCCGATGCAGGATAACGGCAAAGACGCCGCTGGCAGAATCCGGTTTTCGTTCTCACTAACCGGCTTGCCCGACGGTTCTTACTCAGTAGTGCCCAAAGATTCCGCGGGAAACGCCGACGCTGCCAGCAACGCGGTAGGAGTCGACAGGTCGATTCCGCTGCCTCCCGGTGCGCCAACCGGTCTTAACGTAACTTCCGTCACCGATAAATCCGTCACTCTATTCTGGGGCAATATGCCTGAAGGCGGCGAGGAGTTCAGGCTATACGTGTCCGCCTCGGAAGATATGGCGGAAAAAGTGCTCGTCACGCCTCCCGGGCAAACCGCACTGACTTTTACGATTGCCGATCTTGAACCGGAAAACGATTACTATTTTCATCTCACCGCCGCAAACGTCGCGGGCGAAAGCGAGCCGTCGGAAACGGTTACGGCAACAACCCTTCCGCTCATCGTTACGTTCGATTACGAATGGCTTTTCATGGTGTACATCGGCGCGGATAACAACCTCGCGCAGGCGGGACTGGACGACATCGACGAACTTGAAGCGATCGGCAGCACGGACAGCGTCGCCATCGCCGTGCAGGCGGAAATTTTCGAAAGCTGGGGCGGACCTCCGACGCAATTGCCGCAGGTGCATAGGTTCAAAGTCGTTCAAAACTCCGCGACCGGCACATTCGATGCAAGCGCATATCCCGGAAATATGACGTTTCCTCAAGCGGGATACGACAGCAGCGACCCCGCCAATATCGCCGATTTCGTGAATTGGGCAAAGTCGGAATTCAACGCGAAGAGAACCTGTCTCGTGCTTTGGGATCATGGATCGAGCTGGGAACCGGGCACCGAACGTTCCCCGTCTTGGATTATTTCGGACGACACCGAGCTTACGTCCGGCGACAATTACCTAATAGCGCAAGCTCTCGGGAAAGACGCATTGGACGTCCTATGTTTCGACGGATGCATCATGGGCGGTGCGGAAGTTATGGACGCATTCTCCGAAAACGCCCGGTGGATTGTCGCAAGCGAACAGCTGGTCCCGTTCGACGGATTTCCTTACACCGAACAGATGCAATGGCTAACCGCTAATCCGTCGGCATCGGCAGAAGAGCTGTCGGACAAACTCGCGGAAATCTATACTTCATACTACGCGGCGGAAAACCAGTTTTCGATTACTATGTCGGTCTTCGACACCACTAAATATGCCGCTCTCAAAAGCGCGATAACGGAATTCGCGGCCGCCTTCGACCCGATGCCGGATGAAGAAAAATCGAAGCTCGCAATCGCCGCGCTAACCGCCGAATCCTACGAACCGGGCGGCATAGACATCTTGCACTTTCTCGAGATTTACGGCGAGCAATCGCCGGGCGCGCCCTTCGCCGCGGCGGCCGCGGCGCTTTCTCAAGCTGTTTCGGCGGCCGTGCCGTATTCATACGCCTTCGATTCGCCCAACGATTGGTGGGCGCGCGCCGAGTTCGCAACCGGAATTTCAATATGGATTCCTGAGCCGCTCGAATACGAATGGCTTGGCGCGGACTACGGCACTATATGTTCGCTCAAGAAACCGGGTGGCTGGGATTTATCGAGCGCCTTCTCGCGATTAAGCCGCCCGACGGCGACGGCGGATACCGTTTCGACTTAAGCTGGATCCAAAGCGAAATCGATCTCGACCTAGGGGTTTACGAACCTAACGGCCTTGGAGGAAGGGAGATTTATTGGGTCTATTACGAAACGACCGCAAACGGCGTTTTCGGCCCCGATTCCTACGATTCCGGCCAGCCATTCGAGCAGTATTTCATGAATTCCGCCGTACATCGCGGAACTTTCGGCGTTTTCGCGTCGATTTGGGATTGGGGCGTAAGTGCGACCGCTACGCTGAATGTGTACGACCGCAACGAAAATCTCGTTCACACTTGGGGGCCGGTCGTATTCGATGAAAACAGCTACGATCCCGAACTTGACATGTACGGAGTCGCGAAATTCGGCGAAATCGTTATCGAATAATCGGGCTGGCAAACCGCTTCGAAATCGGCCGATAAATCGGACGGTAATCGTGCGCGGTTAAATCCACTGCATCGCGACTGCCGCGGCGAGGAAAACAAGAAAAAAAGCCAGCCCCACCTGCCTGTTTGCGCGCGCTTCAAGCTCGTGATATTTGGAAGAATCTCGGTTGAAAAAGTAAACCGCCAGCGATGCAACTGCAAGCAGAGCGAATAAAGCTGAAATCGCATTCGCGCCTCCGAAATATCCCGTATACGCGTTGTCGTATAAATACTCCGCCAACAATACTCCCGCCGTGACAATGACCGCGCCTAACCCCAACGAAAATAACCCGCTGACGTGCTTGCTTTGGCGGTCTTCTTTGCTGTAAGTGTATTTGGACCCCGCCAAAAGCTGGGCGCCGATGAAAATGAAAACCCCGCCCAGGAGCAGTAAAATGGCGCAAGGTTCGAATTCAGTGTAATAACCCACTCGAAGAATCTATCAGAGCGTGAATCGAGCGTCAAATCACGCTCGCCGCGGCGAAGTCGTGAAACCTCAGTTTGGCTCGCGCAAGCTTAAGCCGCGAGCCTTCACGTTCGAGCAATCCGCTTTCGATAAGCCCTGCTATATCGTCAATAAGCCCTGCCTCGCCTAATTCGTCATCCGTAATTTCAACTCCCCGCGTCATCCTCAGCCCGAACGCGATCTTCTCCCGGATTCGCGATTCCTTGTCACGCGATTCCTCCCGAGCTCGCGGCAGCCTGCGCGCTCCCACAAGCGACAAGTATTCTTCCAGCGTCCGCACGTTCGAATATCTGATCCCGCCGGTAAACCCCATCGCGCTTACCCCGAATCCCAAATAATCTTCGCCCGACCACACGGCTACATTGTGGCTGCATTCCGCGCCGGGCCGTGCGTAGTTGCTGATTTCGTACCTGAAAAGCCCGTGCGCGGCCAGCCTGGACTCCAGAAATTCCTGCATCGCAACCGCTTCGCCTTCCGCCGGAAGATGCGTCCTTCCTCGCTCGACGTCACGCTTCAATTTCGTTCCGGCCTCAGGCGTTAGCTGATAGGCCGAAATATGTTCGGGCTTAAATTCCATCAGCCGCTCGACGTCGCAATAAATTTCTTCCAGCGTCTGGCGCGGTACACCGTACAAAACGTCGAACGACAGCCTTCCCTTCCATTCACGCCGGACGTCAGCCAGTCCCGCTTTTACTGCGCGCCAGTCCACCCCCCTGCCGAGTGAGCCAAGATGATGCGTATGGGTGGATTGAACGCCGGCCGAAAGCCGCGTCACGCCGGCGTCGAAAAGCCCGCCGAGAGGGTATCCCGAAAGCGTTTCCGGATTCGCCTCTACGGTAAGCTCATAGCCGTCCGCGAACCCGAAAGTTTCCTTTAAAAGCGAGACTATTCCGAGAAGCAAACCGGAATCCGGCTTGGTCGGCGTGCCGCCGCCGATAAACGCCGTCTTTATTTTGCTTTTCACGCCGCCGTCAATCGCCGCGGGCGGGTCCCCGCGCAAGCTTAGCCCGTATCCGAGCGCGGAATAATGCATTATTTCAGATTTCAGCGCGGCGAAATACGCCCTCTGCGCGCCCGGCGCGGACGACGGCGCGGCCTCGTGCCAGCTCAAAAAATCGCAGTACGGGCACTTTCGAGTGCAAAACGGAATGTGGACGTATACGTTCACGCGGCGCAATTATCGCACGCTCTACTTGGCTATGGAATATCCGACGGCCACTTTGGGCTTCGTAGCAGACAACTGAGAATTCTATCCGAAGTCCGTCCCTGTTGCACCTCATCCTTGAATGTGTCATGCGCCTAGCCGAATGCCGATGCACGTATAATCTATCCTTCTTCGATTTCTTAGCGTTTTGGTTTGCACAATTTTCGCAATGCGCCGGTTGTTTAGTTAATTAGCAATATTCGAAAGGAATGCTCGGAATGAAACTGATATTGAAGTGGACAATCTTGCTTTTCGTCGCGCTAGCGACAATCATTGCCGCGTACGCCACATACCGCACCTGGGAAATCTCTAATCGGCCCAATCCCGCAGTAGCCTGGTGGGAATATGAAGTTTCAAACGAACCGATAGGAATTCAGAAGATTCCGATTTTGCGTTCTTTCATTTGGCGTGACAGTTATGGCCCACATGCAAAATACCGTCTTTGGGCTGCCGATGAAACCGGAACCATTATTTGGTCGGTACTACAAACCGGCGATAAAAATGCAGCGCAGCGTTTTCTTTCAGTCCCTCAGTGGGCGTTTATTCAAGATAATTCATTGGTAATGCGAAGAGTTATAGTAAGCCAGAATTTGACTAAAATAAGGCAATATTTTGTAAGCGTCAATTTAAAGAGCGGAAAGATAATAGAAATTAATAATGCTGAATGGGAGGCGCCGTCCCATGACAATTATGGATACCTTGCTCACGATTCCGAAGGTCATTTTGGAGACAACTATGCACCATGTTTTTATTCATCCTATATTGTTGTTTCAAGACCTTCCTCCGAATCCAACTTCAAAATGATTTTGAATTCTCGCAATATGGATTTATACATACCAGAACCCGATTTGCCGATTGGAGACAGTGATATTGAAAAAGCTGATGGATTGCTTGAACCATTTACAATTGGATACGAAGGCATTTTGGTTACAACAAGATTCGATCGGATTCCCGGAATTGAAAATCCTTCGCCCTGGTCTAGAACTGCTATTATTGACTATCACGAAGCAACAACAAGCACACCAATATCCAGCTTTTACGTGTTTGTGCGCGATTCGGGCAATCAGTATGAACCGATAATCGTTGGTGCAGATGATTTTGATAACTACTTACCTAAAGTATCTTTTGAAGCTGCGGTTTATTCGCGTTGTATTGTTCCCAGACTTAACGATGGTACTTCTTTATTTTTCCTTTCGACGCTGCCGGGCCGCGGTGCCAAATATGCCGAGAGCAGGGCGTTCATTGCGAAAATAAATGCGGAAACAAAATATAGCAAGGTAATTGAATTGCCCCAATCTTTTGACAGGTATAGACCTAAATGGGAAATGAGCCGGTTCATAAAATCGTGGTATAACTCTGAAGAAAATGCTGTATTTGTTTTGATGGGTCCGCATAGGTCACACTGGTCAACTATATACCGGATAGACGATGACATGAACTGCAAGAAAGTCTATGAGGGGAAACAACACATCCAAAGTAGTCTAACGATTGGGGCCGATGGTGCTATTTGGTTTCTCAGGATGAACAGCCCTTATTCATTTGAAGAACCCAGCCATGATCTGGTTAGATACGATCCTTCAACCAATACTGAAATAATAGTTATGACAAACCTCTCAAGGACATCTTTGTACGGCTCGTATCTGGGCAGCGACTAAAAAATATTTGGTTAGCACGGCAATTATCGCACGCCGTTAAAGCCTGCCGTGCGGGTTTTACTCCCCCGCCCAGCGTTTTAAAATAACCACCCCGTTTTGGCCGCCGAAACCGAAGCTGTTCGTCATCGCATATTCGAACTCGTGTTTACGCGGCGAATTCGGCACGTAATCGAGATCGCATTCCGGATCGGGATTTTCATAGTTAATCGTCGGCGGAACTTCTTGTCTGCATAAAGCCAGAGCGCACACCGCGGTTTCCACCGCGCCGGCCGCGCCGAGCAAATGGCCGTGCATGCTTTTCGTGCTCGATACGGGAATCTTATAAGCGTAATCGCCGAAAACGTGTTTTATCGCCAGCGTTTCGTTCTTGTCGTTAAGCGGCGTCGAAGTCCCGTGCGCGTTTATATATCCGATTTGTTCCGGCAAGATTCCCGCTTCCTTCATCGCAGCCTTCATCGCGTACTGCGCGCCTAGGCCTTCCGGCGCGGGAGCCGTCATGTGATAAGCGTCCGCGGACGCGCCGAACCCGACGATTTCCGCGAGGATTTTCGCCCCGCGGGCTTTGGCGCTTTCCAGCGTTTCGATGAACAAGGTGCCCGCGCCTTCGCCCATCACGAACCCGTCGCGCTTTGCATCGAACGGGCGGCTGCTTTTCTCCGGGCAGTCGTTGAAGCTCGTCGTAATCGCCTTCATGCTCGCGAATCCGCCCACTCCGAATTCGTTGACCGACGTTTCGGAACCGCCCACAATCATCGCGTCCGCAATCCCGAATTTCACCAGCCTGTGTGCCTCGCCGATTGCATGCGCGCTCGAAGCGCACGCGCTTACGATTGCGACGTTCGGCCCCATCATTCCGGTTTCCATTGCCACGACGCCGCTCGCCATGTTCGCAATCGCATTCGGGATGAAGAACGGGCTAATCCTGTTATATCCTTTCGTTACTAGATTTCGGGCTTCGTGCAGAAAAGTATCGAGGCCGCCGATACCGCTCGAAATGTAAACTCCGACTCTGTCCTTTTCGAATTTGGATAAATCCGCGCCCGACATTTCTATCGCCATTTTGCTGGCGCAAACCGAAGCAACTATGTACCTGTCGTAGCGGCGCGCATTCTTGGGCGAAATGTACGGCGACGAATCGTATTCGCCGATTTCGGCGGCAATCGTGCAGGGCCAGCCCGTCGCGTCGAAGTTCTTTATTTGCGCGACGCCGCTTTTTCCCTCATATATTGCTGTTTCGAGCGCGTCGATGCCGGCGCCGAAGCTGCTTATCACTCCAATTCCCGTAACTACGACTCTGTTCATCCTGCATCCTCCCTTTCGCGCCTGGCCGGACGGCCTAAATCATCATTCCGCCGCCGTTGACGCTTAAGGTTGCTCCCGTAACGTACGAGGACATATCGCTCAGCAAGAATACAACAACATCCGCTATTTCGTCAGGCTCGCCGAACCTTTTAAGCGGAATTCGGTCGATATAGCTTTTGGCGATCTCTTCCTTCAAATCCTTGGTCATGTCCGTCGCTATGATTCCCGGAATAACGGTATTCGCCCTAATATTGCGGCCGGCGTATTCCGTGGCAACGCTTTTCGTAAATGCGACCGCGCCGGCCTTTGCCGCGGCGTAATTGCTTTGGCCGAGGCTGCCAACCTGTCCCGCCACCGACGAAACCGTAACAATTCTTCCGAATCGCCTCTTAAGCATACCCTCAAGACACGCTTTGGTTACGTTGAACACGCCGCTCAGATTATCCTCTATGCCGCTGTTCCACTCGTTTCGAGTCATTCTGTGCGTCAGGTTGTCGTGACGCGCACCAGCATTATTCACAAGAAGGTCGATACCGCCGAACTCACCTTCAATCTCCCGCACACCTGCAATCGTCGCGTCGAAGTCGGATACGTCGAAACCGAACGCCGCGGCTTTTCCGCCATCCTTCGTGATTGCGCCCACCAGTTCGCTGGCGGCGGCGGCGCTATGCCTGTAGTTGACCGCCACGGACGCGCCGGCGGACGCAAGCTTTTTCGCGCAAGCCGCGCCGATACCCCTTGCCCCGCCCGTGACAAGTGCAACCTTACCCTTAAAGTCGATATGCAGACTCATAACCTAGCTACCGATCAAGCCCTGTTTTGCTCACCCGCCGACGTCATCGCGGAAACAACTTCGCCCGCGCGAGCAAGCGTGTCTATCGAATAAGCCGGAAGTTCGGGATTTATGCGCTTCGCAAGTCCGCTCAGCACCTTACCCGGCCCGATTTCGAGCGCGACTCGCGCTCCGTAGTTTTCGCCGAAGTTTTCGAAAATTTCAATCCACCTGACCGCGCCTTGGATTTGGCCGATTAACGCGTCCGCAAAATCCGAGACATTCGCCGGATATCCGGCCGCGGTTAGATTCGCCAAAACGGGAAACGCCGGGCGCGAAAATTCCGCGGATAGGAGCAGCGGTTTCATCCCTTCGGCGGCAGGCTTCATTAGTGGACAATGGAACGGGGCGCTGACAGGCAGTCTTATCAGTTTTTTTGCGCCTTTTTCTTTTAACAAAGATTCGGCTTTTTCCACTCCGCTCGCCGAGCCGCTAATAACCCATTGGCCGGGGCTGTTTAAATTCGCCAGCGAAGCAATGTCGCCTCCGGACGTAACCTCATCGCAAACCGCCTTCACGGTTTCCGCGTCCAATCCCAACACCGCGCTCATCGCGCCTTCGTCTTCCGTTACGGCGTCCTGCATCGACTTACCGCGGGCATGAACGAGCTTCACCGCGTCCTCGAATTCCAGCGCTCCGGCCGCGACAAGCGCGGAATATTCACCCAAGCTGTGGCCCGCCGCCGCTGCAACTTCCAGGCCGGCTTTTTCGATCATCGGCCTAACCGCAACCCAGGCCGCAACGCTCACGGTTAGAATGGAAGGTTGCGTGATTTCGGTTTGCTTCAGCCGCTCTTCCGGGCCGTTGAAACATAACTCCGAAATCGAAAATCCGAGAGACGCGTCTGCACGCTCGAAAATTTCGCGAGATTCCGGCCAGCCGTCGTAAAACGTGCGGCCCATACCCACTTCTTGGCTCGCCTGGCCCGGAAACATCAGTGCTATTTTCATATGCTAACTCCCCCAGACAAGGTGGCATCCGCCCCAGACGAAACCCGCACCGAATGTGAACAGCACGAGCTGCGTACCGTCGACCAGCTTCCCTTGTTCATTCAGCTCGTCCACGCAAAGTGGAATGCTTGCCGCCGTCGTATTGCCGTACCTGTCTATATTGACGTACATTTTCTCCTCGGGCACGTTCAACCTTCTTCTGGTGCTTTCAATAATTCTGGCATTGGCTTGATGAGGAATGAAGTAATCGACGTTCTCGACCGGCGTTCCGGTTTTTTCCAAAACCCGTTCTATCGATGTCCCCATCAGTTTAACGGCAGCCTTGAAAACCGCCTGGCCGTCCATCCTGATGAAATGCTCCCTGTTATCTACCGTTTCGTGAGACGGCGTTTTTACGCACCCGCCGGCAGGCTGATAAAGCGTTTGCCACTGGCTTCCGTCCGCCCCGAGATAAAAACCTTTTATCCCGCGTTCGGACTCGTCCACCGCTTCAAGAAGAAATCCCGATGCGGCGTCGCCGAAAAGCACGCATGTGCCGCGGTCGGTATAATCCGCAATAGTAGTCATTACTTCGCTGCCTATTACCAGGGCATACCGGCTTTCTCCCGAAGCCAAAATTCCATACGCGGTATGAAGCGCATGGACAAAACCGCCGCAAGCGCCTTCGATGTCCCAACCTGCCGCGTTTACGCAACCGATTTGATGCGCCGTTATTACCGCGGTCGGCGGGAAAATATAATCCGGCGTAACGGTCGGAACGAGGATAAGCCCCACCTCCGCCGGATCGACGTTCGCGCGCTCCATCAGCTGTTTTCCAACGTTGACCGCCATCGTGGAAGATGACTCGCCTGGAGCTACGAAATGACGCTCGCGTATCCCGGTTCGCTGCACAATCCATTCGTCGGTCGTGTCGACTATTTTTTCGAAATCGAAATTGTTCATTATTCTTTCTGGAACATACCGTGCCGTCGACCGGACTACGACCTTTTTAAGAGACATTTTGCCCTCCATCAGACCTTTTTTCGCCGGACTCCCCGGCGAACTCCTCTTCGATTCTCACCCAACATTCGCGATGAGCCAATGTGAGCGCTTCCCTTATTGCGTTCTTTATCGCGTTCGCGTCGCTTCTGCCGTGACATATAACGGTGTTGCCGTTCACGCCCAAAAGCGGGGCGCCGCCGTACTCGCTGTAATCGAGCCTTTTTCTTAACGCCCTGAAGGCGGTTCCCATGAAAAGCTTTGCCGAAATCCCCGCAAGGGGCCTGATGCGGATTTCCTGTTTTAACAGGCGGGTAATCGCGGTCGCCAATCCTTCCGCGAACTTGAGCATAACGTTTCCCAAAAATCCGTCGCAAACAAGTATGTCCAAGTCGCCGGAAAAAACCGTATTGCCTTCACGATATCCGACGTAATGAATGCCGGGGTCGGCGCTGAGCAGCGCATGCGTTTCTTTTACGAGAGCGTTTCCCTTATAATCCTCTTCGCCGTTGCTCAAAAGGCCGACCGTCGGATTATCCCTTTTCCAAACCCGCTTGGCATAAACCGAGCCGATTTTGGCGAACTGGTGAAGGTGCGCCGGCCGGCAGTCAACGTTGCTCCCCGCATCCAGAAAAAAACAAGTTTTGCCGAGCGTCGGCAGCGGACTCGCAATCGGCGGCCTGCTTATGCCTTTTACTCGCTGCAATGTGAAAAGAGCGCTCGTCATCACAAGACCCGTGTTTCCCGTCGAAACGAAAGAAGCATTCGATTTGCCCTTTATTTCCCTCATTCCGACGTTAATAGTGCAATCCGGAAAATCTTTGAAAACTTGAACGGGGCTTAGGATTCGATCGGGCAGCCGGTGCGGAGCGTGGACTATGTTTTTCGCCACGCGTTCCGGCAACTTTCCGACTACCGACGAGAAAAGCTCTTCCGTGCGTTCGGGATGATTCGATACGAGCGCGAGTTCGAAGCCGCCGTTCGGCGCGGCTGCGGCAAGCTTCACTCCTCGAAGAATCTCCTCTTCGCCGAGGTCCGCGCCCGCGAGGTCGAGCACAATTTTCGGGACGTTACTCATAAGCGGAAAACCGGATTATATACCAATTTAAGAGCGGCGCTTCGATTATCGCGCCTTGAGCGCGGCTACGAAGTTCCGTATCAAGACTATCGGCGAAAGCTCGATGTTCACGGATAGCAAACCTGTAACTTTCGCATTGACGGCCCGGCGGTGGTAGCATAGGCGGTTATGTTACCGGACAATCTGATTCTCGGTTTTCTTATTATTTTCGGCTTGAGGGTTGTGGACGTATCGCTCGGAACTATCCGTACGGTCTATATCCTTCAAGGGCGAAAATACTTGGCGTCTTCGATCGCGTTCATCGAAGTAACGATTTTCATTTACGCGATAAGCGGAGTCGTCCAAAAAATCGGCGGAGACAACTGGATACTCATGTTCGCATATTCCGGCGGTTTTTCGGTGGGCACGCTCGTCGGAGTATGGCTCGAAGAAATGTTCGCCATGGGCTATAACCAAATCCGCGTGATAACAAAAACGCATGGGGAAGAAATAGCATCGGCGATTCGCGAGAAGAACTTCGGCGCAACCGTGGTGGGCGGTCGCGGAAAAGACGGCCCCGTGGATATGATTTTTTCAATCGTGCCGCGCAGGAACTACCATTTGATTCTCGACCTTGCCACCAACATCGATCCGCATAGCTTCGTCAGCGTTTCGGACAGCCGATACCTCTTCAGAGGATATACAGGACTGAAACAGAAAAAGTAACTATTTCGTTTCTTTTTTGCGGCGCCGCGAATAAACTTCACGAATAGTTTGCCAGTCCCGGTTTGATGCCCTGGAAAATTTCAGAATCGGCTTAAAAATCTTGCAATTTTGCATTTGAAATGCATAATTACAAGTGATTTATGACTTACCAAAGAAAATACATCAACCGCAGCATCGAGCCTGTCCTCGAAAATGCCGCCCGCGATTTCCCTTGCGTAATACTAACGGGACCTAGGCAGGCGGGCAAGACGGCCGTTCTTCGCAGGGTGTTCGGCAAATCGCATGGGTACGTTTCTCTTGAACTTACGGATGTACTTGCTTCGGCACAGGCCGATCCCAGGGGCTTTCTTGCTAGATTTTCTCCACCCGTAATTCTCGACGAAATTCAACATGCACCTTTTCTGTTGCCTTACATCAAGGAATTAATCGATAAAGACAGACATGCAAACGGACGTTTTATTTTGACAGGCTCCCAGAATATTTTGCTACTGGAAAAAGTGAACGAGTCTCTGGCAGGGCGGGCTGCCGTATTGAAATTACTGCCGATGTCGATGCGCGAAATCGACGGTATTCACAATAAGCCGCTTCCTTGGGAACGCGAATACGTCGTCGGCGAAAACTTTGCGCTTATCACAAGTAACTCCCGCGATATTTGGAGGATTTTCGTTCGCGGCTTTTATCCCGAAATTGTTTCGGATGCCGGAAGGAAATTCGATTTGTGGCAATCGTCGTACATTCAAACCTACCTTGAGCGAGACGTTAGGACTATTCGTCAAATCGGCGACTTGACTTTGTTTCAAACGTTTTTGCGCGCTCTCGCGGCCAGGCACGCGCAGCTTTTGAGCTTGACCGAAATTTCTAGAGATATCGGTGCATCCATAAATACTGTGAAAAGCTGGATTTCGGTGCTTGAAGCCACCCATCAAATCGTAATACTCAGGCCATACTTTTTGAATGCCGGAAAGCGGCTCGTAAAATCGCCCAAAGTTTATTTTACCGACACCGGAACCCTATGCCACCTCGTCGGGCTTAAAAATCCCGAACACGCAATGGCTGGGCCTATGTGTGGACCGATTTTCGAAGGTGCCGTGTTGTCGGAAATTTTGAAAACCTATTTGCACAGGGGCCTGCAACCGGCAATATACTTTTGGCGCACTTCCGCAGGCAACGAAATAGACTTTGTAATCGAATCCGGAAGCGAAATATTTCCTTTGGAAGCCAAGCTCGGAGCTACCGCAAGGCCCGAAATAGCAAAGGAAATTATAACTTTCATTTCTTCCTTTTCCGGAAAAGCCCGCCGTGGGTTCGTGCTGTATGGCGGTGACGAAGTTCTTCCGCTGGCTCCGGGAGTCAATGCGATTCCGTTCAAATTGTTGTAGCGAGTGTCAATTTTTGGACTTTGTACTGTGCTAACATTTTTGCGGGATACAAACCAATGGAGGACAAGCTAATGACCAGAGTATGCGTCGTTCTGTCGGGATGCGGTGTCTACGACGGCTGCGAGATTCACGAGGCGGTCGCGGCGCTTTTTGCGCTCGAAAAGGCCGGAGCCGAGGTTTTCTGCGCCGCCCCGGATACGGACCAGTTGCAGGTAATCAACCACTTGAATGGCCAGGAGTCTTCGGAAGGGAGAAACGTATTGGCCGAATCCGCCCGGATCGCGCGCGGCAAAATCCGCGACCTCGCCGATGTCAACGCCAAAGATTTCGATGCAATTTTCTTTCCCGGCGGGTTCGGCGCCGCGAAAAATCTATGCACATTCGCGACTCAAGGCACGAACTGCACGGCGAACACGCAGGTCGAGCGGATAATCAACGAAACCTACGAAGCTAAAAAACCGATTGGCGCGGTTTGCATAGCCCCGGTCGTAATCGCTAAAGTATTCGAAGGCACTGGAATCAATCCACGGCTGACCATCGGAACGGACAAGGATACGGCGTCCGCAATCGAAGGAATGGGCGCGCGGCATGAAAACCGCACCGTCCTCGAAACATGCGTCGACGAAGAACACCTAATCGTTTCGAGCCCCGCATATATGCTGGCAATCAGCGTCGGAGAAGTGTTCGAAAGCGTAAGCGCCGCGGTCAGGGAAACTATGCGGCTCGCCGTTCAACAGAAACAGCGCCACGCCACCGCCTGATTCGCATCGGCAGGCGGCGGAAATATTCAGTTAAGGCTTATTTTGTCCGGCGGAGGCGCTTTGCCTTCGATTTTCTTGAGTATTTCACCGCAATCTATTGCGCTGCTAATCGCGGGCGATATAAGCTGAATTTTCTCGCGCAGATGGTTCGATTCGAGGACGCGTTGCTTCGTTTCCGGCGGGATATTGACCACCATGCAAAACGCATTTACCAGACTGCGGAATTGATATACAAGCGCGCCTTTCGGCTTCGGCCATGGAACGTCTTCGCCCTCGAAATATGTCGTGCTCAGAAGACGTTTCACTACGCGCTCGACCAAGGCTGCGTCAACGTCGTCGCTGAAATCCGGAATAGGCTCCGGGCTGACCTTTACCCTCGCCTTGAGCGTTTCGCCTTCGTATATTTCTTCGTCTATTGACAATCTTTCGACTCCGGCAAGCACCAAGCTCGCCGCGCCGTCCGGATTCATCGTGAATTGGGCGATTTTGCCGGCGGTGCCTATCTTCGAAATATTCGTATATCCGCCGGCGACGGGCACCGAGTAGAAAACACCGACTATTTTTTCGCCAGACAGCGCTTCCTGCACCATGCTCAAATAGTACGGTTCGGCCACTCGAAGCGGAATGAGCGTCTTCGGAAAAAATACCGCATCGGCAAGCGGAAAGACCGGCACCACTCCGCTGAATTCCGCCGGAAACTCGAAGCTGTCTTTATCTATATCCATGCCCGCCGTTAAATTATAACAGCCGTTTGAACATCTGCGGCTATAATCGCACGGCCAAACGCGCAGCCGGGTTTTGCGTCGGAACATTCCGGCCCGCGACAAGCGTTTGTAACGGCGGAAAATGGAAGACAAACTTAAACCTGACGGCGAAGGCGGCGGCGGCGAATTCCGCAATCAAGGCGCGGACGGCACCGGCGCGCCGGAAGGACCTCGCAAATCCCGAAGAAAGCGGGATAAACCAAAGCAGGCAGCTTCCAAATCGGAATCTCGCGACGGCGCCCACTTCGAAGATTTAAGCGACGAAGAAAAAGAGGCTCGGATTCAGGAAGCGATTATTAAGGGCGAAATGCTCGGCGTCGAAAAACGCCGCAGAATCCCCAAGCTCTTCACTATTCGCCGCAGGGCGCTGACCGAAGAGCAGATAAAGAAATTCCCGCGCCGGTTCGGAAGAATCATAGACGGCTACGTATTCATGGAAGCGCTTTCGATGTGGGTAATGGGATTCTTCGGATTTCTCGGATTTCTTATTATCAACCAGCTTTTTTTGGAAGGCGAACACATTCTCAATCCGCAAATTCCGACGCACGCCGTTTTGCAGCTCATTTACTACAACATCCCGCAACACATTACCTGGTCTCTTCCAATCGCCATCGTTTTCGCCACGCTGATGAGCATGGGCAGGCTGGCCAAAGACAACGAGCTAACCGCAATGTTCACGAACGGCATAAGCCTTTACAGGCTCTTTCTTCCGTTTTTTATTCTGGCGATTTCAAACTGCGTCGCTTTATACTTCGTGAACGAATATCTCGTCGCCCCAGGTGCGGCGCGGCAGGAAAGAATCAAGGAAATCTATCCGCTGCTTAGACAAGAAGGCGAGGTTGACGCGCAAGACCCGACCATTGTCAAGCTCAAAGACGGCCGCTATTTTTCGGCGAAAACCTTCGACAAGCTGACGGGACAGGTTAAGGAAGTAATGCTCGACAACTTCACATCGGCCGCGGAGGGCGAAACAAGATTCATTTGGACCGCCAGGAATGGAACAATCGCCGGTTCAGTGCTTACTCTTACCGCTCCCCGCAAGTACAACCTCGGCGAAGACGGGCAAGTGCAGACGATGGAGAATCCTCCTTCAACCTCAATCGACCTCGGACTGGAGCTTCACCAAATCGTTAGCGACATCCGCACTCCCGCTCAATTGACTCGAGAAGAGCTTCGCCGCCAGCAGGCGATAAAAAAGGAACTAGGCACCAGCGCCGACCGGGATTTGACCGACCTTTGGCTTAAATACAGCGCGCCGTTCGCGCCGCTGGCTTTCGCGCTCGTCGGAATGCCCCTGTCCTTGCGCGCGCCTCGCGACGAGCGGCTGCTGGGGCTGATACTTACTTTCCTGCTCGTTTTCTTTTACTACATTATTTATTTCACGTCGAAAATAATGGGTTATAACGGCGTTATCCCCCCCTGGCTTGCCGCATGGATGATGAACATCGTTTTTCTGATGCTCAGCGTTGTAATTTTTGCCACGAGCCGCAAGTAGAAAACGGACTAAGCTCCGGCTACGAGTGCCTGTTAAAAATTAGAATGGTGGGAATCGACGACAGCGGCAGCCCGCCCGTGACTATCATGTTCTTCGCATAATTGCTTCGAGGCTGCCAAGGTTTTTGCTCCTGCAAATTTTGGCAAATCGCCGGACTGATATCCTCGTTGTAAACGATTAGTCCGGTTTTCTTGCTCAGCGGGCTCGGAACATCCGTCCAAAACAACACGGCAACGTGGTTTGCGCTTTCGTACCAGACGCTGTAAATCGGATCGCTCGTAGCGGGAAACGACGGCGACCAGTTGGCAATTGGCGTATGCCAACTCGGCACAAGTTCGGCCGTGAAAATATTAAGGTTTCTGATTGTCCACGCCCACGCGCGCGGCCGCAAGTCTGCCGGAATCATTCCGAAATTAAGGACTACCTTTCCATCGGCTCCGGTTTTCTCGGATTCCGGCGGATCGAATGCGGTGAAAATCGTCACCTTTTCCGCCCGCATACTTAAAAGCAGAAGTGCGATCCTCGGGACATTTCCCGCCTGAGTAAACTCGTCCACGCCATATCCCGTGAGCGAATTGGGCATTCCGGTCTCCCCGATCCAAACGGGCTTTCCGAAGCTTGCGGCAAGCTCCACGAAACTTGCGGCCGCGGGAAGATCCATGCGTGGCGAAACTCTGGTGTCCGAAGAATTTTCGATCCCGTCCAACGGCGGAAAAACGTTCACCGTGACGATGTCCGCGTGTTCGAGAGCGCGCGTCGAAGCGAGCTTTTGAAGGTAATCGCCGTCCGCGCCTTTGATTCCTCCCGCAGCAAGGTAATGCCCTTTCGGCAATGCCAGAGCGAGCTTTGCAACTTTCAATATGCCTTCGTACCTATCGGCCGGCACCCGGTTTTTCAGGTTTATGTCGTCCAATATCTGTATAGTGCGCGGAAGTCCGCAATCTAGTTTTGCGATTTGTTCGAGCGCGTCCCTCAAAAGCGCGGTTTCCATGGTCTTCGATTCAACGACCAGCCAAAGTTCAAGTCTTCGCAAGTCGCATCTGCGCTTCACTTCCGCGAGTAGCTCGAGATTCGTCGGGTCGGACGAAACGAGGTCCTCTGCGTAAACCTGCATGCGAATATATCCGTATCCGAACTCAGCAAGATAATCTATCGACTCGGCATTAATCAGCCTTGCGTCCACGTCTATTCCGATTTTCGGATTGCGGATGCTCGTTGCAAGCGCGCTTTCCGGCGAAAATGCCGCAGCCGTGGCGATTGCGGCGACTGCTAATGCGAATAAAAAAAGGCGGCGCACCCGGACATTATAGCCTGACAAGCTTCCACGGGATTACCTCAGACTTCACCAATCTCAATAACAGCATACATATGTAGGTTATTACTTTAGTTGCCAAATCAAGCCTACGCCGTTTGCAGATTTCCGGTAATTGCGGCGCCGCTTAGGTATAATCCTACTTGTGACGGAAAGCAGTTTCGACGTAATCGTAATCGGCGGAGGACACGCCGGCATCGAAGCCGCGCACGCCGCGGCGCGCATCGGCGCGAGCGTGCTTATGCTTACGATGAGCGTCGAAGCGATCGGCAGAATGAGCTGCAATCCCTCCATCGGCGGCCCGGCGAAAGGCCACCTCGTTCGCGAAGTGGACGCGCTCGGCGGAGTAATGGGCGCGGCAATCGACAATAGCTTTCTGAACATTCGCCGGTTGAACACCAGCAAGGGGCCGGCCGTTTGGACGCTTCGCGCGCAGGCCGACAGACCTGCGTACGCGGCGGAAGTGAAAAACGCGCTTTTTTCGCGCCGGGGAATTCAAATTGCCGAAGGAACTGCCGCCGAAATAATCGTTCGAGATGCCGAAGGAGCCGGCGGTTACGTTTCCGAGGCCTGCGGCGTCAAAACAACGGACGGAAGAGAGTTTTTCGCGGGCCGAATCGTAGTTTGCACGGGCACTTTCCTCGGCGGAATGTTGTTTATCGGCGACGAGCGGATTCCCGGAGGCAGGTTCGGCGAGCCGTCCAGCGTCGAGCTTTCGGCATATCTGAAAACGCTCGGATTCAACCTCGGCAGGCTGAAAACGGGCACTTCGCCGCGCGTGGACGGGCGCACTCTCGATTACACCGCGCTCGACGTGCAACCCACCGAGTTTTTCGAGCGGGGCTTTTCAAGTTACGACTCGCTTGCCGACCGGGCAGCGCTTTGCTGCTGGCTGACTCGCACGAGTGCCGAAACCGTTTCATATATCGGCGAGCACCGCTCCAAGTCCGCGCTGTTCAGCGGCGAAATCACAGGCGCAGGCCCCAGGTATTGTCCGAGCATCGAAGACAAAGTCGTCCGGTTTCCGGATAACCTCGCACATCCCGTGTTCGTGGAACCGGAAGGCTGGGACAGCGACCAGGTTTATCTGCAGGGCGTGTCCACTTCGCTTCCGCGCGATGTCCAGGAAGGCTTCGTCAGGCGCATTCCGGGGCTCGAAGCGGCCGAGATCAACGTTCCCGGATACGCCGTCGAATACGATTTCCACGACCCGCGGCACCTTTACCACACGCTCGAAACCAAACGCTGCCGCGGGCTTTACTTTGCAGGCCAGCTTAACGGCACCAGCGGCTACGAAGAAGCAGCCGCCCAAGGAATAATCGCCGGAATAAACGCCGCCTCCGCCGCTCTCGGCAAACCGGAGTTCAATTTGGGCAGGGACACCGGCTACATCGGCGTGCTAATTGACGACCTCGTAACATGCGGGGTGAACGACCCATACCGGATGTTCACGGCGCGTTGCGAATACCGGCTGATTTGCCGCCACGACAACGCCGGCTTAAGGCTCGCAAAGCTCGGTTTCGATGCCGGATGCGTGGACGAGCGCAAATATTCGATTATTTCCGCCTTTCAGCAGGAAATGGACGAATTGGCCGGGCTTCTCGCGCGGCTGCGGCTAAAGCCAGCCGAACTCGTGGCGCTCGGAGCCGGATACGGCGGCGGCAAAACCGCGTACGAAGCGCTCAAAGTGCCGGAAATGAGCGTCGCCAAAATGTTTCACGTGAAACAGATTTGCGACCCGGCAGCCGCATCGAACGGTTGGGGCGAACTTAAGAAGTTTTCTCCGGAAGCGATTGCGCACGTCGAAACCGAAATCAAATACGAAGGCTACATCGCACGCCAGCTTGAAGAAGTCGAGCGATACAAGCGAAGCGAAGCCGTCAAAATTCCGCGCGAATTCGATTTTGCCGCGCTCGCCCAGCTCTCGAACGAGGCGCGCGAAAAGCTGTGCGCGATATCCCCGCGCACGTTCGGCCAGGCGGCGCGTGTCAGCGGCGTTTCGCCAAGCGACGCTCAAATCCTGCTCGTAGCGCTGAAAGCGCGTGAAATGGCTTGCTGCAAGCCGCGTTAACACTCGACTGCATCGAGATTCCATAAATCGAAAACCGCTTTACGGGTTCTCCGGTTCGGCAGGCTTTTCAGCCGGCGGCTCGCTTTTTATCAGTTGAGTTACCGCAGGATTAAAGAACATCATATACCCGCAGCTTTCGCAAATCAAAGGGATCATCGGAATCATCTTTCCGCCGAAAACCACCGCTCCGCGTTCGAACAGATTCGGAGCTACGATCGGCCCGACGGCCCAGCTGTTCACGCCGCAAAGCGGACAAGTTTTGTTGCCTTTCCACTTTTGATTGATGAAATTGACAAAATCTTCCCGGTCGAATCCATTCATTTCTTTTCCCCAAGATCAAAACCGGATTATAAACCAACCGGGATTGATACGAAAAACCATTTTCGCGAAAAAAAATCGCCGGTTCGTGTAACGCCGGCGCTTCGCGTGGTAAAATTCCATGGGGAAAAGGAGCATAAAAATGAATAAAATCCCACTTTTGCTTGCGGTAATCTTGATAGCGATGACGGTCGTCACGGTTCTTCAAGAGTGCCGGCAGGTCGCCGAACGAAGCCGCGGCTACGAGCCGCGGGAAGTTTCGCGCGTTTTCGCCCCTCCCGATTTGTCCTAATTAGCCGCCGACTTGAGCCATATCCGCCTGCTTTCGCCCTATATAATGTTACGAAATAGTAACATTTCAAACGAATTCTGCAATTTGCAAAAAAAGAGGGGGCTTCATTTCGAAGCCCCCCGGTGGTATGGGGTAAAGGCGAAGGATCGGCGGTCCTTCGATGGGTGGCGTAAGTTAACCGGCCGCGGCTAGCCGCAGCCCTCGTGATACAGGCAATTCGGACAGGTGTGGCAAGTGCCGGTTTGCTGCATAATGGAGCCGCATTCCGGACAAATCGAGCTTGCGGCCTGCTCCGCGAACACCTTTTCTTCCTGACGGCTCATTGCCATTGCCGCAAGCGGCAATTCCGGCTGAACCAGTTCCTCGGCTTCTGGAACGTCCTCGGGCTTTTCGTTCTTTCCGTTTTCCGGAAGGTGCTCTTCGCCGAGGAACTTGAGCGCCATCCAGCGGAAAACGTAGTCGATGATGCTTTTCGCGAAAGGAATCTGCTTGTTGTTCGTCCAGCCGCTCGGCTCGAACCGCATGTGGCAGAACTTGCTGATGAGCACTTTCAGCGGCACGCCGTACTGGAGCATAATGCTCGTCATAGTTGCGAGCGCGTCCATTAGGCCGCTTATCGTCGAGCCTTCCTTGGCCATCGTGATGAAAATTTCGCCCGGCGTGCCGTCTTCGTACATCCCGACCGTTATATAGCCCTCGTGGCCGCTGATTGAAAATTTGTGCGTAATGCTGGAGCGCTCGTCCGGAAGTCTCCGGCGCACCGGATGCGGAAGCCCCGCAACTTTCTTTGCCCCGTCCTCCGAAGCCGTAGAGAGCGGCTGGCTGCGCTTCGAGTCTTCGCGGTAAATCGCGATTGCCTTGAGTCCCAGTTTCCAGGCTGCGATATAAGTGTTAGCGATGTCCGCCGGCGTGACGTCGGACGGCATGTTGACGGTTTTCGAAATCGCGCCGCTGATGAACGGCTGAACCGCCGCCATCATTTTCACGTGACCCATATAGTTGATTGCCCGCTTGCCCTTGCGCGCCCTGAATGCGCAATCGAAAACCGGCAAATGCTCGTCCTTGAAGTGCGGCGCGCCCTCGATTGTGTCGTTTTCGTCGATGAATTCGACGATGTCTTCGATTTCCTTGGTGGAATAACCCAGTTTCGCCAGCGCGCGCGGCACCGTATGATTGACGATTTTCAGAATTCCGCCGCCCGCCAGTTTCTTGTATTTAACGAGAGCGATGTCCGGTTCGATGCCCGTCGTGTCGCAGTCCATCATGAACGCAATCGTTCCGGTCGGCGCGATTACGGTCGCCTGCGCGTTTTTCACGCCGAATTCGCCGGCGATTTTCAGCGTATCGTCCCAACACTGCTGCGCCGCTGCGAGCAAATAATCCGGAACCATTTTCGAATCGATCTGCTGGCTTGCGATTTGGTGCTTTCGAAGCACGCGGATAAAGGGGTCGCGATTTTCTTCGTATTCGCTGAACGGTCCGACTCGCGACGCGATTTTCGCGCTCGCAAGATAGGCCGTGCCGCCCATCAGAGAGCTGACGGCTGCGGTAAACTGGCGGCCCTCTTCGCTGTCGTACGGCAATCCCATACTCATCAAAAGCGCGCCGAGGTTCGCGAAACCGAGTCCAATCGGCCTGAATTTATGGCTGTTGATTTTGATTTTTTCGGTCGGATAGCTCGCGCTGTCCACTACGATTTCCTGCGCGAGAAAGACGATTTCCACCGCGTGCTGAAACTTGTCCACGTCGAATTCGCCGCGCTCGTCCACGAACCTCAAAAGGTTCAGGCTTGCGAGATTGCACGCGCTGTCGTCGAGGAACATATACTCGCTGCAAGGATTGCTCGAGTTGATCCGGCCCGAATTGATGCAGGGATTCCACTCGTTGATGATCGTGTCGAATTGAATGCCCGGATCGCCGCAGACGTGAGCCGATTCCGCCATTTGCGTCAAAAGGTCGCGCGCGTCGTATGTATCCATCGGCTGACGGTCTTTGCGTCCGATTGTTTTCCACTCTCTGCCGTCGAGTACCGCCTTCATGAAGTCGTCCGAAACGCGCACGCTGTTGTTGCCGTTCTGAAAGAAAATGCTCGAATAAGCTTCGCCGCGATAGTCGCCGCTGTAACCGGCATCAATGAGCGTCCAGGCCTTCTTTTCCTCGCTCGCTTTGCAGTGGATGAACTCGACGATGTCAGGATGATCCACGTCGAGGATTACCATTTTGGCGGCGCGCCTCGTTTTACCGCCGCTCTTGATTACGCCGGCGAACGCGTCGTAGCCGCGCATGAAACTCACGGGGCCGCTGGCGAATCCGCCGCCATGCAGCCGCTCTTTCGAGCCGCGCAGCGGGCTTAAATTCGTTCCCGTGCCGCTGCCGAATTTGAACAGCATGCCTTCCGTTTTGGCGAGTTCGAGGATGCTCTCCATACTGTCCTCGACGCTGTTTATGAAGCACGCGCTGCACTGCGGATGCGGCTCGACGCCCACGTTGAACCACACCGGGCTGTTGAATGCCGCGTGCTGAGTAAGCAGAAGGTAGGTAAGCTCGTCCTCGAAGATTTGAGCTTCGTCTTCGGAAACGAAATAGCCGTTTACCCTACCCCAATCTGCCATCGTGTGCGCGACCCTGCCGACAAGCTGGCGAACGCTGGTTTCGCGTCCCGGCAGCCCGACGCCGCCGGCGAAGTATTTGCTTACGACCACGTTCGTGGCCATTTGGCTCCATGTGGAGGGAACTTCGACGTCTTTCTGCTCGAAAATGACCTCGCCCTTTTCATTCGCGATTTGCGCAGTGCGCCGCTCCCACGTCACGAGGTCGAACGGGCTTACACCTTCCTTGGTGAAATACCGCCTGATTTCAAGCTCCCCATTTCTATTTGCAGGCCTGAACTGGACATCGAGCCCTGCTTTGGCCTTTGGATTGTCACCGCTATATGGCATGACGGAACCTCCGGTAAATTATACGAAAAACGCGGCGGCGAAGGTTCGGTTGCAAACAAAAACAAACAACCTTCAAACACCTTTTCAACCCCCATTCTCCCCGCCCAAACCGCCGCAAAAAAGAGCGGAACGGGCATCCGATGAGAACTCCGAAATATAACCCTTATTTCAAGTTTTGAGTTGCCCACATACCAACAGGAAACTCGACGGCACACTCAAAACCTATGCCTCATGAAGCTAAACAAAGTTTTCGCAAATGTTGATAACTTGTTCGCAACCATGTTGGCAACCCTTCGATTCGCCCGATGGGCGGCGAAAGGTAAGGTTAAACATAACACAGGCGGCGTTAAAATGCAATACCCTTCGGGGTGCTTTTTTTGTTTTTTTTTATCTCTTATCGCGGTTTTTTTTCGTATCCGCTTATTTGTGATTATTGGCGTCCGTTAAGATATAATTGGCAATGCGTTTAGTCTTCAGCAAGGTGAGCCTGATGTTCTTGAGGGTTTTCATAGCCATTGTCTTTTCGATTTCGTTGTTTACGCTGTCTGCGCCGGCACTTAATGCCGAAGAGTCGGCCGGTTCCGTTCGCGGCAGAATCCTTTACGAATCCGGCGCGCCGGCCTCGGGGCTTGCTGTTTCTGCGGCGCCGGGAGGCGAGGCCGGTTCAAGCAGTTTCACCGCCGAAGATGGAACATATGCGCTGAAAGCCGTAATAGGCAGAAAAAGCGTCAAGTTCAAAGTCGGGCTCAACCTGTTCGGGCTAACCACGAAAACACAACACAAGGAAGATATTCGAGTACGCGAAATAGAACTGACCATAGGCGAAGGAAAAGGCGCGAAGAAGATTTCAGCGCCGGTTTTTTATGCCGATTTGCCGGGATATTCCGTTTATTTGCACGATATCGTCCTGCCGGAAGGCGGCGGCTCCCCCAGATACAATGACGCCGGATATTTTTCGGTCGAGCCGATACGATTATCCTCCCGCATAGTAAAAGACCGCGAAGAACTGAAAATCGAGGTGCCGGTTAACGTTCCGCCGTTTCCGGAGCTCGCCGCCGACATGCGCGTCGTCGTCAGGGGCGCGCTTTTCGGCGATAAAGGAATCAAGGCTTTCGACAACGGAAAAGATTCGGATGCCGTACGCGGGGACGGAATATACACGGCGTCCACAATAGTATCGAGCGCCGGACCCTTCGGATTTTTTCTTGTTTCGGCGGATGTTCTTCTTCCGGAGCTTGCCGCGGTTTATAAACCGGGCGAAGCCTGGCCGGTAATGTTCACGAGCATCAACACGTCCGAAGCCGGCGGCCGCGTAGAACGCGTGACGGAAATTTATTCGCTCGGCGGAATCGAAACCGGGCTGTCCGCGGAGTGGTACTACTACTGCGGCTCGCGAAACCGGGACGGATGGGCCGTATCGGCGTATCTCGAAACCGAAAGGCAGTTGGCAAAAAGCAGGTGGTACTCCTCGTTCGCGAGAAGCAGAATCGGCGAAGCCACTGCGCCGCTGTTCGTTTGCCGCGGAATGCTCGAATATCGCGCCGCAAGAGCGCTGGCCCGTGCGATGGAAGCTTTCGATTCCGGCGATTACGAAACCGCGCTTATTCGTTTGGAAGACGCTCGAGTTACGGCGCCAGATTACGAATCCATTCCGCTTTGGGAAGCACTGATCAAATACAGGCTGGGAGATTTGCAAGGCGCGATCGATGCCATAACATCCGCGTCGTCTAAAAGCAAGGATTCAAGGTTGAAAGTCGTTTTCGCCGAGCTATGCCGCGAAGCGGGCGACAGCAAAAATGCGGTCGAAGCGTACCTCGAAGCCTTTCGCGACGTAAAAGACCCGCAGATTCTCCGCACCGCGGCTCATTACATGTACGAACTAGGAGACTATCGGAGCGCCCAGAAAGCGTTCGATGCGCTGAAGTCGATAATGAACGAGTCCGCGTACGGATACGGATTTCTAATGTTCGGCCAGTGGGATTTTCCGGTCAGATTCGGTTCGACCGCCATGCGCGCCGAGCAATACCTTTTCCGCGACTTCGCGGCGCCGCAAACCGCCTGGCAGCGTGCGATGTTCGAAGAAGCGTACGTTCTCGGCAGTCTCAGCGGCTGGCAGGCGTCGCGTCGCGCGCCGTCTTCCGGCGAAAACGCCCGCAAGTATTCGACAATGCTGCGTCTCGCGGGAATGTTCGACGAGAGTATCGCCGCAGCGAGCAACATCGGCGGAGCGGCGCAGGAGTTCGAAATCGGGCTCGCCTACATGGAAATTGCCGGCGCAAATCTGCAGGACGGAAATGAGCGGGACGCGGCCCTAATTGGCGGCGCGCTCGCTTCGGCTATCGAAAAGTTCGTTTCGATTTACGAAGATAACGCGGAAAACGCCGTACTCAACTACAACGTTGCCTTGGCGCACTATTTGGCGGGAGACGCCCAGTCGGCGCGGCCGTATTGCGAAATCGCGGTCGAAAAAGCGCCGCGCATGAACTCCGCTCATTTTCTGCTGGCGAACGTTTGCGAAGATCTCGGCGATCTCGAGAATGCCATAAAACACTGGCAGTGGTTCGCGGACGACGCGCCAGAAGGAGCGGTGAAAATTCTCGCCTCCGAACATCTGGAATCGCTAAAGTCGGCGGCCGGCAGGAAATAGCTTTTTCGGCTTGACCGGTTCGGCAAGCTCGGAACGAATCCGCTATGCCCCGCCGGCCAACAGCGCGGCAAATCCCACGCCGAAAAAGGTTGCGAATAGAAGTAGAGTAAGTATCGTGAGCGCGAAGTGAATAACTCCCACCAGAAACGCCTTGCCCCAACTCGAATCGAGGAATTTCGCGAGAATCCAAATTTCGATAATGAACACGGCGGCGAACTGCAAAAAGCCCGGATTAAGAACGAGTCCGATTAGAAACTTGGCTGCCGGAAAGATAATTGCAATCGCGATGTTGATAAGAAAGCACTTTGCGAAAGTCGCGTTTTCGATGCCGGCAAGCCGTGCGGCGGCAAAGAGATAGAAGCCGCCTGCGACCAGCACGAGCAAAAAAGCTACCGCCGCAAAACCCAGAATCTGCATGATGGATACCCCCGGGCTGATTATACGGATTTTACGAATTTTTACAAATCGGCATGGGCGTATGCGCGAAAAAGCCACGCCCGAAAGGCGTGGCTAAACGGTTTCGGAGTTAAAAAGCTATCAGCGCCTCGGCGGCAAATACTCGCGGACTATGCGCTGGCGCTGCGGACGGTCTTGATAACCGCCCTGCCTGTCCTGATAGCCGCCCTGACGGTCCTGATAACCCTGACGGTCGTAACGCTGACGGTCGTACTGATATGGACGCGGCCCCTGGTCGTAATAACCGGGAATGTGCGAATATAGCTGGCCCAGCCTGTCCACGCTGCGCTTGACCTTGTAAATCAGCTCGGTAGGCTCAAGCACTCTTGCGTGTTCGCCGAACGAAAGCACCCAGCGCAGAATGTTCTCGTAGCTCGTGACCGTGAAAACGACTTCGATGCTGCCGTCTTCGCGTTCGTACACTTCCTGCGACGGATGAACGCGCTTCAGGCGAATCCAGTGCGCGGCGAATTTGTCGAACTCGACGCGAATGCGTATCGTCCTCTCGCTTGCACGGAACAGAAGCGACTCGCGCTTGTGGACTTCGAGATCGTAGTCGGGATGCACTTCGAAGATTTTGCCCGTGCTTTCCACCGCAAGGATGCGGCTTACGAGGAAGTCGCGAAGGTCTTCCTTCTCGTGGCACCAGCTGATTAGGTACCAGTTGTCCTTGTAGTTGATGAGGTGATAGGGGTCGATTTCCTTTTCCACCACGTAGGCTTTCTGGCCGCTGAAGTACCGCAGGATAATCGTCACGCGATGGCGGATGAAATCGACGAGAGCGTCGAAGAGGTTCAAATCCACCATCGGGAACGGTTCGACGTTCACCTGAAGGATGTTGTCGAGCGAGTTTATGTCCACGCTAACGGGGTCCGTCAATCCTTCGGCGATTTTGTCGAATGCGCTCAGGATGGGCTTTTCGAGCGGCGTATTTTCGTAAAGCCGCTTCATGCTTTCCATCAGAAGCACGCTCACGAGCTCGCCTTCCTTCAGCTTGACAGAAGGGAGCTGATACGGCTCGGTGTAATAGAGCCCGCGGTTTTTGTAGTCGTATTCGAGCGGCGCATCGAGCGTGTCCTTCATATACTCGAGGTCGCGATACGCGGTCGAGAGGCTCGTGTTGAAATGGTCGGCGAGGTCCTGCGCGGTTGGCAGTTCGCCGTCAGCCACTTTTCTGTGGAGCCACCTTACCCTTTCGATGAGGGCGGATGAAGCCGCCTCTTCCTTCTTTTTTCCAGCCATTTCCTTAAACTCCTCATACCGTTTTTCAATAACCACCATCTGCAAAGGCTTCCGCATGGGCCGCCGGGGCCGCCCAGCGCAACTCCCCCTCGATGGAGAATGACTAAATATTACCCGCGAATTTCCGGTTTGTAAAGGGTTTGATGCGAAAGAAGAAAGAAAGGGGAATGCGAAATACCGCATCGGAGCGCCGTAACGGCCTGGTACGGCGATGACGGAGATATAACTCAGTGTCATTTCATGCGAGCGTCGCGCCCCCGCTCCGGGAGCATTTCCATCCATTTCCATCATTGTTCGTGTCTCCGCTCCCAGATTGCTGATTCAATCGCAGAACAGATTCCCGGATGCGATCTCAGCAAAAATGCGCATTTTGGCAAGCTCTACAAATTCCGTCTCCTTTTCGAATCCCAAAAATCTCCTATTTAGCCTAAACGCAGCCACAGCAGCCGTACCGCTTCCAAGAAAAGGGTCCATAACGATATCGCCTTCGTTAGAACTCGCCCTTATTATCCTTTCGAGCAGTGCTACAGGCTTTTGAGTCGGGTGTTTTCCAAACTGCTTTTCAGCCTTTCTCGGCGGCAGGAATTGCCATACGGACTTCATTTGCTTGTTTTCGTTTTCAGCTTTCATTTGCGCGTAATTGAAAAGATGTCGGCTCTCTGTAGATTTTGCCGCCCAAATAATTTCTTCGCTGGCATGTGTAAAGTATCTACAGGATAAATTTGGTGGCGGATTGGGCTTTACCCAAGTAATGTGATTTAGGATTTTAAATCCAAGCTCCTGCATCGCGAAACCGATGGAATATATTATATGGCTCGTTCCGGAAACCCATATTGTTCCATCTTTCTTCAGACATTTTTGGCAAGCCGCAAGCCAGTCCCGGTTCCATTCATGCATTTCCCTTACTCCGCGTTTAGCATCCCAATTTCCTTTGTCAACACTTACCATTCTTCCCGAATAACATGAAATACCGCCATCCGAAAGAAAATAAGGCGGATCGGCGAATATGAGATCGACTGAATTTTCAGTGCAAGATCTCATCGCTAACAGGCAGTCGCAGTTAAACACGGCGAGCTTTTCGTTTAGCAATATTTCCGGTTTTCTAAATGCGGAAATACTTTTCCGAAGTTTTTGAAACCTATCGCCTAGTTTCCCCTCATGCGCCTGTCCTTGCTTGCCGCTAAGATCTTCGCGCCCCATAGGAGCGCGGATCCTAGATCGAATATCAAATTAATGGATCTCATTGCCGTATTGATCCGCGCGGATCAAATGCGGAGGCTAGATTCTATTTGCAATTGGGATCTTAAAAAATAGGACCGGTGATTATCACAAGCAAACTTGTTATATCCTACGCTTACGATCATTGGGCAAAAATTCAATGAATCCCAAGTCGCGAAGAATCTGTAATTGCTGCCGTATTTTGGGTCTTATATGCATATTATCCGGGTAAACTTCTCTGAATTCGCCTTCAAAGGCATAGATGTCCTCATTAGTAAACTCGCCTTCGGGTAATTTGCTTAATACGAGTTCACACCATGGCGACAACTTAATACGATCCTTACCTGCTTTACGCATGCCTGCCTCGCAATCTACCAAGTTTCTTCTGGATTCGCTGAATTTCATACTAAGCTCGCCAAGAGATTCGTGATATGCGAAATGCGCTTTGTTATATAAGTCAATATACTCATCAGTGAGAATAATCGGATTGGCTTTAGCTGAGCAAACATAATAGAAATCCAAAGCGTCCCAAAAAACATCGCAATCATCTTCTGCCTCGATTTGCACATTCGCTTCTAGATTTTGTTCAAGGCCGCCTCCGGTTAAATTTGACGATCCTAATAAAAAAGTACCTTTGCCCTTACCAGTAAAAAAATACATTTTCGGATGATAAATCGAACAGGGCTCGTTTATTGAAACTCCATATAAAGTAAATCTGCAAAACAGTCTTGAAGCGTCGTATAACATACGAACTGCGTCCGGGTGCGTAATCCGCCAGTCAAGTCCTATAACTACCTCTGCACTTCCGCCTGACTTAAGCAGATTCTCGAACTCCGTCCAAATGCATGCCAATCCATTGGATGATACATATGCAACTGCAATCATTACATCCGACGACGTCGAAAAAAGTTTACGTAGAGCTCCGCCAAATGTAGCCTCCTGCTCATCCTTAAATTGGGAATTGAACAAGAATGATATTTTTGACATAAATTTACCTTTTTCTCCGCACCCAGCTACAAGGCAGTCATCCCCGCGCCGTGCGCGTCTTTGCTCGCGCCTCTTGCCGCGGCGCGCGGCTCCGGCAGCGGCACCGCGATCTGCGGCTGCGCGCCCTTCAAAACCGGCAAAACCTTGATTGAATCTGCCATCCGGCGAATTATACCACCGCAAATTAAACTTTACAAGGGTTTAGGAAGATCGCCGGCGCGCGATTTGTCGGCCTTTGCCGAAATTAGGCCACAATCAAATTGAGCAGTTCGGACGGCCCCTTACTCGATCCTTATCGGCATCACGACGTAAGTGAAATCCACGTCTTCCGGGCTCGAGAGCACGAGCGGCGTCACTTTGCTGTTCCAGTGAAACACCACTCTGTTCGTGTCTAGCTGGCTCAAAACGTCAACGAGATAGCCGGGATTTAGTGCGATTTCCATGTCGTCGCCGGCGAGTTCGCATTCCACTTCTTCTTCGCCGCTTCCGACGTCCGTCGCCTCGGTCAATATCGACAGGCTGTCGCCCCTGCTTTTCAGCCTGACCACCGGGTTGTGCTGTTTCGCCCGGCTCACGATTACCGCGCGGCGAAGCGCGTCGTAAATTTCCCTTCTTTCAACGGTCACGCTCGTCGCCCTGTCGAGCGGAATGACTTTCGAGTAATCCGGAAACTTCACGTCCAGAAGGCTCGACGCGAGAAGCAAGCTGTCGAATTCGATGAAAAGCTGATTGCTGAATAGGAAGGTCTTTACTTCTACGTCTTCCGAATCCGGAAGAAGTTTCATTATTTCGTCGGCGTTTCCGGCCGGAATGATGACGTCCACAGTTTCATCCGTGAACTTGCCGCGGGTTTTTTTAACGCCCAGCCTGTGGCCGTCGGTTGCCACGAGGTCGAGATACTCCGGCGTGAATCTCAAAAGCACGCCTCCCGTGTAATACGAGCTGCGCTCCCCGCTGCCCTTGAAGGCGCAGAACGTGGTTTTGCCGAGCGCGTCCCGAAGCGCGCTTGCCGAAATCGTGGTCAAGGGGTTCGACGAATAATCCGCCACGATCGGGAAAATTTCGGGCTGGGCGCAAACGAGGCTGTATTTGCTTCTGCCGCTTTTTACCGTAACTTTGCCGGGTTCGTAATCGATTTCGATGTCGTCGCCCACCATTCTGCTGACGAGGTCGCAAATGAGCGGACTGACGAGAAAGTCGCTAGCCTGCTGAGCGAACCCGGAAATGGTAACTTTTGCGTAAAGCTCGTCGTCGGTTGCTTCGAGGCTTAGCGAGCCCTCCGCAGTCACCCCGATTTTGACGAACTGCTGATAGCTGCCCAGCGATTTGGACGAAACCGCCCTCGACACGATGCCGAGAGCCTTGTCAAATTCAACACGATTTACGGTCGCCTTCATTCCTAGCTCCTCGAAAGAGGTATTTTAACTTGATAACCGGTGAGCCGGCATTCTACCAAATCTTATATATATAAAAAACATGGAAGTAGAAGAAGGCCGGTTGAAATTGTTGATTACTCACGAAAGAGCGCATGGAATAAAGAAAACCGCGGTTAAAAAAATGCCAGTCTATATTCCCGGAATCGAACCGCAATCCTCAAAATTCGCCTCTCGAAATATCTGTTGCGGAAAATCGGGCATCGCGCGCGCAATTTTTCAACAGGGTTTTCCGTCAGGTTATCAACTTCGCGAGGTTTTTGAGGGTCATTTCGACGTAAGGTTCTTCCGTGCTTTCTTTACGTATTTTTTCGCACGCGTAAATCACCGTGGAATGGTCTCTCCCGCCGATTTCCGCGCCAATTTGCGCAAGCGAAAGGTTCGTATGCTCCCTTGCTAGGAACATCGCCATCTGGCGGGCGAACGCCACTTTCTTCGTGCGATTCGGCGAAAGGAGAACTTTCTTCGTAACGTTGAAATACTCGGCGACCGTATCGAGAATGTGGTTGATGTCCGTCGGGACTCCGGGCCTTTTCGTGTCGATAAGACCGCCCAAAACTTTTTCGGCGGTTTCGATGTCAAGCGTTTCGCCGCGATGGTTGCAATAGGCGATAAGCCTGATAAGCGCGCCTTCGAGGTCGCGGATGTTGTCGGTTATGTGCTTCGCGATGTAAACGCTAATTTCGCCCGGAAGTTTCACGCCTTCAAGATTTGCTTTCTTTTCGAGAATGGCTATCCGCGTTTCGAAGCTCGGCGGCGCGATGTCGGTGATGAGTCCGCCGGAAAATCTGCTGACCAGCCGGTCGTCCAGGTTCTTCAAGTCTTTGGGCGAGCGGTCGGACGAAATCACTATTTGCTTGCCCTGCTCGTGCAGAATGTTGAACGTGTGAAAGAACTCCTGCTGCGTTTCGGTCCGTCCGGCTAAAAATTGAATGTCGTCGATAAGCAGAACTTCGGCCTGGCGGTACAGGTCGTAAAATTCGTCCATGCGGCCGCTTCTAACCTTCTGAATGAAATCGTGGGTGAACTTTTCGCTCGTAACGTATCTGACGTTTAGCGAGTTGTCGAGGTTGTATGCGAGATGGCCGATTGAATGAAGCAAATGGGTTTTGCCAAGACCCACGCCGCTGTAAATAAACAGCGGATTGTAAATATAGCCGGGACGCTCGGCCACGGCCAGGCTCGCGCTGTACGCGAAGCTGTTTGCCGGCCCCACGACGAAATTGTCGAACGTGAACCTCGGATTAAGCGTCGGTTTTTCGGCCACGCGCGTGCCGTCTTCTTCGATATAGCCCGCGCTTCTGTCGGCCGTCGCGGTTCCGGTGAACGAGTGAAACTGTCGGGGGACGACTTTGAATTCCACTTCGGTATGTTTCTTGGTGAAACTGCGAACCCGCTCGCTGATTAGCTCGGCATATCCCTCGTCGAGCCAAGTTTTAAGCAGCGCGGATTCGACGCCGAAAATTACGTGCTCCTCCGAGGCATCCTCGCAAGTCATTGGCGCGATTAAGAGCTCGTATTTCGGGCGCGGTATTTCGTCGCGAAGCGTTTCCCTGATATGGTCAAGCAGTTCAGTGCCGCTCACTCGGGTCATCCGCTACTCCTAAAAATCGAAGATAGATATTAACATACAAACAGCCGCTTGTTGAATAAGTGTTGACAGGACGCGAAATCCGCCGTCGGCAAACCACAGACGGCAATTATACTCCTTAACGAGAGTGGATTACTCCCCTTAACTTATTAACAAGTTACTAACAAATCCCCGTTCTTCCGGATAAGGGATGCCCCTCCCGAAAGAGCAAGTCAGCATATTAGCCCAAGATTTCGTTCTTGGCAATAGTCTTTGAATTTTTTTTATAAACGTCTTTTATTTCTTTCTTATTTTCGGTTCCCGCCGGCATTTACGGCTTTCCCGCAAGCAAAATGATTCTCCTCGACGACTTCGAAACAGCGGATTTGTCGAATCCGCCCCAAACGTTTTCTATTTTCAGCCCCGATTCTTCGATAAGCCCATCCAGTTCTTTTGGGAAAATAACCGCGAGCATTACGAATCTCGTAACGCATTCCGTGGCGCCGTCGCCCCGCATATACAGATAGTTGTACTCCATCATAAGCGTTTGATCCACGGGGTTGTATTCGTGGCTTTGGAACAGCGACACCCATTGACGCTTGTACCGGTCGAAAAAGCTCTTTACGAATTTGTGCGTAACGCGCTTTTCGCCCATGTAATCGGGATGCGGCAATCCGATTTCCACGTAAAGTTTGCCGCGATTCACGAGCGAGTGGCGGCAAAGCTTGAGGAATTCCAGCCGGCTTTGACGTGTGAGCATAAGCTGGAGAAAGTTGAAAGGAAGAAGCACCGAAGAAAATCTTCCGTCCAGCGCCGCGCTCGACAGCTCGCCTGAAACGAGCTTCACGTTCGCGCGCACGGCGACGTCTTCGTTGGCGAGTTTTTTTTCGAAAAGCTCGCACATCCCCTTGCTCTTTTCAATCGCCGTTATTTTCACCCCCGCCCTCGCCATCGGGAGGGTAAGCCTTCCCGTGCCTGCTCCGGCCTCCAAAACCGGCCCGCCGGCCGCCTTCGAAATCTCCAGCACGAGGGGAACGTCGTCGGCGTAATCGCTGTAATCGCTTTCGTACCGCCACGCGTCTTCGAAGCTGTCGTAAAGATTGGTGATAAGTCCGGGCATCGAGAATATTATCGGCTTATCGAGCCGTTCCAAGCAATAGGCTGCCGCTTGCGCGGGATTATTGTTCCCGAACCAAACCGCCGTTTGCCGTCTTTGGCGGTCCGGATTTTAACGCGGCTATTGTCCAAATCCAAAGCAGAATCAAAACCGCGATTCCAACGGCCGTCATCCCGCTGGTGTTCGCAATCCTGTTCGCGTTGTCGAGTTCGAGATATGGAGCAATCGAAATCCACGGCAAGTAAACTCCCCAAATTGCCGCCGCTAAATGCCCCGCGCCGGCATTAGCTTTGTGAAACCTCGCCCAAGCCCTTAAACCGGCCCCCGCGCACAGAATCAGCGCCGCCGCCGTCGCCGCTCCGCTGGCCGCGAATTGAGAATCGACAAGCGCTCTCGAAAGCACTTTCGTTACAAAAATATACGCGCCGCTGAAAACGAGCGCTTCGATGAAATATTGAACGGCACCGCCGGGGATTTTCCGCACTTTATTTTCGGGAACAACTATCTTCCGTGCCGCAAAAACGAGAATGGCAGCGGCAATAAGCGATCCCAAGGTTTTTAATCGCCAATTCGAGGCCAGCCTATCGTCCTGATACGCCAGAAATCCGATGCACGCGTCGAGAGTGAACAGAATAAGAACTGCGCCGAAAAATGCGTCGCCTGTCCATCGCTCCCGCCGCGCTTCGGCCGAAACAAGCGCTTCCGCAATTGCTATCGGCGCGAGAATCGAAAAAACTGCGTGAAAAAACAAGGTCGTAGCGATGTGGAAAAAGTAAATCCCCGCGGCGTTGTCCAAGTAGAAGGCGGGATTAAGCCTGATGTCGCCAAATCCGAAGTACGATTTTACGACGAATCCTTCCAACACCAGAGCGAACGCGGCCGCCATTAAAATACGACCGCTCCATCCCGTGCCCCATGTAATCGACGCTTCGCGAACAAGCAGCGCTCCCCCGCCGTACAGCGCCACGAGAAGCACGAACGAAACCGGGTGAAAGAAAACGTCCGGGGGCGTCGCTCCGGTCAGCAACCGGGCCAAAATTGCGGGCGAAACGATCAGCCATACGGTTGCCGCAAGCTTATTCAACCCAGGACTTGCGGAAATTTTCTTCGCCCTTCCGCCAAGTACGCCGCTTGAATCCTCGCGAGTCATAGCTTCCGCCTTTCGAATTGCGTCGAACAAAGATACCATTATTCGCGACGAGAATGCCTACGCGATGTCTGCGGAATGAATAAACTTGATACAATATACTGCCATTGAGGAGGCGTAAGTTGAAAGAAGAAAATTCCAACGGCGGCGGTTCAAAACCGGATTTAGGAGGGCAGGCGGGGGGCGAAATGCGGGACGATTTGGGGCATGCCAAGAATCTAGGCTTCGGACAAAAAATTTTCGCTTTGTTCTTTCGGCCATCTTTGTTGTTTTCCGATATAAAAAGCAGGAACGACTTTATTTTGCCCGGGATTGCATTGTTCGTATTGGCATTGCCCGTGATTTTTATGTTGGGCCACTTTGTTGAGGCATTCTCCGGGGGCGTCGAAACCACCTCGACGGAAGATTTGGCCGACTTTCCTTTAACTTCAATGTACTACATAGTGGCATTATTCAGTTTGCCGCTTTCAATCGCGGCAGATTGGATTGTTTTCGCAGTAATCGTATTCCTTATCGCGAGCGCTCTTTCACACCGGCTGGATTTTCTTAAACTCGTTTCCGTCGCGGGGTTCGCGCTGATACCGCAATATTTGGGATCGATTTTGATAATGGCGTTGCTGAACAGCCAAATGACTCCGAATTCCGGAATCGGTCTCGAACTCGGCGAGCAAGCGAAATCCGCAATGACCTTTTCGCTGGACCAGCTGTTTGCTGTGGATGGAAGCGCAAAGGGTTTTTTAAGGGCATTCGACCTATTCCAACTCTGGAAAATCTACCTGCTGGCCATCGGACTTAGGTTCACGTTCGGTTTGTTTGCAAATAAAGCGGTGGTCATTGCGGCGATTTATTTTGTATTAATGGCGATTTACTACTTTTTCCAGTCGGTCGCGATGGATGTCTTTTCCGGCCTGTTGTCGAATGACCGTTTACCCGAATACATCGGCGAGTAGCGAGTTCCCGTCGAAATCTTCCGTTTGCATATCGGCGGCCTATATCAAGGTCTCGCGATTCTTGCCGTTTTCGGCCGCGCCTATGCTTGAGCCATTCGAATCGGAATCCGGCATTTTTCCTCCGCCGGTCTTTTATACGGAACTTTCTCTTCATGAATATCATCTCAAAGCAGGTCGCAGGTAATTTCAGCCCTTTTGTTTGCATTTCCGGCAATAACTGTGCATATAATTGCCGGGGTTTTCAAGGAGGACATGATGGACGAAAACATGAGCGCCTCGCCGCCCTCCGGCGCGGGCGAATCCGGCTCCGCGGAGCCTGCGCACTCGCGAACCAGCGATGTGCCGAAGAAATTGGGTTTTTTCGAGAAGATTTTGAACATCTACATCGAGCCTTCGAGCGTGTTCAAGAATCTTTACTACCACAACGATTGGGTTACGCCTTTGGTCTTCGGCGGCGTACTGACAATTATCGCCGGCATTCTCAATATGAATTATTCGGCCGAGGCGCAAAACGCCTTTCGCGAACTTATGGGCACGCCGTTGCCGGAAGCGGCAGGGGCGATTTCGCAATATGTTCAACTCGCTTTCGCCCCCATAGGCCTTCTTTTCGCGTGGCTGATTGCCGCCGCAATCGTATTCGTACTAGGAACGTTCCTTCTCGAACATGTCGATTTCATAAAGCTCTATTCAGTTGTCGCGTTCGCTTGGATGCCCGCGGTCTTTACGAATCTCGTTAACGCGATTTACAAAATGGGCCAAACGCCCGTGATTTCGAGCTACGACGATTACATGGATGCAATGATGCCTTGGACGATTTCCCTCGGCCGCGTTTTAAACGGCGACGGAATTTTCTTTTCGCTCGCGTCCGTAATTGACGTCTTTACGATTTGGAGTTACTGGCTGCTGTTCCTCGGTTTGATTTACGCTTTCAGAAACAAACCCAAAAACGCCGCCGTCGTTACGATTATCTACGTTATATTTTCGCTCGCTTTCGCCGCGGGAATGCTTGCGCTCACCGCGCAATTCAGGCCGCCGGGATTGTAAAGGCGTATTATGTCGAAAAAAGCACGCGCACTGATATTCGTTGTTTTCATCGCCGCGGTCATAGCCGTCGCCTTGCTCGCGCAAAAGGGAATCTTTTCGGGCGGCGAAAGCGCCAAAACCGAGCAGGCCGATAAGGAAGATAAAAGATTCAAGCCCGCGGAGCGCGGTGACATTCGCGTCACTATCAAGGCGACCGGCCTTATAGAGCCGAAGTCTCGCGTTCGAATCAAAAGCGAGGCATCCGGCAGAATCGAAAACCTTTACATCAAGGAAGGCGACGAAGTTAAGCCGGGCGATCTCATCGCCAAGCTCGATCAAACCAACCAGAAAATCAACCTTCGCCGGGCGGAACTAACCGAGAGGCTTCGCAAAGTCCAGCTCGAACAGGTGAAGGGAAGCTCGAACAAGGCCACTCTCGTTTCGCTGAAGTCGAACGTCGATACCGCAAAACTCGCCCTTGATCAAGCCGAGCTTTATTACGGCAGGGTGAAGGAACTTCATTCCAAAGATTACGCGACAAGCCAGGAACTCGACGAAGCCGGAAGAAGGCGGGACGAGGCTAAACTCGCACTGTCGCAGGCCGAGGCCCAGCTTGCCATTCAGTCCGAGGAAAAAACCGCCGAAGACGTAAAAGCCGCTGAAATCGCATGGCAGCTTTCGAAAGTGGACCTCGATGACGCCCGCAAAGGCCTCGGCGACGCGACGATTATCTGTCCCATTTCCGGCACCGTTCTCATGAAAAATGTCGAGGAAGGCGACACCGTGGTTTCATCCACCGGCGTGTTCGGCGAAGGCACGACCATCTGCGAAATAGCCGACCTGGCCGAGGTCCAAATTCGGGCGAGCGTGGACGAAATAGACATAGGCCGCGTCGAAAAGGGCCAGAAGGTGGTCGTCGAAGTGGACGCATATCCGATGGAGAAATTCGACGGTCTCGTCGCGAACATCTTCCAGCAGGGCGCGAGCGCCGGCGGAATAACAAGCTTCACGGTGATAATCGAAGTGGACAATGCCGACCGCCGGCTTTTGAGCGCGATGACGGCGAACGTGGAGATTGTCGCCCAAACCGTGGAAAACGCGATAGTCGTGCCATACGACGTCGTGCGAACGGACGACGAGCTCGGCACTATCGTGTACGTGAAAGGCACCGACGCCCGGGGCCGCGTCAAGCCCGAAAAGCGCAAGGTCAAACTCGGCTCGACGGATTACGAACACACCGAAATCATGGAAGGCATCGAAGAAGGCGAACTAGTGATGGTCGAAAACGTTCCGCAGGCGACGACGACGCGTTTCGGCGGCGAAGTAAAAATCGAGTAAAAAGAGGCATCGGGCTTGTCCGTTCTCGTAACGAATTTCAAAATCGCCTGGCGCAACCTAATGATGAACAAGGTGCGCAGCATCCTGACGCTTCTCGGCCTGATGATAGGAGTCCTGTCGGTTATCAGTATCGTTTCGCTCGGCGAAGGCCTGAAAATGATGTTCGCCGGCCAAATCGGCAGCATGGGAAACGACGTGATGTGGGCCATTCCGCAGGCGCCTGCGCGGCCCGGGCAAAGCCGCACGAACGTTCAAAGCCGTCTCTTCGAGATGGACGACGTTGATGCGCTGCGCAAAGACGCCAGCGGGCTTTTCAGCCATGCAAGCGCGGCGTACGAAACTTGGGGCACCGCCAAGTTCATGGATAGGAACAAGAACGTCGTCATCGAAGGCACGGACGAGTTCATGCGGGAAAATTACGGGCTTAAACTCGTCAGCGGCCGCCCTATAGACAAAGGCGACATTTTGGCCAGAGCGCGCATAGTTATAATCGGCTCGAAAGTCGCGGAGGAAATGTTTCCCCCGCTTATCGACCCGCTCGGAAAAAGGATCAACGTTTCCAGCGGCGCGTTCGGCACGCAAGCCCTAACCGTGATCGGAATACTCGAAAAGAAAGGCGGCGGCTTCGGCGGGCAAGGATTGGACGACGCGATATTCGTTCCATACACGACCGTTCAAAGCCGGTTTCTCGGCAACAAGAAAGTCCAATACATAATGATAAAGCTGTCCGATATCGAAAAAGCGGACGAAGCGAAGGCGCAGGCCGAGCGCATATTGCGGCGCCAGCGGCGCGTCACCGACCCGAGCATGGACAACTTCCAGATTATGTTCATGAGCGACTTTCTCGATTTCGCAAACACTTTCGTCAACGGACTCGTGACCGTTTTCGGCGTCGTGGCGGTGATTTCGCTAATCGTCGGCGGAATCGGAATCATGAATATTATGCTTGTAAGCGTCACAGAGCGAACGCGCGAAATCGGCCTCCGAATGGCCCTCGGCGCGCGCCGCGTAGTAATTCTTCTCCAATTTTTAATCGAGGCAGTCGTCTTGACTTTCATGGGAGGAGTTCTCGGGCTTTTGGGCGGAATCGGAACGGGATTCGCCGTCGCAAAATGGCTCGGCAAGATTCTGGAAACTAACTGGAACGTTCACATGCCCGTTCACATAGTTATTTTCACGCTCGCAATCAGCTCTTTCATCGGCATATTCTTCGGCGTTTACCCCGCTTTCAAGGCCAGCCGGCTCGACCCGATTGACGCGCTTCGCTACGAGTAATCGTCCTCGAAGTACGTAATCGCGGGAAGCAAGGTATATAGCTTTTGCCGGGCCGAGTTCGCGCCCGGACGGAATTGAATGACAATACTTCTCCGGATATTCCGGAAATGGAGGTTCGGTATGAACAAGGTAATCGGCGGTTTAGGTGTTTTCGCGGCGGTCGCGGTTTTTGCGGCGGCCTTTATTCTCGCGTCGAGCTTCTCGGCTCCCGCGCAGGCGGCGGAAGTCGAAGACGGCGGCTATTACTTCGCTGTAACCCTAGATTACGGTTTCGACGAAGCGTACGAACGTGTGACGGAAGCGCTTAAATCGGAAGGCTTCGGCATACAGCACGAGACCGATTTTCAGGCTGTTATGAAAGCGAAACTCGGCAAAGACATTCTGCGCTACCTGCTGCTGGCCGCGTGCCACCCCGAACTGGCTTTCGAGACATACTCAAACGAGGAATGGGCCGGGATAATGATGCCGTGCACGGTCGTCATTCGCGAACTGCCGGACGGCAACGCCGCGGTGGCCATCAAACACCCGGGGATGCTCCCGATTGCGACGGGCAACGACGCGCTCGCTCCTATTTCCCACCAGCTAATCGAAAAATCGCTTAACGTGCTCGCCGCGCTTTAGTCGCGTCGTACATCCTTAGTTTTACCGGTTGCGGCGAAGCGGCATCCGTGCTATGCTTTGCGCGCCCGAAAGGAGGTGCACCCAATGAAAATCGATAGGTTTGCGGTCGTTTCGGTTGCGGCTGTTTTGTTTGCGTTTGCCGTGCCTGCATTAAGTCTGGCGCAAGAACTGACAAACGAAGGCGTCGTAGTTTCGAACTCCGATGTTCACGCCGCTCAAGGTAAGAATATTTCGCACAATGAACGCGCGCCCGGCCAAGGTTTTTCGTACAAAAAAGGCGTTTACGCAGGCAATAGCACAAACTTGCAGGACGTAATCGACGGAATTCATAAATTCGCGAAGCGAAACGGGCTGACGGTTCTGTACGAATACGAAATCGTAGATGAGTATCCGGAAGAAATGAAACCTTACACGGGAAGGGATACGCACAAAAAGATATTCATCGGAATTTACAGCCCCGATCTCGCCAGAAAAGCCCTCGAAGCGGATGGGGATTGGTACGCTTCCGCCCCGATGCACTTCGAAATTGTGCTCGACGATTATGCGGGGACGCCGGATTACACGATTTCAAGCACGAGCGGCAAACCGGTTTCGGGAATGACCGGGGAAGAGCGGCTGGCGAATACATTGCCCTACGAGGGGCCGCCCGCAATTTGCGGAGCAACGTTCACGTTTTTCGGCATAACCAACCCCTCGGCGTCGCCGAATCCGGAACTTTTGGAAGTGGTCGAGGAACTCGGCAAAACCGCATTGTTTTTCTGCGTGATGACTATTTAAAGAACCAATTCGGCAAGGCGTATTGCCGAATCCGGATTATTTACATTATTTCCCTGCCGCTCCGGTATAGCAGTACTTTCCGGGGCAGGGCTTTCTGTTCGCGCCGGATTGTTATAGTATTTCCGGGCGCCGCCTTGCGCGGGGAGCTAAATGTTCGACTATGACGTAATCGTTGTCGGCTGCGGGCCTGCCGGACAAAAGGCCGCGATCAAATGCGCGAAAGTCGGCCGCCGTGTCGCAATCGTGGACAGGCGTGAAGTCGTCGGCGGGCTTTGTCTTCACGTCGGCACCATTCCTTCGAAAACGCTGCGCGAAGCCATCATATACCTTTCCGGCTATTACGAGCGCAAAGTTTACGGCGACGATTATTGCGTAAAAAAAGACATCACGGTCGAAGACCTCTTGTTCCGCTCGAACGCGATTATCCGCAAGGAAGTGGAAATAATCCACGACCAGCTGGAACGAAACGGCGTCGAAGTCCTCACCGGAATCGGCAGGTTTATCGGCCCGAACTCCATCTGCGTTACCAGCAGCAAAGGCCCGAAGGAAGTTTCCGCCGAAAAATTCGTAATCGCCTGCGGTACGATGCCCCACCGGCCTGAGCGCGTTCCGTTCGACGAGCAGCGCATTATCGTCACGGACGAAATAATGAATCTGCCCGTCCTTCCGAAAAAGATGCTCATCGTCGGTGGCGGCGTGGTCGGCGTCGAATATGCGGCTATGTTCTGCCTGCTCGAAACCGAAGTGCACCTTATCAGCCAATATCCGGACATGCTTCACTTCGTGGACAGCGAACTTGTGGAAGCGCTTTCCCGCCATATGACCCGGAACGGCGTAAAATTTCATTTCAACGACCTTATCGAAACCATTCGCGTCGACGGCGATAGCGTAGTCGGAAAGCTTCAAAGCGGAACAACTTTCGAAGCGGACCTCGTTATGTTCGCGGCGCAGCGTTGGGGAGCGACTCTCGATTTGAACCTCGAAGCGGTCGGCGTGACTCCCGACGATAGAGGCTATCTGAAAGTTGACGAGCATTTCAAAACCGAGGCGCCGAACGTTTGGGCGGCGGGCGACGTAATCGGTTTCCCCAGTCTAGCTTCGACATCGCTCGAACAAGGGCGAAAGGCGGCAAACAGCCTTCTCGGTTTGAAGGACACTCCGTTTCAGGAAGTTTTTCCCTACGGCATTTACACCGTTCCCGAAATATCGATGGTCGGAGCGAGCGAGCAGCAGCTGATTAAAGAAGGCAAACCATACCTAACCGGCATCGGGCATTATTTGGACACCGCCAAGGGCCAGATTATGTTCGACGAGGACGGCATCATCAAAATTCTTTTCAATCCCGATACTCGCGAGATATTCGGGGTTCACATCATAGGCACGCAAGCGACCGAACTCATACACATCGGACAGGCGGTTCTGTTGAACAATGGAACGCTCAATTATTTCATCGATACGGTTTTTAATTATCCTACGCTCGCCGAAGTGTATAAAATCGCCGCGCTCGATGGTAGAAACAAACTCGGCTACGGCCGATAGCGCCGGTTTCGATACTTGCGCGCACTAAAATTTCGCGGGCGGGTTGAGATATTGGAACTTTAGGTTTACAATTCCGGCTCGCGTGTTTCATCGGCGCCCCTGTGGTGCGTGAAAACCGTCTCAAAGCCGCAAGGACGCGACATGTCCTTGACTGGCTAAATATATATGTTTCTGGTATGAATTACGTTTGCGCTTCGCACCGCGAGGCGCAATTCGGGGTCGCTGATGGATTTTAAAGGTCCTTTCTTCCCCGCGTGGGCGGACAGGCTGGTGCCGGTCGTGCTGCTTCTTGCGATCGGCGGCGCCGTCTACGTGATTGTGCTTATCGGGTTTCTCGTCTCGCCGAAGACGACTCGCCTCGGGTACATGCCCGAGCAGCCCGTGCCGTACAGCCACGAGCTTCACGCGGGTAAGCTCGGTATTGACTGCATGTACTGTCACACGACGGTGAAAACCGCCGCGCAGGCGTCCATTCCTCCGACTCAAACATGCATGAACTGCCATTCGTCGGTGTTCACCGAAAGCCCGAAGCTTTTGCCCGTGCGCCAGAGCCATACGAGCGGAATGCCGATTAAGTGGCTCAGGGTTCACAATCTTCCCGACTTCGCATACTTCAACCACAGCGCGCACGTGACTCGCGGCATAGGCTGCGTTTCCTGCCACGGACGCGTCGATAAAATGGAAACGGTGTATCAGGCCGAGCTTCTCACCATGGGCTGGTGCATCGACTGCCACAGAGCGCCCGAAAAACACCTCAGGCCGAAGGAGTTCGTAACGAATATGGACTGGACGCCCGAGGAAGATCAGCTTACTATGGGGCGAAGGCTTAAGGCCGAATACAACATCAATCCTTCTACGGACTGCTGGACATGTCACAGGTAAACGGTAATCCCGGCGGAAAAAAATTCTGGCGAAGCCTCGACGAAGTCGGGGATACTCCCGCGTTCAGAATGTTTTACGACCGCGAATTTCAACCGGACGCGACCGAATTGGACGAAAATTCCCGGCGCACGTTCCTCAAGCTTATGGGCGCTTCGTTCGCGCTCGCGGGAGTTACGCTTACTTCTTGCCGTCAACCGGAAGAATACATCGCGCCTTACGCGCACCGGCCGGAAGGCAGGACCCCCGGCGTGGCGGAGTTTTTCGCGACAACCATGGAGCTAAGCGGCGCCGCGCGCGGTCTTCTCGTAAAAAGTTACGACGGCCGCCCTATTAAAATCGAAGGCAATCCCTCGCACCCGATTAACCGCAGCAATCCGTTCGACTACAACTCCGGCCGCGAACGGATGAAGGGGCTGCGCGTGGAAAGCAAGCTCGGTGCTTCGAGCGCGTTCGAGCAGGCCTCCATTCTCGAACTTTACGACCCCGACAGGAGTTCGTCGCCCATCCTGCGTGAAAATGGCGGAAAAGGAATCCGGAAAACCGCATCCGACTTCAGGAGCTTTTTGGCCGAGCGCCATAATTTGCATAAGAGCGGCGGAGGCGAAGGTCTGTATTTTCTATCCGAATCCACCTCTTCGCCTGCGACTAACAGGCTTCGCAAAAAAATTATGGCAGCGTCGCCCAACGCAAAATTCCACGTTTACGAACCGGTTGGAAACGACGCGGAGCGGCTAGGAACCCGGATGGTATTCGGACGCCCGCTTCGGATGCATCCGATGTTTTCGCAGGCGAAAACCGTCGTTTCTTTCGACAGCGACTTTCTTATGACCCATCCTTCGGCCGTAAGAAACGCGCACGACTTCGCGTCGAGACGCAATCCCGACGGCGACATGAGCGTGTTTTTCGCGTTCGAATCGGGCCACACCGTCACGGGCAGCAACGCGGATTACCGCAAGGCCGTATCCGCTTCCGCAGTTCCCTCTTTCGTTGCCGCGCTGACGCTCGAATTGATTGGCGGCGGAGTCGCCGTCAAAGACGCAGCGTCGTTAAAACCGCACCTCGAAAATCTCGCCGGCGCCGCACTCGGCGACGAAAACGTTAAAGCAGCCGCGCTGTCGCTGCGCCAAAGTCGCGGAGCCGGAATCGTTATTGCGGGTTACGAACAACCCGCCGAAGTTCACGCGCTTGCCGCGCTCATCAATCATGCGCTTGGAAACGCAGGCAAATGCGTGCTTTATACGGAACTCACGGATCCCGATCGCGAAGATTTCGCCGGCTCGATAAAAGACTTGGCGGCGGATGTCGAATCCGGCAAAGTTAAAACGCTGATAATTCTCGGCGGAAATCCCGTTTATAACGCACCGGCCGATTTGAATTTCGGCGAGCTTATCGCAAAAGCCGGTGCAACCGCTCATGTAAGCCTTTACGACGACGAAACCTCCGCGGCCTGTCTTTGGCACGCGCCGCGCGCCCACTTCCTCGAATCCTGGGGCGATTCGCGCGCCGTCGAAGGCACATATTGCCTCACCCAGCCGCTAATCGAGCCTATGTACGGCGGATTAACCGACCTTGAAGTTCTTGCCGTATTCGCCGGCGAGGAAAAGCTTTCCGCTCGCGAACTTACGCGCAAGTCTTTCGACGAAGCCTATCCGTACGGAGATATCGCGGACAAGGCATTCGACGCAGCGCTGAGCGAAGGCTGTCTTCCTCCGTCGTTTTGGCCCGCGCTCGCGCCCGAAATCGAATCCACATCGTTCGCGTCCGGGCTTTCCGCGCTCGGCGGTTCGGCGGGAGAAATCGAAATCGCTTTTCGCCCGTCGTATTGCATTTTCGACGGAAGGTTCGCCAACAACGGCTGGCTTCAGGTCAATCCCGATCCTATGACCAAACTCACGTGGGACAACGCAGCGCTGATTTCGCCGAAGCTCGCCGAAGCGAAAAAAATTCGGAGCGGCGACGTTATCGAAGTTACCGCGGGCGGCGCTTCGATAAAAATCCCGGCGTTCGTTCTTCCCGGCCAGCCGGAGAATACGATTACGCTTCCGCTCGGATACGGCAGAACTCGCGCGGGTAAAGTAGGAAACGGAGTGGGAGTAAGCGTTTACCCGCTAAGGAAATCCGGCGCTATGCACTTCGCCGGCGGCGCGGAAATTCGCAAAACGGGAAGACGCAAGAAGCTCGCAACCACGCAAGACCACCACGCAATAGACATTGAAAAACTCGGCAGCCGCGAAAAGGAACGCCGCCTCGGCGAGCTCGCTCGCGAGACGACTTTGGCCGATTACAGAAAGCATCCCGATTTCGCCAAGCACAAAGTGCACCATCCGCCGCTCGAATCGCTTTGGCGGGAGCACGAGTACGAAGGTCACAAATGGGCGATGTCAATCGACCTTAACGCTTGCGTGGGATGCGGCGCGTGCCAAATCGCCTGTCAAGCGGAAAACAACATTCCCGTCGTTTCGAGGGACGAAGTAGCCCGCGGCCGCGAGATGCAGTGGATTCGGGTGGACCGCTATTTCAGCGGCGACATTCATGCTCCTAGCGTGCTTCACCAGCCGGTCACCTGCCATCATTGCGAAAACGCTCCCTGCGAGCAGGTTTGCCCCGTTGCCGCGACTGTTCACAGCTCGGAAGGGCTTAACGAAATGGTATATAACCGCTGCGTAGGCACGAAATACTGCGCCAATAACTGCCCCTACAAAGTCCGGCGGTTCAACTTCTTCAACAATCACAAGCATATGACCGAAGTCGAAAAGCTTGCGATGAATCCGGAAGTGACCGTGCGAAGCCGGGGTGTGATGGAAAAGTGCAGTTTCTGCGTCCAGCGGATTCAAGAAGTAAAAATAAACGCGAAAAACGAAGGCCGCGCCATCGTGGACGGCGAAGTCGTTCCGGCATGCGCACAAGCTTGCCCGGCGAAAGCGATTACTTTCGGCGACCTGAACGACCCGGCGAGCCGGGTTAAAAAAGCGTTCGACCATAACCGCAGTTATGGGATGCTCGGCGAACTGAATGTAAAGCCCAGACTTGAGTACTTGGCCAAAGTCAGAAACGTGGATAACGGCGCTCAAGGCGCCGGGCGCGACGAATATGAAGAACATTCCGGGGGCGGGCACTAGAAATGAACGCACTTCCTCACGACGCAACTTTCGATAACACCATCGACGACCCCAGAGTAAAGCCCGTTCTCGTAACCGGCGGCAAGTCTTTTTCGGATATAACCGAAACCGTTTGCGGAATAACGGAAGCGCCGAAACCGACCCGGGCGTGGTGGATTGCTTTCGGCATCGCGTCGCTCCTCACGCTTAATCTGCTGCTAATGCTGGGATATCTTGTCGTTACCGGTATCGGCGTGTGGGGCGTCAACGTTCCGGTAAGCTGGGGCTTCGATATCGTCAACTTCGTTTTCTGGATCGGCATCGGCCACGCGGGCACGCTCATCAGCGCCATATTGTTCCTTTTCCGCCAAAAATGGAGGACGGGTATCAACCGCTTCGCGGAAGCGATGACGATTTTTGCGGTTATTTGCGCGCTGATCTTCCCGACCTTCCACGTCGGTCGCGTCTGGCTTATTTACTGGCTTCTTCCCATCCCCAACCAAATGTGGATGTGGCCGAATTTCAGAAGCCCCCTCCTTTGGGATGTCTTCGCGGTTTCGACCTATTTTCTCGTGTCCCTTCTCTTCTGGTACATGGGAATGATTCCGGACTTCGCCACCCTTCGCGACCGGGCGGTCACGAAAATACGCAAATTCGTTTACGGGCTACTCGCGCTCGGCTGGCGCGGCGCCAACCGCCAGTGGCTGAGATTCGAAAAAGCCTATCTGCTTCTCGCCGCGCTCGCCACCCCGCTCGTCCTGTCCGTCCACTCCGTCGTCAGTTTCGACTTCGCGACGAGCGTTATTCCCGGTTGGCACACGACGATTTTCCCGCCTTACTTCGTCGCGGGCGCAATTTTCGGCGGCTTCGCGATGGTTCTTACGCTCGCCATTCCTTCCCGCCAGTTTTTCGGGCTGAAAAACATCATTACGATGCACCACCTCGAAAACTGCAACAAGATTATTCTCGCCACCGGAATGATGGTGGGATACGCTTACGCGGTCGAGTTCTTCATCGCGTGGTACGGCGGCAATATGACCGAGCTTTTCGCGTTCGTCAATCGCGCCCTCGGCCCGTATTCTTGGGCGTACTGGACGATGATTACCTGCAACGTTATTTTTCCCCAGCTTTTTTGGTTTAAAAAATTCCGCACCAGCATTCCCGTTATGTTCATCGTGGCGATAGCCGTTGACATTGGCATGTGGTTCGAGCGCTTCGTTATCGTCGTAACCTCGCTTCATCGCGATTATCTGCCTTCCTCTTGGGGAATGTACACGCCGTCATGGGTCGAAGTTATGACTTTCCTCGGCTCGCTCGGCTTGTTCTTCTTCCTATTCCTGTTATTCGTCCGGTTTCTGCCGATGGTTGCGATGGCCGAAGTCAAAAGCGTAATGCCGCAGGCCGACGTTCACGGCGACGAGCACGACGCTCACCGCCCGCTGGGCGACTACTGGGGCGACGCGCCGAAGAGCCACGACGAGCGCAAAGCCGCTTTGGAAGGTGAGGCGAAATGAGCGGAAATCCGGTAAATGCCGCTCCCGCGGAGAAAACTGAAAAGAAACTTCTCGGCTACTTAGTGGAATTTTCCGAGGTTCACGACCTTCTGCACGCCGCGGAGAAAACCCGTGACGAAGGATTCACGCATTGGGACTGCCACACGCCGTTTCCCGTGCACGGACTGAACGACGCGATGGGACTAAGGGCGACGAGGCTTCCGTACTTCGTTTTCGTTTGCGGTTTCGCGGGGCTGTTCCTCGGCATACTTATGCAGTGGTGGATGAACGCCTACGATTATGCGCTCAACATCAGCGGCAAGCCGTTCTGGAGTCTCGCCGCAAACATCCCCGTTGCATTCGAAATGACTATTCTATTCGCCGCTTTCGGCGCGTTCTTCGGAATGCTCGCGTTCAACCGGCTGCCGAAGTACTATCATATGGCTTTCAACAGCGAAAGGTTTTCTCGGGCGACGAACGACAGATTTTTTATCAGCGTATGCGCCAGCGATCCGAAGTTCGACGAATCGGCGACCGTGAGTTTTCTCGAATCCATCGAAGGCGGAAAAGTCGAAGCGGTTTACGGGGAGGAGGGATAGGAAATGCCCAAATGGTTAATCCCCGCGATTGTTTTGATGGCGTCTCTTTCGTTCATCCCTCTTTCGCTGATTATGCTCAAGCGAAGCGGCCCGGCGGATTTGCCGAGGTTCGAACTCATTCCCGATATGGACAATCAACAGAAATTCAAGCCGCAGTCTTTCAATCCGATGTTCGCCGACGCGCGCTCGATGCGTCCGCCGGTGGCCGGTGCAGTCCCCTACAAAAAGCCCAGGCTCGACGACCATTTGGAAAAAGGCATCGACGAAGGCAAATGGGCGGATGATTTTCCTTCCGGCATTCAGGTTAACGAAGAGTTCATTACGCGCGGCCGCGAAAAGTACAACGTTTTCTGCGCTCCCTGCCACGGCCTATCGGGATACGGAAACGGACCGGTCGCGGTACGCGCCGAAGAACTGGCTCAAGGCACTTGGACTCCGCCGTCCAGCTACCACACCGAACTCGTTCTCGGCCGCCCCGCCGGTCACATATTCAACACGATAACGAACGGCATAAGAAACATGCCCGCGTACGGACCGCAAATTCCGGTTGAGGATAGGTGGGCGATAGTGGCATACGTGCGCGCTCTTCAGCGCAGCCAAAACGCGAAAATCACCGATTTGCCGGAGGATGTGCGCAAAGACTTGATGCTGCGCGCGGGCGCCGATGCCGCCTCGGGCAGCGAAGTATTCGCCGGAGATGAAAATGGCAACTAGCGGCTCACTACACACGGTCGATTTGACGATGGTGCAAGGCGAAAAGCGGCATCTCGGCGGCTTCGGCGCGAAAATTTTCCTCGTTTCCGGCGCTATCGGCGTAGTTTCGCTAATCGCGGCGTTCCTTTACGGCGTAATGGCCGGCGGCGGCGTAAAGCGATTCGCGTTTTCTTATCTGCTCGGTTTCGCATATTTTCTTACTCTCGCCCTCGGCGCGCTGTTTTTCGTACAGATTCAGTTCATTACGCGGGCAAGCTGGAGCGTCGTCGTAAGGCGCATCGCGGAAATTTCGGCGGCGACAATGCCGGTGCTCGCGGTTCTCGCAATTCCGGTCGTTCTTTTCGCCGGGCATTTATACGAATGGGCTGCGCCCGGCCCGTCTCCGTCCGCATTAATGCTGCACAAGTCCGCCTATTTGAACATGCCGTTTTTCAGCGTTCGCATCGTCGTTTATTTCCTCGTCTGGATAGCGCTCGCGTTCGCCTTTTACGGCCGCTCGCTAAAGCAGGACGAATCGGGCGACGCAGCTCTTACGCTATCGCTCCAGCGGCTTGCGGGGCCCGGCCTCGTGGCGTTCGCGCTGACGCTTACTTTCGCTTCCTTCGATTTCCTGATGTCGCTAGATTACGCTTGGTTTTCCACGATTTTCGGCGTTTACGTCTTCTCCGGCGCGGCAGTGGGGTTCTTTTCGTTCCTTACCGTGCTCTCGATTGCGCTGCAAAAATCCGGCTTTTTGAAAAAAGCCATCACCATCGAGCATTATCACGACCTAGGCAAGCTCATTTTCGCGTTCACCGTTTTCTGGTGCTACATCGCGTTCAGCCAGTTCATGCTCATTTGGTACGGAAACATTCCCGAAGAAACCGCGTGGTTTTTGCGCAGGACCAGCGGCGAATGGTACTGGTATTCATGGGCGCTTCTGGCGATTCACTTCGTAATACCGTTTTTGTATCTAATCGCCCGCGGCATCAAACGGAAAAAGCGGCTGTTGATAGCCGGCGCTCTTTGGATGCTCTTCGCGCATTTCGTCGATCTTTACTACCTGATAATTCCGGAGTTCGACCAGGCATCGAAATCGCTGATGTTCAGCCCGATGGACGTGCTTTGCATGGTGGGAATCGGCGGAATTTTCATCGCGTCGATGGTAAAAATCGCCGGCGCGAATTCGATTATCCCGATGAAAGATCCGAGGCTGCTCGACTCGCTCAAGTTCGAAAACGTATAACGAAAGGAATATAAGGAGAAGCATATGGAACATGAAGGCGTAAATACAGCGGAAGTTCTTATCGGCGCGCTTATTTTCTCGATTCTCCTTTTCGTGACGATTGTCGTGACTTTCGCCGGATACAGGTATGCGGAAAAAGCGGAAGTGCGCGGCAAGATATATTCGGCAGGAAACGACTGGCTCGAAAACATAATCGCCTCGCAAGAGGCGGAGCTCGGCGGCTACAAAATAATCGACGCTTCATCCGGAAGGGCAACGATTCCGATCGACGATGCGATAGAAATCGTAGCGGGCGAAAACATGCTCGGCGCGCGGATGGCGAATCTCGCGCCGCCAAAAATGCCCGCGCCCGAAGTCAAGCCCGCTCCGCGCAAGCGCAGGGGGCATAGGTAACAGAAGGTGAAACCGTTGCGGGAAATAATTAATTTGCGGGCGGACATTGCGGCTCTTTTCGCCGCCGCCGTCGCGCTCGCCGCGCTTTCCGCTACGGCCGCCCCCGCATATTCGCAAATCGCTCAGAGAGATGTCGAAGAACTCGAAGGCGTCGGCATAACCGAAATGCCGGACGCGCAGATTCCCCTCGGCGCCGAATTCACCGACGAAAACGGCAACAAGGTGACGCTGGGCAAGTATTTTAACGGCGAAAAGCCGGTCATACTCACCCTTGTGTACTTCGAGTGTCCGATGCTCTGCACGCTCGTCGTTAACGGAGCGGTGGACGCGCTGCAGAAAATAAAATGGATGCCCGGCCGCGAATTCGAAATGCTCACGGTAAGTTTCAATCCCGCGGAAACGCCGATTCTTTCCAAGCTCAAGAAACAAAACTACATCAAAATGTACGGACGGCCCGATGCGGCGCGAGGCTGGCACTTCCTGACCGGTCGCGAAAAAGACATCAAGGCGCTCACCGAAGCCGTCGGTTTCGGCTATAAATGGAACGAAAAGCGCAAGGAATATGCGCATTCCGCCGCCCTCATCGTGCTTACGCCGGACGGCAGGGTTTCTCGTTACATTTACGGCGTAATGTACGACCCGGCGACCGTGAGGCTGTCGCTCCTCGAAGCGGGCGAAGGAAAAATCGGCACACCGCTCGACAAAGTGATGCTTTACTGCTTCCACTTCGATTCGAGCGAAGGCAAATATACGATGCATGCAATGAACGTCATGCGCCTCGGCGCGCTCGTCACATTATTCGCTCTCGGTACCACGATGAGCGGAGCATGGGCGTTCGCGCGCGTCAGGCGGCGGGACGGCCGCAAGGCCGCCGCCGGCGTCGATATAGGGGCGGAGGAATCGGGCAAATGGGCTTAATGTTCGGTGCGAAAGCGGTCGGCGGCGCGGCAGCCGTTTTTCAAGGCGATGGCGGGCTATGGATGCCAGTCAACGCATCCACGACCGCGCACAACGTGGACTTCATTTTCTGGCTGATAATGTGGATATCGGTCTTTTTCTTCGCGCTTATCGTCGCGCTTATGGGCGTCTTCGTCGTTCAATACCGGCGGCGCAAAGGAAAGGCTCCCGAGGAATCTCCTCACCACCATCAAATGCTGGAAATGGTATGGACCGTTATTCCGTCAATAATCGTCATTGTCATTTTCTATCTGGGCTTCAAAGGCTATCTCGACATGACCGTCGCGCCGGGAAACGCGATGGAAATTCAGGTAACCGGCCAAAAGTGGCAGTGGTTTTTCACTTATCCGAACGGCTACGTTGACGAAAATCTCCACGTTCCCGTCGGCACACCGGTCGAACTGATTATGTCCAGCGAAGACGTCATCCACAGCTTTTTCGTTCCGGCGTTCAGGGTGAAAAAGGACGTCGTGCCCGGCAGATACACCAAACTTTGGTTCGAAGCGACCAAGTCAGGCGAATTCGACGTCCTTTGCGCCGAATATTGCGGCACGGGCCACTCGGATATGTACGCCAAGGTTTTCGTACACGAACCCGGCGGTTATGAAACGTGGCTCGCCGACGCGTCCAGTTTCGTGGACAGAATGACGCCGGTGGAAGCGGGCGAAAAACTGTATAACACCAAAGGCTGCGCGCAGTGCCATACGACCGACGGCACCGCGCTTATCGGCCCGACGTTTAAAGAGCTTTTTGGCGAAACAGTCGCGTTCAAAGACGGAAGCAAGGCAGAAGCCGACGAGAATTATTTGCGCGAGTCCATTCTCGACCCGATGAAGAAAATCGTCGCCGGCTTCGACCCGGTTATGCCGACCTATCAAGGCAAAGTGAACGACAAGGAAATCGCCGCTCTCATCGAATACATTAAAAGCCTAAGCGAAAAGCACCGCGACAAGGTGCTTCAAGCGTGGCCGGATGCCGCAACCGGAGACGGCGATTCCGCCGGCGAAGAATCCGGCGATGATTCCGCGGAAGTCGAACAAGGCGAATCGGAAAGCGGCGAAGCCGGCGCGGATTCGGGCGGGCATGGCGGCGAAAGCGAGGACGGCGGCGATGCGCATTCGTAAACGCGGCGGCGCCGGCCAAGGAACGGTGAATTATCTATGGCAGTAAACGTACATACGGGCGGAGCGGAAGGCGGCCACGAGGGCAACTACCTTACGCATTCGCACGGCTTCCGCTCGTGGTTTCTGACGCTCGACCACAAACGGATCGGCGTGATGTATCTCGTCAGCATTCTGTTGTTCTTTTTCGTCGGCGGCATTTTCGCGATGCTCATTCGCACGGAGCTTTTCGCGCCCGGCCCCACGATAATGAACGCGGACATGTATAACCAGATGTTCACGCTTCACGGCGCGATTATGATTTTCCTCGTAATCATCCCCGGAATCCCTGCGGCGCTCGGCAATTTCATTTTGCCCCTCATGCTCGGCGCAAAGGACGTGGCGTTTCCGAAACTGAACCTGCTCAGTTTCTGGCTATACTGCGGCGGCGCGATTTTCTTTCTTATCACGCTCGCGACAGGCGGTCTCGACACCGGCTGGACTTTTTACACGCCGTACGCCACGACGACCGCGACAAGCGTCATCCCCGCCGTTCTCGGCGCGTTCATCCTGGGTTTCAGCTCGATTTTCACCGGCCTTAATTTCATCGTTACGATTCAATGGATGCGGCCGAAGGGAATGGGCTGGTTTCAGATGCCGCTTTTCCTTTGGGCGATTTATGCAACCGCAATCATCCAAGTTCTCGCAACTCCCGTCCTCGGAATCACGCTCCTACTTCTTATCGCCGAGCGCGCTCTCGGAGTGGGCATTTTCGACGCCGCGATGGGTGGCAATCCGGTTTTGTTCCAGCACTTTTTCTGGTTCTATTCCCATCCGGCGGTTTACATAATGATTCTTCCCGCGATGGGTATCATCAGCGAAGTCATATCCGTCCACAGCCGCAAACACATTTTCGGCTACAAGGCAATCGCATACAGCTCGATTTCCATCGCGATAATCAGTTTCCTCGTTTGGGGACACCATATGTTCATCAGCGGCCAATCCGGCGCAGCGAACATGATTTTCAGCATCCTCACCTTCTTCGTCGCGATTCCTTCCGCGGTAAAAGTCTTCAACTGGCTGTCCACGATGTACAAAGGCTCCATCGCGCTCAACACGCCGATGATTTACGCGCTCGCGTTCCTTTTCCTGTTCGGCATCGGCGGACTGACCGGACTTTTTCTCGGCAGCGTGGCGACCGACGTCCACCTTACCGACACATACTTCGTCGTCGCCCATTTCCACTACGTAATGATGGGCTCCGCGCTCATCGCGTTTTTCGCCGGGCTTTTCCACTGGTGGCCTAAAATCACGGGCAAAATGTACGAGGACGGTCTCGGAATCGCGGGCGCGCTTTTCGTCTTCGTCGGGTTCAACGTAACGTTTTTCCCGCAATTCATAATGGGTTCGCAGGGAATGCCCCGCCGCTATTTCGATTACTTTCCGCAATACCAGCCGTACCACGAGCTTTCCACAATCGGCGGCTACATAATGCTCGTAGGTTTCATATTCGCCGCGGTCGCGCTCATCCGCTCGCTCGTCAAAGGCAAACCCGCGCCGGACAATCCATGGGGCGGTGCCACGCTCGAATGGCAATGCGGCTCGCCGCCCATTCACCATAACTTCGACGAGCCGCCTCCCGTGGGCGATCCTTACGATTACAGCGACATCGAATTCGACGAAAAGTCGAATAGTTACAGAAAAGTTACTTCAGCAACTTAAGGCCGGCGTTATGACAATAAACTCGAAAATTTCGGAGGATGCATAAGTGGCGAGTCACGAAGCCGGACATCCGCGCGCTCTTCAGCATCATTTCGACACGCTTCAGCGCCAGCTGAACTCGGACAAATTCGGAATGTGGCTGTTTTTGGTCACCGAAATTCTGTTTTTCAGCGGGCTTTTCTGCTGGTATTCGATTTACAGGTCCACGCACCCCGAAATCTTCATTTACGCACACAAATACCTAGACAAAATTTGGGGCGGCGTGAACACGATTGTGCTCATTTGCTCGAGTCTCACGATGGCCATCGCCGTGCATGCCGCGCAAACATCGAGGAACAAGCTTCTGATCCAAATGCTCGCGGCCACGCTTTTCTTCGCGTTCGTTTTCATGGGCGTGAAGTACATCGAATACAAAGCGAAGTGGGAGCACGGCCTTCTTCCGGGCAAGTATTTCACGGGCGGCTCGCACGATGAGGCCGGACACGCCGCGGAAGACGGCGCCCCAGCAGGCCTTCACTTGGACGCCGCCGCGCCGGTTCACGACGAAGCCGCGCATGCCGCCGGTCATCCCGAGTCGGTTATCGCGGAAGGCGCGCCGCTCGACATAGAGCGTTCGAGCATTATGCCGTCGGCCGTCGGACCGGCCGGTCTCGCGGAATCCGCGCTGGACGCCGGCCACGGAGGCGACGTACCGGCGAACGTTCACCTGTTCTTCAGCATTTACTTTGTAATGACCGGTCTTCACGCGCTGCACATCGTGGGCGGGATAATCGCGATGCTGATTCTGATTAGATATGCACGGCGGCGCGTATACGGCAGCGACTATTACACGCCCGTCGAGCTCGTAGGGCTTTACTGGCACTTCGTGGACCTCGTGTGGATATATCTATTCCCGCTTCTTTACCTCATTCACTAGCGGGAACTTGAAGGTGCGATATGACCGAAATGGAAAAAAATACCGCTGTTCATGACGAATCCGGGCACGACCCCGCGGAGCTTCACGTTCACGTCGTCCCCATAAAGTTCATGGTGCTTATTTGGGGCGCGCTCATATTCTTTACGTGGATAACGGTCGCGGTCACGTACTTCGACCTCGGCCCTCTCAACCTCTGGATAGCGATGGCGATTGCGACGTTCAAAGCGCTTCTCGTCGCGCTATATTTTATGCACCTTCGCTGGGACAGGCTTTTCAACGGCTTCGTTTTCATGTTCGCTCTCATATTCGTGATGCTTTTCGTCGGCATTTCGCTTATGGACACCGAGCAGTATCAACACGAAGTCATATACGACCAAGTGGAAGCGGTACCGGCGATACAAGATTCGGACCCTCACTAGTTTTATTGGCGCGCCGCCGCCGCCGAGGGGGAGAAAATGAACGAATTCGATAAAACCGCCGCCAAGTCCGCGCCAGCCGGGTGGCCCGACGCGAAAATCGGCAAAACCGGAATGTGGCTGCTTCTTGCCGCGCTCGGCATGCTCTTTCTTTCTTCGCTTACGGGCTTCTTTTACGTTCGCGGCACATCCGATGTTTGGCCTCCGCCCGGCACGCCGAACCTCCCGGCCGGACTGTGGGTTTCCACTTTCATCATATTCATATCGAGCGTAACGATGCAGTTCGCCGAAATGAGCGTAAAAGGCGGCCGGCTACAGAATTTGAAAACCGGCCTTGCCGCGACTTTCGCGCTAGGCACGGTCTTCCTTGTCGCCCAGATTCTCAACTGGTCCAGCCTCGTTTCGCAAGGCCTCGCCCCGAAGTCGCAAAACATCTTCGGCTTCCTTTTTTATCTGCTGACCTCCCTTCACGCCCTGCATGTCGTCGGCGGGCTTATCCCCCTCGGCATTACGCTCGCGAAAGCCGCGAAAGGCGCATACTCTGAAACCTACAGCCACCCCGTCCATTTCATGGCAATGTACTGGCACTTCCTCGGCGTAGTCTGGTACGTCATGTTCGCCGTGATTTTCGTTTTCGGATAATAGAGGGCGAGCCGTTTTTGAATCTCGACGCAGTCAATCGATAATTCCGAATGTTATTATTCGCCGTTGCTTAGCACAATCCAGCTTTTCGGCATTCCCGTTTGCGCCGGTTCGCGCGACGAAGTCCTTCGAACGGTTTTCGCGGAAGCCGGCGACGGGCGGCAAATCGCGGTCGCCACGCTTAACGCCGAAATGGCGGTTGCCGCAAGCCGGAATCCCGATTTCAAGCGGCTTCTCGCCGAGAAAATGCTCGTAATACCCGACGGTAAGCGCATCGCTGTCACCGCGCGCAAGGCGCTCGGCGTGAAGCTCGAAGTCTATCCGGGCATCGAATTCGCATTCGACCTCGTAAAATCTGCGGCGGAGCGCGGCGCCGCCGGCCAAAACGCCCATTCGATTTTTCTGCTCGGCGCAAAGCCCGGCGTCGCGGAAAAGGCGGCTGAAAACTTGAGGACTCTCATTCCGGGCGCGAACATCGCCGGCGTTCACCACGGCTATTTCAAAGGCGGCGAAGCGCTTGTCGCGGAAGCCATAAACCGAAGCGGCGCGACCGCCGTACTCGCCGGAATGGGCTCGCCTTATCAAGAATTCTGGATAGACGCTTGGCGGGATAAGCTTTCCGCGCGCATTTTCGCGGGCGTGGGCGGCAGTTTCGAAGTATGGGCGGGCGTCCACCGTCGCGCGCCGGTTTGGATTCGTTCGGCGGGAATCGAATGGCTCTATCGCGCTTTCGCCGACCCGCGCCGCATAAAAAGGCTCGCCTTCATTCCGGCATACCTCGCGCTCGAACGCGCGGAGTTAAAAAGCGCCGCAGTTGAGCGAGCTTAGCCTTTTCGTCCGAACATCTTCACGCTGGCGCCGTCCAAGCTCATTCTGATAAACTATCCGCTCGCGCTATTCCGCCGCATGCGCGACGGGAGGTACACCGGCGGATGATCCGTCTTGTTGACGTTGGCTTGACCTACAAAAATCTTGTCGGCTCGCTTCGAGGAGTCAACCTGCATATTCCGAAGCAGGATTTCGTTTTCCTCGTCGGCCCGACCGGCTGCGGAAAGTCGAGCATTCTCAAACTGATTTACCGCGACGTAATCGCGACCGAAGGCTCCGTTTTTGTTTTCAACAAGGACGTGGCCAAATTAAGGCCGCGCGAAATTCCGTATTTCCGCAGGCGCACGGGCGTGATTTTTCAGGACTTTCTGCTTTTGCCCAACAAAACCACTTGGGAAAACGTCGCGTACGCTCTCGAAGTGCAAGGCATCGGCGCGAAGCAGCAGCGCGCGGTCGTTCCGGAAGCGCTCGAAATGGTCGGCCTCGGCGGCAAGTTCGAACGCAAACCCACCGAGCTATCCGGCGGCGAACAGCAGCGCCTTTGCATCGCGCGCGCACTCGTCGGCAAACCCAGCCTGCTCGTCGCGGACGAGCCTACGGGCAACCTCGACCCCGAAACGAGCAACGGCATTATGGAACTGCTAGCCAGAATCAACGAGCGCGGAACCACTGTCGTGGTGGCCACGCATGACGAAAAGGTCGTGGACAGATTCAGGAAACGGGTTGTCAGGCTCGAGCACGGCAACGTAGTGTCGGACACGATGTCGGGAACATATCATGATTAACCGCAACACCGGCTCGAAAGCGCGTCACGCCGCAGACATTTACGGGAGGGCGAACCCATAGGCAGCCTTGCGTTTTTCCTTCGCGAATTCGCTTCCAGCCTGCGCTCGAACCGCGTGGTCGTTTTCACGTACGGCGTACAGGTGATGATTTCGCTGCTCGTTCTCGGCTATTTTCTCGTGCTCATTCTCACCATAAACAGATTCGTTCAACAGCTTCAGGGAATGATCGAAATCCACGCGTTTTTGGACATGGGGCTTTCCGCGCAGGAGATATTGCGCGTCGAAAAAGACCTCAAGGGCGTGGAAGGGGTTAGCCGCGTCAAGTTCATAAGCTCCGAAGAAGCGCTGGAGAATTTCGTCAAAACCACGGGGATCGAGCTCGACAGCCTTTTGGAGCAAAATCCTCTTCCCGCAACCTACGTCGTAAAACCCTCCCGCGTGGACGAAGTTGAAAAAATAGCGGAACAGGTCCGCCGCATACAGGGGGTAAACGAAATCCGCTACGGCCGCGACATCGTCGTGAAGCTCTCGAAAGCGCTGTTCATTTTCCAGATAATTTTCGGCGTGACGATTCTCCTCCTTCTCGGCGCCAGTTTTTCGAGCATCAACAACATCGTCCGGCTGTCGATTCACTCCCGCCGCCGCGAAATCAGAATTATGCAACTCGTAGGCGCGACGAAATGGTTCATCAGATGGCCGTTCATTTTCGAAGGGCTTTTCATCGGCATTCTCGGCAGCCTCGTCGCGGCGCTTCTCGTGTGGGCAAGCTACGTGGGTTTGAGCGAGCTCATCGAAGGGCTTAAAGTTTTCAAAGGCGCGCTCGGCGGCGACGTCAAGATGATCTTTTTCGTCGGCGCCGCGCTCGTCGCATCGGGGGCGATTGTCGGCGTTGCGTCCAGCGTCGCCGCGCTCGAAAATTATCTTGCCGAAGACGAAAGAATCGTTATCGAAACGGCGCGCATAAGGCGCGAGCTCGAATGGAGGTGATTCGAAACGTGAAAGGCGTTTTTGCATATAAATATTTCAAACCCGGCGCATTGGCGCTTTGCTTGATTTTGCTTGCGATTCTTGCCGGCGCGCCGCAGCTCGGCGATATGGCTTACGGCAGGAGTTACGAAAGACGGCTTCAGGATATTCGAAACGAAAAGAAGAAAATCGAACAGAAAATCCGCGACCTCAAAGGCAAGAAAGGCGACCTTACGAGCGATTTGAAAGCGCTGGACAAGCAGTACGTGGTTGCGGACGAAGAACTCGAAGGCGTGAAACAAGAACTGAAAAAACAGGAAGATGAACAGGCGAAACTCGAAGCCGAACTCGAAAGGCTAAGCGAAGATTTGGATAAGAAGCGTATCCAGCTCGGCCAACGCAGCGTCGAAATCTACAAGCAGGGCGAAATGACGTACCTCGATCTCGTTCTCGACGCGGAAAATTTCAGCGACTTCATCGACCGCGTCTTTTTCCTGCAAATCATTTACGAGAACGATCAAACTCTGATCAAACGCGTTCAGGACGGAATCGCCGAAACCACGCTGCAAAAAATCGCCGTCCAGCAGAAAATAAACGAAATAAACGAAATCAAAGCGGAAATCGAAGCTCGCATCGAAGACCTGAGAGAAATGCGCGCGGCGAAAAGCGAAATAATGAAAGAAGTCGAAAAAGACCTGAAGCTTTACGAAAAGCAGGTTGACGAATTCATCGCGGAATCGAAACGGATTCAGGCGGAACTCGCCAAGCTCGCCCGCTCGGGGGGAAGTTACAAAGGCAAGCCGTGGACGAGCAATTTTCTTAAGCCCGTGAACGGCCCCATCGTCAGCGGTTACGGCTATCGGGTGCATCCGATTTTGAGATACAAAAAAATGCACTACGGAGTGGACATCAGCGCGCCGTCAGGCACTCCGATTAAAGCGGGCGGCGACGGCAAAGTGATTTTCGCCGACTGGCGCGGCGGCTACGGCCAGTGCATAATGATCGACCACGGAAAGGGCATAGTCACTCTTTACGCGCACCTATCGAAAATTTCGGTGAAAAACGGACAGGTGGTCAAAGCGGGCGCGGTCATCGGCAACGTCGGCTCGACCGGACTTTCCACCGGCCCGCACCTTCATTTCGAAGTGCGCATAAACGGAGATCCCGTCGATCCGCTGTCCAAGCTTTAACGGGAAGCGTTAGCGGGTAAAATATATTCCGTCGCGCACCGGATTCGCGGTTTCGGGTGTATTATCTCCCCTACCCTTTTCAAGGGGCGTTATTCAAGGGTATTTTATGAACGAGCATCCACCGGCAAAGACTCGCTCCCAAGGCGGCCTTGACCTGCTTTTGAGCGTAGTTATATGGATACTGATTGCCGTCATCGCCTTTGCGGGCGGTGCGATGTACCAACAGGGACAACTTGCCGCGGCCGAATCGAAATCGGAAGACGCATTCGACACGGCGCTGCTCAAGAAAGCCTTTCAGTTCATTACGGGCAAGTATGTCTCATCTCTCGAAGGCCACGAAGACGATATTTTGTACGGCGCCATTCGCGGAATGGTTTCAGTTCTTCACGATCCGCCTTTCAACGATCCGTACAGCGGGTTTTTCGACCCGTCCCGGTTCAAGGGCCTCGAGGCCGAAACCACCGGCCACTACGCGGGCATCGGGATTCGCATCGAGCTTTCGGCGGAGATGGGTATTCCCCAAATCGCGTCCGTGTTCCGCGGCTCGCCCGCTGCCGAGGCGGGATTGAAAAAAGACGACTATATTTCAACGGTGGACGGCAACTCCACGGACGGCCTATCGCTCGAAGAAGTCGGCAGGTTCATTTTGGGCGAGGAAAACACGCCCGTCCGGCTGGCGATTTTGGACCCCGTCACTTTCGATGAGCGCGAAGTGGAAGTCGTTAGAGCGATAGTCACGATACACAGCGTCGAGGAAGCGCGCATGCTTTCGCCCGGCGTGGGCTATGTGCTTCTATCGAGCTTCAGCGAAAACACCACTACTGAAATGACCGAAGCGCTGGCGGAGCTCGAAAAGCTTGGTATGAAAAAGCTCATTCTCGACCTTCGCGGCAACGGCGGCGGCACTCTCGAAAATGCGGTCGATACGGCGAGCATGTTTCTTCCCGACGGCGAAATCGTAACCACGCTGGTGTACAGAATCAAAGAAGGCGAAGCGAAGCGCGCGGAATCGCGCCGCGTTCCAAACGGCAAACGTTATGAAATACCCGTCGTAATTTTGGTGGACGGCGGAAGCGCGAGCGCAAGCGAAATTCTCGCCGGCGCGCTTCGCGACCACAAACGGGCCATTCTCGTGGGCGATAAAACTTTCGGCAAAGGAAAAGTGCAGGAAATTATCGAGATTTCTAATCGCGACAAGGAAATCGCGCTTGTGCTAACCGTTGCGAAATACTTTACTCCGGCGGGACACGACATCGACGGCGAAGGGGGCATCGAGCCTGACGTCAAATTCACCTATGAAGATTTGAAGCGTGAAGTGCCGGAAATTGCACGCATGGAAGCCGAAATGGACGCGCTCCGCACGAAATTGATGAACTATCGCACCGGAATATTCGACAAAATAACGGACCGCGACATCGTTCTCGAGCGCGTATCCGGCCGATTCGACGCCGTTTTCGGCGAAGGCGTTAAAAGCCGGGACGCCGCTATCGCCACGGCGGAAGAAAAAAGCGCGGAGCCGGCGCCGGACGCCGATGGCGGCCAGTCGGGCGCGCCTGAATCACCGGAAAGCGGCGGCGAAGCTGGTAACGGTGGCGAAGAAGGCGCAAGCGCCGCGCCCGTATCGCCGGACGGCGAAATATCTTTTATTGTTGGAGTCGTATGTTGAAGGAGGAAAAGACAATCGAACAGGAATTCGAGCAGGAAACCGAAGGCTGGGACATTCTTTCGGGACAGCGCGTCGCGATACTCATAGACGTGCAGAACATGTTCTACTCGGCCAAACACCAGTACAACAGGAAAATCGATTTTGCAAAGCTTTTGGGATTCATCGTCAACGGCAGGACGATGATTCGGGCTATCGCCTACGTCATTCAAGCGGGCGAAGTGGACCAATCGAGTTTTATCAGTTTTCTAAAACTAAACGGGTTCGAAGTGAAAGCGAAGGAACTGCGGCCGCGGCAGGACGGCTCGCTCAAAGGCGATTGGGATATGGGCATTGCCATCGATAGCATGACGCTTGCGGATCGCGTCGACGTCATCTCGCTCGTCACCGGCGACGGCGATTTCACGCCGCTCGTTTACACTCTCGAATCCCGCGGCGTGCGCGTGGAAGTATACGGCTTTCCGATGAACACCTCGGAAGAGTTGAAACGCGCGGCTAGCGAGTTCACCGCGCTCAACAGCGATGTGCTTCTTTACGAATAGCCGGGCTTTTTTCGCAATTTCAGCATTTGCACTGCTTTATGCGGCCGCCGTGCGGCCAGCGTTTTCTGCGCAATCATTGGAGTTCGAAAGGCCCGACGCGCCGGTGCGGATTACGGGCGGCGACTGGATTTGGGAATACGAATCGGGCCGCGTAACCGGCGAGGGAAAAGGCGGAATTGCAATCTCCTGGGGCGGCGGCATCAAAGCAACCGCCGAAAAAGCCAGGCTCGTCCGGCCGCCGCTCTCGTTCGAACTGAGCGGCGCCGTCCGTGCGGATTTCGAAGACCGCACGATTTTTTGCCGTTCTTTGAAATACGACGAAGACGCCGGAATTTTGGTCGCGGAAGGCGCCGTCAGAATCGAGTCGCAAGACCCGAAACTCGCTATCGCTTCGAATGTCGCGACGTTCTTCGGCGCGGGACGCCCAGGTTCCAAACTCGCGTTTTCGGGCGGCGTATCGCTGGCTGCCGAACGCGACGCGAAAATCGAGTGCGGCGAGCTGTTTTATTTCCCCGACACCGGATTTATCCAAATCGAAGGTGAGTTCTCCGGGGAATTGCCGCTGACGTTCATTGCGGACATGGAAAATCCCTTTCACGGCCGAATCGCCGAACTCGCCGGGGAAAACCTCTTCGGCATTATCGAAGACGGCCAATTTCCCGCCCAAGGCGCCGCGGAAAATGTGACGATTTCAACGGGCAACGCAGAAATATCCGCGCCGGAAATCGAATTCGCCTCCCACGCGGGCGAAAATATTTTGTCGATGCACTCCCGCTCGGGCTTGCGCGTGCGCGGCTGGTTTATTGCGGAAAGCGGCGAGCGCGGCGAATTCGTTTGCGATGCGCTCGAAATGGCGGAAAAATCCGGCAAAATGACGCTGTCCGGCGGGGTGGAAATATCCGGCGAGGGAATGAACATTCTGTCCGGGCTTGTCAATCTGCACTACACCGAAGGTTACTACAAAGTTACTTCGGAATCTAGAACCGAAATCAACTTCGAAGACCTGCGATTTTTGCCGGGCGAAGAATGACCTTAGGCATTTCCTGAAAGGCGGCAACGAAGTAAATGAGCCGGATTTTGTGACGGCTTTAACAATTTCGGGAAATCCCCGTAACTGCGGTGGAAAACCCGCCGTTTTCGTGGTAATGCTAGTATTAACTTCTGCTGACCAGCCGGTCAGTTTCGGTTTGGGTGATTGGGTAAGGCAAGGAGACGGTATATGTATCACTTGGGCGAAGGCGGCGTCGCGCATGGCGACTCCCCGCCGCTCGCGGCAAGTCGCGCAGATTCGATTTCGGAGGCGCAAGGCACGAAAGAGCGTCTGCTGCATGCCGCCGCGGAAATTTTTTCCCGCGGCGATTATCATTCGACAAAGCTCGAGGACATTGCCGAGCGGGCAAAGCTCGCAAAAGGCACGATATATCTATACTTCAAGGACAAGACCGACTTGATAGTAAGCGCGGTCGAGTTTTTCGACGCCAAGTTCCAGGAGCAAATCGAGCTCAGTCTCGTCGGCCTGACATCTCCGATGATGCGTTTTCGGGTTGCCGTTCAGCTTTGGCTGGGCATCTATTCCGAATACCGTTCGTGCGTCGTCGGAGCGAACCATATGATGGCGATGCTGCCGGACGAATACAAATCGCGGATGATCGCGCTTCGCGATTCTCATCGCGAGTTCGTGCTTGAGCTGTTGAACGCAATCGCAGAGCGCGTAGGCAAAGGCTCCTTGAAACGCTCGCTCGACCTACTTGCCGAAGTAATTCTCGATGCGATGATGGGCTATATCTCCCGCCCGGATTCGGAAGATTTCAGAAAGGAATATCCGCCTGAAAAGTACGCCCGCTTTCTCGTTGACGTGGTGCTTCCGCATCACGAATGGCTCAAGGAGACTATTTAAGAATGAAATCCGCCGCCGCCAAACGGCATATTGCCGCGATTTTCAAAGTTTTTGCCGCGCTCCTCTTGCTCTGGGCCGCCCCCGCGAAGTCCGACGATTTCGCGGGGATGACTGCCACGCTCGACGAGTGCATCAAGCTCGGTTTGGAAAGAAATTACGGGCTTGGCGCCAAACGCGAAGAATTGAAGGGCGTTCTTCTGCAAGCCGACGCCATAGCCATTTCGGTTATGCCTAAGCTTGATTTAAACGCCGGCTCAACCTATACGACGCCGGTGTCCGGCGCTTTCGAATTCGACAATCTTTTCCCCCCGGACTTTTGGGAGAAAATAGGCGCGGATCCGCCCGAAAGCGGAGGCGGCGGAGCTTCGAACGAGCACGTTCAAACCACCTGGGGCGCCCGGCTGTCCGCTTCCTATGCGCTGAACACGCCGATAATCGACAAAGCGATTTCGTCCGAGCTTAACGCCCGCCGCGAAGAACTTCTCGCGCTCGCCGACGACGTCCGGTTCGCCGTCACCGGCGCATATATGAATGCGCTTCTCGCCCAGCGAGCCGTCGAAGTCGCCGGAAAATCGCATGAGCTTGCCGAAGAGCAACACCGCCATGCGCTGCTCAGATACGAAAACAAAGTTGCCCCTTGGTTTGAAGTGGTTCAGGCGGAAGTACAGGTATCGCTTGCGAAAGAAAATCTGGAGGAGTCGAAATACGCCGCCAGAAACTCGCTCAAGGCTCTCTATCTCTCGATGGGGCTTGCGGGCGGGCCGGACGAACTTACACTCGAACCAGGCCCGGTTGACGATATCTCGAACGTGATTGCGGAAATCGCCGGCACGGAAATGCCCGGTTTCCCCGACGCGTTCGTCGAAACCTCGTATACGTTCAGGCAGCTATCGTTTTCGATTGACTCGCTCGAACATCAGGCGAAAGCGAACAAAAACTTCCCGGTTCTTTCCGGGTTCGCCTCGTGGCAAGGCCAAGACGGCAGCGCATTTCAAGAGCCGAATTCATATTCGCTGGGCGTCAATCTAAACTTCCGGATTTTCGACAGCGGCGAAGCCAAAAACCGCATCGAGCAGCTGGAAGTTCAGCGAAACATACTTTCGATAAAGCGTAACGAATTTTCCCAGGCGTATATGAACCAGCTCGACGTGCTCGCGAACGACCTCGAGGTTGCTCTTCTTACCTATGAAACCGCAAAGAAAACTCTCGACGCGGCGAGCGAAGGATTGAAAATCGCCACGATAGGTTATCGGGAGGGAATTACGACAAGTCTCGAACTTATGGACAGCAGGACGCGATATTTAAGCGCGGATTTCAACCTGTTTTCAAAGAAAGTTGCCATATACCTCGCTTACGACGCCATTCGCAAGGCTATCGGCTATGAAAGATACGGCGAGTCCGCGATTGTGACGATTTCGGAGGAAACCCGCGCGCCGATACCCGGCGGCGGCGAGATATTAAAGGAGCTTTTCGCGCCGGAAGGCGGCGAAACGGACGGCTAGCGATGAAATCCAAAAAAACAACCGGCGCATTTAGCGCGCCGGCCAAAGCGGTTTTGACCGCCATTGCAGTTCTTCTTCCGCTTGCGGTTTCCGGCTGTATGGGCAAAAAGGATTCCGGCGGCGAAGAGCGGTTGATGGTGGTCGAAGTTGTGTCTCCTGTCCGGGAAATCGTTTCGGAAACCGTAACTTTGACCGGCACGATAACCGCGGAGAGGCGCAGCATGGTTGCGTCCGCGATCGGCGGAAAGGTTACGGCGGTTCTGGCGGACGTCGGCGACGAAGTGAAAAAGGGCCAAGTGCTCATGCGTCTCGACGCAAGTTCGCTGGCCGCACAGCGCGAGCAAGCGGCGAACATGCTGAAAAGCGCGAAGCTGCAACTCGAAGTGGCGGGAAAGGGCGCACGGCCGGAAGAAATCGGGCAATTGAAAGAACAGCTCGCCGCCGCCGAAACCGCTTTCAAGAGCGCGCAAGACGGCTACGCCCGGCTCGAAAAGCTGTTTAAAGACGGCGCCGCCCCGCAAAGCCGGCTCGACGAAGCCAGGGCTCTGCGCGACGCGGCCAAGGCGGCGATGGAAACCTACAGGCTTTCGCTCGAAATGGCCGAGAAAGGTGCGCGCAAAGAAGACTTGGAAATCGCCAAAGCCTCGGTCGCCGCCGCCGAAAGCCAGGTGAAATCGCTGAGCGCAACGCTTGCGCACGCTTCGATTTCCGCGCCATTCGACGGAGTGATAAATCAAAGGCTGCTCGATATCGGCGAATTCGCCGGCGTCGGCGAATCGGTATTCGAAGTAATCGGCGCCGGGCCGCGCAAGGTGGAAATAGAAGTTCCGGCGACGCTGATATCTCAGGTTTCGCAGGCGCGCGAAATCGTTCTTTCGATCGGCGGGCGAACTCTCGAGGCGAAAATCCTCAAGGTTCATCCCGCGGTAAGCGCGATGACTCGGATGGGCAAAGTCGAAGTGGTTCCTGTCGGTTCCGTGGAAATGATAGTGGGCGGAATCGCGGAAGTAAGTTTTACGACCGCGCTCACGGGCGAAACACTGACGATTCCCCGCAAGTGCGTGCTTTCGCCGGATAAAAGTCCTTACGTTTGGATTTCCGAAAACGGAAGCGTCGCGATGCGGCCGGTAAAGCTCGGCGCGTCCAGCCGCGAGAAATTCGAAATTCTGGAAGGCTTGACCGGAGCGGAAAAAGTACTCATAACCGGCCAGACGATGGTTGACGAAGGCGGCAAGTACGAAGTTCGCGATTTTAACGGAGCGGCCAAGTGAACGTTTCCAAAATCGCGATCGGCCGGCCGGTCTTCGCGATTATGCTTCTCGGTTTTTTCCTCGTGGTCGGCATCACGTCGCGCTCGAAGCTGAACCTCGATATGTTTCCGCGCGTCGATTTCCCCGTGGTGACCATTATCACGGTCTATCCCGGCGCGGGTCCCGCCGAAGTCGAGACATTAATCACGAAACGCGTCGAAGACGCGCTTTCGAGCATTGACGGAATCGAAGAGCTAACGAGCAATTCCGCCGAAGGAATGTCTCTCGTCATCGTAAGGTTCGTTCTCGAAAAGGACATATCCGACGCGGCTCAAGAAGTGCGCGAAAAAATCGGGTTAATCAAGAACGAGTTCCCTTCCGACGCGGAAGAGCCTGTCGTTTCGCGGCTCGATTTCAACGCCGAGCCGATCGTATATTACGGCGTAAGCGCGAAAGGGATGAACGAAATCCAGCTGCGCGACTACGTGGACAAACGAATTCGCACCCAGCTTAGCCGAATCGAAGGCGTTGCGAACGTCGAGCTTATCGGCGGCGCGGAGCGCGAAATCAGAATCGAGCTCGACCGCGCCCGTATGGAAGGTCTCGGCATCGGGCCGCAGGCTGTCGCCTCCGCGCTCGCAGGCACGAACTTCGACTTTCCCGCCGGCGAATTCGACGAAGGCGGCCAAAGCCTGTCGATAAAAGTCGCCAGCCAGTTCACATCGCTCGACCAGATCGAAAATACGCTCGTCGCGTTTAACGGCGGCTCCGTGCGCCTCGCCGAAATCGCGAAAGTGGTGGACGGCAGCAAGCGCCAGAAAAGCAAAGGCAGAATAAACGGCCTCAGCGGCGTCACAATCGCCGTACAAAAACAAAGCGGCACGAACACGGTGCAGGTCGCGAAAAGCGTAAAGGCGAAAATGGGCGAGCTTGCCGCGGAAGCGCCGGAAAACGTCACGATAGTCCTTGCCACCGACGACAGCCGTTTTATCGAGGCGTCCGTCAACGACATTTTCTTCACTATATACATCGGCGCGTTTCTCGCGGCCATTGTCGTCCTGATATTTTTGGGCAGTTCCCGAAGCACGCTCGCAATCGTTCTCGCGATACCGGTTTCGATTATCTCGACGTTCACGCTGTTTCTAATCGCGGGCTTCACGATCAACTTCATGAGCCTGATGGCGCTCGCGGTCGCGGTGGGCCTCGTGGTTGACGACGCCATCGTCGTTACCGAAAACATTTACCGCCATTTGCAGATGGGCAAATCCCCGCTTCAGGCCGCGGCGGACGGCGCGTCCGAAATCACGCTCGCCGTCATCACCGCCACGCTCTCGATCGCCGCGGTTTTCATTCCCATCGGCATCATGGAAGGAATCATCGGCCGGTTTTTCCGCGAGTTCGGCCTCGGCGTGGCTTTCGCGATACTCGTCAGCAACCTTGTCGCGCTCACGCTCATTCCGGTGATAATGGGCTATCTATACTCCGCTTCGACGACGTTCGAGCAGATTCAAAAATCCCGCTGGATATTGAGCAAGAAATTCGACGTTTTTTACTTCAAATTGGAAGCGTTTTACGGCAGGCTAATCGACTGGGTTCTTTCCTATAAACGAAAAATCGCCGGCGTTTCGAGATTTGCCGTCTATTTCACCGGCAGAAGCTTCGTTTTAGTGACGGCAAGCGTGGCGTTCGTTCTCAGCTTGGCGCTCGCGGCCACGCTGCCTTCCGGTTTCCTCCCAAGGTTCGACGCCGGCGTAGTCGCGATAAGCGTTGAGCTTCCGCCCGACGTGGACCTCGAAACTACCGAAAAAACGGTAATGGAAATCGAAAAGCGGCTCGAAGGAATCGACGGAATTCGCGCTCGCGTCGCGTCCATCGGCGAAGTGCAGGCCGGAATGGGCGCATCTTCCGGCAAAAACAGGGCGAATCTGGTTCTCAATCTCGTACCCGCCGAAGAGCGCAGTTACTCTTCGTTCGAACTCGTGGACGAGCTTACCGCGAAATTCGCCGACATTCCCGGCGCATTCATCAAAGTCTCGACCGGCGGCGGGGAAGGCGGCGATGCGGCATTTTCGGTTATCATCGTGAATACCGACGCCGCACGTTTGGAAAGAGCCGCGGAAATTCTGAAAGCCAATCTCGAGGATATCGAAGGCGCCGTGGACGTGGATGCCTCGAACAAAAAGGGCAAACTCGAACTCGTTATCAATCCCGATTTCGGACGCGTGGCCGACCTCGGATTCACGCCGGTCGGGCTCGCCGCGTCTCTTCGCGGCTACATCGAAGGGCTTGAACTCGGAAAATTCAGGGAACTCGGCGAAGAATACGACATTACGCTCTATCTTTCGCCGGAGCAAGCCGATTCCGTGGACAAAATCAAAAACCTGCTGGTTATGAGTCCGGCGCTCGGTAAATTCGTTTCGGTAGCGTCGATGGCCGACGTTTCGATAAGGCCGAGCGCAGTAAAACAAGAAAGATACAACCGCTCGGCTAGCGTCACCCTTACCTGCAACATCGACCCGAAAAGCCCGCGCGGCGTCGGCGACATTCGTCGCGACTTTCTTTCCGCGGTTGCATCCTCCGATCTTCCGCCCGGCACCGACATCGAATTTTCCGGACAGGCGAAGTTCTTCGTCGAAATGCTCACCCAGCTCGGAATAGCGATGCTTCTTGCCATTATCTTCGTTTTCATGGTGCTCGCCAGCGAATTCAACTCCATAGTCCACCCGTTCAACATTATGCTGACGCTTCCGCTCGCAATTATCGGCGCGATTTTGGCGCTGTTCATATCCGGCTCGTCGTTCGACATGATGAGCTTTATGGGCATAGTAATGCTGACCGGCCTCGTCACTAAAAACGCGATTTTGCTCATAGACTATACGAACATTCTTCGCGGCCGCGGCGTTAAAAGGCTCGAAGCGCTTATAACCGCCTGCAAAACCCGGCTTCGCCCCATACTTATGACGGCGCTCACCACGATTATGGCGCTCGTACCGGTCGCGATGGGCATCGGCGAGGGCGGCGGCTTCCGCGCCCCGATGGGCGTGGCGATAATCGGCGGAATGGCGGTCTCCACGCTTCTAACGCTATTCGTCGTCCCCGTCGCATATATGATATCGGACGACTTGACGAACCGGGTTCTGCGCCGCCCCGCGGAAACCGAAGAAACGGTTCAGCCGCAAAATTAAACGCGGCTTCCGGTTTTTCGTCACGCATGCGCGGTAAAATAACTTCGGTGACAAGTATGAGAGCGCAGTTCATCGCCTTCGCATTCGTTTTATGCGGCTGTTTTTGCTTTGCCGCCTGCCCGTCGCCCGCGAATAACGGCGATTCGGGCAACGGCGCGGCTGCCGGCGTAACGGACCAAACCGCAAAATTCGAAGTCCCGAACAAAATAAAAAAGCACTTCGATTTCCCTGCCGAATTCACGATAATCGAGCTCGACGAAACGCGCACGACCGTTCGTTTGGTCTATGTCGTAAATCCGCCTCGTACGCAGGAAATCGCCCAAATGATAATCGCCGACCTCGAAACCCGCGGCTATCAAAGCGGCGACAATCCGAGCAGAATTCTCGAAGGCGTAACGTTCACCGGCGGCGAGTTCCGGGAAGTTTACGTGAAAGTAACCGAAGAATACGACAAGGGAACAATCGTAACCCTCGACGTAAAAATCTGACGCCGATAAAAGGAAGCCGCGCCCTTGCAAGGTATAAAAGTGGTCATTTGATATTCTTTTGTGACAAGACATGCAGAAACGTATTTTACTTGCCGCGCTTTTTGCGGCGCTGATACAGGTTATGCCGATTATTTCGCAATCAAAGCCGGTCATGCTTTTCGACTCCGGCTCCGCGCACGCGGCGGAGGCGTTCGAGTCCGTTTTTGCGGGCGTACATGAATACCGGCTTGAAAACGGCCTCGGCCTACTCGTGCTGCCCCGGCGCGACCTGCCGATATTGTCGCTTCAAATCTGGTACAAAACCGGCAGCGCGCACGAAAGGCCGGGCGAAACCGGGCTTGCGCACTTTCTGGAACATATGTACAGCCTCGGCACGAAGTCTTTCGGGCCGCGCGAAGTCGACCGTCTCGTGCAAAGCGCGGGCGGCCAGAAAAACGCTTCGACTTGGACTGATTACACGCGCTATTTCGTGAATATTCCGTCGTCCGCGCTGGAAAAATTTCTCGACATCGAAGCCGAGCGGATGAGGGAATGCACTTTTCCCGAAGACAAAGTGGAAAGCGAAAAAGGCACGGTCGCCGAAGAGAGGCGGATGCGGAACGAGGACGACCCCGGCGGAATGGCGTACCAGCGGCTTATGGAACTCGTTTTCGACGGCCATCCCTATCGTCATCCCACCGTCGGATACATGGACGACATTCAGGGCTACGACCGGCCGATGCTTATCCGGTTTTACGACGAGTATTACCACCCGGACAACGCAACCATCGTCGTCGCGGGCGACGTCGAACCGGACGAGGTTTTCGCGATGGTGAAGCAAAGATTCGGCGCTTTCCCCGTTCCCGCCCGTCCGTTTCACCAGCCCTCCGAATTCGAAGTTACGCAGGACGAAGAAAAACGGGATTTGCTTTTCCACCCGTCGCCGTCTCCGCTCGTTTACATCGCCTGGCCCACGGTTCGCGCCGGGCATATCGACGCCGCCGCCCTCGACGTCCTTTCGGAAGCGCTTACCGGCGGAAGGAGCGGCAGGCTGTATCTGCGGCTTGTCAGGCGCGACAAAATCGCCACGTCCGTTTCGAGTTCCAACTCCGAGCGCAAATTCGGCGGAGCATTCACGATTCGGGCGGATTTTTCCGGTCCCGGATTGCAAAGCGAATTGGAAAGAGCGATTTACGAAGAAATCGAATCGCTTATTTCGGGCGGCATCGAAGAAACGGAGCTGGAAAACGCAAAGAAACGGATTCTGGCGAGCGAAATTTACGGGGCGCAATCGAACGGCGGGCTCGCATCCGCCATCGGCTGGACCGAAACCGTATGCGGCTGGCGCTATCTTTTGCGCTATCCCGAACAAATCGGCGAAGTGACCGCGGCCGGCGTGCAAGCCGCCGCGAAAAAATATCTGTCCATTAAAACCAGAACGGTGGTCGCGGTTCATCCCGCGAATAAAAAAGAGGACGGCGATGAAAAATGAAAATCCTGACCGCTCTATTCGCCGCCGCAATTTTTACGGTGAACATAATGACCGATTCGCATGCGTCAGCCTTGACCGGTTCGATAACGGAAAAAGCGCCGTTAACTTATGAGACGATAAGGCTCGACAACGGCTTTTCCGCATATCTCGTGCAACGAAGCCATTTGCCGATGGTGTCGTGCGAGCTAAGAATCGCCGCCGGCTCGCTGTTCGATCCGAAAGGCAAAGAAGGTCTCGCTGGTCTCACCGCCCGCGTCATGCGCCAGGGCAGCAAGTCGCTGGACGCCGAAAAAATCGACTCGATTCTCGATTCTAAAGCGGCAGGCCTTTCGGTTTCAATCGCCAACGACTATGTTTCGTTCAATCTTACGTGCCTTTCGGACGATTTTCCCGAAATGCTCGGTCTTCTTTCCGGCATAGTACTTTCCCCCGCCTTCGACGATGCGGAGTTCGCCCGCACTCGCGACGAATGGGTGGCGCGCGTAAAAAGAAGTTACGGCAACGGCGGAATTCTGGTTCGGGACGCTTTCTATGCCGCGCTCTATCCGCACAGCGCATACGGCTCTCCGTCCGACGGCTACCCATCGACGATTTCGAATCTGACCGTTTCGGATGCGAAGTCGTTTTACAAAAGGCTATATAAACCGTCGCGCGCCCAATTGACCGTAGCCGGTGATTTGAATGCGGAAACTCTGCTCTCGCTTTCGCATGACGCTTTCGGCGGCTGGACGTACGGCGCTGTCGAGCCGCTCAGGTTGAACGATACGCCGGGCGATGCAGGAATAGTGATTATCGTGGACACGCCCGCCACGCAGGCGACGGCGCGAATCGGCCATCCCGCGCTTTCGATACGCCACCGCGATTATTTCAAGCTAAGGTTCGTTAACGAAGTGCTGGGCGGCGGCGGTCTTACTTCGAGGCTCGGCGACGCCGTGAGAAACGAGCGCGGGCTTGCATATTCCGTTTTTTCGTGGACGCCGGGCTTCAGGGAATCGGGCAGTTTCTTCGCCGCGTTTTCGACGAAAGTGGAAAGCGCTAGAGAAGCGGTTGACGTGACGCTCGCCGAAATCCGCCGCCTCATCGCGGACGGCCCGACGGACGAAGAAATCGAGCTTGCCAAATCGGGCACGCTCGGCCGGCTGTTTTTCGGCCTCGAAACCTACGGCGGCGCGGCCGGAATGGTTGCCGAGGCGGCTTTCAGCGGACTGGGCGAGGAGTATCTCGAAAGAATGGTACGCGACACTTCCGCAATGAACCGCGACGAATTCATGCGGGTCGCGAAAGAATATCTTCATCCGGATTCCCTCGTAATCGCGCTTTCGGGCCCGGCAGACCGGCTTGCGCCGCAGTTCGAAAACATGAAAGTTACAATCAAGCCCGTGCCGGAATAAACCGGCACCCGCAATCGTGCGCTTTATTCCGCGCAATTACTGCGACTGCTTTTCCTGCTCGATTCCGCCGAGCGTTTTTTCCGGTGAAGGCGCCGTTTCCGATTCAAATCCCCATTCGGCCTTGAACTGGTTCAGTATTTCCTTGGCTTCCAGCTCTTCCGCCCGGCGCTGAAGCTTGTATTGCTCCACGTCCAGGTGGTCCATCGCGACGTCGAGCCGCGCTTCCGCCTCCGCGGTCTTTCGGCGCATTTTGTCCATCATTTCCTTGTAGGTGTAATCCACGTCGCCCACTTGGAAAGTTTCGAACGCGCTCGCCACTTCTTTCTTGAATTCCGCCAGCCGCTTCGCGTCGACGGCCTGCTCGAATTCGCGAGTCTTGCGCTCGATTTCCTTTTTATACTCGTTTCTAAGCTCGCTCGCCTGCTCATAGGCTTTGACGGCTTGCTCGAGTTGAGCGCGCGTCCGCTCGTATCCCGCCTGCAAGTCGCGCAGCCTTACCGCATATCCCGCCGCCACGGTCTCGTCGCCCTGTTCCAGAGCGGCGCGTATCGTGGATTTCAGCTTGCGCGAATTCGATTCGTATTCCTTAAGCTCTTCTTCGAGCAGCGTCGCGCCCGCGCGCATCTTCGTAAGCCCTTCGTTCATCTTGGGTATTTTCGCGCGCATGTCGTCGATGGTCTGGCGCAAAATCAGCTCCGGGTCTTCGATAGAGCGCATCGCGCCGCCGAAAAGCGCACGGAAAAACCTGGACATTCTCTGAAAAAATCCCATAGCGCAACTCCCGTCCCCGCCGGGGGGAAAACCGCAGGATACCCTATTGTAACATCCCGCTATCCGGCCGATTACCGCGATTTTCCGGTAAGAGCGCCGGCGATAAACATCAGCCCGAACGCCGCGGTTTGTACGAGGACGATAGCCGCTCCGCTCGGCGCGTCGAAAACGTACGAAGCCGCCAGTCCCGCCGCCACGCAAACGATGCCGGTGAATATCGAAATCGCCGTCATGTCGAAAAACCTGCGCGCCACGAGCCGCGCCGCGGCCGCCGGAATTACGATAAACGCGCTGATAAGCACGATTCCGACCACTTTCGCGCTAACGACTATGGTCAGCGCAATAAGCACCGATAAAAGATAATCCCTCGACTTTACCGGAAGCCCGTCCGCCAGTGCGGCATCCCTGTCGAATGTCGCATACGCCCACTCGCCCCAAAGCGGAAACGTCATCGCCGCGATTGCCGCAAGCGAGCCCGCCGCCCAAATGTCCAGTTCGCCGACAGCCAAAATCGAGCCGAATAGATAAGCGAACGCATCGGTTGTAAATGTCGGGAGCCTGGACAAAAAGATTATGCCGAGCGCCATGGAAACCGCGAAGAAAACCCCGATGACGGTGTCGGACGAAAGCGTGGTTTTGTCGCGTATGAATGTAATGAGCAATGCGACGGCGACCGTGAACGGCACCGCGACGAAAAGCGGCTCGCCGCCCAATAGAAGCCCCAGCGCGACTCCGCCGAACGCGGCGTGTGCTAGCCCGTTGCCCATAAACGACATCCCGCGCTGAACGATGAACACGCCGTAATAGCTCGCGGCGAACGCGACAAGCGTTCCGGCGAGAAGCGCGCGTTGCATGAATCCCAGCGAAAACGCCTCAAACATCGCGTGCGCCGCCCTCCGCCGCGGGATGATAGTGGCCTTCATGGCCGAAAGCGGTTCTCATATATTCGTCGAGCAGCGCTTCGGACGGGTCGCCAACGCTAATCACGTTTTTATTCAATAGTATCGCTTTCGACGCGTGGTGTCTTGCGGCAAGCCAGTCGTGAGTTACGATCAGCGCGGCCGCGTTTTTCTCCTTAATGTAGTTTTCGAGCACGTGATACATATCGATTTCGCCCGCCGGATCGATGCCCGTCGCAGGCTCGTCCAGCAGGAGAAGTCTCGGCTTTCTGACCAGCGCCCGCGCCAGGTAAACGCGCTGCAATTCCCCGCCCGACAGCCATTTGAGCGGCTTGTGGCAAAGGTCGCTGGCGCTTACGTAAGAAAGAGCCTCGCTTACCGCGATGTGCGCCTGCGGAGGTATCCGCCACGGCCAAGTTCGTGCAAGTCCGCTCGCGACAAGGTCGCATGTAACTGCGGGAAAGGTCTTGTCCAGCGTTTTGAACTGCGCAACGTATCCGATATCTTTTGGCGAAAGACTCCGTCGCGGCATCCCGAACAGCGAAATTTCCCCCGAAACGGGCTTTTCAAGACCGAGTATCGCCTTTATCAGCGTCGTTTTTCCCGCGCCGTTCGGGCCGAGGATGGCGGCGAATTCGCCTTGCCCTACGGTTAGGTTCACGTTTTCAAGCGCGCGAAACCCGCCTTTATCGACGGTAAGATTCCGGATTTCCACGGCGTTTGCCATAAGAGCGCCGATTATCGCGCAAAGCCGCGGTATGCGAGGAGAATTGCGCGTCCGCTGATATAATCGAACCGTGTTTAACGTCGGCCTCGGCGAGCTACTTGTGATTTTCGGTTTCGTGCTTGTCTTCTGGGGGCCGCAAGCGCTACCCGAAATCGGCAAAAACCTCGGCAAATTCGTGCGCTCGATGCGCGATTTCGCCCGCGACGTCCGCGGCGAGCTTGGAACCGCCGCTTCGGAGTTCGACGAAATCAGGGATACGGTGGACTCGATAAAAAATCCCATCGCCGCCTTCGCGAAGGAGATAATCGAGCCGTCCACCGCCCCGCCGCCGCGCCGCGATGCAAAGGCTTACGCGGTTCGGGCTGACGACGACGACTATCTCGCCGGCGAAAACACCGGCGCCGCCGCGTTCGATTCGGAAAATTACGAGCGCTCATACGCCGCGCAAGCGGAGGAAGAAGACGAAATCGCCGGCAAGCATGACGCCGCGGAAATCGCCGGAGAAACGGACGATTACCTCTCCGGCGCCGGAAAGGCGGACGCATGACGGAAAACGGCCATAGCGATTCCGGTTTCGGCGGCGGCGGCGCGGCAGAGCGCATCGGCTGCTGGGCCGAGGTTTATCCGCATCTCGTGGAACTCCGCTACAGAATATTCGCCATTATCGGTTTTCTCGTGCTCGCTTTCGTTTTAAGCTTCGTTTTCGTCAAGCGGATTTTCGATTTTCTGCTATATCCGCTGGGCGAAGAAATTTCGCTCCACTATTTCGCGGTTCCCGAAGCGTTTTTAACGGACATAAAAATCGCGCTATTCGCCTCTTTGATTCTAACAGCGCCGTTCGCGCTTTTCCATTTGTGGCGGTTTATCTCGCCCGGGCTTCTCGAAAACGAACGGCGCGTTGTGCGCGGCGTCATCCCGTGGCTCTTCGTTCTTTTCATTCTCGGCGCGGTTTTCACGTTTTTCGTCGTCGCTCCCGCCGGCGTACACATCCTTCTCGGTTGGGGACGCGAGAGGTTTCCTCCGGTGCTGTCCGTAGGTAGATATTTCAGCTTTCTTTTTGGGCTCGTTGTCGCGGGCGGCGTTTTGTTCGAGCTGCCCGTCGTTCTTCTCGGCCTCGCCAAGCTGGGCTGGGTAACGCGGGCAAGTCTTTTGAAACATTTCAAAACCGCAATCGTCGTGATTTTGATTCTCTCGGCGGTGCTGACGCCCAGTCCGGACGCGTTCACGATGCTTCTTCTCGCAGGCCCGATAATCCTTTTATATCTCGTCAGCGTCCAGCTCGTCGCCTTCGTGAAGCCGATCGACAAGCAGGATATCGCGGATGAATCGGCGAAAAAACGTGCGGAATCAGGAACATAATGGGCGCGTCGCCGTCCATTTAATAGCTTACTTGCGCATTTGCGCGGGTAGTATGTACTTTCATCGACACGGGGCATGATGGGGTGAAAAGATGCGGTTTTTACTTGGAGTTTTCGTTTTTCTTTGCGCAATCGCCGCGGCGCAGCCGGCGGATGCCGCTTCGCGGGGCGACATACTGATTACAGTCGAAATCAAAGACATGGGCAAGCTTATGTCCACTTTCTTCGAGGGTTTTTCCGGTCTCGCCGGCGAAATGTCGCCGGAGGAAAGAGCCCGTATGAAAATCACGATGGACGAAATAAGCGCCCAGCCGGTCGCTGTTTCGGTAGGCGGCAAAATCTTCATACAAGGCAACAGCCTCCGGCTCGCGATAAACGACTTCATGGGCGAAATGATGGGCGCGGCCGAAAGCGTCCTCGTAGAAGTGATGGTCAACGAGCAAGACAACTATGCGTATATGTGGTACCCCGATACGCTCAACGGAATGAAATTCAGCATGAAGGGAATGTCGGCGGAACAAATGGCGGGCAGCGGCGCGCTTATCGGCAACAAAGATTTCTCCAAAGTTCTGCAAGGAGCGAACGTCAAGACGATTCCCGCGCGCGAAATACTCGGACTAAAAGCTACCGGCTATGCGGTTAAACTTCCCGCGGAAGGCGGCCAAAGCATCGACCTCAACCTCTGGGTATCGGATAAACACGGCTTTCCGATTGCGGTTCGCATGAATATGCCGGGCATGATGTTCACATGGGAAATACGCAACTTGACCGAAGTGGCGGACAGGGGGCCGGAATTTTTCAGACCGCCAAGCGGCGTTAAGATAATCGAGGCAGACCCGTCCCAGATGATGACTGCCGCGGGCGCGTTCGGAGGAAGATAGCGGAAATAAATATGGCCGAGAAACCCACAGAAAAAGAAATTCAAACCAAAGAAGACGACCGTCTCGAAAACGCTCTTCTTCAATATCTCGGCTTTATTAGCACGATAAACCTGCTCACGAGAGAGCAGGAGTACGAACTGATGACCAAATATCACGACCCCGCAACTTCGGAAGAAGAACGGCTTCTCGTGCGCGAAAAAATAATCAACGCCAATCTCAGGCTCGTCGTTTCAATCGCCAAACGCTATCGAATGACTAACGCTCCGCTTCAGGATTTGATCGGCGAAGGAAATATGGGGCTTATCAGGGCAATCGAAAAATTCGACCCGACCACCGGCTTCAAGTTTTCCACTTACGCAACGTGGTGGATCAAACAGCGAATATTGCGGTTCATCACGAAAAACAAAAGCCAGATTCGCGTTCCCGAGCACGTTCTCGATACGATGAACAAACTAAACAGGGGCAAGCACGAATTCCGCACCAAGCAGCATCGCGAACCCACGACGCAGGAGCTTTCCGAAATCACCGGCTTCGACGTCGAAACGATCGAACGGTTCAGCGACCTCATACCCTACGTGCAAAGCTTGGACGCCGCGTTCGAGCACAGCGATGGCGGCTCGCCCGACGACCCGCGCGAGCTCAAAGACAAAGTAGCTACAACCGAGGACCTTTTCGCGGAGACAATGACGCTTCTTCAGGTAAAAGAGCTGATGAAGGCGCTCGACGAGCGCGAAAAATACGTGATAACGCACCGGTTCGGCATCGATTCGTCCGCAGGAACAAGTACCGGAGAAATCAAAACTCTCGAACAAATCGGCGCGGATTTGAACATGAGCAGGGAAAGAATTCGCCAGATAGAAACGAGAGCGCTGAGAAAAATGAAGTATTACGCGAAAAACGGGCCGCCCGCGGCAGGCGTGAGAAGGCGGGGAAGAAAACCCAGAAGCTGAAACTTAAAGCGCGGCTTCGCCCGAAAATCGCGCAGGGCCGCCCGATTTGATGTATTATTTGCGGGGCAGGGGGCGTATTCTATGCCGAGGTTTCCAAATCTCGCCGATGGCGGAAGCGATTTTCCATCGCTCCGGCGCGGAATGGTAGCCAACCAGATAGCGGCGCGCGGAATCAAGGACGAACGCGTGCTCTTCGCGATGGGCAATATCCCGCGCGAATTGTTCGTCGGTAAAGACTATGCGGATGCCGCATATCAAGACCGAGCGCTGCCTATCGGCCTCGACCAGACGATTTCCCAGCCCTACATCGTGGCTTTAATGACCGAAGCGCTCGGACTTGCGGGCGGCGAATGCGTCCTCGAAGTCGGCACGGGGTCGGGATATCAAACAGCGATTTTATGCGCGCTGGCCAAGACCGTATACACCATAGAGCGCATCGGCGCACTTTGCGAACGCGCCAAAGAAAGCATCCGCACCGCCGGATTCGAAAACGCCATTTTCGCCACCGGCGACGGCACGAAAGGCCTGCCCGAATTCGCGCCCTACGAAGCGATTATCGTCACCGCTGCCTCGCCTCAAATCCCCCAACCGCTCATCGACCAGCTCGCCCCTCTCGGCAAGCTCGTTATTCCCGTCGGCGAAATGGGCTCGCAGGAACTCGTCAGGCTCGTAAAAGACGAAAAAGGCGCAGCGATTACCGAGACTATTTTGCCCGTTGTTTTCGTTCCGCTCATCGGCGAATTCGGCTGGAGAACCTCGCTCGAATCCCAGGAATAGCCGGAGAGTTGCCCCGCGCGAATACTAAAACAGCGCCCCATATCCCCCGCCCATATACGTATTCGGATTAAACAGCTGATTAGCGGGAGTATCGAGGAAGAACCGCATCGATTCGCCACCCACCGGCCCCCGCTCGCTCCTGCCCGTGACCGTCGTGCTCCGCCCCGGGAACGCGTTGATAAACACCTGCATCGAATACTCCTTCCGCTGAGCGTCATACGCGAACTGCATCGTGGTACAGCAATTCACCTTCGTCAGCGCCAGCCGCCGCACCAGCTTATACCCCGTGCTCGACCTGCTATATTCCGTGAGCACCTGCATATCCCACCCTCGCGTGAACCGCCTGTTATATCCCAGCGTGAACCCCTGCAGCGTCGCAAGCGTCTCCCTGTGCTTAAGCGTCTCCCCGTCATCCCCCGGCAGCTTCGCCCCGCGACTCAAATTGAAATCGCTCCGCGTGAACAGATTCCAATTCCCGCTGTCGGCGTAATAGCTGGTCATAAGCCGTGCGTTTTGAAACGACCGCGTTTCGATATCCCAGCTCAGCTCCGTCGTCATTCCGAAGTTGTCGTTCGGGTCGAAGTTCGTTGTCATTCTGACCGGCTGCCACCGGCTGTTCTTATAATCGAACGAACTCGTGAAGGACGAGCGCCAGTCGCGATGATTCGTCACCGTAACGTTGCCGTTGAAGTTGTTGCTCGAAGTCGGGGTGCCGCCCAAAACGCCCGGGCTTTTGCGCCCTTCCGGCTGCGTTTTCTGCCACCCAAGCCGCAGGTTGACCCACCGGCCCGGATTATATTCGTAGCTTACGTTCGGGTTGTAAATATAAAGCGCGTTTCCGTCGTCGTAAACGTTTTGCTCGAAATTCATGTTCGTGGTGAGCGTGCTTCCCCGTCCCATAACCTGCCGCTTCGAATATCCCGTGCGCAATTGAAAATGCACGAGGCTGTCCAGTTCGTTTCGCGGCCCGCTTTGAGTATTGGCTACGAACATGTTGATGTCGTTGAGCGACCGGAATTTCTTCTCCCAGTTCCGCTTGAAAATGTTCAGCGTAACTTTGGGCTGAAGGTGAGTAACCGGCTTTATCCTGTCTCCGAGATATTTATCGTCGTCGAAGTCGATATCTTCCGACCATTGAAACGAGCTTCCGAATTTCGTCCCGCGATAATCGAAAGTGCTGTTGAAGTTGCCTTCCTGGTCCGCCGCGCCGCCTGCGGTCTGCTTGAACGCGGAGTATGACTGCATAACCGACCAAGAAAGCTGCGGCGAAATCTTATAAACGTTGCTGAAACTGCCCGACGTATTGATGTTTCTCGATTCCACGCCCTCGCTCGACGTTGTGCCGCTCCAGTTTTGATTGAGCGAAAGCGACGTGGACGACGACCCCGCCGAGCGGTTAAGCGAAATTCCGCTGCTGAACGTGTTCGTGCGCTGGCGGAATAGGCTGTATCTGTTCACTCTTTCCATCGACATCTGGCCCGACACCGAGCCTAGTCTGATGTCCTGCGTTAGTTTATACCTGTAATCCTGCGGCTTCTTGCCGGTCGCGACTTCGCCGGTTTGCGCGATATTTCTATACGGCTCCGCGGCTGGAGAAAACGAAAACGAAGGATTGAGCGACGACGTGGTGCGGCCAACGCTGCTTTCGTTGCTGAAAAGATATTCCCACCAGATGCTGGTTACGCCCATGTCGGTGAAGTAAAAATCCTGCCGCTGGCCAACGTTCACGCCCTTCTTTTCCATAATTTCGAGTATCGCCACGCCTTTGAGCGGGTCGTTCAAAGCGTCTTTATACTTAGCGCTATATGTCCAGGCGTATTTCGCGAACCAGCCTTCGGTCGGGTTGTTTCCGTAATTCTGGTCGAACGGCCCTCGCTTTCTTTCGCGCTCGCTTTCCTGCAGCGGAATGACGATGAGCGGCCAGTAGAAAACCTTCTTTTCGCGAATGTACGAATAGTTATGCTCCATCACGATGCGCTTTCTCGGCCGCACGATTATTTTCTTCGATTTGATGTGATACTCGTCGATTGCGCAAAACGGCTCGCAAGTGGTCGCCCGTCCTTTGTGCAATACGTATCTGTCGAACGTGCCCTCGAGGTTTTCGCCCTCGAAATACAGATGTCCGTTAATGTCCTTGCCCGACGTGTTCCCGCTGGGATTCGTTATGCGGAAATACTTAGACTCGTAATTCATGAAAAGCTCGTCGCCGAAAATGATGTCGTCTTCTTTCCAGATTGCGACGTGACCCTTGGCGTATATTTCCTTCGCGGCGTCGTCCACCTGAACGAAGTCCGCCGCGAGAGTAATGTCCTCGATTTCGATTACAACCTCGCCGGTAAGCGTAAGCAGCTTGGCTTCGCGCTCGTACTTCACGCTTTCGGCGCTTTTAAACCTTAGGTAATTTTCTTCGAGGGGATATTCCGGCTCCATCCTCTCCGGCCCGCCTTCGCCTTCCTCGGCGCCTTCTTTTCCCGCGGCAAGCGGGGGCGTCGCGCCTTCGCCGGCGGGCAAATCCTTCGCCGCGCCGGGCTGGGCGCCTCTCGGCTGCAGCGGCGTGCGCGGCCGTGCCGGGCCTTCTTCGTCGTCATCTTCTGCGGGCGGCGTGGATTCCTCGTCTTCCGCCAACTGAGCCTCTTTAACTTCCGCCTGCGTTTGTTCGGGCGGTTTTTTCGCGGGTTTGCCGACGGAAATGGCGTCCCCCTGCGCGGAAGCGTGCGCGCAAAGCGGGAGCGCCGCAAAGCTCGCGAATGCGAGCAAAATCGCGGCTTTGACACAAAGCCGCGCCAGATTCCTCGCGCCTATCCCCATAACCGAAGTCCGGATTATAGCAGGAAATTCGAATGCGGAAATATGCCGAAAAATATGGGCAAAACCTTTAATTTCGCCGCGCGCCATTCTTCCGTAAGACGCATAATTTCGGCAAGTATTCGGAGTATTATGTGAAAGCCGGAATTAGGCACTAAGCCGCTTAAATTTAAGTTTGCCGGCGGCTTTACGGGGAATATAATCCCGTAACGGCGATTTTCGCCGAAAGGAGGATGGGATGATTAACTTCGCACTAAAGGCAGTGGCTGCCGCGGTGTTTTTCGCAGCAATCGCGGTTTCCATGCCGGCAAGGGCTTATGCGCATTGCGACACTCTTGACGGGCCGGTAATCGCGGACGCAGAGTCCGCTCTCGCTTCGGGCGACGTCACGCCGGTTCTCAAATGGGTCGGCAGCGATTACGAAACGGAAATACGCGCCGTTTTCAGCCACGTAATGAAAGTACGCAATCTCGGCCCGGAGGCGGCCAAGCTTGCCGACAACTACTTTTTCGAAACTCTGGTCCGGATTCATCGCGAAGGCGAGGGCGCGCCGTTCACAGGCATCAAACCGGCGGGAACGCCGTCCGAACCCGGCGTCGCGGAAGCAGACGCGGCTATTTTATCCGGCAAGCCCGACGCGATTTTCCCCGCGCTTCACGCTCTTTTGGTGGATGGAATTTCGCGCCGGCTGGAGCGTGTACTCGAAGCGAAAAAACATGCAAACGACAGCGTGGAAAAAGGACGCGAGTACGTCGAAGCATACGTCGAATTCGTTCACTACGTAGAGGCGCTATTCGCCGCCGGCGGTAGGAATGCCGGGCATGCGCTCGAATCGGCGCCAGCCGCTCATCCCCGTCCGGTTTCCGCTCACGCGCACTAGAGCCTTCCTCGAAACGCTATCCGCCGTCCGAATTCTGATCCTGATGCCGGACGATTTCGCCGCTCACCAAATAGATAACGTCCTCGGCTATCGAGCTGGCATGGTCTGCCGCCCGCTCGAAGTAGCGCGACACTCCGAGAAGCTTCACGCAAAAATCGATTTGCGCCGGGTCGTTTTTCATTTCGCTAAGCACGCGTTCGTTCATCCGGTGCTTAAGTTCGTCGATTTCCGCGTCTCCGCGGCGAACTTCCTCCGCAAGCTCCGCGTCCATGCCTATCAGCGCGTCGATGCTTAGTTTCAGCGAGCGCTGCGTAAGCTCGGCCATTTCGATGAATTCCCCGGCTTTTTTATCGCGGCCGGAAGCCTGCGTGAACTCCGCCGCACGCGCGATTTTGACCGCGAAGTCGCCGATGCGCTCAAGGCTCGGATTGATTTTAAGAACCGCGATGATAAATCTCAGGTCTATGGCAACCGGCTGGTGCAGCGCAAGAACTTTGAGGCAATCTTCTTCGAGTTCCACTTCGAGCCGGTCGATTTCCTCGTCTCCGGCGAACACCTGTTCGGCCAGTTTTAAGTCTCCGTTTTCGAACGCGCGCACGGCTTTGCGCAAATCCTCTTCCACCATAGCCGATATGTGAAGAAGCTGCTTTTTGAGTTTTTCGATTTCACGCTGCAAATGTAATGCCATCAAGTCCGCACCTCGCTTTACCCGAACCGGCCGGTAATATAGTCTTCGGTTTTCTTGTGTTCGGGATTCGTGAATATCGTCTTCGTTTTCCCGAATTCTATCAAGTCGCCTTCATACATGAACGCCGTATATTTCGAAACCCTACCCGCCTGCTGCATGTTGTGAGTGACGATGACTATCGTGTATTTTTCCTTAAGTTCGAGTATCAAATCTTCGATGCGCGCCGTCGAAATCGGGTCGAGCGCGCTGCACGGCTCATCCATCAATATGACTTCGGGCTCCATCGCTATCGTACGAGCGATGCAAAGCCTTTGCTGCTGGCCGCCCGACAGCGACAGCCCGCTCTCTTCCAGCTTGTCCCTCACTTCGTTCCAAAGCGCCGCCCGTTTCAGCGAGTTTTCCACGAGTTCGCGGATATCGCCGCGATAACCGTTAATCTTCGGCCCCCACGATACGTTTTGCGAGACCGATTTCGAAAACGGATTGGGTTTTTGAAACACCATCCCGATTCTGCGGCGAACTTCTACCGGGTCCACGTTCGGCGCGTATATGTTCTGCCCTTGGAACAAAACCTCGCCTTCCATGTTCACGCTCGGCACGAAGTCGTTCATCCTGTTGAACGCCCTCAATAGCGTGGACTTGCCGCACCCCGAGGGCCCGATTATCGCGGTAACTTCGTGCCGCGGTATTTTCAAAGTGACGTTTTTTACCGCCGCGCTCGTCCCGTAGCGGATTGTAAGGCCGCTCGTTTCGAGTACGTACGAATTTTCTTTGCCGTTTTCGCCCATACCTTTACCAGTTCAAGAATTTCTGAAATCTGGTGCGGATGATTATCGCCACCGAATTCAGAGTGAGTAGCACGAAAAGAAGAACGATGATTCCCGCCGCCGCAAGATTGAGAAAATCCGCCTGCGGGCGCGACGCCCAGTTGAAAACCTGTATCGGCAATACCGTGAACATATCCATCGGATGTTTCGGCGTGAACGCGACGTAAGTAAGCGCACCGATCATTATAAGCGGGGCGGTCTCGCCGATTGCGCGAGAAACCGAAAGTATCACTCCGGTGAGTATTCCCGGCAGCGCGGCCGGAAGCACGTGATGCCATACGGTCTGCCATCTCGTAGCGCCGAGAGCTATCGCGGCGTGCCGAATCGAATCAGGCACCGCGCGCAACGCTTCGCGCGAAGCGATGATTATTACGGGAAGAACAAGCAGCGTCATCGTGAACGCGCCGGCAAGAACGCTTCTTCCAAGCTCCATCCATCTTACGAACAGCCCGAGTCCGAGCATTCCGTAAATTATTGACGGCACTCCGGCGAGATTCGCGATGTTGATTTCGATAAGCGCCGTCAGCTTGTTTTTCTTCGCGTATTCCTCGAGGTATATCGCCGTCAAAATCCCGATTGGCACCGATACGATAATCGTCAAAACGATAAGCCACAGCGAGCCTGCAAGCGCGGCGAAAATTCCCGCGTCCGCCGCCTTTCTGGAAGGAAAACTGGTGAGGAAATTCCACGAAAGGAACGAACTGCCCTGCATGAAAATGCGTACGAGCAAAATCGCGAGAAGCACGATTCCGAAATAGGTCGAACAAAGCAATGCGATTTTCATCGCCCTTTCGAACGCCCGTCTTTTGCCGATATTGTGACTGAACATGTTTTTTACTCGTAAGTTTCCCTATAGCGCCTGATGACCCAATGCGAGACGATGTTCATCACGAGCGTTATTAGAAAAAGAAGAAAACCGACAGCGAAAATCGAATGATAAACCGTGGTGCCGTGCGGCGTATCGCCCAGGCTCACCTGCACGATGTAACCGGTCATCGTCTGAACGCTTTCGAGCGCGTTCAGCGTCATTTTCGGCGTCGCGCCCGCGGCCATCGCCACCGCCATCGTTTCGCCAACGGCGCGGGCCAGCGCCAGCACGAACGACGCGAAAACTCCCGACAGCGCCGCCGGAAGCACCACGCCTTTCGCCACTTCGAATTTGGTTGCGCCAAGCGAATATCCCGCGTCCCGAAGCGATTTCGGCACGGCGGCGAACGCGTCGTCGCAAAGCGAAGCGACCGTGGGAAGAATCATTATCCCGACCACTATCGCCGCGCTCGCCGCGTTGAAAACCTGGGTCTGCGGAATGAGCTTTTGCAGAAGCGGCGTAATGGTGGTCAGCGCGAAATAGCCGTAAACGACGGTCGGCACTCCCGCGAGCACTTCGAGAATCGGCTTGAGCAAACGCCTTACTTTGTGCGTCGCGTATTCCGTAAGGTAAATCGCGGTCATTAAACCCAGCGGAATAGCTATTACGCCCGCGCCGATTGCAACGAGAAACGTGCCGTTGACGAGCGGCAGCACGCCGTACTTCGGATCGTTGAACCATGCCGTCCAAGTCGTCCCGGTCAAGAATTCGGCGATGGAAACTTCCGTGAAAAACCTTACGGTTTCGTCCAAAAGCACGAACACGATGCCAATCGTCGTTATAACGGTTACTGCCGCGCATGCGAAAAGGAGGAGCTGTATTAAAAGCTCCCCCCATTTGATTCGCCTTCTGCCGAGCGGAAATGAGGGCGGGTCGGCAACCGTCGCGCCGCTTTCGGCAAAGGACATTTTCAGTAATTCGCGCAGGTATTTCAATTCGTTTTAACGCGCCTCTCCGGCTATTGTTCCAAAGCGAGTATGTCTTCGATTTTGACGCCGACTTGCGCGCCCTCGGCTCCGAACACGCTGCCGGTTTTGCGGGCGGCGAATCTGGCCATCGTAAGCCTGTACGCCTCGTCCGGCAGCGGAATATAGCCCACGTCGCCCACGAGAGCGGCGGCGTTTTGAATGTAATATTCGACGAATTCGTTTACTTCCGCGCGGTCTATGGATGAATTCTTGACGTAAATGAAAATCGGCCTCGAAAGCGGCTGATAGGTGCCGTTGTTTATCGTAAGTTCCGACGGAGCCACCGGACCGTCCCCTCCGTCAATCGGCACGACGGTTAGTTTGTCCCGGTTTTCGTGATAGTACGCATATCCGAAAAATCCCATCGCGCCTTCGTCTCCGGCGACGCCTTGAACGAGCACGTTGTCGTCTTCGCTCGCGGTAAAGTCCGGGCGAATATCTCCGCTTTTGCCGTTAATCGCCTCCGTGAAATAATCGAACGTGCCGCTGTCCGTACCCGGCCCGTAAAGATTCAGCGGCTTGTCCGGCCAGCCGTTTCTGACTTCGCTCCACCTTTTGATTTTGCTGTCCGGCGCCCAAATTCTGTGAAGCTCGTCCACCGTCAGGCTATCGCACCAGTCGTTTTTGGGATTGACGACCACGCTTAGTCCGTCGTACGCGACCGGTATTTCAACGTATTCGATTCCGTTCTTTTCGCACATTTCCGCTTCGCTCGCCTTTATCGGCCTCGACGCGTCGCTGATGTCCGTTTCGCCCGCCCCGAATTTCTTGAATCCGCCGCCCGTGCCGGAAATGCCCACGGTTACACGCACCTTCGGATGCTCCTTCCCGAATTCCTCTGCGACGGCTTCGGTTATCGGATAAACCGTGCTCGACCCGTCGACCGCGATGTGTCCCGTAAGTGCGGATGGCGGTTTCGATTCTCCGCCTCCGCTCGCGGAAGTTCCTCCTCCCGCCGTCGAGCCGCCGCCCGCATCCGGCTTCGGACACGCGGTAAGCGTAAACAGCAAAACGCCGAAAACCAAGATCGCGGCTGCGCCGCGCAATTTCGTTCTTCCTTGCATATTTGAAACCTCGCAGGATTTTGTTCCGCGACAAGCGGACGCTTCAATCTTCGTGAAGTTTCGTTAGGATTTCGTTAAGAGCTTTTTAACGCCGGAAATATTTTCCGCGCGGGTTTGCGGCGGATTACTCGCTTAAGTCCGCAAGCCTGATGCGTATTGAAAACACCGAGCCTTTGCCCGGCTCGCTTTCCACGAAAACCGCTCCCCCGTGGGCGAGTGCGATGTGTTTAACGATCGCGAGCCCAAGTCCAGTGCCGCCCACGTCCCGGCTTCTCGCCCTGTCCACCCTGTAAAACCGCTCGAAAAGCCTGCCCAAATGTTCCTTCGGAATTCCCGGCCCCTCGTCCGCCACGCTGACCACCGCGCAGGCGCCTTCCTTTTTGCACGACACCGTCACCTTTCCCCCGCCGCCCCCGTATTTGATCGCATTGTCGATCAAATTTACAATCGCAAGCTCAAGGAGAGCGCCGTTCGCCAGCACTCGAATATCCCCCGGACACTCCAAAACCGCTTCCGGCCGGGTCTTCGCCGCCCGCGCAAAACATCCGTCGATTGCCGCCGCGGCAACTTGCCTAAGCGAAATTTCGCCAAGCTCCAGCGCGCTTTCTTCCGCCGCCTGCTCCACCCGCGCAAGCTGCAACAAATCTTCGATAATCGCCTGCAGCCTGTCGCTTTGCTTTTTGATAATTTCGAGAAACTTCACTTTCGCTTCTTCGTCGTCCATCGCTCCGTCGAGCAGAGTTTCGACGAAACCCTTGATTGAGGTTATCGGCGTTTTAAGCTCGTGCGATACGTTCGCCACGAATTCGCGCCGGACGTTTTCCAGCTTTCTAAGCCGCGTCACGTCGTCCATGACGAACAGCGCGCCCGCGCCGCCGGGAAGCGGCGTGCCGGTAATTTTAATGATTCTGTCGCTGTCCTTAGTGAGCGTGATTTCCTTCTCCGCCGCCATGCCAGTTTTAAGCGCCTCGGTTATGAACCGCTGAAATTCGGCATGCCTCGCCACTTCGAAAATCGTCCGCCCAATCGCCGGTTTGCCGCCCGTTTCGGCAAGCGCGCTTGCGGCTGGGTTTATCGTGATGATCTTTCCTTCCCGGTCAACGGCGATTACCCCTTCGACCATCGCGGAAAGCACCGCCGAAAGCTCGGCCCGTTCCCTTTCCGAAGTGTCGATTCTTCGCTTAAGCTCCGATGCCATCCTCGAAAGCGCGTTCGAAAGCACGGCGAGTTCTTCGCTAGCATGCTCGCTCGTTTCGATTTCCCGGTCCAGTTTTCCGTCGGCATACCTTTCGGCCGATTCGGTTAACGCGTCAATTTGCCGCGTCGTTCGCCGCGTGAGATAAACGCTTATCGCCGCGGACAAAACAAGTATCGTAAGCCCGAAAAGAAACACGCGCGAATAAACTTTGCCCATCGCGGCCTTTACTTCCGACAGCGAAATCGCGGTGCGCACGACGAAATCAGGCCCGCCGGCCGCGCCGTCGTGATAAATCGCGACGTACATCATTTCGCGGTGGACGGACGCGCTGTCTCTGACCGCGCTTCCCGCGCCGTTTTTGACCGCCTGAAGAAACTCGTCGCGCAGACCATGGTTTTCCATTTCCGCCGGGTTCTTTTCGCTGTCGCCGACAACCGTTCCGTCCAAAAGTATCGCGGTAATGCGCGTCGCGGTAAGTTCGCCGTACGATTTGCATACGGCATCGGCGGATGCCGCGTCGAGCGTCTGAAGGTTCTCCAGCGCACGGCCGACCACCCGCGCCCGCGCTTCGAGATTTCTGCCCAGGCTCGCCATGTACGCGCTTTCGAACGTCCGCGCGCCGTACCAGGCCGATGCGGCGAGCGAAATCGCCACGACGAAAACGTAGGTAGGAAAAAGCTGCCAGAGCAGCTTGCGCCTTTTTCTATGCGGCATCGAAGGCTATTTTACTCCTTGAAACGGTAACCGGCGCCGCGCACGGTTTCGATAAGCGCTCCCGCTTTCGGGCCGAGCTTTTTGCGCAGCCCCGCCACGTGCACGTCGACCGCCCGGTCCGTCACGTCAAGCCTTCCCTCGCCTACCGACTCGGTAATTTCCTGCCGTGACAGCACCCATCCCGGCTTGCTCGCGAGAAGATGCAATATGCCGAATTCGGTGAACGTAAGCTCGATTTTTTTCGAGCCGTATGTCACTTCCCGCCTCCCCGGATGAATCGTAAGCCCGTGCATGCTGATTACTTCTCCGCCCAGCTTGCCTTCGCCCCGCTTTCTGCGCAGCGCCGCGCGCACTCGCGCGATAAGCACGCGCGGGCTGAACGGTTTCGCGATGTAATCGTCCGCCCCGATTTCAAGCCCGGTCACTACGTCCACGTCTTCCGATTTCGCCGTGAGCATCAAAACCGGAATTTGCGAAGTCTCCGGGTTCGATTTAAGCTTGCGGCAAACTTCCAGCCCGTCCATTTCGGGAAGCATCAAATCGAGCACCACGAGTTCGGGCAATTTCGTTTTCACCGAGCGCATCGCGTCCTCGCCCGTTTTCACGCAAGTTACGCGATATCCTTCCTTCATCAGGTTGTAGCGCACGAGTTCGAGGATGTCGCTTTCGTCGTCAACCACCAAAATCGATTCTCTCGCCATATAAATTCCTAACCCTAAAATTAACCCGCTCCAATGAAAAGCCAACAATGTTAAGGTTCGGTTAGCGAAAGGTTTCGAGCGGCTATTTGTTAATTTCCGGTTTAATCTTGGCCGGCGCGGTAAATCTGTGAACGTAAACCGCAAGCATGACGCAAAGCGCAAGGATAAGCGCTCCGGTAACCTGATGCAGCGTCGGAACTATAAGCCGCCAAACGTGAACCGTCACTTCGCCGGTTTCTTGAACCGCCTGCTGCGCCTCGACCGGCGCCGTGAATCCGCCGGTGGCGATAAGCGCGGCAAATCCAAGCGCAAGCTGAACCCCCAGCGTATGCATAAGCGACAGGCCGGTTTTCAAGATTGCCTTTTGTTCCGCGTAATTCGCCCATGCGCGCGCGCCGGCATATATTCCCACGGCCGATAGCACGACCGCGAATGTAATATGAAGGTGCAGCCCGCCCGTGAAATGCCGGAGAATCGCGCCGAGCAATATTTGAATAATCGCCATCGGCACGAGAAACACGGACAGCTTCCGGTCGAGCTGCGGCGATTTGACATTAGCGAGCGGAATGTCTTTACTCCACCACCCTGCCGTGAAAATCGCAAGCGCAACCGTCATCGCGAAAAACACCTGTCCGAAAACGCCGTGAACGACCGCAAGGACTAGGCTCGGCGCGGTGTCTTCCGGATTCGAACTCATCGTGAACACGCCGGTGACTCGAAGCCCGCCGAGTATTCCCTGAACCGCGACGGCGGCGAACGCCAGCCACGCGAATCCTTTAAGTCTTCTTCTCGTTTCGGACGCCGTAATCCTAATCGCGTAAACGAGCGTAGTAAGCCCAACGAGCGTGCCGAACAACCTGTGCGCATGCTCGAAATAAATCCCGCCCGTCATTTTGGCGAGCGGAAAAAGAAACATATTGCTGCCGAAAGTGTTCGGCCAATCCACGACCGCCAGCCCGGCGTACGCGCTCGTGACGAGGCCGCCCACCGTCAAGAGCATCAGCGTTTCGCCCGCCAGCACCCATCCGAACACGCTGTTCCAGCTTGAAGGTTCGTTTTCGGCTGTATATTTGCGCGCCCCGATAAGCGCGCCGAGAAAAGCGATAAACGCCGTTCCCATAATCGAGCCGGGGATAAACATCGCGGCGGCGCGCATTCCGCCGCCTTCCGAAATCACGCTGCCGAGAATGAGCAGGTTCACTAATGACGCGATAAGCCCCGCAAGAAATCCGGCTCCGGCGCCGCGGGAGCTGTGTTTTCCCGCGAAAAATCCGCCCGCGAAAATCGCGATGACGAGCAGCGCGAACACCGCCTGCGGAGGCGCGTCCACGCCCGGAATATGCGTAACATAGCCCACGGCCCACGTGAGCGCGCTGATTCCGAACCCGAGCGCAAGAACGTCGCCCGCGTCCCGTTTAACTTTTACCGCTTTGCCAAACATCGCCCGCTCCCGAGATAAACATCGTAATCATAGCGCAATGAAGGATTTGGGATTATATTCCTCTCAACTCGTTATCTCGAGACTTCGATGGTATATAGATTGTCTTGAATACCGGTCAGAAAACCAGTGCTTTGAAATCCACCGCGCCCGATGGCGCACGCACGCTCACGCCCGGCGTCGTACTCGAGCTTTCGAAGTTCAGGCTCACCGCGCTCGTCGTCTTTACGACGCTCGCCGGTTTCGTTATCGCAAGCCGCGGCGCTCTTAACATCCCGCTTTTGGCGGTCGCCTTGCTCGGCACCGCTCTTTCCGCCGGCGGCGCGAACGCGTTCAACCAATGGCTCGAAGCGCACGAAGACTCGCTGATGAAGCGCACCGGCGGCCGCCCGCTCCCCACCCGGCGCATCGTCCCGCGCCAGGCATACGCGGCGGCGATGGCGCTTTCCGCTCTCGGCGTGGCGATTCTGTTCTTTTTCGTGAACACGCTTACCGCCGCGCTCTCGCTAACGAGCATCCTCGTGTACGTTTTCATCTACACGCCGATGAAAAAAACCTCGCCGTTTTCCACATTCGCCGGCGCGGTAAGCGGCGCGATTCCCCCGCTCATGGGCTGGACGGCGGCCACTGGCGAGGCCGGTTTCGGCGGCATCGTGCTTTTCGCGATTCTTTTTATTTGGCAGATTCCCCATTTCCTGTCCCTGTCATGGCTATATCGCGACGATTACGCACGGGGCGGTTTCAAAATGCTCTCGCTTACGGACTCGTCCGGGCTGCAGACCGCGCAAATGTCGATTTTATACAGCCTTGCGCTCATCCCGCTCGCGCTCGCACTCACCGCGGGCGGCTATCTCGGTACGATCTTTGCGGTCGGCAGCGTAATCCTCGGCGTTTCTCTCGCGGCTGCCGGCGCGGTTTTTCTGGTGAAGCGCACGCCGAAATTCGCTCGGGCGCTTTTCGCGGCGAGCATTCTATACCTTTCGATTCTGCTCGTTTTGATGCTCGTTAATCCTGCGCATGCACGCGGCGATTCGATGACCGCGGCATTGGGAGAATATAATACGCGTGCGGCAGCCGAAAAATTCGTCCGGGATTAACTCGCGGCGAAACTTGCCGCACCGAGGACGAAATGACCGACAACGGCGGAAAAACAAGCGGCGCGGGCGAAGTGCTCGGCCCTTCCAACCTCAAAATCCGCTGGCGCGACCTATCTTGGTATATCGTCGCATTCACGCTTTTTTCGCTGGCGATACTGATTAGGCTGCTTCTGCCGATTTTCACGGGCGAAGTCAAGCCGCTCGGCGAACTTATGTCCGAGTCGGGGCCGCGCGGCTTCGACGTGTCGAATTTTAAGGGCGACCGCGAACTTCTCGTTTTAAGCGGGCTTCCGAAAGACGGGCTTGTCGCGCTCGTAAATCCTGACACGGTTCCCGGCGCCGAGGTCGCCGCGCTCAACAAAAAACAGCGGCGGCGGGAACATACGAAATTCGTAATCCCCTCCGACCGCGTTATCGGCGTCGAAATCGGCGGCGAAGCGCGCGCATATCCAATCCGGTTTTTGAATTGGCACGAAATCGCGAACGACACGCTCGGCGGCGTGCCCATCGCCGTTACGTACAGCCCGCTATGCGACAGCGCGGTTGTTTTCGACAGGCGCGCCGGTGGCGATACTCTGGAATTCGGGGTCAGCGGCCTTTTATACAACTCGAATCTCGTAATGTTCGACCGCCGGGGAAGCGAGCCAGAGGAAAGTCTTTGGGGACAGCTCGAAATGCGGGCGATATCCGGCCCTATGGCGGGCACGCCGCTTACGGCGCTTCCCGCAAAACTCGTGCGCTGGGGCGACTGGCTGGCGGAACATCCCGATACCGGAATGATTGCGGGCGACCCGAAATCGAAGGAAAATTATTCGGCGAATCCGTATCAGACCTATTTCGCTACCGACAAACTTAGATTCCCGGTTTCGCCGATGCCCGAAGGCGGCGGCGCAAATTGGAAAACCCGCATTGCGATTATCGGCGCGGGCGGCGAAACCGCATGTTACTTCGTTCAAAATCCGGGCGGAGACGATTTTCAGCCGTACGAAACCAAGATAACAATCGGCGGGCTATTGCTCGATGCGAAATACGTTCCGCCTTCATCGGCGTACGAACCGGAGTTTCTCGCTATCGGCGGCGAAGGTTTCGCCGGGCTCGACTTCGTATTCTATTCGTTCTACGGCGCTTGGTACGCGGCGCATCCCGACGTCGAGCCAGCCTTGCTGCCGTAGTTTCAGCCCGCCTTCTGATAAACTTTAAGCGATGGCGGGAATTTCACAACCGGGAGAAGACACGATCGTCGCTTGGGCAGGCGCGGCGGCGGCATCCGCGCTCGGAATGGTCAGGCTAAGTGGCCCGGATTCACATAAAATTGCTTCCGCCATGACTTCCCGTTCCCCCAAGCCGGATTGCGATTTCGCCGAACCGCGCGCTTTCCACACGCGTCTTAAAAAGCCCGGCGGCGGCGCGCTCATTGACGAGTGCATTTCCATCTGGTATCGCGCTCCGCGCAGTTACACGGGCGAAGACATGGTCGAGTTTTCGATACACGGCAATCCGCTTATAGGCCGCGAAATCGTGGAAATTTGCGTTTCGCTGGGCGCCAGGCTCGCCGCGCCCGGCGAATTCACGAGCCGTGCATTTTTCGGCGGCAAGCTCGACCTTACTCAAGCGGAAGCCGTTCAGGAACTGATTGCCGCGAGAAGCCGCGCCGAGCTTTCGCTCGCCCGCAACATGCTTTCCGGCGGCCTTCGCGAGCGCGTCGAAGAATGGTACGCCAGGCTGATCAGGATGCGCGCCGCGCTCGAAGTCGTGTTCGACTATCCCGGCGAAACCAGCGACGTAAGCTACGCAGATCCGGGCGCGGGTCGCGCGCACGCGGAGGCGCCTGTTTCGGACGAGGCGCAGCGCGAAGATATGAGAACCGTAATCGCTGAAATCCTGCGCGAAATGAACGAGCTAATCCGGTTTCACGATTCTGCCAAGCAAATCCGCGAAGGGCTTCGCGTCGTTCTCGCCGGCGCGCCGAACGTGGGGAAATCCAGCCTGTTCAACGCGCTCGCGGGCTTCGACCGCGCGCTCACCGACGCGGAGCCGGGCACTACTCGCGATTATCTCGAACTCGCGCTCGGCTGGGACAAGGCTGCGATTACGCTAATCGACACCGCCGGGCTTCGCGACGACGCGGAGCGCGTCGAATCGAAAGGCGTCGAGCGTTCGCGAAAAATGCTCGCCGATGCGGACGCCGTTCTTTACGTAATCGATTCGTCGAAAACCACGGACTTGCACGATGCGATTCATGGCGCGCCGGCGGTTTCCGAAAGACAAAAACTCATAATCGTTTTCAATAAAATAGACCTTATTCCGGCGGAAGCCGCGAAGGAACTGGCGCGGGAAATCTTAAAACTTCCCGCATCCTTTCACGTTTTCATGACATGCGCGCACGACGCGTTGACCGCCGGCAAGCTGCGCGAATGGCTGTCTGAAAACCTCGCCCCGATTGACACGCTCGACCGCGTGCTGATTACGGACCGGCATCGCGCACACGTCGAAAACGCGCGCGCCGCGCTAAAAACCGCGTCCGAATCCCTACGGATGGGCGTGCCGTCCGACCTCGCAGTCATCGACCTCGCGGACGCGATGAAGGAACTCGGCGCGATTACGGGGCGCGAAGTTTTGGCAGACCTATTCGGCGAGATTTTCAGCGGCTTCTGCATCGGCAAGTAGTTTTCCTGTCCCGCCGCGGCAAGTGTTTCGCAAGTTGCGCCGCCCGTTTTGTCGTTGCCGTTTTAAATTTAACTCCGCTTGAAAAATGCCGTCCCACAAAAAACATAAAAAAGCATGGAAGAAAAAATACCTCGGCGGGCTTCTCTGCCGGGATCTTCCGTCCGAACCGATGCCGGAACTCGGCACCATTCTCGTTACCGGCGCGTCGGGATACATCGGCGGCAGGCTCGTTCCGGAACTACACGAACGCGGCTACAAACTTCGGCTGATGGTTCGCGGCGACCTTGAAGCGGCGCGCGAAAAGTGGAAGGGAATGGACGTCGTCGAGGCCGACGCGCTCGACATAGACAGCCTCCGGCCCGCTCTCGACGGCGTTTATGCGGCGTATTATCTGATTCACTCTCTCCTGCTCGGCCCGGACGGTTTCGAGCGGGCGGACATAAAGGCGGCGGAAAACTTCCGCGACGCCGCCGAAGAAGCCGGCGTAAAACGAATCATTTATCTCGGCGGTCTCGGCGATTCGCTCCAAAGCCGCTCGCTCCACCTGCGCAACCGCATGCGCGTGGCCGAGGCGCTCAGCGCGGGAAACGTTCCCGTCACCACTCTTCGAGCCGGAATAATCATCGGCTCCGGCAGCGCGTCGTACGAAATCATCTACGGCCTCGTGAACCGGATGAAGCTAATAGTCCTTCCGCCGCTAGCGCGCAACCGCTGCCAGCCCATCGGAGTGCGCGACGTAATCAAATATCTCGTCGGCGTGCTCGAAACTCCGGTAACGAAAGCGCAGATGTTCGACGTCGGGGGATTGGATGTGCTCACCTACGAAGCCGTCTTGCGCAAATTCGCCGCCGTACTTCGCAAAAAGGTTTTGTTTCTCCCGTTTCCGCTTTCGAGCGTTCGTTTGAATTCGTACATCGCAAGTCTAATAACGCCCGTGCCGAGGCAAATAGTGCAATGCCTGATGGAGGGCTTGCGCGACGAAGTCGTTTGCAAAAGCGACGAAATAACGAGATTCGTTCCCTTTAAACCGCTGGGATTTCGCGAAGCCGCCGTTCGCGCGCTGACCCGCGAACAGCAGGACAGAGTCGCCACGCGCTGGTCGGACGCCTATCCTCCCGCGCACGAACTCGCGCTTAAGTTGCACGAACTAGACGGCAAGCCCGATTTCGTCGCGTCGTATTCGCTCGTCACGGGCAAGCCCGCGGGCGCGCTGTTCCGGTCGTTTTGCGCGGTGGGCGGCAAGAAGGGCTGGTTTCATTCCAGTTTTCTTTGGCGCATACGCGGAATGATTGACAAACTGATCTTGGGCGTCGGCACGGCGCGCGGAAGAAGAAGCGCCTCAACCCTCGCCGCCGGCGACGTAATCGATTTTTGGCGCGTCGAAGATTTGCGCGAAAACGAGCGGCTTTTGCTTCGCGCCGAAATGAAAGTTCCCGGCCGCGCATGGCTTGAGTTTTCGATTACGCAGGAAGGAATCGAGCGGCGGTTCTCAGTCACGGCATACTTCGATTCGTTCGGCTGGATGGGCAGGTTTTACTGGTATCTTTTCCTGCCGTTCCACAACTATATTTTCAACGACCTGATACGGATGATAGAAAAACGTGCTTAAAATTGTTATTTTGACAAGGAAAACTTTCGTATCGTGAATTCGACGCCTTTTTCGACCGGGTGTTTGGCGGCATCGAGAAGGGCTTTTGTCGTTTCGCTGTCGAAATATGCTTCCCCGCAGACTTTGCAGATTTGCGCCGGAACTTCGCGCACAACCGTGACGGGACCGCCCTCGTCAAAAACCACGGATTTGAACCCGGGTTCAGTCTCGCCCTTACCGCAAATCACACAAATCAATTTCGACGCCTCCTGTAATCTTCAACCCACCGGTCAGAATCGGCTTCGTAGACAGTTATTATTATAACCTCATTTTCTCGTTTATTCTCGGCTATAACCACATGAATTGGCCTATCGCCGAATTTCTTGAAAAGGAGTTTGGCCGGAAATGGAAACGCTTCGGGATAATCTTCTATACAATCACCATTTTCAATGACGGAGAGGACCTGATCGTGTGAAATCCCGCGATCCGTCATCCGAAAAAAAGCATGTTCTCGAAAGATCAGCCGAGGAAATTCAGTCATCTTTATGCTACCCGGCAAAAAATGCGGCCCAACTTGCCTTTAACCCTTGGCCGCGGCAGCTTACGCTCATTCCGCTTTCTATCGGATGAAGCGTGATTATTCCGAATCCGCACGTCAGCCGATTCGCCCGCGCCGGCACTCCGGTAATTTTCAGCTTTTCCGCGCCGTCCACGAAATATCTTACCGCCGCGCCTTCCGCGTCATACTCCACCTCGCACTCGTGGTCGCACATCGGCGCGGTCGCAACTTCGAGGTCGATGACGTTCGTAAACGCCTCGCTCTCCGATGTGACGCCGGGGATGAGCAGGCGCTCGTAAATCGCCCAAACTTTGTGCCCGTTCGAGATTATGTCGAATACCAGCGCGCTTTCGAAGTCGAGCACGTTGAACGCGGAAAAACCGTCGCGATAATCGTCGGGATTTCCGCCGGCAAGTTCCGCCGCCATTTTCGTCGCGAACCTTACCGGCCCGCGACCGGTTTCCCAGCTGCGCCTCGCAAGATATAGCTATTTCGGATTGTCGAAAATCTGCACGAAGTCGTGATGCGCGGTGAACTGCGGGATGTCGATTTCCACGCGCCCGCCGCCGCACGCGACGCTCGCCTTTTCGTCGCGCCAGTGCCAGAACGTGCCCTCGCCCATCGGCGCGGCCGCAATCTGCCACTTTTCAGAATCGAGCGCCTCGGCCTCAAAATCGTCGTATAAGTCCATTGAATTTCCCATCCAAATACTTTAAGTATTGCCTGCCATCGCCGCCTTCGCCGCGCCTAGTAGATTCGCCTTGCTCAAAAGCTCGCTCCAAAGCAGCACCGCGTTTCCGCGAATACTCACGAGAGTTTCGGACTCCAGCGTCGCCCGAAGCATCGGCTCTATGAACTTGCGCGCTTTCGAAACGCCGCCTCCGATTACTACCGCTTCGGGATTTAAAAGATTGCACAGCCCGGCAAGCCCGATTCCGAGCCTGCGGCCCACGCGCCTGAAAGTTTTTTCCGCTATTTCGTCTCCCGCGTCGGCGCGCGCGAAAATATCCTCCACTGTAATGTCCTCCGGCGCGTCGCCCTCGTACACCCGGTAAAGATGGACGATTCCCCGCGCGCCCGTCCCCGCTTCCAGACAATACCTCGCGCCGCAGCTGCACGGCAGCGTGTCCAGGTCGTAGTTCACTTTTACGTGGCCCGGCTCTATGGTATATCCCATCCCGCCGCGGAAAAGGTTTCCCCCTTTGACGAAACCGCCGCCGATGCCCGTACCCATCGTAATTCCGAGCACGCTGTCAATTCCGCGCGCCGTTCCGTAAAGAGTTTCGCCCAGCGTAAAGCAGTCCGCGTCGTTTTCCATCGCAACTTTCGCGTGCATTCCGGCGTTGTCAAGCGCCTCTTTAGCCGCCTCGACGAGGGGATAGTCGAACCACTTCAGGTTCGGCGCTTCGATTACCCGCCCGCCGCTGCACATCCCCGCCACGCTTATTCCGACCGCATCGACTCCGGTCTCGCCGCACGTCTTTACAAGTTCCGCCAACGCACCGGGCAATGATTTTACGAATCCCTCGGCCGAGTCGGAATTCGCGGAAATTGCTTCGCTGTACGCCGCGAATTCGCCGGTCTCGCCGCGGATAATCCCGGCCTTGATTGCGCTTCCGCCCACGTCGAAAGCCGCTATTAAATTTCTCTTGCCCATTTCCGTACAGCCTCCTCCCATTCCGGCGATTTAGCCTCTGCCGTTACACCGGAAAAACTTCGTTCATAAACTTAGCAACCTTTTTCGCCACTGCAGATATAAGTTTCCCTTCGCTTCCGGTTTCCACGTCGAGCCAGAACGCGCGCGAATGGCCAATCCAGCTGTCTTGATGCTCCTTCGGCAAAAACAGCCGCACGTCCGGCACATGCGTCGCGCGATGATGCGTTGTAAAAAGCAAATTCGCGCCTCCGCCCTCGATAATCCTGAACGCCGCGGCATACGGACAGACCGGCCTGCCTTCCGCGTCCAGCCCGCATTCGTCCATCGCGGCTTCGAGAAAATCATACCAAAACCGGCCCGCCGTGGACGGCCTGTCCGTAAATACGACCATTCTGCCCTGAACTTCCCATTTGCCCGAAAGCGAATCCCGGCTAAGCGCGGAACCCATCGCGCCCGGGGAATTCCATGCCTCTTCCGCCTCCGGTACGCCCTTTACGTTTTCCGGCGGCGCCGACACGTCCGCCAGAGTGAGCGGCCTTCGGGCGCTCGTCTCGCCGAGTCCCGCGATGAAGCTTTCGTCGCAGGCGATAATTTTCTCCCGCATCGGCGCATACGCGTCCGTATCGGCCGCTTTGAACGCCTTTCGCAGCGCTTTGTGGGGCGGAGTGACGAGGTCGAGAGATTTTTCGATTCCGTTAAGCAAATGCTGAAGATTGCCTAGTTTCCCGGCTTTTCGCCATTCGGCGGCAGCCCATAGCCCGTAAGTATCCTTGTCCGAAAGCGCGCCGGCCGCCAGGAAGGCGACTTCGTTTTCTTCAATTTTGTCCGCCAGATTCGTCCCCAGCACGCCGCTTAGTCTCAGCGAAACCATATCGCCGGCCAAATTGTTTGCGTCCATCAAAGTATCCCGGTGATGGTCTATCCAGATTACCGGTTTCTTCCCCGCGTTGGCGCGCGCCGCGAATTCGCGGCTTCTTTCCGGATGCCTGCTGTCGATCGATAAGTCGAGCATTACGATCGCGCCGGTTTCGTCGTCGGCGTACAGCCGCTGAATGACGTTTTTCCAAAGCCTGCCGTAATCGCCGGTCGTTTCGTAAGACGAAACGATTTTATATGTGAAACCGTTTTCGCTAAGCGTTCGCACGGTCGGCGCCAGCGAAATCAGCCCGTGCGGGTCGAAATGCGATACCACTACCACGTCGCCCGGCGGCGCGCTTCTGAGTGCCGCCAGCAAGTCGGGTTCGAATCTAACTTTCGTTTTGGCAGCGCTTGTAAGCGCCGATATTTCCCCCGCCGCGCCTTCGTCGCCCGGCCCGCATACCGGCGACAAAGTCATTTTGCCGCCGTAAGCCAGCTGTATCCGCTGCCACATCGGCGGAAGCCCGGAGGGTAGCGGCGCAAGCTCTATCGTCGCAAGCGAACGGGCGAACCTGACGAGTCCAGCGAGTTCCACGGGCTCGTTTTTCTTTCCCGCAAGATGCTCCGCGAATTCTTCCGGCGTGCGCGCTCCCGCTTTGAACCCTTCCTTAAGCGGATGTCTGTCGTTCAAAAGACGCGGATCCAAGTTCGCGAACGACAGCCTTGCCAAATCCACGAGCGGCAGCCTTGTTTCTTCCGGAACGCCAGAAAGCGCGAGGAGTTTCTCGCACCATTCGGCGAACGCGTGCGCCCTAATCCGTTCGCGCTCGCCTCGCGGGCCGGATGCCTTATGCCAATCGCACGATGCCCAAAGTTCTAGCAAAAACGCGGGCCATGTACGCTCGTTAATCGTCGCCGCCACGAATCCATATTAGCGCACCGGACGGACTAACGCTTTTTCCGTACCCCGCCTTTCAGGTTGGGCGATCTTCTCGAATTCGAATCGACCACGCTTCTGCCTGAAGGATTTTGACGCCAATCGCTTAGCTGAGGCGGCTGCCTGTCTTCGTCCTCGTAATCATGCTGTACGCGCTCCGGCTGGTTTTTCGGTTCGCTACGGTTATTGGCCGGTTGAACCGGCGTAACTTTGCGCGCTCTGCGCGGCCTTCCGCGCCTTCTTTTCGACGGGTCGTCCTGCGGCTCGCGTTGAGGAGATTGCGGAACGGCCGGCTTCGACTCGGCGAATTCCTTGAACGCCTCGTCTTCCGTGTCCGCCGGTCTGCGATTTGCGGGCTTTTGAGTTTCGACCACGTACGAGGTGCGTTTGAGCGTCGCGGGCTGCTGCACCGGCGGTTTCGGCGCGGGTTTCGCTTCCGGTTCGCGCTCCATCGGCTTTTCTTGAGCCGGCGCCTGTTCCTGCTGGGCTTTTTTGGGCGGCCTACCGGGCTGACGCTGCCTTCCCGGCTGTTGTTTGGGCTGGATTTCCCGCTTGCCGTTTTCTATGACGCCCGCCCGTTCGAGCACGTAATCCGCATAGCGGCTGAAATGCCTGTTGCTGAAGCACTCCGCCAGCTCGTTTCTGTCCATTACGTTGGTCACGTCCTGGTCTTTCAACAGGTTGTCGTAAAACGGCGTGCCTTCGGAATGGGTTTTCATCGCGTTCCGCTGAACGAGTTCGTAAGCTCTTTCGCGCATCATTCCCTTTTCGACGAGCGCGAGAAGCACGGTCTGGCTGAACTGAAGCCCCTTGGTTTCGCGGATGTTTTCTTCCATTTTCCGCGTGTTGATTTCGAGGTTCTTTACGACGTAAGTTAGCCTTTCCAGCATGTAATCCGCAAGCGTAAGACTGTCGGCCAAAATCACCCGCTCTACCGAGCTGTGACTGATGTCCCGCTCGTCCCAAAGCGCCTGATTTTCCATCGCCGCCAGCGCGTTCGCCCTTAAAAGCCTTGCAAGCCCGCAGATTCTTTCGAGAGTTATCGGATTTCGTTTATGCGGCATCGCGCTCGAACCCTTCTGGCCCCTGCCGAACGGCTCCGCGACCTCGCCGATTTCCGTACGCTGAAGCGTACGCAGCGTAACCGCGATTTTTTCGAGCGTCCCGCCTAAGACCGCCAGCACGCTCAAGAGGAACGCGTGCCTGTCGCGTTGAACGACCTGCGTCGAAGCGGGCTCCGGACTTATTCCGAGTTCCCGCATGACTATTTCTTCCAGTTCCGGCGGGCAGTGCGCGAAGCTTCCGACCGCCCCGCTGATTTTTCCAACCGCTACGCCTTCCGCGGCCTCGCGAAGCCTTTCGATGTTGCGCATCGTTTCGTCGTACCAAACGGCGGCTTTAAGCCCGAAGGTTGTCGGCTCCGCGTGCATACCGTGCGTGCGGCCCATGATTAGCGTGTCTTTATGAGCCGCCGCAACCGACTTCAGTGTGCGGGCGAATTCCTCCGCGCCGCCGATGACCTCCGTGCAGGCCTCCTTGAGGTACAGCGCCTGCGCCGTGTCCACTACGTCGTTCGAAGTAAGCCCCAAGTGAATCCACTTCGAGTCTTCGCCAAGACTTTTCGCCACCTCGGTGGTAAAGGCAATCATGTCGTGATTCGTAGTCGCTTCGATGTCCTGAATGCCTTTGATGGTGAACTTCGCCTTTTTTGCGATGCGGTCGTGAGTTCCCTTCGGGATTCTTCCAAGATTCTCCCAAGCCTTGACCGCGGCGAGTTCCACGTCCAGCCAGCATTTATACCTGTTCTGGTCGCTGAAAATGCGCTTCATATTCGAGCGCGTGTATCTGTCAATCATAAAATCAAATCTCCGAGACAAAAAATAGCCGGCACTCCCATAGCATTCCGGCGCACGTCGAGTCAGGACTAATTCATACTTTCGTCGTCCCTGCGGGCGGCTTCTCTGGCTTGAGTTCTATAGTTCGCAAGCCTTTCGCCAGCCTCCGGGTCTATCAACGCGGCGATTTGCGCCGCAAGAAATGCCGCATTTTTGGCGTTGTCCACCCCGACAGCGGCGACGGGGACGCCCGGCGGCATTTGTACGATAGATAGAAGCGAATCGAGCCCGCCCAGAGCGGCGTCGAGAGGAACGCCGATAACCGGTTTCAGCGTCATCGAGGCGGTGACGCCGGGCAAATGCGCGGCTAGGCCTGCGGCGCATATAAATGCGATCGCTCCTTCTTCTTCCCATTTCGCGACGGTTGTTTTCAGCCGTTCGGGGTCGCGGTGCGCGCTGCAATAAGACACCCGGTAGGCGATTCCCAGCTCGTCAAGTATTTTCAGCCCCTTTTCGAGCTTGGGCGCGTCGCTTTTGGAGCCGGCGAGAACGCCGACAAACAAAGCATTTTTCGTCAATTCAAATTCCCTGACTCAACCCTGGCGGGGAGTTCATTGACCGACATCTCTATATTACCCGCAATTCGGCGATTTAGTCAAATGAAAAGACCCCGATTTCGATAAGCCCTTTTCACAAGCGGCACAATTGCCTAAATCCCTGCGATTTCGCCCCCTATTTTTCCGCGCCGCCGCCGTATCGGATATACTTTTGCCGGGAGTATCCCGTGTTGAAAGGAGGAATAAGTATGAAGTACCCGGTATCGTTGATTGTCGCGTTTTTGGCGCTTATCGCCGTTATCGGCTCCACGTTCGCCGAGGACGCCAAGAAAGCCTCGCCGTATGCGGGCGATAACATGAAAACGTGCAAGATGTGCCACGCCGCACAAGCCAAAGTGTTCGAAACATCAGGCATGTTCAAAACTTGGGATTCGCTCGACGACGAGGCGAAGAAAAAGGACGAGTGCATTTCCTGCCACGTTACCGGCTTCGGCGTGGAAGGCGGCTGGATAAGCGCCGACGAAACGCCCGCGCTCAAGGGCGTGCAGTGCGAAGCCTGCCACGGCCCGTCCGCCGAGCATGCGAAGGCGCCCACCAAAGTGAAGCCCGCGGGCGATGCGGCCGCTTCCTGCGCGACTTGCCACAACGAAAAGTTCTTCGGTTTCAAGAAGGACGAGTGGAAACTCGACGAAGCGATGGAACAGATCAAGCACTGGAAGGACAGCTAAACCGTCCAGCCGGATTTGAATAATTTAAGGCGCGATGCGGCGCGAGCCGCATCGTGCTAATATTCGAACGTGCCCGAACGCGCCGCAAGGCAGCTTCAAAACGACCCGCCCGTAAGATGGGACATAGTCACCCGGCTCTGGCTCGAACACGTATGCGAGCACAAAACCGGGCTTTACGCCGCGCTCGGCGCCGCGGCGGTGTACGCTCTCGTCCAGCTTTCAATCCCCCTCGCGTTCAAATATATCTTCGACGTCATTATCGCCGAAGAGAAAAGCCTCGCCAAATACGCATTCGCAATGGTTATTCTTTTCGGCGCGCTCTTAATCCGCACCGGCGCGGCATATCTCAGAACAAGACTTAGCGCTTTCGTCGCGTTCCGCACGACGGCGGACATCCGCAATTCCCTTTTCGCCCACATTCAAAAGCTCTCGTTCAGCTATTTCGACCGCGGGCGCACCGGCGACATAATGAGCCGCATCACGAACGACGTCGTCACGCTCCAGAATTTCATTCTTAACTCGCTCGAAGATTTCTTTATCGCTCCCGTAATGGTAACGGGCGGCCTAATAATCCTTTTCATTCTTAATTGGGTGCTTGCGACCGTAGTGCTGCTTTCCAGCATCGCGGTGGCGCTGCTTTTAAGAATATTCGGCGGCGCGCTTCGCCGGGTGAACGATTCCATCCAAAAGCTTCACGCGCGAATGACCGGCGTTTTGTCGGAGTCCATCGCCACCGTCCGCGTCGTCCAAAGTTTCGGTCGCGAAGAAGACCAGATACGCAAATTCAACGAAGTCAGCGAAGATCTGGGCTTCATCGACCTGTTTCATGCGGCCGGCGACCATGCCTTCTTCGAGACCCACGGCATGCTGCTCGACGGGGTGCACTTCACGCAGGCCGGCGGGGACTACATGGGCCGGCTCATGTTCGACGCCTTCTGGAGCGACGGGGCGTCGCTGACCGCCGGCGTGGGCGGGGATTTCAACGGCGACGGGTTGGTGAATACGCAGGACATCAACCCGTTCATCGCCGCGCTGGGCGGCACGACGCCGGCGCCGCTCTATGGCGACCTGGTCCGCGATGGGGCGATCACCACCGAGGACATCAATCCCTTCGTCCAGACGATGGTGCAAAGCGCCGCCGGCGTGCCCGAGCCCGCGACCGTGCTGGTCGTGGTCTGGGTGGGTCTGCTGGCATCGCCCCGCCGTCGCACGCGCCAGCGACGCACGCGGGCCCGGCGTCCCTACGTCAACAGCGCGCCATCGCTTCGTGCCGGCGGGTGATGAGCCGATCACGGGCGGCCAAGACCGTCCCGCGGCGAGGCTCTGGGCCAGTGTGCGCAACGTGACGGACCCTATCCGGAATCGGCTGTTGTCGTCTGGGTATCTGGAGGGGAGATAAAAGAGCCCCGGCTTGCGCCAGGGCTCCCGAGAGCGTGACTCACCTCGGCGATGTCGGGCGGCGAACCGCGCCAGGGCTTATTGTCGGCCCGACAGCGGTAGGGCGGTGAGTTTTCGGTCGGTCGTCGATGCCCGGGCATGGTCGGCGTGGGGGCGCCGGCCAAGGCGCGCAACAAAAACCGCCCCGAAGGTCGGGGCGGTGAGGTTCATCGTCGTGTTGTCGCGCCATGGGCCCGGATGGGCGGGGCGGATCCCTGACAAGTGAACAGTTGGAACGTTTGGCGACACGTTGCCGTGCCGTTATCCGCTGTTGCCCGTGGGCGCGAGCGGACGAGATTGTGCTGACAGTTACGCCGGGGATCGCTCCCCAACCGTCGGCTGATATTCAGCCGGGGTTGATCCGTCGAAAAGACCGGATCAGGCGAATCTAAGTTATCCCTTAGAAAGGAGGTGATCCAGCCGCAGGTTCCCCTACGGCTACCTTGTTACGACTTAGTCCCAGTCACCGAGTTCACCGTAGGCATGCTTGAAATAGCACGACTTCGGGTGCCCCCAGCTTCCATGACTTGACGGGCGGTGTGTACAAGGCTCAGGAACGTATTCACCGCGTCGTAGCTGATACGCGATTACTAGCGATTCCACCTTCATGGGGTCGAGTTGCAGACCCCAATCCGAACTGGGGCGTGGTTTTTGCGATTTGCTCCACCTTGCGGTATCGCTTCGCTCTGTCCACGCCATTGTAGCACGTGTGCAGCCCAGGGCATAAAGGCCATGAGGACTTGACGTCATCCCCACCTTCCTCCGGTTTGACACCGGCAGTCCCGCTAGAGTCCCCGACATGACTCGCTGGCAACTAGCGGCAAGGGTTTCGCTCGTTAAGGGACTTAACCCAACACTTCACAGCACGAGCTGACGACAGCCATGCAGCACCTGTGCACGTTCCACGGCAAGCCGCGTTACTTCCCTTTCAGGAAGCTAATCCGTGCATGTCAAACCCTGGATAAGGTTCTTCGCGTTGCTTCGAATTAAGCCACATGCTCCACCGCTTGTGTGAGCCCCCGTCAATTCCTTTGAGTTTTAGTCTTGCGACCGTACTCCCCAGGCGGTGCACTTAACACGTTAGCTTCGATCGCGATGGCGTCAGAGCCTCCGCAATCTAGTGCACATCGTTTAGGGCGTGGACTACCGGGGTATCTAATCCCGTTCGCTCCCCACGCTTTCGTGCCTCAGCGTCAGGATAGGCCCAGCTGCCTGTCTTCACCTTGGGCGTTCCTCTAGATATCTACGCATTTCACCGCTACACCTAGAGTTCCGACAGCCTCTACCTACCTCAAGACCTGCAGTTCGCCCAGCCATTCCACGGTTGAGCCGTGGGATTTCACAAAGCGCTTGCAGGTCCGCCTACGCACCCTTTAAGCCCAGTGATTCCGATTAACGCTTGGGCCCTTCGTATTACCGCGGCTGCTGGCACGAAGTTAGCCGGCCCTTCCTTTGGGGT
>JAANMV010000061.1_pt1 | contig 112321 bp, 96 predicted proteins | sample 7279661 | NCBI WGS metagenome assembly JAANMV01 (sample SAMN14094540, study PRJNA606508) | bioreactor metagenome | isolation source: A lab-scale SPAN reactor treating ammonium-rich wastewater day 121 | place: Ireland: Galway | collected 2017-05-16
GGGTGCGCGCGGCGAGCGTGGTGCGTTCGAGACGATCCTCCAGGGTGTTCCACCAGACCACTTCGATGGCCGGCAGCCGCAGCTCACCGCTGCCGGTCGGAACCAGCGCCTCGCGTTCCTCGCGGCTGCCGATCAGGCCGTTGCTGTCGACCTCGTCGGCGAGGTTGGGCTGGTCTGGATAGCGCCGCAGGCCGGCGATACGCGCGGTGCCGATGGATGGCAGCTGCGCGCCGGACAGGCCTTCGGCCTTGAGCAGCAGGCTGCGGGTCAGGGCTTCGCCATGCATGGCCTGATCCGGCTCCGGGCTCCAGGCTTCCACCAGGGTTACTCGGGTGGCCGGCAGCCAGGGGGCGTCAGCCGGATAGCTGGCGGGCCTGGGCTTGACGTGCAGCGGGATGCTCGGCGACTTGACCTGCGTGGCCTTGCCCGGACGCGGGCCGAGCAGCGAACTGCCGCTGGCGACGGTGGTGGCGCTGAACAGCTGGCTGGGAATCAGCAGATCGCCGCTTTGCTGCGGGAACAGCGCATAGCGGATCTCGATCACGCCGTGGCGCAGGCCGTTGATGGTCTTCTCGTAGGTGCGTGGCTCGCCGAGGCGCTCCACCCGCGCGTTCTGCATCTGCAAGGGTGACAGGTTGCTGTCGTCGTACAGCGACACGGAGTGGAAGATACGCAGGGTGAGGATCACCTGCGCCTGAACGTAGACGCTGTCGCGGTCGAGGCTGGCGTCGATGAAGATCGGTGCCAGCTGGTCGCCGTCATCCGTGTTGCCCGAATCCTTTACCAGCAGCGTGATCGGCTCGCTGCGCAGCTCGCCCAGCTGCAGCGGCGGGATGACCAGCTGGCCGCTGCGCCGGGGGCGCAGGGTGGTGAGCCAGCGGGTGGTCGAGCGGGTTTCGCCCTGGACGTTGGACAGGCTGTTGAGCTGGCGGGTATCGAAGACCTCGAACAGCTCGTCCAGCGGCTGCAGGTCGGGCTTGCCGAAGACCGTGGCGTTACGCACCTCGAGGGTCAGTTCGAGGGTTTCATCGAGGCTCAGCTGCGTGCGATCGACACTGGCATGCAGGTCCGCGGCATGGCTCGGGACAGCCAGGAGAGCGAGCAGTACAAAGGCCATCAGGCGGATCATCGATTCAGTTCCTGGCGCTTGCGTTGTTCGTAAAGGAATTTGCGGCGTAGCAGCTCGCCCGGATCGTCCGGAATTTGCCGTAGCCACTGCTCCATCGCCTGCTGGCGCTCACGGGCTGGCAGGTCTTCGAGCGGCGTTGCGGGGGCCTCGGTATCCGCCTCGGCTGGCGGCGGTTCGTTGGCCTGCGACGCGTTGGCGGGCGCTTCGCTGGCGCCCGGTTCGGCGTTGGGCGGCGGCGTTGCCGGCTGTGTGGTGTCCGGCGTGGTGGGGCTGGTCTGTGAGGTGGGCGGCGGCGGTGATGTGGCACCGGGTTGCTCGCCGGTTTGCGGCTGCTCGGGTGCTGACTCCTGCTGGCGCTGACGCAACAGTTCTTCGACCAGCGCCTTGTTGCGCTGTGCCGGCGCCAGGTCGGGTTGCCGCTCCAGCGCCTGTTCGTAGGCTTCGAGGGCGGCCTCCAGCTGTTCGCTGCGTGCCAGCGCATTGCCGCGGTTGTAGTGATCGCTGGCGCTGTTGCCAGTGGCGAAGCGTTCGGCGGCGGCCGCGTATTCACCGGCACGGTAGAGCGCGATGCCTTGCCAGCGCGGGTCGTCGAAGCGTTTCGCGGCCTCGGCCGGTCGCTGCGCCTGCAGCAGGCGCTGGCCCTGCTGATCCGGGCGCAGCCAGAGGTCGGTGAACTCCAGGGCACTGGCCGGTTGCGGCTGCAGCAGCAGGAGCGGCAGGCAGAACAGCCAGCCGCGGCGCCCGGCGCAGGCGGCGAGCAGCAGCAGCGGCAGCAGCAGCCAGTAGCCCTGATCGAGCCAGGCGTCCAGGCGGGTGGTTTCGTCCTGTTTGAGCATGCCGCCGCTGGCCTCCAGCAGGCCGAGGTTGCGCAGGTCGGCATCGTCCAGGCGTGCCTGCTGGTAGCGGGCCCCCAGTTCGGCGGCGAAGCGGCGCAGACCGGCGTTGTCCAGCCGCGGGATGAGGATGGCGCCGTGTTCGTCCTTGAGGAAACTGCCGTCCTCGCCGGCGATCGGCGCGCCCTGTTCGCTGCCGATGCCGAGGATCGCCAGGCGCTCGCCGCGCCCGCCCAGCAGTTCGGCGATGTGTTGCTGCGCCGCATCGTCGATCGCGCTGGTCATCAGCAGCAGTCGCCCGCGGCCCTGCGCGCCCTGTTCGAGCAGCGCCAGGCCTTGTGCCACGGCGAGGTCGGCGCTTCGCCCGGGTTCGGGCATCAGTGCAGGGCTCAGCACGTTCAGCAGGTTGGCGGTGGTAGCCAGGTCGTCGGACAGCGGCACCAGCGTGTGTGCGCTGCCGGCATAGACGACCACGGCCGTCTGCGCGTCGGGGCGGCGTTCGATCAGGTCGAGCAGCTTGCGTTTGGCCTGTTCCAGGCGTGATGGCGGGCTGTCGGCCGCGAGCATGGCGGGCGTCGTTTCGAGCAGCACCACCAGCGGATCGGCGCGTTTCAGGCTGGGTTGCTCCAGGCGCTGCCAGCTCGGCCCGAGCAGGGCCAGGCAGGCCAGCAGCCAGGCCAGCCCGAGGGCGACCCAGGGCAGACGGCTGTTGCGCAGGCGACCGCGGGTCAGCAGCGCGGCGTGGAACGCCTCGGGAAGCAGGCGCTGCCAGCGGCCGATCTGCCGCTGGCGGTGCCAGAGCCGCCACAGCAGCCAGATCAGCAGCGGTACGATCAGCAGCCAGAAAGGCCTTAGCAGATGCGGCCAGAACGCGCTCATCGACGTCGCTCCAGAGCCGCGGCGAGGCGTTGCAGCGGCGCCTGCCAGAGATCGGCGGCGACCAGCAGCAGGCTGATCAACAGCGCTGCGCTGAGCGGCCAGGCGTACAGCGGCTGGGCGATGCGCGCGCGGGCCGGCTGCTGCGCGGCTGGTTCGAGACGATCGAGGGTATCGCCGATGGCTTGCAGCTCGGCGCTCGAACGTGCACGGAAATAGCGACCTCCGGTGCGCTCGGCGATGGCCTGCAGGGTCGCCTCGTCCAGCTCCAGTCCGGGATTGAAGCCGAAGCGACTGAGCACGCCGCCTTCCTCGGCGTCGGCACCGATACCGATGGTGTGAATCTTCACCTGCTCATCGGCAGCCAGCTGTGCCGCGATCAATGGCGCGATCTCGCCGCCGTTGTTGGCGCCATCGGTGATCAGCACCAGCACCCGGCTGTGCGCGGGACGCTCGCGCAGGCGCTTGACGGCCAGGCCGATGGCGTCGCCGATGGCGGTGTTGCTGCCGGCGATGCCGACCACCGCTTCGTCAAGCCAGGTGCGCACGGTGCGTCGGTCGAAGGTCAGCGGCGATTGCAGATAGGCCTTGCTGCCGAACAGGATCAGCCCGACGCGATCACCGTGGCGGGCCTCGATGAAGTCGCCGAGCAGCAGCTTGACCAGCTCCAGACGGCTGATTTGCTCGTCCTGCCATTGCATGTCGGGGTAATCCATCGAGCCGGAAACGTCCACCGCCAGCAGCAGGTCGCGCCCGCTGGTGGGCAGCGGCAGCGGCTCACCGAGCCATTGCGGGCGGGCGGCGGCGAACAGCAGCAGCAGCCAGATCGTCAGGTAGGGCAGCTGCTGACGCCACGCCGGCAGCGCGACCCGCGCGCGGCGGCCGGACAGGGTTTCCAGCTCGGCGAGAAAACTCACCTTGAGCGCCGCTTCGCCGCTGTCGGCCGCGGGCAGCAGCCAGCGCAGCAGCCAGGGCAGCGGCAACAGCAGCAGCATCCACGGCCAGGCCAGCTCAAACATGCTTGCGAATCCAGATTTCGACGGCTTGTTCCAGCCCGTCGATGGCCTTGTCGTCGAGCCGGCATTCGGCGCGGTAGGAGCCTTCGACCAGCACCATCCAGCGGGTCAGGCCGGCGGCCGGGCAGCGGCTGTCGAGAAACGCCAGCCAGGCGCGGCCGCTGAGCGTATGTGGGTGGTTGTCCGGGTAGCGCGTGCGGCACAGCCGCTTGAGCAGGGCGTTGAGCTGTTGCAGCCAGTGGCTGGCGGGCTGCCCGCCGTAGGGCTTGATGAGCTTGGCCAGTTCGATCAGCGCGGCCTGGCGCTGCGGGTCCAGCGGCGCTTCGACCGGTGCGCGACGCGGGCGTACCCGCTGCAGCAGACGGTAGCGCTGGTGCCACAGGCCGGCAAAAGTGCCGATCAGCAGCAGCGCCAGCAGCCACCAGCCCGGTGCCGGCGGCCACCAGGAAATCGCGGCTGGCAGGATCGGCGGTGCGAGTTGCTCCAGCGGGTTCATGCGTGTGCCCCGGCGTGCTGCACGCTGAGGTGCTCGCGCAGTTGTTCGACCGGGTCGCGCTGCGTGTCGAGCGGCATCAGCGGTACGCGCAGGCGGTCGGCCAGGCGCTGCCAGCGAGCGCTGCGCGCCTCGCCCAGCTGGCGGTAGGTCTGGCGCAGCGTGGCGTCGTGGGTGTCCAGCTCCAGCCGCGCGCCGCGCTCGGCGAAGCGCAGCAGGCCGGCCGCGGGGAGGGCGTGGTCGAGCGGATCGAAGACCGGCAGCAGCAGCAGATCGACGTGCCGCGCCAGCAGGCTGAGCTGCTGCTCGGCGGTGTCGGTCAGGGTGCGTTCGTCGCACAGGATCACCGCCAGGCTGCCCGGACGCAGCACCTCCCGCGCGCGGCGCAGGGCCAGGCCGAAGGCATCCGCTTCGATGGGCGTATCGCTGTCGAGCCGGCCGTTGGCGCGGGCCAGGCGGTCGAGCAGTTGCAGCAGGCTCTGCTTGTTGCGCCGCGGTTTGATCTCGTGGTGCTCGGCGTTACCGAACACCAGCCCGCCAACCCGGTCGTTGTGCAGCAGCGCGGCCCAGCCGATCAGGCTGGCGGCTTCGGCGGCAAGCACCGACTTGAACACCCGCGCGCTACCGAAGAACAGCCGGCGGCTCTGTTCGACCAGCAGATAGATGGGCCGCTCGCGCTCCTCATGGAACAGCTTGGTGTGGGGCTCCTGGGTGCGCGCGGTGACGCGCCAGTCGATGGTGCGCACGTCGTCGCCGGCCTGGTAGACGCGCACCTGATCGAAGTCCACGCCGCGTCCGCGCAGCTTGGAGTGATGCAGGCCGACCAGCGGGCTGCGCCGATGCGGCGTGGAGAACAGCGGCACCTCGCGCACGCGATGGCGCAGGTCGATGAGGGCTTTCAGGCTGGTGCGCACGCCGGTTTCGGCCGGCGGCGCGGAGGGCTGCGCGGCCGGGTGCATTTCAGGCGACCGCGACCACGTCGAGGATGCGCTGCAGCACGCGGTCCTGGTCGATGCCGGCGGCTTCGGCCTCGAACGAGAGGATCAGGCGGTGGCGCAACACATCGAAGAGCATGGCCTGGATGTCTTCCGGGCTGACGAAATCGCGCCCGGCCAGCCAGGCATGCGCCCGCGCGCAACGGTCGAGCGAGATCGAGCCGCGCGGGCTGGCGCCGTAGGCGATCCATTCGGCCAGCTCGGCGTCGTACTTGGCCGGGGTACGCGTGGCCATGATCAGCTGCACCAGGTACTCCTCCACCGCGTCGGCCATGTACAGCCCGAGGATTTCCTTGCGCGCGGCGAAGATCGCCTGCTGGCTGACGCGGTGCTCCGGCGCGGTTTCGCCATTGATGGCCTCGCCGCGCGCCTGTTGCAGGATACGGCGCTCCACCGAGGCGTCGGGAAAGCCGATCTTGACGTGCAGCAGGAAGCGGTCGAGTTGCGCCTCGGGCAGCGGGTAGGTGCCTTCCTGCTCGATGGGGTTCTGCGTGGCCATTACCAGAAACAGCGGCGGCAGGTCGTAGGTGCTGCGGCCGATGCTGACCTGGCGCTCGGCCATCGCTTCGAGCAGCGCCGACTGCACCTTGGCCGGCGCGCGGTTGATCTCGTCGGCCAGCACCAGGTTGTGGAAGATCGGCCCCTGCTGGAAGACGAAACTGCCGGTTTCCGGGCGGTAGATTTCGGTGCCGGTGATGTCCGCCGGGAGCAGGTCGGGGGTGAACTGGATACGGTGGAATTCGGCTTCCAGGCCTTCGGCCAGCTCCTTGATCGCGCGGGTCTTGGCCAGGCCGGGGGCGCCTTCGACCAGCATGTGACCATCGGCGAGCAGGGCGATCAGCAGACGCTCGATCAGGCGGTCCTGCCCGAGGATCTGGGTGGAAAGGAACTGTCGCAGCGCGATTATCGATTCACGATGATCCATCGTTTCAAGGCTTCCGGTGGGGAGGAAACGCCGGCGTGCCCGGCTGCTGGCGTGCGGCCCCGCGCCGCGCCGACGAGCGCGCACTTTACTGCATTTGCGGGCATCTGGACTAACGTTGAACCATGAGCCTGTGGCCTCGGTCACTACCGACGGTCCCCCTTTCTGCAAGCCAGATGGAGCATTTCATGGCGTTCTTCACCGCTGCCAGCAAGGCCGATTTCCAGCAGCAGTTGCAATCGGCGCTGGCACAACACGTAGACGGACAGCTGCTTGCCCAGCTGGCGCTGTTCGCCGAGCAGTTCTTCGGTATCGTTGCGCTGGCCGAACTCACCGAGCGACGCATGAGCGATCTGGTCGGCTCGACCCTGGCCTCCTGGCGCCTGCTGGAGCGCTTCGAGCCGGAGCATCCGCAGGTGCGGGTATTCAATCCGGACTACGAGAAGCACGGCTGGCAGTCGACGCACAGCGTGGTCGAGGTGCTGCACCCGGACATGCCGTTTCTGGTCGACTCGGTGCGCATGGAGCTGACGCGCCGCGGCTACAGCATCCACACCCTGCAGAACAGCGTGCTACAGGTGCGCCGCGCGGCCGACGGCAGCCTGCTCGAGCTGTTGGCGGCGGATGCGGTCGCTGACGACAGCTCGGTCGAGTCGCTGATCTTCATCGAGATCGACCGCTGCGCGAGCCCGGCCGATCTGCGCGAGCTTGAGCAAGCGCTGCTCGGCGTGCTGGCCGATGTGCGGCTGGCGGTTGGCGATTTCCATGCGATGAAGAACAAGGTGGCGGAGGTGCGTACCCTGGTGCAGGCGGGCGATCTGGCCCAGCGCATCGATGGCGAGGAGCTGGCGGAAATCGAGGATTTCCTCGACTGGTTGGCCGATGACCATTTCACCTTCCTCGGCTACGAGGAATTCACCGTCAGCGACTCGCCGGAAGGCGGCTGCATCGTCTACGACGAGACCTCGCTGCTCGGACTGTCACGCAAGCTGCGAGTCGATCTGAGCGCCGAGGAGCGCTCGCTGTTGCCGTCGTCGCTGGCCTATCTGCGCGAGCCGCTGCTGCTGTCGTTCGCCAAATCGTCGACGCCCTGTCGCGTGCATCGTCCGGCCTATCCGGATTTCGTCTCGATACGGGAGTTCGATGCCCACGGCCAGGTCGTGCGCGAGTGCCGTTTCATGGGGCTGTTCACCACCTCGGTGTATACCCAGAGCGTGCGGCGCATCCCCTACATCCGGCGCAAGGTCGATGCGGTGGTACGGCGCTCCGACTTCGGCGGTTCGACGCATCTGGCCAAGGAGCTGGTGCAGGTGCTGGAGATGTTGCCGCGCGACGAGCTGTTCCAGGCTTCCGAGCAGGAGCTGTACGAGAACGCCGTGGCCATCGTGCAGATTCAGGAGCGCGCGCGGTTGCGCCTGTTCCTGCGCTTCGACCCGTACCGGCGCTTCTGCTATTGCCTGGTTTACGTACCGCGCGACAGCTATTCGACCGAGTCGCGCATGCGCATGCAGCAGGTCCTGCTGGAACGCTTGCAGGCCAGTGATTGCGAGTTCTCCACCTACTTTTCCGAGTCGGTGCTGATTCGCGTGCAGTTCATCCTGCGGCTGGACCCGAGCCGGCTGCCGGAGGTCGATCCGCAACGGCTGGAGCAGGAAGTCCTGCAGGCCTGCCGCAGCTGGCAGGACGAGTACGCCGGGCTGGTGGTCGAGCGCTTCGGCGAAGCGCAGGGCATCAATCTGCTCGGCGACTATCCCAAGGGCTTCCCGGCGGGCTACCGCGAGCGTTTCTCGGCGCAGTCAGCGGTGGTGGACATGCAGCATGTGCTCAGCCTGAGCGACGAGCGCCCACTGGTGATGAGCTTCTACCAGCCGATCACCGCCGAGGAGAATCGCCTGCACTGCAAGCTCTACCACATTGATACGCCGCTGCCGCTGTCGGACGTGCTGCCGATCATGGAGAACCTCGGCCTGCGCGTGCTGGGCGAATTTCCGTTCCGCCTGCAGCACAAAAGCGGGCGCGAGTGCTGGATTCACGATTTCGCCTTTACCTATGCGGCAGGGCTGGAAATCGACCTGCTGGAGATCAACGAGCCGCTGCAGGATGCCTTCGTCAACATCAACAACGGCGCGGCGGAGAACGATGCCTTCAACCGCCTGGTGCTGACGGCCGGCCTCACCTGGCGCGAGGTGGCGCTGCTGCGCGCATATGCGCGTTACCTCAAGCAGATTCGCATGGGCTTCGACCTGGGCTACATCGCCAGCACGCTGCTCAACCACACCGATATCGCTCGCGAGCTGGTGCGCCTGTTCAAGATGCGTTTCTACCTGGCGCGCAAGCTCGGCGAGGATGACCTGGCCGACAAGCAGCAGCGGCTGGAGCAGGCCATCCTGACCGCGCTGGACGAGGTCGCGGTGCTCAATGAGGACCGCATCCTGCGGCGCTACCTGGCGCTGATCAAGGCGACCCTGCGGACCAACTTCTATCAGCCGGACGCGAATGGCCGGGCCAAGGAATACTTCAGCTTCAAGTTCGATCCGCGCGCGATCCCGGAAATGCCGCGGCCGATCCCGATGTTCGAGATATTCGTCTATTCGCCGCGCGTCGAGGGCGTGCACCTGCGGGCCGGTAAGGTGGCGCGCGGCGGTCTGCGCTGGTCCGATCGCGAGGAGGACTACCGCACCGAGGTGCTCGGCCTGGTCAAGGCGCAGCAGGTGAAGAACGCCGTGATCGTGCCGGGGGGGGCCAAGGGCGGCTTCATCCCGCGCCGCCTGCCGGCCGGCGGTTCGCGCGACGAGATCCAGGCGGAGGCCATTGCCTGCTACCGCATCTTCATTAGCGGTCTGCTGGATCTCACCGACAATCTCAAGGACGGCCAGGTGGTGGCGCCGGCCGGCGTGCTGCGCTATGACGCGGACGATCCGTATCTGGTGGTGGCCGCGGACAAGGGCACGGCGAGCTTCTCCGATATCGCCAATGGCATCGCCGCCGACTACGACTTCTGGCTCGGCGACGCCTTCGCCTCCGGCGGCTCGGCCGGGTATGACCACAAGAAGATGGGCATCACGGCGCGTGGCGCCTGGGTCTCGGTACAACGGCACTTTCGCGAGCGCGGGATCGATGTGCAGCGCGATGCCATCAGCGTGATCGGCATCGGCGACATGGCCGGCGACGTGTTCGGCAACGGCTTGCTGATGTCGCCTGCCGTGCAGCTGGTGGCGGCGTTCAACCATCTGCACATCTTCGTCGACCCCGATCCGGACCCGGCACGCAGCTTTGCCGAGCGCCGGCGGCTGTTCGAGTTGCCGCGTTCGGCCTGGACCGATTACGACAGCACGCTGATCTCGTCCGGCGGCGGCGTGTTCTCCCGTTCGGCCAAGCGCATCGTCCTCACCGCGCAGATGCGCGAACGCTTTGCCATCGATGCCGCGCAACTGACGCCGAACGAGCTGATCAATGCGTTGCTCAAGGCGCCGGTCGATCTGCTGTGGAACGGCGGCATCGGCACCTACGTCAAGAGCGGCACGGAAACCCACGCCGACGTGGGCGACAAGGCCAACGACGCGGTGCGCGTGGACGGCAACGAGCTGCGCGCCAAGGTGGTGGGCGAGGGCGGTAACCTCGGCATGACCCAGCTGGGGCGCGTGGAGTACGCGCTGCACGGTGGCAGCAGCAACACCGATTTCATCGACAATGCCGGCGGCGTGGACTGCTCCGACCACGAAGTGAACATCAAGATTCTGCTCAACGAGCTGCTGGCCGCCGGCGACATGACCGGCAAGCAGCGCGATCAGCTGCTGCACGAGATGACCGACGCGGTGGCCGAGCTGGTGCTGTACGACAACTACAAGCAAACCCAGGCGCTGTCACAGGCACAATACCGCTCGCGTGAGCGCGCCGGTGAATACGTGCGGCTGATCGCGGCGCTGGAAAGCGAAGGGCTGCTCGATCGCAAGCTCGAGTTCCTGCCCAGCGACGACGCGCTCGCCGAACGGGCGGCGCTGGGCAAGGGGCTGACCCGCCCGGAGCTGTCGGTACTGATTTCGTACAGCAAGATCGAGCTGAAGGAGGCTCTGCTCAAATCACGCGTGCCGGACGACGATTACCTTGCCCGCGAAATGGAGAGTGCATTTCCGCAGCTGCTCGGCGAGCGTTACCGCGACGTCATGCTGCGCCATCGCCTGCGGCGCGAGATCGTCAGCACGCAGATCGCCAATGATCTGGTCAACCACATGGGCATCACCTTCGTTCAGCGGCTCAGCGAGGCTACCGGCATGAGTGCGGCCAATGTTGCCGGTGCCTATGTGATCGTGCGCGACATCTTCCATCTGCCGCACTGGTTCCGGCAGATCGAGGCGCTGGACTACAAGGTGCCGGCCGAGTTGCAGCTGCGGCTGATGGACGAGCTGGTCCGGCTCGGCCGACGGGCAACCCGCTGGTTCCTGCGCAACCGTCGCAGCGAGCTGGACGCCGCTCGCGACGTTGCGCATTTCGGCCCGCGTGTCGCCGCGCTGGGGCTCAAACTCGACGGTTTGCTCGAAGGTTCGACGCGCGACCTCTGGCAGTCGCGCTACCAGCGCTACACCGCGGCGGGTGTTCCGGAATTGCTCGCGCGAATGGTCGCCGGCACCAGTCACCTGTATACGCTGCTGCCGATTCTCGAGGCGGCAGACGAAACCGGGCAGCCGCCGATCAAGGTTGCGTCGACCTATTTCGCCGTCGGCGGTGCGCTGGAGTTGCCCTGGTATCTGCAGCAACTCACCAGCCTGCCGGTGGAGAGCACCTGGCAGGCACTGGCACGCGAGGGCTTTCGTGACGATCTCGACAGCCAGCAGCGCGCCATCACCGTCTCGATTCTGCAGATGGAGAGTGGCGCACAGCAGCCGGCCGCTTGCGTCATGGCGTGGCTGGAGCAGCGTGGCTATTACGTCGATCGCTGGCGCGGCATGCTGGCCGAGCTGCGCGCCACCAGCACGCCCGACTACGCGATGTACGTCGTAGCCAGCCGCGAGCTGCAGGATCTGGCGCAGGCGCCCGTGAGGCATGGTGAATAAATGGCGAGGGTGGCGGCTGAGGATAGCCGCCACTGCGGACTGTTTTAGGAGTCTTGCGGCTGGCCGAGCTTGAAGCGCGTGATCTGCGGCAGATTGCGCAGATAGCGCACCATGTCCGGCGCGCCGGCGCGTTTCAGCCCTTCGCCGATGGCGCTGGCGGTAGGGTGGTGTTTCTCCAGCAGCAGCAATTCTGAGTTGCTGGCGTTACGTAGCACGGTCAGGCGCGCATACGGCACCTGCGTGTCGAGCAGCAGCGCCATGAACTCCGCATCGCTCCAGGCCTGGGCGGGCATTGCAATGGCGTGGTACTGCTCGTCCAGCGCACGCAGCCCGGCCCGATCGAGGCGGTAGACGACAAGCTCGGCAGGCATCAGCAGCTCGAGGCCGCGCAGGCGCGCATAGGCCACCGCACTGGCGAATGCCTCGACATGGTGCTCGCCGGCCCAGTACAGACGTTCACCCAGCCAGCCGGCCTGGCGCAGCTCGATGGGCTCACTCTGCGCATGGCCGGGCAGGGCGATGCCGAGGGTACGCAGGAAGTCCTTGTAGCTGATGATGCGGGTGCGCCGGCAGGCCTCGGTGGCGGCGAATGCTTCGATGCTCGGATAGGCGATGCCGTCGGGACTCTGGCCGCCGAGACCGTCGATCTGGCGCAGGTCGATGCTGGCCACCGACTGACTGTCTTTCTGAATCAACCGGCTCAGCGCAGCGTGCGCGCGCGCCTTGTCTTCCTGTACCGGACCCGAAAGTGCACCGCGCGGCAGCTCCAGCAGGCGCTGCAGGCAGGGGCCGTCATTCCAGAAAATGCTCGGCTCCGGCTCGTAAAGCGGCGCGAAAGGCAGGTTCAGCCGACTCGCACGCTCCAGCGTCTGATGGCCAGGTTGTGCGCGTAGCCCCAGCCGCTGGGCCAGGCGGGTGATGTGAGTGGAAAATAAAGGCATGGACTCGGGCAGGCTCGTCACGATGCTTGAGCTCGGAAAGTACTCTGGGGAGTGTGGCAGACCGAGCCGCGAAGCGCACCTGCCTTGCGCGCTTCATGCGCCGGGCAGCAGCGGACCGATTGGCTATGGCGGCCGGAACGGCGCGCCGATGTGCGAGGATTGCTGCAATTGAACACGAGGAGCCTCCATGCCTAGCCTGGTGCTGGATATTGCACTGCCTGCCGAGCGCCTGCTGGCTGCCTATCAAGGGCACGCCAACCGGGTTCTGCTGCGCAGCCGCGACGGCAGACGAATCAGCCTACCGGTGCATCATCTGCGGCCCTTTGTGACTCGCGAAGGGGTATTTGGTTCCTTCGAGCTGGAATTTGCCGAGCAAGGCCAGCTGATCGGCCTGCACCGCTTGCGCTGAAGCGCCTTCGGAGCAGCGGTGCAGGCGGCTGAAATACCGCGTCGCCTGCTATACTCCGCGGCCATCACTTCCCGAGATTCTAGGCTGCGTATGTATAACCTGGCCCGCCAGATGCTGTTCAAGCTGTCCCCGGAAACGTCTCACGAGCTGTCGCTCGATCTTATCGGCGCCGGCGGCCGCCTGGGTATCAATCGGTTGCTGAGCAAATCGCCGGCAAGCCTGCCGGTGCGCGTCATGGGCATCGATTTCCCGAACCCGGTCGGGCTCGCCGCAGGCCTGGACAAGAACGGCGAGGCCATTTGCGGGTTGTCGCAGCTGGGCTTCGGTTTCATCGAAGTCGGCACCGTCACGCCGCGCCCGCAGCCGGGCAATCCGAAGCCGCGCATTTTCCGTCTGCCGGAAGCCGAGGCGATCATTAACCGCATGGGCTTCAACAACCAGGGCGTCGATGCGCTGCTTGCGCGGGTGGACGCCGCGCGCTTCAAGGGCGTGCTGGGAATCAACATCGGCAAGAATTTCGATACGCCAGTGGAGCGTGCCGACGAGGATTACCTGCTGTGTCTGGACAAGGTTTACCACCATGCCAGCTATGTGACCGTCAATGTGAGTTCGCCCAATACGCCGGGGCTGCGCAGCCTGCAGTTCGGCGACTCGCTCAAGCGTCTGCTCGAAGCGCTGCGCCTGCGCCGCGAGGATCTGGAGATCGAGCATGGCAAGCGGGTGCCGCTGGCTATCAAGATCGCCCCGGACATGACCGACGAGGAAACCGTGCTGGTGGCCGAGGCGGTTCTGCAGGCGGGGATGGATGCGATCATCGCGACCAATACCACGCTAAGCCGTGAGGGTGTCGCGGGGCTGGCGCACGCCGACGAAGCAGGGGGATTGTCAGGCGCCCCGGTGCGTGAGAAATCCACCCACATCGTGCGCGTGCTGGCGCAGACCCTCAGTGGCCGCCTGCCGATCATCGCCGTGGGCGGGATCACCGAGGGGCGCCACGCCGCCGAGAAGATCGCCGCCGGAGCGAGCCTGGTTCAGCTGTATTCGGGATTCATCTACAAGGGGCCGGCGCTGATTCGCGAGGCGGTGGATGCGATTGCCGAGTTGCGCGCGAAGGCGCAGTGACTAAGAGGTCGGAATCGAGATCGGAATCGGCCCGATGCGGGGCTCCGGTTCGGAGCCCCTGGGCTTCTAGCCCGCCGCCCGGATGGGGCGTGCGATGAAGAGTCGGTCAGGTCGGGGAATCAGCCGACCGCGTGGAGTTCGTTCAGTCGATGCAGACCGGCGGTGCCGGTCAGACCATCCCAGTTGTCGCCGCGACCCTCCCGCCAGCCGTTGATCCAGGCTTGGCGCACAGTGGGATGGGTGAAAGGACACAGGTCGCGAGATTTGCCATGTATGCCGTGTTGATAACCGCGCAGGAATGCTCGTTCCATCGGATCACGCTTGAGTCTTCTCATTGGGTATTGCCCTCAGTGGTTGACTGGTGTTCCTGGTGGCCTCATGGCGAGACCGGGCAGACAGGCTGCCGTTGGGTCCGCTGCCGGCGTGGCGGACGCCATCGACCTCATTGCGATGGTCGATTGGGACGAGTTCTAACCCAATGGCCGAGAGGCTGGAATGATCGTTTTGTCATAAGTAGGTAACCAAACTATGGTTCAGCCCATAAGCAGTGTGTACTGCCGGGCCTAGAGCCACCCGCCCGCAACCGCGCGACAGCGCCGGCGCGCGTCTGTGTGACGCAGGGCAATTTTTTTGCTGGGCCATTCCGACGAAGGGTCGGATCGTTCCGCTTCGAACACTCACTGGAAGCATCCATGACCGACCGTCACGAACTCATTCTCACCTGTCCCAAGGGACTCGAAGGCTTGTTGCTGGAGGAAGCCCGGCAATTGGGACTGGAGGACGCGCGTGAGCAGACCGCGGCGATCCGCGGTTTCGGCGCGCTGGAAGTCGCGTACCGCCTGTGTCTCTGGTCGCGCCTGGCCAATCGCGTGCTGCTGGTGATCAGCCGCTTTCCGACCACGACCGCCGAAACCCTTTACGAAGGCGTGCGCAGCGTGGACTGGGCCGAGCATCTGGAACCTAGCGGCAGCCTGGCGGTCGAGTTCAGCGGGCGCGGGTCGGGTATCGACAACACTCACTTCGGTGCGCTCAAGGTCAAGGATGGCATCGTCGACCGTCTGCGCACCGCCAGCGGCGAGCGGCCCACGGTCGACAAGCTGAACCCCGACCTGCGCGTGCACCTGCGCCTGGACAAGGGCGAGGCGGTGCTGTCGCTCGATCTGTCCGGACACAGCCTGCATCAGCGCGGTTATCGCCTGCAGCAGGGCGCTGCGCCTCTGAAGGAGAACCTGGCGGCGGCGGTGCTGATCCGCGCCGGCTGGCCGCGCATTGCGGCGGAAGGCGGCGCGCTGACCGATCCGATGTGCGGCGTGGGTACTTTCCTCATCGAGGGCGCCATGATCGCCGCGGACATCGCGCCCAACCTCAAGCGCGAGCGCTGGGGCTTCAGCGCCTGGCTCGGACATGTGCCGGCGCTATGGCACCGCCTGCATGATGAGGCCGAGGCTCGCGCTGCGGCCGGTTTGGCACGTCCGCCCTTGTGGATTCGGGGCTACGAGGCCGATCCGCGCCTGATCCAGCCAGGACGCAACAACATCGAACGCGCCGGGCTGGGGAGCTGGATTCGCATTTATCAGGGTGATGTGGCGACGTTCGAACCGCGTCCCGACCAGAACCAGAAGGGGCTGGTCATCTGCAACCCGCCCTATGGTGAGCGCCTGGGCGATGAGGCAAGCCTGCTGTATCTCTACCAGAACCTCGGCGAGCGCCTGCGTCAGGCCTGCCTCGGCTGGGAGGCGGGGATCTTTACCGCGGCGCCGGACCTGGGCAAGCGCATGGGCATTCGCAGCCACAAGCAGTACGCCTTCTGGAACGGTGCGCTGCCGTGCAAGCTGCTGCTGATCAAGGTCGAGCTCGACCAGTTCGTGACCGGCAATCGCACCGCGGCACCGCAGGCGAACGCCGTGCCGGCGCCGGTTGAGGTCGCGCGGCTGAGCGAAGGCGGGCAGATGTTTGCCAATCGCCTGCAGAAGAACCTGCGCCAGTTGGGCAAATGGGCGCGCCGCGAGGGCATCGAGTGCTACCGGCTGTACGACGCCGACATGCCCGAATACGCCGTGGCGGTGGATATGTATCGCGACTGGGTACATGTGCAGGAGTACGCGCCGCCGCGCTCGATCGACCCGGACAAGGCCCAGGCGCGCCTGCTCGATGCCCTGGCGGCCATTCCGCAGGCGCTGGGTGTGCCGCGCGAGAAGGTCGTGGTCAAGCGCCGCGAGCGGCAGAGCGGGACGCGCCAGTACGAGCGGCAGGCGGCACAGGGGCAGTTCCTGGAGGTCGCCGAAGGCGGCGTGAAGCTGCTGGTCAACCTCACCGACTACCTCGATACCGGGCTGTTCCTCGATCACCGGCCGCTGCGCCTGCGCATCCAACGCGAAGCGGCGGGTAAGCGCTTTCTCAACCTGTTCTGCTACACCGCGACCGCCACGGTACACGCGGCCAAGGGCGGCGCGCGCAGTACCACCAGCGTGGACCTGTCGCGGACCTATCTGGACTGGGCCCGACGCAATCTTTCGCTCAACGGTTTCTCTGATCGCCAGCGGTTGGAGCAGGCCGATGTCATGGAATGGCTGGCGGCCGATCGCGGCGAATACGATCTGATCTTCATCGATCCGCCGACCTTCTCCAACTCCAAGCGGATGGAAGGGGTGTTCGACGTGCAGCGTGACCATGCGGTCCTGCTGGACCTGGCTATGGCGCGGCTGGCGGCAGGCGGCACGCTGTATTTTTCCAACAACTTCCGCAAGTTCGAACTCGACCCGAGTATCGCCGAGCGCTACGCGGTGGAAGAGATCAGCGCCGCTACGCTGGACGAGGATTTCCGGCGCAACCCGAAGATCCACCGGGCCTGGCGACTGCAGGCTCGCTGACGGCGGGCATCGCTAGAATGCATGGCTAGAAATGCATGAGGGCGGCCCGAAGGCCGCCCTCATGGTAATCAGCGCTGGGCTGTGTCCGCGTGACGCTGGTTGTGCAGGCTGACCAGCACCTGATCGAGGATGGATGATGCACCCCACGGGCGTGGATGGTTGAGAATCGCCACCACCGCCCAGGTATTGCCGTCGCCATCGCGGCTGTAGCCGGCAATCGCGCGCACGGTGTTGAGCGTACCGGTCTTGATGTGCGCCTTGCCGGCGACTTCGGTGTTGCGCAGGCGCTTGCGCATGGTGCCATCCACCGCAGCAAGCGGCATCGAGGAGATGAACTCCGCTGCATAGGGGCTGCGCCACGCGGCCTGCAACAGACTGGCCAGTTCGCGTGCGCTGACGCGTTCAGCGCGCGAAAGGCCGGAGCCGTTCTCGATGACCAGATGCGGGGAAATCAACCCCTTCTTCGCCAGCCACTGCCGAATCACGCGCTGCGCGGCCTTGGAGTCGTCGCCATCCGCTTCGTTGCGAAACTCCGCGCCGAGGCTGAGGAACAGCTGCCGGGCCATCGTGTTGTTACTGTACTTGTTGATATCGCGGATGATCTCCACCAGGTCCGGCGAGAACGCCCGCGCGAGCAGGCGCGCATCCTCCGGCACCTGGGCGACGCGATCCTGGCCGAGAATGCTACCGCCCAGTTCCTGCCAGATTGCGCGCACTGCGCCTGCGGCGTAGTTGGGATGGTCAAGTAGCGAGAGGTAGGTCTGGGACCGGCAGCCGGCGGCCAGTTTGCCGCTGACCACCACTGTCACGCCGTCGGCATCGCGGACCGGGTTGAACAGTACGTCCGGCCAGCCTGGGCATTTGGCGGCTGGCAGCGGCTTGACGCGGTTGTCGATCTTCACGTTGGCAATCGGCGGTTCGACGGCCACGCTCACCTTGCCTGCATCGTTGCGCACGATGAAGCGCAGCGCCTTTAGGTTGACCAGCAGCGAGTCGGGGCCGACCAGAAAGGGTTTGTTCTGGTCGCCGCCATCGTCATTGAAAATTGGAAGTTCGGGCTGGATGAAATGGCTGCGATCGAGCACCAGATCACCGGTGACCTTGCGCACGCCGTTGGCCCGCAGATCACGCAGCAGCAGCCAGAGCTTCTCCATGTTCAGCTTCGGATCGCCGCCACCCTTGAGATAGAGGTTGCCGTTGAGCGTGCCATCGACCAGCGGGCCGTCGGCATAGAATTCGGTCTTCCACTGGTGGCTGGGGCCGAGCAGTTCCAGCGCGGCGTAGGTCGTCACCAGTTTCATCGTGGATGCGGGGTTGACCGAGACGTCGGCGTTGACGAAGGTCGGTGCGCCCTTGGCGTTGAGCGGCAGCATCACCACCGACAGGGCATTGGTCTCGATCTTGTTGGCCTTGAGCGCCTTGACTACCTGCGGCGGCAGGTTCTGGTTGACCGGCGCAGCGTGCGCGGGCCAGGCCAGCGGCGCCGCCAGTGCGGCGATGGCCATGCAGCGGAGAAAGTTATTCATCTGACGGCGCCTCTGAAAAACGGGCACGAATTGCTGGTCGCGGCATACGGATTCCCACTGCTTCAAGGGAAAAGGTGCGGGCATTATGCCTGCGCACCGGAGGCACGGTGCCCCCACTCCGATAAGCGTAGCCGGGCAGGCCATCATTCTGCAAAAGGGCAGTGCGATGAATATTGGCGGCCAGTGCTGCGGGCAGGGTGGTTTCGTCGCCTAAGCGCGGCGTAGCTGGTACAGTGCGCGCCGTTATCAAACTAGAAAAGGATCACTCCAGATGGCTACCAACCGTTCGCGTCGCCTGCGCAAGAAGCTCTGTGTCGACGAATTCCAGGAGCTCGGCTTCGAGATCAACCTGACCTATCGCGAAGGCGTGGACGCCAAGGCCGTGGACGACTTCCTTGAGGCGTTCGTTACCGAAGCGATGGAAGCCAAGGGTCTCGGCTATATCGGTGGCGAGGATTATGGTTTCGTTTGCCTCGCTCGTCGCGGCTCGGTCAGCGAAGAGCAGCGTGCGCAAGTGGATGCCTGGCTGAAGGGGCGTGCCGAGCTGGCCGAATACTCCGTCAGCCCGCTGATGGATGTCTGGTACCCGGAAAACCCGATCAGGACCGAGGCGTAGTCGCGTCTCGCGCTGGCTCCTCTTGAACCGTCGCCTGCGGTCGTTTCGACGACCGCCTGGTGATGAGTCGGCGCAGCAGGTACATGATCAGCGTTGCGCCGAGGGCGATCCCGACGCCGATGGTCGCATTGATCAACCGCATTTGCGGCAGGTTCCAGTCCTGCGCCAGGGTTTCGGCCAGCAGCAGGAAGCCAAGCGTCGCCTGCAGGACGAACAGTCCGTAGTGATGCGCCTGGAACGCCCGTCCGAAAAAGATCAGCGGCAGCAGGATCATCACCATCAACGGTGGATCCGCCAGGCTGTGCCCCATGTAAATCAGGATGGCCGCCGCTCCGAGAACTCCCAGGCAAGCCTGTAGCGCCCGCATCAGACTCCGTTCCATATCCAGTTGCAGCGTGGTGAATACCGCCAGCGTCAGCCAGTAGCCGCGTGGCAGGTCCGCCAGTTCGACGATCGCGCCGCCGAGCGCACAGGCCAGCACATAGGTCAGCGCATGTTGCCTCCACTGACGGATCGGCGTACGCCGTGCATGGCGTCGCAGCACGCGCAGCAGGCTCATCAGACGCGGCATGTAAGGCCACATGCGCAAGCCATGTACGCCGCGCATGCCGAACGCGAGCAGCGTCACCCACAGCCCACCGAGCGCAAACAATATTGCGATCGCATAAGGGTTGTGGAAATCGGCGATGCCGTACTGGCCCTGCCCCAGGCACAGGCAGATCGCCAGGCCGATGCCCAGCTTGCCGGCTTCGTTGCCATAACGCTGCAGCCAAGCCAGCAGCAGGCCGTAGAGAGCAAACAGGCCGAGGCTGATCAGCGGATGAGTGGCGGACCAGAAGCCCAGTCCGGCGCTGCAGGCGCCCAGTGCGATTAGCAGCAACATGCGTAGCATGCCGAAGCGATGCAGCGGGTTGGCCTTGGCTGCCTGAAATGCCCCCACTGTCGCCCATAGAAACCCCGGATGCCCGCTGAACAGGCCGAGCAACAAGGGCAGGGCGCAGCCCAGCGTGGCAACCGCGGCCGCACCCCAGGCGGGGCGCCCGGGATGCCAGCGCAGGCTTTCGGTCAGCAGATGCCTCATGAGTTACACCGGGCTGGAACGGCCAGTCATCTCGCTGGCCATTTCCGTTGCGTAGCTGTCAGTCATGCCGGCGATGAAATCGATCACTCGCAGGAAGGAGTGATACAGCGGCGCGTTCGGATTAGGCGCATTACGGCCCAGCAGATCGAGAATGCGCTGATTCTTGAACGAGAGGCTGCGCCCGCAATGCTGTTCCAGTGCGGCACCGCAGAACGCGTTAAGGAGAATTTCGAGCGTGGTGTAGGCGCCGATCTCGTGGAGCGTCTTACGCTTGTCCTGGAAAATCTTCTCGCGCGCCAGCGCCTTGGCCTGCAGCACGCACTCCTTGGCGGGGCCGTGCATGTGCTCGACCAGATCGCCCGGCAATTGCCCTCGCAGCAAATTGTGCTGCTGCGCGACGAAAGCGCGAGCAGCGGCGTTGGTGAGGTGTTCGATCGCCTTGCCCCGCAGGATTGCCAGCTTGCGTCGCCGAGAGTCCTTCGGGCCGAGCTGGCGATAGGTTTCCGGTAGATCGTCGCCAACCAGGCCGAGCAGCAGGGCTTCGACCTCCGGGTAGTCGAGCAACTCCATTTCCAGGCCGTCTTCAAGGTCGATCAGCCCGTAACAGATGTCATCTGCCGCTTCCATCAGGTAGACCAGCGGATGACGCCCCCAGCGCTGATCCTCCACCAATGGCAGGCCGAGCTTCAGCGCGATCTGTTCGAGCAGCGGTCGCTCGTTCTGATAGCAGCCGAACTTGTGCTTCTTGTAGCCCAGCGCCTCTGCATGCCGCGAGGTCCATGGATACTTGAGGTAAGTCCCCAGCGTGGCGTAGGTGAGTCGTGTGCCACCGTCGAACTGGTGGTACTCCAATTGCGTAAGCACCCGAAAGCCTTGGGCGTTGCCTTCGAAGTTAAGGAAGTCCGAACGCTGGAAATCGCTCATGTCATCCAGCCAGCCGCGATCCGCGGCTTGCTGGAACCAGTGACGGATTGCGTCTTCGCCGGAATGGCCGAAGGGCGGGTTGCCGATGTCGTGGGCGAGGCAAGCGGACTGTACGATCATTCCCAGATCGGCCGGGGAGCACCATTCGGGCAGTTCGTCGCGCAACACTTCGCCGACCCGCATGCCGAGCGAGCGACCGACGCAGCTGACTTCCAGCGAATGGGTCAGGCGTGTGTGGATGTGATCGTTGCTGGAAACTGGGTGCACCTGGGTCTTGCGGCCCAGACGGCGAAACGCGCCGGAGAAGATGATGCGGTCATGATCCTTGTGAAACGGGCTCCGCCCCAGCTCCTCGCTGCTGTGGGTGGATTTGCCGAGTCGTTCACGGGTAAGCAGGGTATGCCAGTCCAAGGACTATCTCCATATGGCCTCCAGCGGGCGCGACTAAGCTAGCACAGTAGTCGCCATCCACCGATGCGGCTAAGGTCCCGTCGCATCGGTGCAGGTTTTACGGTGCTTTGCCATGTGTCCGCGTGAAGCACAACTCCTAGCGCAATTTGCTGCGCAACTTCTGCTGCCCTTTGATCAGCGGATAAAGCGTGATAGCGACGCGAGCAAGCGTACCGATTCTGCCCAGCCGACGACCAAACAGCGCCAGGACCACGGTCGCGGCCATCATTAGCGGTTTCTTCCCTGTGCCTCCGTCCACACTTTCGCGACGTCTGGCCAGCATGCTTCGCGCCTGTTCGAATGGATGGCTCAACGGCTGCGCATGGTAGAGCAACTGCTGTCGGTGCATTTCCATCCGCAGGCGAACGAGCTCTTTGCGCATATCCAGATCGCTGGCGGTGCTCAGTTGCTGACTCATGGCAATAGGCGCTCCCGGTCGCGGGTGAGTTCCTCAATCGTGGCCTGAAAGGGTGAGGCGCAGGCTTTGGCAAGCCTCAGCGCACGACCGATACACGTCGCCATGCCCACAGCATAAATAGCGCAAAGCACCAGGATTGCGGTGATTCGGTAGCTGTCCCAAAAGACGATCACCAATGCTGCGGAAAGGCCGATCAGCGCCAGCAGCCCCAGAATCAGGCTGACCCCGGCGAGGAGAAAAAGCCGCACTGTCCTGGCTTTTTCCTCCTGAAATTCGATGCCGAGCAGTTCCAGATGCCCTTGCAGCAGGCCGACAAACGCCCCGCCCAGTTTTTTCAGCGAAGGCTTTGGTGCCTCTTCGCCGGGTTCGACCTCCATTGGCTACCTCGACTTAGCGACGTGAAGAAAGCAGACCCAGCAGGAAGCCGACACCGGCAGCAATGCCTACCGATTGCCAGGGGTGGCTCTGGACATAGTCTTCGGTGCACTGAATCGCGGCTTGGCTCTGCTCGCGCATGGAGGCTTCGCGTTCCTTGAGCAGCGCTTTTGCCCGAGCCAAATTCTCGTTGATCTTGCCGCGCAGCTCTTCGCTCTGTACGCCGGCCGTTTCCTGAGTGTGCTTGAGCAGGCGCTCGGTATCCCCTATCAGCGTATGAAATTCGTCGATCAGGGCGTTTTGCGCATTGTGCAGATTGCGCCGATGAGCCGACTTGTCGAACAGCGGCGCACGTTGATCATGAGGCGCATCGGGAATTGGGGTTTCGTCGGTAGTGCCGAAAGTTGACTCGGTAGACATGGGCGGCTCCTCGAGATTGTGCCGGAACGATGCGTTCCGGTGCTGCAAGTTTCGAGCATAGCCGGCAGGTAAGGTTCCCGCTTCGTTTCGCGGATAGCTCGGTGGAGTTGCCGGATTTAAATTTTTTTCACTAGATAAAAAGAAACCCGCCGAGGCGGGTTTCTTTTTATCTGCTGCAGCAATACAGCAAGACGCGATTACATCAGCGGGATAGTATAGCTAACGATCAGGCGGTTTTCGTCGATATCGTTGGCTGCACCATTGCTGCGGAAAGTGGCATTACGCCATTTGAGCCCCAGGTTCTTGAGCGCACCATCCTGAATAACGTAACCGATGTCGGTATCGCGCTCCCATTCCTTACCCTCCGAGACACCAGCACGCTCGAAGTTGTCACCAGTGACATAGCGAGTCATGAAGGTCAGGCCAGGAATGCCGATGGCAGCGAAATTATAGTCGTAACGAGCTTGCCACGATTTCTCGTCAGTCTGTGCGAAATCGCCGATCTGTACATAGTTGACCAGATAGGGGTCTACGCCACCGCCGACATAGGCGAAGCCGGTGTCACCGGACATCTTCTGATAACCAAGGCCGAAGCTGTGGCCGCTGATGGAGTAGGTGACCATTGCGCCGAACGCCTTGTTATCGACGTTTGTATTGCCGTCATCCTTCGAACGCTGATAACGCAGATCGGTCTTCAACGACTGACCATCTGCGATCGGCAGCACGTGAACGAGGTTCAATGCATGCTGCTTATAGTTATCTTCAAGATTGCTGTAATAATAGGACGCACTCAGGTCCTTGGTGAGCTTGTAAGTACCGCCGAGGTAAACAAACTCATCAGATTCCGTAGCGCCGGTAATACCTTTGCCGGAGGTATTAATGGTGATGTCCTGATCGTTGGTGGAGTTACGATCATTGAACTGGTCGAAATAGGCAACATCCAGAGTAAGGTTGTCAATTTCGTTGGAAACAAGCTGAGCACCACGCATTGTGGCCGGCAGCAGACGGCTATCGCTGGTAGCAATAGCCATATTCTTGGGTTGCAGCGTACCGACTTTCAGAATGCTCTTGGAAACTCTGGCCTTAGCAGTCAGCCCCAATTGGGAATAGTCATCCGGCGCTCCTGAGTCACCGACCGGCAGCAGGCCGGTGCCGGTACGATCAGGGCTAGAGTCCAGTTTGACGCCGAGCAAGCCAAGGGCGTCAACACCGAAACCTACGGTGCCTTCCGTATAACCAGACTCAACGCGCAGCAGGAAACCCTGTGCCCATTCGTCGGCTTTGGATTGGCCTGCGCCGTCTTGGCGCCAGTCGCGATTGAAATAGAAATTACGCAGTTCAAGGCCAGCCTTGGTGTCTTCGATAAAGGCAGCTTGAGCCATGGACGGGATAGCCAGTGTTGCTCCCAGAGTGGCCAGGGCCACGCCCCGGGCGATGGGGGTCTTGAGCATTTCTTATTTCTCCTCGTTGGATGATGCTCTGAAAGTCGCTCTTTACGGCGTCCTGCAATAAAACATTACAGGACAATTTCAACCTTTAGACTTTAGTCTTCAGGAGCACACAGTCAACGTGCTAGACGGCGCCGTCTGTATGTTCCCCGCATCGACTGCTCCAGCGATATTGCACCTGACTGTCGAAACGGCATCTGTTGGATGTGAATTACCCTGCAATCTGTCCGTTGCTTCGGGTTGCGGCATCCTAGCGTTTCGGTGCGCGAGAGTCGAATTTTGCGCTTAATCAAGCCGAGCGATGCGTGGAGCTTCACAAAACCATGCTGGGAGGGGGGTGGCTACCGATAGCAGCCAATCGTGAAGCGACTGCTAGAATGCGTTTCATAACTGGAAATATGAATGAGTCGCGTATGCTGCCTGAGTGTCAGCTTTTTGGAACCCTTGGTTGCCACTTGTGTGAGCAGGCCGAGGAGATATTGATGCCGCTGGTTGAGCATGGCCTGCTGGTGGAGCTACTGGATATCGCTGAAAGGCCGGAGTGGGTTGATGATTACGGTCTGCGCATTCCGGTGTTGCGTCGAGTTGATACCGGAGCGGAATTGGATTGGCCGTTCGAAGCTGAGCAGATAGTGGGTTTTCTGCAGGTCTGAGGCTCCGTGCCGACTGTATGGCGACATATTTCGCGGAACGAAAAAAGCCGACTTCAAGGTCGGCTTTTTTTTAATCTTGCGCTGGATCGTGCAAGAGATTCGGGAATTGGTCGGAGCGACTGGATTCGAACCAGCGACCTTCTCGTCCCGAACGAGACGCGCTACCAAGCTGCGCTACGCTCCGAAGATGGCGCGCATTCTACAGAAAAAGTTTTGTCGCACAAGGGCTTAGTAAGGATTTTTTTGAGGGCGCTTGGCTGCGGTCGATCAGGCACTGGGCCTGGCGAAGAGCCGGGGGTTGGCGGAAGGGGGGCGCCAACCCATCGGGCGGATACTCAGAGTTCGCGGACGGTCCGAACCTGATCCTTGTTGACCTTGCCAGGATTGCCGTCGAGCTGTTCGTACTCGTAGAAGCCGGATTCATCGTCATACTCGGGGTGGTCGAGCGTCTGGATTTCTCGGCCATCGTTGAGGGTGATAACGCTCGGATTGGCGCATCCGGTGAGTGCTCCCAGTCCGACGATGACAAGCAATGCAGGAATAATGCGTGAGGTCATGGTCCTTGCCTCCTTGGTTATGATGCAAGTGGGACGGGCGTCCGCCAGGCTAAGTTCCCGAAACCTCAGCGTTCGAGTAGTTCCGGGGTGTTGAGGTTGGCCAGGCGTGGATCGTCCTCGGCTAGATCCAATGCTCGTGATCCTAGTGCCAGCAGTACCTGGCGAGGGCTGCGAGCTCCGGCCTGCCAAGCTGCTTCGAGACGCGCAGCCAGGTGTGTTGGAATCATGCTGAACAACGGCTCCCACTGCGCCGAGCGGCGCACCATCAAGGGATGCAGAGGGTCTTGCGTGGCAATTGCGTGGAGGCTTCGCAGCAGCAGCGCATCAATCTTCGGCGCGTCGCAAGGCAAAATCATCAGCCAATCATGATGTGCAGCGGCAAGCCCTGCCCGGATTCCGGCCAATGGACCGGGAAAATCGGGTTCTTCATCTGAGAGCAGGCGATCCGCGTAAGGTGCATAGGCGGTCTGGTTGCGGTTGCATGACAGCAACAGATCGTCGGTTAGTGCGCGAACAGTCTCATGCACCCAGGCAATCAGCGGTCGTCCATGCCACTCGATCAATCCCTTGTCCCTGCCGCCCATGCGCTGGCCTCGACCGCCGGCAAGCAACAGGATGGAGCACGCGGGAAGAAGGCGGTCGCTCATGGCAGGCTCCGAGAAAAAAGGCAGTGATATACACCCGGTCTGTTTGCATCACAACTGGGCGCACCAGGTCGCGATCGATCGTTTCGATGACGCTTTCGCGTCGTCCATTTATGTGGCTTCCCCGCGGTAACGCGCTGCAGTGCTTGGTGGATCAGACGTTTTGTATGCCTCTGACGCCGATTATTCATTTGGTGAGCGGGGCTGAGTGTTATGGCTGCTTGCCACTGGAGGCTGTCCTTTTGCCGAGGCGCAAACAAATCCTCGAAAGCATTGTCTATCTGCAGCATCCGCTCTCAAGCGCAGGCTGAGCGCCGGCTTTCCGATGCCTTCACAACAAGGAGAACGATGATGATGCAGGAGAGAAATGTCTGGGTCGATTATGCCAAGGCGATAGGGATCATCCTGGTCGTTTATGGGCACGTCGCGCGCGGGGTGTTCAACGCGGGCCTGCCTATGGGTGAAGCCAATTACGTACTGGTGGACAGCATTATCTACAGCTTCCACATGCCATTGTTCTTCTTTCTGTCGGGGCTTTTCTTCTTCGACTCGCTGCAAAAACGTGGCAAGGGCGGGTTGATCATCAACAAGGTCGATACCATCGTTTACCCGTTTATCGTCTGGTCGCTTTTGCAAGGTCTGATCGAGGTTGTGCTTTCCAACTACACCAATGGTCAGGTAACACTGGTCGAGGTGTTCTCCCTGTTGTGGATGCCGCGAGCCCAGTTCTGGTTCCTGTATGCGCTGTTCTTGGTGTTCGTGCTCTGCTCCTTTCTATACGCGCGAGCTGACCGTCGTTACTTCTTGCCGATGCTGGTTCTGTTTGGCGTGCTGTTCATATTCAAGGACGCGCTCACGGTCAATACGGCGACCAGGTTCATCCTCGGTAATACCGTTTTCTTTGCGCTAGGCATTTGGTTCAACGAGGTTAAGCAGTTCTTTCTGGCGCGCTGCGTACAGCTGACGCTGTACTTCGGGGCGCTTTTTGTGGTTGGGCAGTACCTGTTCCACATAACGTTCGGGATGAACTATGTGGATGGTGGTTTGCCTGTGCTGGCGCTGGCGACCATTTCGATCTTCTTTATGGTCGCGCTCTCCATGTGGCTGGGGCAGTTCCGGGTGGGCTGGTTGCTGTTCCTCGGTGCGTCGTCAATGACGATCTATCTGATGCACATCCTGGCAGGCAGTGGCGTGCGCGTGATTCTTGCCAGCTTCCTGGGTATCGATTCAATACCGGTGCATCTGGTGCTGGGAACGCTGGTTGGTATCGCGGCGCCGCTGCTTGCCCAAGTAGTGATCAATCGCTACCGGCTAGGTTTTCTTCTCGCGCCGCCCAAGCCCGTTTCGGCATCCAATCTCCGCGTGCGCAGGGCGATGGCGCAGTAACTGCGGCGTAGCCAAAGGTTTAGGGCGCGGTCACCTGCCGGTGGGCGCGTTCTTAACCGCATGTTAGCCGTTGGATCTTCAGATCCTTGTCGGTGTGGATGTTCAGCCGCCGTGAATCGTACTCCAGAGTAACGACCTGATCCGGGCGCAACAGGCGTGCGGATTGTGCTCCGGCCAGTTCGCGTGCCTGTTCGAGCAATTGTGGGGTGGCGATTCGGCCCAGCAGGTGCTGCACGTGCTGCGAGTCGCACATATTGCCGGCGGCTTCGGTGGTTACAGGATGCCACTGGCAGCCTGCAAGAAATGACGCGACGAATAGCAACACTACGCAACGCGGTTTGGACATGTGCTTTCCCATTTAGGCTGATTGAATTCGATCTACTACGATCAACGTTAGTGACGGACAAGCAAAAGGTAAAATGCCGGCCAACCAAAGTCCGTCACGAAATACCTGACAAGCGGGAACCGAAGCGGCTGTCGTTCGTCTTACTGGTGATGGCCTTTTGCAGTTGCACAGGCCGATCTCGAAAAAGGAGTAGCACCATGTTCAGCTCATCCCTGCTCAAGCGTGTCGCTGCCGTTGTGGCGGCTTTGCATTTCATGCTGGTTGCGCAGATTCCGATGGCGCAGGCGGCGATGATCGGTACGCCCGAAGTGATTGCCGAGCAGCAACAGCAAGTCGATCGCCAACAGCTGCTTACGATGTTGGACGATCAGGACGTGCAGAAGAAACTCGAGTCGATGGGCGTCGATCGGACGCAGGTAGAGAAGCGTATTAACAGCCTGACCCCCGCAGAACTGGCGCAGTTCAACCATCAGCTCGACCAGGCCCCGGCCGGTGCCGGTGTGGTTGGGATAATCGTGCTGTTCCTGGTGATCTTCATCATCACGGATATGCTTTGTGCAACTAACATTTTCAATTTCGTCAATTGCATCAACCGTTGACCCGACGCCTTGGTTGGCTGGTATTGCTGGTCGTCGTTCTACTCGGCGGCTGCGCACACAAACCGCTGAACATCGGTAGTGCGCAGCTGCCGGAGCGGATCGAACTTGTCGATACGCCATTCTTCGCGCAGGAGGATTATCAGTGCGGACCTGCGGCGCTGGCGACAATGCTGGCGCATGGCGGACGGCCAGTCACTCCTGAACAGTTGGTCGATCAGGTCTATATCCCGCAGCGCCGTGGAAGCCTGCAGGTGGAAATGGTGGCCGCTGCGCGTGCGAACGGGGTGCTGGTGTATCCGTTGCGACCGCGGCTGGAAACGCTCTTGGAGGAAGTGGCCGCGGGTAATCCGGTTCTGGTTTTGCAGAACCTGGCCTTCGACCGCTGGCCGCAGTGGCATTTCGCTGTGGTAATCGGCTACGACCTGGGCGAGCAGGAGATCATTCTGCGCTCCGGGACCACTCGGCGTTGGGTCGGCAGTTTTCACCAGTTCGAGCGTAGCTGGGCAAAGGGGAATCGCTGGGCAATCGTGACGGTTAGGCCGGATCGATTGCCGGCGACGGCCGAGGAGGCGGTCTGGCTGCGGGCAGCGAATGACCTGGAGCAGGTGGGGCTGGTGGATTCAGCGCAAGTGGCTTATCGCGTGGCTGGCGAGCGCTGGTCTGGCGGCATGCCGTGGTTTGCGCTAGCTAACAGCGAGTATGCCTTGGGGGATCGGCAGGCTGCAGAGCAGGCGCTGCGCATCAGCGTGAGCCGCGATGCCGGATTCGCTCCCGGCTGGTTCAACCTTTCGCATGTATTGGCAGAAAAAGGATGCCCCAACGAAGCGCAGCAGGCACGCACTTGCGCGGCGAGTATCGCGCCGCAGGACACGCGCTTTGCCGAGCCTCTGCCGTTGCCTGTCGATGGTGCGCGACAGGCTTGCCAGGCGATTCCTGCCTGTCGTTAATCTAATCAGATGCCCAATCTATCGCGCAGGCTGTAGTACAGCGCGCCAAGCGCGCTCAGCGGCACGCGTAGCTGATGGCCGCCAGGGAAGGGGTGGTGCGGCAGACTAGCGAAAGCATCGAAACGTTCCGCCTGACCGCGCAAGGCTTCAGCGATGATCTTGCCGGCCAGGTGGGTGTAGGTGACGCCGTGGCCGCTGCAGCCCTGCGAGTAGTAAATGTTGTCTCCCAGGCGTCCGACCTGCGGTAATCGCGACAGCGTAAGCAGGAAATTGCCGGTCCAGCTGTATTCGATTTTGACGTTCTGTAGCTGTGGAAAGGTCTTTAGCATCTTGGGGCGAATGATCGATTCGATATCGGCTGGATCGCGTGCACCATATGCCACGCCACCACCGTAGATGAGGCGCTTGTCGGCAGAGAGTCGGTAATAGTCGAGTAGGTAGTTACAGTCTTCGACGCAGTAGTCTTGCGGCAGTAGGCGATGGGCGAGATCACCGTCCAGCGGTTCGGTCGCAATTACCTGGGTTCCACACGGCATCGATTTGGCGGCGAGCTCGGGCACCAGTCCGCCAAGATACGCGTTGCCGGCAATTACCAAGAATTTTGCATGTACCGAGCCTTGCGCGGTGTGCACCACTGGCGCGGGACGGCGATCGATACGGATTGCCTGGCTTTGCTCGTAAATGATTCCACCCAGTGACTCCAGCGCCGCGGCCTCCCCCAGCGCAAGGTTAAGTGGGTGGATGTGGCCGCCTAGCTTGTCCAAGGTCCCGCCGATGTAGCGATCGCAGGCGACGATCTTGCGAATGGCATCTTGATCGAGCACTTCCAACTGGTCGTAGCCATAGCGCTCCCAGAGCGCTTTCTGCTGCTCGAGGTGGTGCATTTGTTTGTGCGTAAAGGCTGCGAAAACGCCGCCATTCTTGAGGTCGCACTGGATGCCGTAACGCGTGATGCGTTCACGAATGATCCTTCCGCCTTCAAACGCCATTGCGCCAATCAGACGCGCTTCGTCGGCGCTAACACTGCGCTCCACGCTGTCTAGATCCCGGCTGTAGCTGTTGACGATCTGCCCGCCATTGCGCCCAGAGGCGCCGAAGCCTACCCGGGCCGCCTCTAAAACCACCACCTGATAGCCCTGCTCGGCGAGAAACAGGCCGGCGGAAAGGCCGGTGTAGCCGGCGCCGATGACGCAGACATCGGCATGCTTGCTTTCACGTAATGGCGGCCGTTCCGGTGCTGGATTCGCTGACACAGCATAGAAAGACGGGGGGTAGGGTGTGTGCGGCATTTCGATATACCTGTTGTATATATTTGACGCGATGCTAGCGTGACTATTTGCGCTTCGCCAGTGCCGCCGTTTGAATCCCAACCTGTCGGGTAAAATTTTCAAATATCAGCGGCTTAGCTCAAAAAAAGCTTGACTCTCACAAGGGCGGCTATAGAATGCGCCCCCATCGAAGGCACATAGCTCAGTTGGTTAGAGCACCACCTTGACATGGTGGGGGTCGTTGGTTCGAATCCAATTGTGCCTACCAATTCGAAAAGGGTCGCGAAAGCGACCCTTTTTTTTGGCTTGCTTGTCAGGGCGCGTGGCTTTCTGAAAGCATGTCTGTTTCATTCTTCCAGTGACTTCGGTTTGTGCGGCTCGAGCCTACCGGCATCTGCCACTGTGCGGCAGGAGATTCGCTGAATCGCTTTCCTGGCTCATCCCAACCCATGTGGCCTTTGGTAGGGGTCACCACTAGGAGAGGAGGCGCCATGCCCATCATTACTCTTCCTGACGGCAGTCAGCGTTCGTTCGATCATGCGGTGTCCGTTGCGGAGGTTGCGCAGTCCATCGGTGCGGGACTTGCCAGGGCGACGCTTGCGGGCAAGGTCGACGGCCGGCTGGTCGATGCATGTGATTTGATCGAGCGTGACGCCAGCGTGCAAATCATCACGCCAAAGGATGAAGAGGGGCTGGAGATCATCCGTCACTCATGCGCACACTTGATCGGGCATGCGGTGAAGCAGTTGTATCCGACGGCGCGGATGGTGATCGGGCCCGTCATCGACGAGGGCTTCTATTACGACATTGCCTACGAGCGTCCCTTTACGCCGGATGACGTCGCCGCGATCGAAGCGCGAATGCGCGAACTCATTGACAAGGATTACGACGTCGTCAAGAAGGTCACTCCGCGCCAGGAAGTGATTGATGTCTTCAGTTCGCGTGGCGAGGAATACAAGCTGCGCTTGATCGAGGACATGCCGGGCGAGCAGGAGATGGGCCTGTACTACCACGAGGAATATGTGGACATGTGCCGTGGTCCGCACGTCCCTAATACCCGCTTTCTTAAGGCTTTCAAACTGACCAAGCTGTCGGGCGCGTACTGGCGTGGCGATGCCAAGAACGAGCAGTTGCAGCGTATCTACGGTACGGCCTGGGCGGACAAGAAGCAGCTGGCGGCCTACATCCAGCGCATCGAGGAGGCAGAGAAGCGCGATCATCGCAAGATCGGCAAGCGCCTTGATCTGTTTCATACGCAGGAAGAAGCGCCGGGCATGGTTTTCTGGCATCCGAACGGCTGGACGCTCTACCAAGTGCTTGAGCAGTACATGCGCGCCGTGCAGCGCGATAACGGCTATCTGGAGATCAAGACGCCCCAGGTGGTGGATCGGGTTCTCTGGGAAAAGTCGGGGCATTGGGCGAACTACGCCGAGAACATGTTCACCACCGAGTCGGAGAGTCGCGATTATGCGATCAAGCCGATGAACTGCCCGTGCCACGTGCAGGTCTACAACCAGGGGCTCAAGAGCTATCGTGAGCTGCCGTTGCGGCTGGCTGAGTTCGGTGCCTGCCACCGCAATGAGCCGTCCGGTGCGTTGCATGGGATTATGCGGGTGCGCGGCTTCACTCAGGATGACGCGCATATCTTCTGTACCGAAGAGCAAATGCAGTCCGAGTCCGCGGCATTCATCAAGCTGACTCAGGCGGTGTATGCTGATTTCGGTTTCGACGATATCCAGCTCAAGCTGTCGACTCGCCCGGAAAAGCGCGTGGGTTCCGATGAGTTATGGGATCGGGCTGAGGCGGCTCTGGCTGCGGCGCTCGACAGCGCTGGGCTGGCATACGATCTGCAGCCGGGCGAAGGGGCGTTCTACGGACCCAAGATCGAGTTCTCGCTGAAGGATTGCCTTGGGCGCGTCTGGCAGTGCGGTACGCTGCAGCTGGACTTCAACCTGCCTATTCGACTGGGAGCTGAATATGTCAGCGAGAATAATGATCGCCAGCATCCGGTGATGCTGCATCGCGCAATTCTCGGTTCATTCGAGCGCTTCATCGGTATCCTGATCGAGCACTACGAAGGAGCCTTCCCGGCTTGGCTGGCGCCGACTCAGGCGGTGGTGATGAATATCACCGACAAGCAGGCCGAATTTGCTCTCGAAGTTGAAAGAACCTTGAGTCAAAGCGGGTTTCGTGCCAAGTCCGACTTGAGAAACGAGAAGATCGGCTTTAAAATCCGCGAGCATACTTTGCTCAAGACTCCTTATCTCTTGGTTATCGGGGATCGGGAGGTTGAGACTCGCTCCGTTGCTGTGCGCACCCGCGAAGGCGTCGATCTGGGCTCCATGCCCCTCGAGCAATTCGCGCAGCTGCTGGCGCAGGCGGTTTCCCGGCGTGGTCGCCAAGATTTGGAGTAATAGCTATTAAGCGTGAAATGAGACAAGACAAACGAACCGCACCCAAGGCCCCGATCAACGAGAATATCTCGGCTCGTGAGGTCCGTTTGATTGGTGCTGACGGCGAGCAGATTGGCATCGTCTCGATTGATGAAGCGCTTCGAGTAGCAGAAGAAGCAAAACTGGATCTGGTGGAAATTTCCGCTGATGCCGTTCCGCCGGTTTGCCGGATCATGGATTACGGCAAGCATCTCTTCGAGAAGAAGAAGCAGGTCGCAGCGGCGAAGAAAAACCAAAAGCAGATCCAGGTAAAAGAAATCAAGTTTCGTCCAGGGACGGAAGAGGGAGACTATCAGGTCAAGCTGCGCAACCTGATTCGTTTCCTTAGCGAGGGGGACAGGGCCAAGGTTTCGTTGAGATTCCGTGGTCGTGAGATGGCCCATCAGGAGTTGGGGATGGAGTTGTTGAAGCGGGTCGAAACCGATCTGGCTGAATACGGTTCCGTCGAACAGCATCCGAAGATGGAAGGACGCCAGCTGATCATGGTCATCGCTCCCAAGAAGAAAAAGTAACCACCAGGGCACTGGCAGGCCTTGCGGTTATTTGTAATCACCCACACTGTGGAGATCGAACATGCCAAAGATGAAGACTAAAAGTGGTGCTGCGAAGCGCTTCAAGAAGACTGCTAACGGCTTCAAGCACAAGCACGCTTTCAAGAGCCACATCCTGACCAAGATGACCACCAAGCGTAAGCGTCAGCTGCGCGGTTGCTCGCAAGTGCATCCGTCCGACGTTGCAAAAGTGGAGCGCATGCTGCGCGTTCGTTGATCCGGTCAAGACTCAGAGGAATAACTCATGGCTCGTGTTAAGCGTGGCGTCGTTGCCCGTCGCCGTCACAAGAAAATCCTGAAACTCGCCAAAGGCTACTACGGTGCGCGTTCGCGCGTGTTCCGCGTCGCCAAGCAGGCGGTAATCAAGGCTGGCCAATATGCCTACCGCGACCGCCGTCAGCGCAAGCGTCAGTTCCGCGCTCTGTGGATCGCTCGTATCAACGCCGGTGCGCGTGTTAACGGTCTGTCCTACAGCCGTTTCATCGCTGGCCTGAAAAAAGCGGCCATCGAGATCGACCGTAAGGTTCTGGCCGATCTGGCAGTGAATGAGAAAGCGGCGTTTGCTGCGATTGTCGAAAAAGCGAAAGCTTCTCTGGCTTAAGCCCCGGCAATCACAGGCTTTCTAGCCTGCTGCAACGTCATCAATAGGGGAAGAGTCTCATGCTCTTCCCCTATTTTGTATTTGCGAGGGGCTTTTGCAAAAGTGCGCGTGGCACCGATCTGCGCCTCGATCGGCGGCCAGTGCGGTTCTGCAAGAACCTCTGGAGGTTGTGTACATGGAAAACCTGGAGGCACTGGTCTCGCAAGCGCTCGAGGCTGTGCAACGAAGCGAAGACGTCAACGCCTTGGAGCAGATTCGGGTCCAGTACCTGGGAAAGAAGGGCGAGCTGACGCTGGTGATGCAAACATTGGGGAAGCTTTCGCCGGAGGAGCGACCCAAGGCAGGCGCGTTGATCAACGCGGCCAAATCCCAGGTTCAAGACGTTCTCAACGCCCGCAAGGCTGAGCTTGAGCAGGTGGCGCTGGGCGCTCAGCTGGCAGCTGAGCGCATTGACGTTTCCCTGCCTGGGCGTGGCCAGGTCTCGGGCGGCCTGCATCCAGTGACCCGTACGCTCGAGCGCATCGAACAGTTCTTCAGCCACATCGGATACAGCGTTGCCGAAGGGCCTGAAGTTGAGGATGACTATCACAACTTCGAGGCCCTCAACATCCCGGGCCATCACCCGGCGCGGGCGATGCACGATACCTTCTACTTCAACGCCAATATGCTGTTGCGGACCCATACATCTCCGGTTCAGGTACGAACTATGGAGTCCCGCCAGCCGCCAATCCGGATCGTTTGCCCGGGGCGAGTCTATCGCTGCGATTCTGATATCACTCATTCGCCGATGTTCCATCAAGTAGAGGGCTTGCTGATCGACGAGGGCATCAGCTTCGCCGACCTAAAAGGCACCATCGAGGAATTTCTGCGGGTGTTCTTTGAAAAACCGCTCGGTGTGCGCTTTCGACCTTCCTTCTTTCCGTTCACCGAGCCTTCGGCCGAAGTGGACATGCAGTGCGTGATGTGCAGCGGTAAGGGCTGCCGGGTATGCAAGCAGACTGGTTGGCTTGAAGTCATGGGCTGCGGCATGGTGCATCCGAACGTATTGCGGATGTCCGGCATCGACCCGGAGAAATACCAGGGGTTTGCCTTTGGCATGGGTGCCGAGCGCCTGGCCATGCTTCGCTATGGCGTCAATGATTTACGCCTGTTCTTCGATAACGACCTGCGGTTCTTGGCGCAGTTTCGCTAGGCGCGGTGCCCGTCAACGAATTTAGGAGAACAGAATGAAATTCAGTGAACAGTGGCTGCGGAGCTGGGTTAATCCGCAGGTTTCTCGTGACGAACTGGTAGCTCGTCTGTCGATGGTTGGCCTCGAGGTTGATGCCGTTACTCCCGTCGCCGGTATGTTCAGCGGTGTGGTGGTTGGCCAGGTGCTGAGTGTAGAGCAGCATCCCGATGCCGATAAGCTGCGGGTTTGTCAGGTCAGCAACGGTGTCGAAACCTTTCAGGTGGTTTGCGGTGCGCCGAATGTGCGCGCCGGATTGAAGATCCCTTTCGCCATGATCGGTGCGGTGCTTCCGGGGGACTTCAAGATCAAGAAGGCGAAGCTGCGCGGAATCGAATCCAACGGCATGCTTTGCTCGGAAACCGAACTGCAGGTCGGTAACGATGACAGTGGTTTGATGGAATTGCTCGATGACGCACCGGTTGGACGCGACTTTCGCGACTATCTGGGGCTGGATGATGCGACCATCGAAATCGGCTTGACTCCGAATCGGGGTGATTGTCTGTCGCTGAAGGGCCTGGCGCGCGAAGTGGGTGCGATATATGACGTCGCAGTGAATGTTCCGTCTGTTCCGGCTGTTGCGGAAAGCCACGAACAGCGTCTTTCTATTGAAGTGGCCGCCCCACAAGCCTGCCCGCGTTATCTGGGGCGTGTCATTCGTAATATTGATTGCTCGCGCCCGACGCCGTTGTGGATGGTGGAGCGTCTGCGTCGCTCTGACGTGCGCAGCATTGATGCGGTCGTCGATATCACCAATTACGTGATGCTTGAGCTCGGACAACCACTCCATGCCTTCGATCTGAAGCAGATCAACGGCGGCGTTCGAGTGCGGATGGCTGACGAAGGCGAAAAACTGGTTTTGCTGGACGGCCAGGAAGTGACGCTGCGCGCTGATACGTTGGTGATCGCAGATCATCAGCGAGCCTTAGCCATCGCCGGTGTAATGGGTGGCGAGCATAGCGGTGTGGCCGCGCAAACCCGAGACATTTTCCTTGAGAGCGCGTTCTTCGACACCATCGCCTTGGCCGGTAAGGCTCGCTCCTATGGTTTGCATACCGACGCGTCGCACCGCTATGAGCGTGGTGTCGATCCTCAATTGGCTCGAATCGCCATGGAGCGTGCCACAGCGTTGCTGCTTGAGATTGTTGGCGGCGAAGCGGGCCCAATCACAGAGGTAGTAAGCGAAGTCGATCTGCCGAAAATTGCTCCGATTACGTTGCGCGCAGAGCGCATCAGCCAGATGCTGGGTTTGCAACTCGAGCCTACTCAGGTGGTTCGGTTGTTGACCTCGCTCGGCTTGAGCGTTACCGACGACGGCATCGGCCGTTGGCAGATCGGCGTACCCAGTCATCGTTTCGATATCAGCCTAGAGGTTGATCTGATCGAAGAGCTGGGCCGACTGTATGGCTATGATCGTCTTCCCGTGCGCTATCCGCAGGCGCGTCTTGCACCGGAAGCGAAGGCTGAAGCTCGTGCAGAGTTGCCGCTTCTGCGGCGTCTGCTAGTCGCACGTGGTTATCAGGAGGCAATCACCTACAGCTTCATCGATCCGAAACTGTTTGAGCTGTTCGCGCCTGGGGTAACACCGCTGCAATTGGCTAATCCGATCTCCGCTGATATGGCAGTGATGCGTGTATCGCTGTGGCCGGGTCTGATCAAAGCGTTGCAGCACAATCTCAATCGTCAGCAGTCGCGGGTGCGTTTGTTCGAGGCCGGCTTGCGTTTCGTTGGCCAGCTGGACGGGCTGAAACAGGAATGCATGCTGGCTGGTCTGGTGTCCGGCAGTCGTTTGCCTGAGGGATGGGCTAACGAACGCGAGCTGGTCGATTTCTACGATGCTAAGGCGGACGTCGAGGCGTTGCTGGCCTACGCGGGTGATGGTGGGTCGTATCGGTTCGTTGTTGCCGAGCATTCGGCTCTGCATCCTGGGCAGACCGCTCGTATTGAGCGGGACGGGCGACTGGTCGGCTACATCGGCAGACTGCATCCGGAGTTGGCCGGTAATCTCGGAATCGATCAGCCGGTTTATCTGTTCGAATTGCTCGTTTCAGAAATTGCCGAAGGGCGACTCCCACAGTTCAGCGAGCTGTCGAGATTCCCAGAAGTGCGGCGGGATATTGCTCTGCTCGTCGACCGTGACGTCGCAGCTGAGGCAGTGACGCAGTGTATTCGCGAGGCGGCTGGGGAATACTTGGTTCACCTCAAGCTATTTGATGTGTATCAGGGCAAAGGTATTGATCCCTCTAGCAAAAGTGTGGCAGTCGGCTTGACCTGGCAACACCCTTCACGCACTCTTAATGACGAAGAGGTTGGCGCTGCTATGCAGAGCATCCTGACCTCGCTGGAAGAAAGGTTCAACGCCACGTTAAGGAAATAGCGTATGGGGGCTCTGACGAAAGCTGAAATGGCGGAACGTCTATACGAAGAGCTAGGCTTGAATAAGCGTGAAGCCAAGGAGTTGGTCGAGCTTTTTTTCGAAGAAATTCGTCAGGCGCTGGAACATAACGAGCAGGTGAAATTGTCAGGGTTTGGCAATTTCGACCTGCGCGATAAGCGCCAGCGCCCTGGTCGTAACCCGAAGACAGGCGAAGAAATTCCGATCACGGCGCGCCGCGTCGTAACTTTCCGTCCAGGGCAAAAACTCAAAGCCAGAGTCGAGGCCTATGCTGGAACCAAGTCATAACGACGAACTGCCCGTCATCCCTGGCAAGCGCTATTTCACTATCGGTGAGGTCAGTGAGCTTTGCGCGGTGAAACCCCATGTACTGCGTTACTGGGAGCAAGAGTTTCCACAGCTCAACCCAGTGAAGAGAAGAGGCAATCGGCGGTACTATCAGCGACAGGATGTGTTGATGATCCGTCAGATTCGTGCACTCCTTTATGAGCAGGGATTCACTATTGGTGGAGCTAGGCTGCGCTTGTCAGGTGATGAGGCGCGCGAAGACACCACGCAGTACAAGCAACTGATTCGCCAGATGATCTGCGAATTGGAGGAAGTGCTACAAGTTCTGCGTAAGTAGAGCAAGGCAAAGCCAACGGAAGAAAAACCTTCACATTTTCAGTCGCTTAATGTATAGTTTTGTCCGTTTTCAGCTTTCACAGAAGACTTTCGGGGCGTAGCGCAGCCTGGTAGCGCACTTGCATGGGGTGCAAGGGGTCGAGTGTTCGAATCACTCCGTCCCGACCAAAAAATCCCTAGAAAATCCAGTCACTTAGCGGTGACTGGATTTTTTTATGGCCGTTCCAAACCAAGCTGTGTGGGGACTTTTGCGGGGACTTTTTCATCCTGCCTTCCTCCTCAGTATCGTCAGTGCCGGTCCCCTCGAATCCGTCGTCGATATCTTGTTGGCCTCATCGATCAGCTTGCCCAGTTCGGCCGCCGAGTAGTGGCTGGTGATGCTGCCGTTCTTGTGGCCCAACAGGACCTTCCTGTCTTCTCCGTCACGCCTGCGGCGCGAAGCCTGCGCCCGAACGTGTGCTTCAGGTCATGCACGCGGATGGATGCAAATCCAGGCGGTGCCGTTCGCTTGAAGCGCTGCTCGTACATCGCGGCCGCCCGTTTCCTTGCCTTGCGCCACGCCGAGTCGTTCATGCGGTGCATCGCAGTGGCGTTGCCATCCTTGTCGGGCTGACCGTAGGGGAACACCCATAATTGGTCCAGTCCCCGTTGCCCCTCGATGACCGACTTGGCGAACCGGTTCAGCACGATCAATCGCTCGTCGCCGTTCTTGACCCCCGCATTGTCGTGTCGCCCGCCAAAATCGGCCGGGATGAGGAACACGCTGGTTTCCAGTTCCGGCACCGGGATTTCCCAATCCCAGCGTAGCTTGACCACCTCCTGCTCGCGAGAACCGCTGTTGACCTTGTAGAGCGCCATCCTTTTCAGGTGATCGGGTAGCTCTGCAAACAACAGACTCTGCTCCTCCCAGGACAACGGATGGGGCTGACGCGTCGAACGCCTGAGGTCCAGGCGCGTAATCATCGGGACGGTATCGAGCCAGGGGCGCCTTGCTTCATCGCGCCACTTTCGTGCGCAGAGATTCAGGACACGGATGACTCGTTCCAACGCGATGTTTATGGTTCGAGGTGCCACGCTTCTGCCTTTTCTGGGCGATCCGCGCAGGCGACCCGCGAGCCTATCCTTCACATATGGCGCGAGCGCCTCGTCGTCGACGTGGTCGACTGGTCGATCACCAATGTAGGGATCGAGCTGCTCCAGATACAACGCCGTCAGTCCAATGGATGGCTGGTCCTTGTACTCCAACAGATAGCGCGTAGCCGCCTCGCGCCACGCTCTTACCCTTCGAACGCCGTAGATGTGCTGCTGCCTCAGCTGCTCCAGGCGATGGATCAGGTACTGCTCCGCCTCCTTCCGGTCACCTGAGCCAGTGCTTTCTCGAATGCGCTGACCTCGATAGATCTTGTCGATGCACCAGACGCCGTTGCGCTGGTACAGGCCGGTGATATTTCTTTTCGCCATGGTTGTCCTCCACGGCGTCTACTGCAGGGCCGATCTTCACCCTGCGCACATGCTGGCCCGCTCGATATAGGCATCTGCCCAGGCGTCGAGCTCGAGGCGATCAAAGCCGATTCCCTGCACCCCGATGGGAAACTTATGGATTGCTCGTTTCCTAGCGCCGCCCTGGCCTGAGATCTATCGCTCCGACGAGCAGAGGCGGCATGGCCTCGAAGAGGCCGTGGCCGAATACACGCACCTGGAAACCACCTACAAGGACCTCGGCTACGACGTCATGCTGCTTCCGAAAGCCAGCGTCGTCGACCGGGCTGACTTCGTTCTGGAAACGCTCGATCGAGGCTAAAGGACAAAGGCGGTATGTGCTGGGCTTGACCGAGCGGACGCTTACCCCGGTCAACAACACCTGCTATCAGGCAGCTTTCGTTAGCCAAGGGCGCGGTGGCCTTGTCTGATGGTGCGGTTGCCACGACGAGCAGGCGCTGAGCGCTTTCGACTTGCTGGCAATAATCTCCAACGAAACGGGAGATCGCTTGTCAGTTCCTTTGCCCCCATAGAACTGAGCGCAAGGAACAGACATGAAGAATAAGAACTCCATTTTACTGGCCGGGATTTGCGCAGCGCTGATCGGCAGCGCCAATGCGCAGGAGAAACTGACGGTTCAGTTCATCGCCACCGGCGGAACGATCGCGATGAAGATCGACCCGGTCAAGAAGGCACCGGTGCCCGCCATATCAGGTGATGATCTGCTGGCCACGGTGCCGGAGGTGGCCGAGTTCGCGAAGATCGAAGTCGACAACCTGTCGAACGTGCCCTCTGACTATATGGATCCGCCGCGCTGGATCGAACTATCAAAGGCGGTGAATGCTGCGCTCAAGCGTCCTGAAGTGTCGGGCGTCATTGTCTCGCACGGCACCGACACGCTGGAGGAGACGGCGTTCTGGCTCGACCTGACTGTCGAGTCCGACAAGCCGGTTGTCGTCATCGGGGCGCAGCGCAACGCTTCCTCTTCGGATTTCGACGGCCCGCGCAACCTCCTGAACGCGGTGCGTATTGCCGTCGATGATCAGGCGAAGGGCAAGGGTGTCCTGCTGGCCATGAACAACCAGATCAATGCTGCGCGTCATGTGACCAAGACCCATACGGCGAACGTGGAGACATTCCAGTCCGGTGATTACGGTTTTCTCGGGGAGGTCTATCCCGATCGTGTGATCTTCGCCAGGGAGCCGTTGCGCCGACAGCACATCGGAATCAAGACCGACGCCATGCCAAAGGTTGAGATCGTCGCCATGTACGGCGGTGCCGATGGCAGTCTGCTTCGCAGTGCAGTTGACCAGGGCGCGAAGGGGATCGTGGTGCAGGCACTCGGCATGGGCAACATGAACCGGCCGATGTTCGAGGCCGTGAAGTACGCGCTGGGCAAGCAGGTTCCCGTCGTGATCTCGACGCGCGTGTATAACGGGCGGGTCATGGCCAACTATGGCTTCGAGGGCGGCGGCAAGACAACTGCCGACGCTGGCGCCGTGATGGCAGGAAACCTCAGCCCGCAAAAAGCGCGCATTCTGCTGATGCTGCTCCTGCAAGATGGGAAGACGGTACAGGGTGACCTGCAGGCGGCGTTCGACGCGATGTAATCCCTTGGGCATCGAGTCGCTGCGTGGGCTGGACCGGTACCGCCTTACAGGTCCAGCGCTACGTCGCGCTTGCCGCTCAGGCCGCTAGCTCGATCCACGGGTCACGGGGCTGGCAGCTACCGACAGACCTGGGACCAGCCGCTATCTTGGCGTCCCGATGGCGTCGCTAGCGAGCGCGCGTGCTGCTGCGGTCTTTATCGCAGCAGGGGGGGGGATCTCAACGCGAGTGCCAGATGTCCATCAGGGCTCGATGAAACGCGTGCGCCACTGGCCCAAGAGGCTCATCCAGCCGGTGTGCCAGATATACTTCAGATACCACCTCACTGTTACGTCCGAGGTCCGCAATGCCGAGGCGCACCAGTCGCGCCGCATCCAGATCTTCCTGGACTTGCCATGCCGGCAGGCGCCCCCAGCCTAGGCCGGTTCGGATGAGGGCCAGCTTCGCGTCTTGTGTGTTAACGCGGCAGGTATAAGGCGAAAGGACGCCGAATGAGCGACCTTCGGACAGCGGGGTGGGATCGATCAGCACGATCTGCTGATGGCAGGCGAGATCAGGCAAACCGAGCGACATTTTTTTGCCCAACTTGGCGAGCGGGTGATCAGCCTGCACAACGGCGATCTGCCGAATCGAGCCAATGGCTTCGAGCGCAACTCTAGGATTTCTAAAATCCTCACCTACCAGGATCGCGAGCGTGCAGCGCTTGTTGTCCAGGGCTTCGATAGGCCCTCCCAAAGGCAGTGATTCGAGACGAAAGCTCGTCGAAGGATATGCCGCACTTGTCACGGTGATCGCCTGCGCTACCACGGTGATCGGAAACAGCGTGTCCGCCACCAGTGAAAGCTCCAGTTCAACACCTTCGCCCAGCGCCTTGGCGCGTGCGCGCATGGCATCTGCCCGGAGCAGAATGTCGCGTGCATTGGCCAGCAACGCTTCTCCCGCCGGCGTCAGGACCGGGCGATAACCGGAGCGGTCAAACAACTGAAGGCCCAACTGCGCTTCCAGGTTTGCGATCGAGTGGCTGATCGCCGACTGCACACGAAGCAGGCGTGCGGCGCTTGCGCGGAAGCTGCCTGTGTCTGCAACGGTGACAAACGTGCGGATCTGATCCAGCGTCAGGCCATCCAACATGATCTTTTCCGTAGATCGAGTTTGTTAGTTTTTTATCACTCTTGTGGCGCCTTCGGAATAGATACGCTCGCTTTCGTCAACGTCCTTAAAAGAGGCAGGATCATGACGAAAGTACTGGTGCTCTATTACTCCTCCTATGGCCATATCGAGACCGTTGCATCTGCTGTTGCCGAGGGCGCTCGCCAGGCTGGCGCCTCGGTCGACATCAGGCGGGTGCCGGAGCTGGTCCCTGAAGATGTCGCTCGCAAGGCCGGATACAAGCTGAACCAATCCGCCGCCGTGGCAAGCGTGTCCGAGTTGCCGAACTACGACGCGATCGTGATAGGCACGCCGACGCGATTCGGCAACATGGCATCGCAAATGAAAAACTTCCTCGACCAGTGCGGCGGGCTCTGGTTCGAGGATAGGCTGGTCGGGAAGGTGGGCAGCGTATTCACTTCTACCGGAAGCCAGCATGGTGGCCAAGAAAGCACCCTCCTTGCGACCCATACGGTGCTGCTGCACCTGGGCATGATCGTGGTTGGGCTACCGTACAGTTTCAAAGGCCAGTTGCGGATGGATGCCGTTACCGGCGGCACGCCCTATGGAGCCTCGACATTGGCGGAGGACAACGGGGGGGATCGCCAGCCAAGCGACAATGAGCTCGAAGGCGCACGCTTCCAGGGGCGACACGTTGCGCAAGTGGCCGCGGCCATCGCGGCCTCGGGCATTGGGGCGCGTACATGAGCGCTGCAAACACCGACGGGCGGCCCAGGATCATCGTGTGGGTGATCCTGGCCTGCGGTGTCGTGGGAGCGCTGCACCTGGGCAAGGTGGCAATCGCCACACCCATGCTACAGGCAGACCTGCACCTTGGCCTGGATGAAGTCGGCTGGCTTACAGGTCTGTTTGCGGGGCTCGGGCTTCTGTGTGGAGCCCCCGCCGGCGCTGTTGCGGCAGCGTTTGGCGGCCGGAACACGCTGTTGCTGGCGCTCGGGGTGATGGTGCTTGCTGGCGCTGGTGGGACCCTCATGCCTTCGTACCCGAGCCTGCTGGTAATCCGGTTCCTGGAGGGACTCGGCTTCATGCTGGTAATCGTCGCTGGCCCGGCGATTTTGGAGCGCGTCACGACCGGCACTGAGCGGGATGTGGCTTTTGGGCTCTGGAGCTGTTTCATGCCGTGCGGGATGGCGCTGGCGATGCTGGCAGGACCTGTATTTCAGACCTGGCAATCCTTTTGGTGGGCAAGCTCGGCGCTGGCGGTTGCTTCGGTTGGAGCAGTGGCCTGCTGGGTCCCGCGAGGCGCGTCGCCCAATACCTTCTCCTTGAAAGCGATGTGGGCAGACATTCGACAGCTGCTGTGTTCGAGAGACGCGGTGTTGCTGGCTGCGGGTTTTGCGCTGTACAGCCTGGTGTTTTTTGCCTTGTTCAGCTTCCTGCCGGTTCTGCTGATGGAGCGAATGGACGTCTCCTACCGCAGCGCTGGCGTGCTAAGCGCACTGGCAAGCGCCATCAATGCCAGCGGGAATCTCGCGGCGGGCTACCTGATCGCGCGTGGCGCTGGACGCGTTCATCTGGTTGTCATTGCAAGCACCGCCATGGGGTTCTCCGGAGTAGGCATATTCCTTGCGGGCTTACCAGGTCCTGTGACGTTCCTGCTGTGCCTGTTTTTCTCGGCGATCGGGGGGATGATCCCGGCTACCTTGCTCGCCTCCGCGCCGCTGGTCGCGCGCAAATCCGTGCTTGTACCGATCGCCGTCGGCCTACTGATGCAAGGAAGCAATCTGGGGCAGATGCTCGGTTCGGTTGCCGTGGGCAGCGTAACGGCAGCCTTTGGCTGGGAGATGGCTAGCGCAGTGGTGGCGATGGCGACGGTGGCGATCGGTGTCGTCGCTTTTCTACTGCGCCCGGCGCTGCGGGTGGCGTCGCGATGATGGCTCGCCCGTTAGTCCGGTGTTTGGGCCTTGAGGAAGTCGACGAACGCTCGCAGCGGCGACGGCATATGGCGACGCCCGTGGTAATACAGATAAGGGCCCTCGAAGGCCTGCCACCAGTCCTCAAGGATGGGCACCAGGCTACCTTCTGCCAGTTGGTCGCGTATGAACTCTTCGAACGTATAGACGATACCGAGCCCCGCGACCGCGCCGGCGATCCTGAGGTCGTGGCAGGAGGTCAGCAACTGACCGCGCGGCGGTATTCGGAATGTACGACCGTCCTTCTCGAACTCGAATGTGCCGACCTTGCCGCTTTCGAACCGATGCCCCAGCAGGTCGTGGCCTTCCAGTTCGGCGGGATGCTGCGGTGTGCCTCGACTCTCCAGGTAATCCGGCGAGGCGGCAGCAACGAAGCGCTGGCGTCGCGGGCCGATCGGCACGGCGATCATGTCCCTGGCCAGGCTCTCTTCGTAGCGCACACCGGCGTCGTAACCCGCGGCGATGACGTCGATGAAGGTGTTCTCCATCGTCACCTCGACGTTGACGCCGGGATAGAGCCTCAAAAAGCGCGCGAGTAGGTCCGGCAGCATGTAGCGCGCCACGGGTACCGGGACATTTAGCCTGAGCGTGCCCACCGGGCGATGCGCATCATCGTCAAGGTCGTTGAAGGCGGCTGCGATTTCCTGCAGGGCAGGGCGCACACGCTCCAGCAGGCGCTCTCCGGCTGGGGTAGGGGTCACGCTGCGCGTCGTGCGATTGAGCAGTCGTACACCCACATCGGCTTCCAGGCGGCGCACGCAGTCGCTCAGAGAAGAGGCCGACAGCCCTTTCGACTGCGCGGCGGAGCGGAAGCCGCCGGCTTGTACGACGGCGGCGAACAGGGCGACATCGCTCAGGTTGGGCTGGCGCATAGGGACACCTCTGGACTGGCAACAACTGTACGCCTTGCCGTACGAGGCATCCAGAATCGGGTGGCTTATCGCTTGGCGCTCGTACGCAAATACTCCTCTCTCCCCCGGCATTGCCGGATAAACCGCGAAGAGAGGACCAAGCCATGTGGATTCGTTCAACGAGTCGTACGAGGAGCACCAGCCGATTCGTGGCGCTAGCCCGAGCCCTCGCCGGTGCCGCGCTCATCGGCGCTGCCAGTGCTGAAGGTTCATCCCGTGAGGCACCCAAGCCCGACTGGTCAGTGAGCGACATGCCCTCCCAGGAAGGCCGCACCGTTCTGATCACCGGCGGCACGAGCGGCATGGGCTACGAGGATGCTTTGGCACTCACGCGCGCCGGCGCACGGGTCATCATAGCGGCGCGCAACGCCGAGCGCGGCGAGCAGGCGATCGCCCGCATCCGCGAGTCGGTGCCTGATGCCAAGCTGGAATTCGAGGCCCTTGACCTGGCCGACCTGGCGTCGGTGCGCAGCTTGGCTCGGCGTCTCAGCGAGAGACTGCCGCGCCTGGATGTGCTGATCAACAACGCCGCCATCATGGCCCCGCCAGAACGCGGGGTGTCCGCCGATGGCTTCGAGCTGCAGCTGGCGACCAATTACCTGGGACACTTCGCCTTGACCGGTCTGCTGGTTCCCTTGCTGCGCGAGAGCCCGGATGCGCGCGTGGTCAGCCTTTCGAGCATTGCGGCGGCGCGCGGTGCCCTGGACTTCGACGACCTGCAGTCCGAACGACAGTACGAGCCCTACGCCACCTATGCCCAGTCGAAGCTCGCCGTCCTTCACTGGGCGCTTGCGCTGCAACGGCGCAGCGACGCGGCGGGCTGGGGTATTCGGAGCATTGCCGCACATCCTGGCGTCGCCGTGACCGAGCTGATCGCACGCGGTCCCGGCCTGGACAGCGCGTTCGGCCAACGCTGGGCGCAGGACCGGGACGAATACCACTCCGCCGCGCAGGGCGCGCTGTCCACTCTTTATGCGGCTACCGCTCATGAGGCCGTGGGTGGTGCGTACTACGGGCCAACCGGTGACGACGAAAAACGTGGCCCGCTGGGCTTTGCGAAGCTACCGCCTGCGCTTCGTGACTTGGTACAGGCCGAAAGGCTCTGGACACTTTCCGAACAGCTCACTGGCGTCACCTACCCGTGACCGGGTTCTCCGGGACGGGAAACCGTCCCCTTTGCTCTGTACATCGAAGGGGATCCATCATGCACATGTCTTTCAACCTGCACCGGGTGAGTCTCGCCCTCAATGCCCGTGAACATGAGCTGCGTCCGGCCGCTTACGGGTTCCTGCTGTTTCTATGCCTGTTCGCTGGGTACTTCATGCTGCGCCCTATCCGCGAGTCGATGGGCATTGCGGCAGGCGTGGATAATCTCCACTGGCTGTTCACGGTGACGTTCCTGGTCATGCTCGTGGCCGTCCCCTTGTTCGCCTGGCTCAGTTCGCGTGTGCAGCGCCGGCACTATGTCGATTGGGTGTACGGGTTTTTTGCAGCGAATCTTCTGGTGTTCGTCGCGCTGTTTCAGCTGTGGCCCGAGGGGCCCTGGTTGGCCCGGATGTTCTATGTCTGGATATCGGTCTTCAACCTGTTCGTCGTCTCCGTGGCGTGGAGCCTGATGGCGGACGTGTTTGACGGTGAGCAGGCCAAACGCCTGTTCGCGTTCATCGCGGCGGGCGCCAGCGTTGGCGGCCTGGTGGGGCCGGCCTTGAGCACGCTGCTGATCGGATTGATCGGAACGTCCGGCCTGATGTTGCTGGCGGCCCTGTTGCTCGGATCCACCCTCATCCTGAAACACTCGCTGATGAAATGGCGCGAGGAGGGCGGCGCCGGACGCCCCGGCGCCGCGCCGACACAAAGCCCGCGGCATCCGTTGCCCGGCAATCCGTTCAGCGGGCTGGTGGCGGTTCTCGGGTCACCCTATTTGCTCGGCATTGCCTGTTTCGTGGTGCTGTTGGCGACCGTGACGACCTTCCTTTACTTCGAGCAGGCCCGCCTGGTGGCTGAACAATTTCCAGGGCGTGAGGCCCAGGTTCGCGTCTTCGGCACCATCGATTTTATTGTTCAGGTGGGGGCGCTGTTGGCCCAGTTGTTCCTCACGGGCCGCATCGCGCAGACCATGGGGGTGCGTGTGCTGCTGGCCATCGTGCCGCTGTTGATGTGCGCCGGTTTCGTCGGGCTCGCGCTGGCGCCAGGATTCGGGCTGCTCGCCACATTGATGATCGTTCGGCGGATCGGTGAGTACGCCTTCGTCAGGCCGGGACGGGAAATGCTGTTTGCTCCCTTGGACCCCGAGAGCAAGTACAAGGCCAAGAACTTTATCGACACCGTGGTCTACCGTGCCGGGGATGCCGCCAGCAGCTGGGTCAAGAGCCTGCTGGACATGCTCGGACAGGGCGCCGGCCTGGCCGCGTTGATCGGAGCACTCTGCGCGTTGCTGTGGGGCGGGCTGGGATGGCAGCTCGGACGACAGGCTGATCGTCAGCAAAAGCAAGCAGGCGCCGCCGCGGGTCTCGTTGAGGTATAGACGGGCGGCCGCTCCGTTCGAGCAACTGACGCAGGTTTGGATGCGCCCCGATTGTTTGCCGTGCTTCTCGATCGTGGCATAACAGGGGGCATCGCCCCCCCGAGCCCCCTAGATGAGGCCGCGCGCTCCCATCAAGACGGTCGGCTGGTCAGGAACGATAATGTGACCAAGCGTGCGTGCGTCGACCCGCCCGACGCTTGGTTCAAGCGCCTATTCAATGTTTTGCCCGCTTCGCTTGGCTCGGGACGTTGTGAGTGAAAATCACGGCCGTTGCGTTGAGCTTCAGGGCGTCCGCCCGCCTGGCTACCCGGCACGAACCGCCACCAGCCCGCCCGTCGTGAGAAGAACGAACAGACACAGCGCTAGAGCGAATGGTTTGATGCCCAGTGCGGCCAGCTTGTCGAGGCGTGTCTCGTACCCCAAAGCCGACATGGCCATGGTCAGAGCGACCTGCCCCGCCAACACGAGTCCACCGTGTAGCGAGGCCGGTAGGCGCACCGCGCTGTTGAAGCCGACCATGGCCAGAAAGCCGAGTGCGAACCAGGGAATCGTTAAGCTGCCACGCTCGGTGCGAACTGCATCAGTACGCCGTCGTATCCACCACTGACCGATCAGCAGCAGGAAGGGGACCAGTAGCATGACGCGCACCAGTTTGACGATCACGGCAGTGGCCAGCGCGTTCGGCCCGACCGCATCGCCCGTGGCAACCACTTGTGCCACTTCGTGAATCGTGGCGCCTATGTACACTCCAAACTGGTCTTCGCTCATGCCCGTATGCGGGTAGAGCAACGGATAAACGAGCATGGCCAGTGAGCCGAACAGCACTACGGTTGCCACGGCCATGGACGTCGCAGCGGGGCGCGCACGAATCGCCGCTTCGGTCGCCAAGACTGCAGCCGCCCCGCAGATCGCGCTGCCGGCACAGGTGAGCAGCGTGGTCTCGCGATCGATTCCGAACACTCGGGTGCCTAGCTGATACCCAACCAGCACTACAGTCCCGATTACGAGAACGTCCAGCAATAGAATCGACGGCCCAAGCGCCGCGATCTGCTGCAGGGTCAGCGAGAGGCCGAACAGCACGATGCCGCCTCGCAGCAGCCAGCGTGTCGCGAAACATACGCCCGGTCGTACCGCCGGCGCCATCCGTTCGAAACCCGGCAGGTTACCGGCGATCAGCCCGAGCAAAAGCGCAAAGACCAAGGGGCTGAACCCGGTCTCGTGCAGAACTGGTATCGATTTCAGGCCATAGCCGGCTACCGTCAGAAACCCACAGAGCATTAGCCCTTGCCACATAGCCGCTCTCCTTTTGGCGCTTGTCGGTGGCCCTAGGTTAGGTGCAAGGTAAGTGACTTGTGAAAACGGTTATAACGATATAACTATTCGGAAAGGGCGCTATGCATCCGGGAATTAGCTTTCGCCAGCTACAAGTTTTCGTGGCCGTGACCCGCGCCGGCACGGTCGGCGCGGCTGCACGGGGGCTGAGCCTGTCGCAGTCGGCCACCAGCCAGTCGCTGGCTGACCTTGAGAAGCATCTGGGCGTGCCACTTTTCGAACGGGTTGGCAAACGTCTGCAGCTGAACGAGCTGGGCAGTCGGCTGCTACCGAAGGCCGAACACTTGCTCCATGATCTGAACGCCTTCATCGACGCCGCACGCGAGCCGGATGGCGAACTGCAGGGAACGCTGACCGTTGCGGCCAGTGCGACCATCGGAACCTACCTGCTGCCGGAGTTGGCAGGGCGATTCAGCGAGCAGCATCCTGCGGTAGACCTGCAGGTACGGCTTCGCAATACCGGCGAGGTGATCGCCGACCTGTCGCGCCTCGAGGCTGACCTCGGTTTGATTGAAGGGCAGTGCTGCGACCCCAAGCTCAAGTCCGAATTCTGGAGGCATGACGAGATGGTGGTGGTCTGCAATCCGGCTCACCCCCTCGCGTCGCGAGGTCGGCTGTCTCACGCAGACATTCCGATGGAGAACTGGATCCTCCGTGAGCCCGGCTCCGGTTCGCGAGCGGTGTTCGAGGCGGCCGTCCCGCCCGCTCGCTCAACGCATCAGGGTGCGAATGGAGCTGAGTCAGCATGAGGCGATCAAGCAAGCGGTGCGTGCCGGCTTCGGGCTGGGCTGCCTGTCTCGGCTGAGCGTCGCCGGTGAGTTGGGGCGTGGTGAACTGGTTGCACTGGCGACCGATCTGCCACTGAACCGTACGTTCTCGCTTGTCTGGCACCCTGACCGCTATCGCAGCCCGCTTTGGCAGGCTTTCAAAGTGTTTTTGCAGGAAGAGCGTTTGGGCGGCTCGCGTTCGGCTACGAACGCTAAATTCGACGTTCGCAACGAGGGCTGAAGGCGGGGGCTCCGTATGGCCGAGCCCGTGGTTGGGCAGCTTGGCCGCTCCCCTGGCTGATCTTCGTTGCTGCACCGGCGTAACGCTGGCCGGCGCGACGGACCAGGTATTCGGTGAGCAGCGGAATGGATTGATACTGACCTGTCTCTAGCGAAAAGTGGCCCTCCGTGAGCGCCGGTCCAGGGCGTTCAGATGTGGCAAAACATGAGAAATACTTCGCAATACCTCGCGCTTGTGGCGTGACGCTTCGCCTCACTAGAGTAGCGGGGTGACACCGGGCCCCTCTGGCGGTTTCGTACCGCGATGTCGGAGTCACAGTCGTTTTGACTATGACTGAAAGGAGGGGCTCGATGACTGCCCTAGAACCGTTTCTCCTTGCCGAATTTCTCGGCACGGCCACTTGGCTGTGGCTGGTTTTCATCGCCGTTGTGGTGTCGCTGCTCGCCTTCGATCTGGGAGTCCTTCACCGGGACAATCACGAAATCGGCGTGCGCGAGAGCCTGCTGCTGTCGGCGGGCTACATCAGCGCCGGTCTGCTGTTCGGCCTGTGGGTGTATTTCCAGAAGGGCAGCGATGCCAGCATGGATTACCTGACCGGCTTCCTCATCGAGAAATCGCTGTCGATGGACAACGTCTTTCTCATGGCCACCATCTTTGGCTTCCTGGCGATTCCGCGGCAGTACCAGCACAAGGTGCTGTTCTGGGGAATCATGGGCGTGCTCGTGCTGCGGGCGTTGATGATCGGTCTGGGCGCGACCCTGATCCACGAATTCAGCTGGATTCTCTACGTGTTCGGGCTCTTCCTAGCCGTGACCGGTCTGAAGATGCTGTTCAGCAAGGTTGATGATCACCCGGATCTCGAGCGCAACCTGCTGGTCAGGTTTCTGCGCAAGCATCTGCGGGTCACGAACACACTGCACGAGCAGCGCTTCTTCGTGCGTCAGCCCGACGCGACGGGCAAGCCCGTACTGTGGGCGACGCCGCTGTTCCTCGCGCTGATCCTGATCGAGTGTGCCGACCTGGTCTTCGCGGTCGACAGCGTCCCGGCGATTTTCGCCATTACCCAGGATCCGTTCATCGTCTATACGTCGAACATCTTCGCCATCCTCGGGCTTCGGGCGCTCTATTTTGCGCTCGCCGCGATGATCCATCGCTTTGCGTACCTGAAATACGCACTGGCGCTGGTACTGGTATTCATCGGCGCGAAGATCTTCCTGGTAGGCATCATCGGCAAGATTCCGTCGGTTATCTCCTTGAGTGTGACCGTGGCATTGCTGGCCGGAGGCGTCATCGTGTCGATGTACAAGACCCGGAACGTGCAGCCCGATGGCACGGTGGCTGACGACGGAGCGCGCTGAGCGCGGCGGCGAGCAGTGACAGAGCCGTGCCGCTGATCGAATGAGCGCTTCGGTTTGCTGAACGACCAGCGTGGAGCCGAGTTCGTCGCACGGCTCCAGCTGACGGCGTCCACTTGGATATCAAGAACGTCGGGAGTCGCGGGCACGGCCTTCGGGGTGGTCAGCATTCCTCGCAGCCCACGACTTTTCTCGATGTGCTGCGGGCGACCTCAAGGCTAAGCCGGTCTGGACGGAGGCGGATTGCGGCGCGCGTCGTTGCAAAATTCGTTTCGGTGACTAAGATAGTAATCGATTACTATCTTTTGAGCGGCTCATGGACAATCCTTCGAAACATCTCCCCGCTGACGAGCGTCGCGCTGTAACGATCGAGGCGGTCGTGGAACTCGCTGGGTCGAACAATCCCAGCGAGATCACCACCGCCGCGATTGCCAAGCACATGCATGTAACCCAGGGCGCGCTGTTTCGGCACTTCGCGAACAAGGACGCCATCTGGCAGGCGACGATGGAGTGGGTGGCCGAACGGCTGCTCACGCGCATAGACCGTTCGGCTCGTGGCATCGAGTCCGCGCTCGAGGCGATGGAAGCGATGTTCATGAGTCACGTCGACTTCGTGGCCGAGCATCCGGGTGTGCCGCGCATGATCTTCGGCGAACTTCAGCGCGCTGAATCGTCGGCTGCCAAGCGCATGGTGCAGACGTTGATCAGGCGTTATGCCGAGCGTTTGCAGGTGCTGATCGAGAAGGGCAAAGCCAACGGCGAGCTGGCTGCCGAACTGGATGACGAGGCCGCGGCGATGCTTTTCATCGGCACGATCCAGGGGCTGGTGATGCAGTCGATGCTCGATGGCGATATGCAACGAATCCGCCGCGATGCACCGCGCGTTTTCGCGGTCTATCGGCGTGGCATCGAGGCTGCCGTATGAAGCGACCGATCCTGCACCGCCGCGCGCTGGTACTGCTGGCGGTCGTGGTGCCTTTGGCTGGTCTGTTCGGCTATGTGGCGTTGCGTTCCGGTCCTCTCGCACCCGTTGCGGTGACGGTCGCGGCGGTAGAGTCGCGCCCGCTGGCGCCGGCACTGTTTGGCATCGGCACCGTGGAGGCGCGCTACACCTACAGGATCGGTCCCACCTCCACCGGGCGTCTGCTGCGCCTCGCCGTGCAGGTCGGTGATCGTGTCATTGCAGGACAGGTGATCGGGGAAATGGACCCGGTGGACCTCGACAAGCGGATTGCTGCGCAGGCATCGACCGTCAACGCTGCCGAGGCGGCCTTGCGTGAGGCGCAACAGCGACAGAGCTACGCCAGCACCCAGGCTGGACGCTACACACGACTGTACGAGGCGCGGGCGACCAGCGAGGAGAATGCTGCAACGAAGCGTCACGAGCTGCGGATAGCCGACGCAGCCTTGACTGCTGCCGAAGAACAGCTGGCGCGCGCCAGGGCTGATCGGGAAGTCCTGTTGGCGCAGCGCGCGGATTTGCGCCTGATCGCTCCGGTGGACGGCCTGGTGGCTGAGCGAACGGCTGATCCCGGCTCGACGATCGTCGCCGGGCAGGCCGTGGTGAACGTCATTGATCCGGGCAGCTACTGGATCAATGTTCGCTTTGACCAGGTCGGTGCCGCCGGCTTGGCGCAGGATCTGCCGGCTCGGGTCGTGCTGCGCTCGCGTGGCGGCCAGGCGCTGCAAGGTCGGGTGCTTCGGGTCGAGCCGATGGCCGATGCGGTAACCGAGGAGCTGCTGGCCAAGGTGGTCTTCCAGACGATGCCTGAACCGCTGCCGGCGGTGGGGGAGCTGGCAGAGGTCACGGTCGACATGCCCGCGCTGCCTGCCACGCTGGTCATTCCGAACGCCGCGATCAGGCGTGACCACGAGACCACAGGTGTCTGGCAGCTCATGGAACGGGGCTTGCGATTTGCGCCGGTCCGCCTTGGAGCCGCCGACCTCGATGGCTATGTGCAGGTTGCGGCAGGCCTCGAGCGCGGCGACCAGATCGTGGTGTATAGCGAGAAGGCGCTGGCGGCGCACCATCGCGTGCAGGTCGTCGAGCACATCGTGGGCGCGCCGAGATGATCAGTCTCGCCGGGCGCGACATCCTGCATGCCTGGGGCAAGTTCGTCTTCACCGGGGTGGGTCTGGGCCTGCTGATCGGTGTCACGCTGGTCATGGCCGGGCTGTATCGCGGTATGGTCGATGACGGCAAGGTGCTGCTGGACAACAGCGGCGCCGATCTGTGGGTCGTGCAACAGGACACCTTGGGGCCATACGCCGAATCATCCAGCATCCACGACGACCTGTACCGCACGATCCTGGCCATGCCGGGCGTTTCCCAGGCAGCGAATGTCACCTACCTGACCATGCAGGTGCGCAAGGGTGCGAGCGATGTCCGCGCGATGGTGGTCGGTATCGCGCCGGGCTCGCCAGGCGTGACACCGGGCTGGCCGGCCTACCTGGTCGCAGGGCGCCAGATCACCCGAGGCCACTACGAGGCGGTGGCCGATGTCGCCACCGGGTTCCAGCTGGGAGACCGGCTGACGATTCGCCGCAATCAATACACGGTCGTAGGCCTGACCCGGCGCATGGTGTCCTCCAGCGGCGATCCGATGGTGTTCATTGCGCTCAAGGATGCGCAGCAAGCCCAGTTCCTCAAGGACAACGATGCGATCTGGCAGGAGCGTCGTCGCACCGCGGCCGATCCCGAGCTCAATCGCCCCGGTGCGCCGGACATCCTCGGAACCGTCAACGCGCTGCAGGTCGCCAATCCCTACGTCAATGCTGTGCTGGTCACACTGAAGCCCGGGCATTCGGCGGATGTGGTGGCCGACTCCATACGGCGCTGGAAGCGCCTGACCGTCTACACCCGCGATCAGATGGAGCAGATCCTCGTCGGCAAGCTGATCGCGACGTCGGCCAAGCAGATCGGCATGTTCCTGGTGATCCTGGCCATCGTCAGCGCCGCGATCGTGGCGTTCATCATCTATTCGCTGACGATGGACAAGATTCGCGAGATTGCCGTACTCAAGCTCATCGGCACGCGCAATCGCACCATTGCCGCGATGATCCTGCAGCAGGCGATAGCGTTGGGGGTGATCGGCTTTGTGGTGGGCAAGATCAGCGCGACGTTCTCCGCGCCGGTGTTTCCAAAGTACGTGCTGCTGATTCCGCGCGACTCCATTGCCGGCTTCCTCGCTGTCCTGGCGATCTGCGTGCTGGCCAGCCTGGTTGCCATCCGTATCGCGCTCAAGGTTGATCCGGCGCAGGCCATAGGAGGCTGACATGGCAGGCAACGGCATTCGCATCGAGCGGCTGAGCAAGCGCTATGGCGAGGGCGACACGGCGGTGTTCGCCCTGAAAGAGGTGAACATGCATGTCGCACCCGGCGAGGTGGTGGGGCTGATCGGCCCCTCGGGGTCGGGCAAAAGCACGCTCCTCAAATGCCTGGGCGCGGTCATCGAACCCACGACCGGGCGGATGACCCTGGGCGACGACGTGATCTACGACGATGGCTGGAGTGTCAGCGACCTGCGCGCCCTGCGTCGGGACAAGATCGGCTTCGTGTTCCAGGCACCGTACCTGATCCCCTTCCTCAATGTGACCGACAATGTGGCGTTGCTGCCGATGCTGGCCAACGTACCCAACGCCGAGGCCCGGCGCCGCGCGCTCGACCTGCTGGGCGCACTGGATGTGCGGCATCGGGCCGATGCCATGCCCTCGCAGCTGTCCGGCGGTGAGCAACAGCGCGTGGCGATAGCCCGAGGCCTGGTCAATCGTCCACCGGTGATCCTGGCTGACGAGCCGACCGCGCCGCTGGACAGCGAGCGCGCGATGGCGGTCATCCGCATCCTCAACGAGATGGCGCGCTCCTTCGAGACGGCGATCATCGTCGTCACGCACGATGAAAAGATCATTCCGACCTTCAAGCGCATCTACCATATTCGAGATGGCGTGACCCACGAAGAGGCTGGCGAGGGGCGGGCGTACTAGCCTCTGGCCGGAACACTTTCGCTGCCCGCGAAGTCTTCACTGCGAGACCCGGCTTGCGGGGTTCTACAATCGAACCTACTGCCTCAACCGCCCCGCAGCGTCATATGACGAGGATGTGATGACAATCGCCAATCAGCAATTCGCCAGCGACAACTATTCCGGCATCTGCCCAGAAGCCTGGGAGGCCATGGCCCGCGCAAACCAGGGCCACGAAAGGGCCTACGGCGACGACCAGTGGACCACGCGCGCGGCCAATCACTTTCGCCAGCTGTTCGAAACCGACTGCGAGGTGTTCTTCGCCTTCAACGGCACGGCGGCCAATTCCCTGGCGTTGTCGTCGCTTTGCCAGAGCTACCACAGCGTGATCTGCGGTGACATCGCTCATATCGAAACCGACGAATGCGGCGCCCCGGAGTTCTTCTCGAACGGCTCCAAGCTGCTGCTGGCCCCGACGGAGCAGGGCAAGCTGACGCCTGCAGCGATTCGCGAGGTCGCGCTCAAGCGCAAGGACATCCATTACCCCAAGCCCCGCGTGGTGAGCCTGACCCAGGCCACCGAAGTCGGCACCGTCTACCAGCCCGACGAGCTGCGTGCGATCAGCGCGACCTGCCGGGAGCTTGGGCTGCACCTGCACATGGATGGCGCGCGCTTCGCCAACGCCTGCGCGCACCTGGGCCTGTCGCCGGCGGAGCTCAGCTGGAAAGTCGGCGTCGACGTGCTCTGCTTCGGTGGCACCAAGAACGGCATGGCGGTAGGCGACGCCATTCTGTTTTTCAATCGCGAACTGGCGACCGATTTCGAGTACCGCTGCAAGCAGGCCGGTCAGCTCGCCTCCAAGATGCGTTTTCTTTCGGCGCCCTGGGTCGGCCTGCTGGAAAACGGCGCCTGGCTGAAATACGCCGAACACGCCAACCGTTGTGCCCGGCTGCTGGCTGAGCTGATACGGGACCTGCCGGGCGTCGAGCTGATGTTTCCGGTGCAGGCCAACGGCGTCTTCGTCAGCCTGCCGCCAGCCGCGCTGGACGCCCTGAGAAGTCGCGGCTGGATGTTCTACACCTTTATCGGGGTCGGCGGTGCGCGGTTCATGTGCTCATGGGACACCAGCGAAGCCCGCGTGCGGCAGCTGGCCGATGACATTCGCGCCGCGGTCACCGGCACCCTGTAGGTGCGGCGACCGATGCATCGGAGGCATCCCCAGCAGACGCGCCGCCTGCTGCGCTGAGGATGCTCAGATGCCGCCGAGCGTGGCCACCAGCACGGCCTTTATGGTGTGCATGCGGTTCTCGGCCTGATCGAAGACGATGCTCGCTGGCGACTCGAACACCTCGTCGGTGACTTCGATCCCGCCGGCCAGCTCGGGATGATGCTCGGCGATCTCCTTGCCGACCATGGTCTCGGCGTTGTGGAGCGCCGGCAGGCAGTGCATGAACTTCACCCGCGGATTGCCGGCGGCCTGCATCAGCGCAGCGTTGACCTGATAGGGCAGCAGCAGGGCGATGCGCTCGCCCCAGGCTTCGACCGGCTCGCCCATCGACACCCAGACATCGGTGTGGATGAAGTCGACGTCGCGGACCGCTTCGCGCGGGTCCTCGGTCAGTGTCAGCTGCGCGCCGGACTGCGCGGCGAAGGTGCGACAGGCGGCCAGGTGTTCTTCATGCGGCCAGAGCGCCTTGGGCGCGCCGATGCGCACGTCCATGCCCAGCTTGGCGCCGACCAGCAGCAGCGAATTGCCCATGTTGTTGCGCGCATCGCCGACATAGGCGTAGCGGATCTGGTGCAGCGGCTGGTCGCTGTGCTCGCGCATGGTCAGCACGTCGGCGAGCATCTGGGTGGGGTGGTACTCGTCGGTCAGGCCGTTGAACACCGGCACTCCGGAAAACTGCGCAAGCTCCTCGACCACATGCTGGCTGAAACCACGGTATTCGATGGCGTCGTACATGCGCCCGAGCACGCGGGCGGTGTCCTTCATGGTTTCCTTGTGGCCGATCTGCGAAGACGTTGGGTCGATGTAGGTGACGTTGGCGCCCTGGTCGTAGGCGGCAACCTCGAAGGCGCAGCGGGTGCGGGTCGAGGTCTTCTCGAAGATCAGCGCGATGTTCTTGCCCTTGAGGTGCTGGTGCTCGGTACCGCTGTACTTGGCGTGCTTGAGATCGCGCGCCAGATCGAGCAGGTAGCGCAGCTCGCGCTCGCTGTGGTGGGTGAGGCTGAGCAGGTGCCGGTTGTGCAGGTTGAAGGCCATCGGATTGCCTCCTTAATAGTCGACCGGATCGCGGATGATCGGGCAGGTCATGCAGTGGCCGCCGCCACGGCCGCGGCCCAGTTCGCTGGCATCGATGGTGATGACCTCGACGCCGGCTTTGCGCAGCAGGGTGTTGGTATAGGTGTTGCGGTCGTAACCGATGACCACGCCGGGCTCGAGCGCGACCACGTTGTTGCCGTCGTCCCACTGCTCGCGCTCGGCTTCGTAGCTGTCGCCGCCGGTTGCCACGGTGCGCAGCTTCTGGATGCCGAGGGCCTCGGCGACCACCTCGAGAAAACTCTTTTCTTCGCGGCGCACGTCGATCCCGCCGGATCTGCTCTCGTCCGGGCGCAAGCTGAAGGGGGTGATCGCCTGCACGGCTTCGGGGTAGATGGTCACCAGATCGCGATCGCAGAAGCTGAACACGGTATCCAGGTGCATGGCGGCGCGGCTTACCGGCAGCCCGGCGACGATCACCCGCTCGGCGGCGCCCTGCTGGAACAGCGATTGCGCCAGCTGGCCGATGGCCTGGCGCGAGGAGCGCTCGCCCATGCCGATCAGCACCACACCATTGCCCAGCGGCATCACATCGCCGCCCTCGAGTGTGGCGAGGCCGTGATCCTGCTCCGGGTCGCCGTACCAGACCTGGTAATCCGCATGGGCGAAGGTCGGGTGAAAGCGGTAGATGGCGGCGGCGAGCAGCGTTTCCTGCCGGCGCGCGGTCCAGTGCATCGGATTCAGCGTCACGCCGCCATAGATCCAGCACGTGGTGTCGCGGGTGAACAGCGTGTTCGGCAGCGGCGGCAGGATGAAGCTGGAGTGGCCCAGGTAGTCGCGAAACATCTGCACGATGTCGCCGCTCTGCGTCCCGCGCAGGTCGTCGGCGCAGACGCCGCCGATCAGGTATTCGGCCAGCCGGCGTGGCTCCAGCTCCTCCATCCAGGCGCGCACCTCGTGATGCAGGCCGAGGCCGATCAGATTGGGCGTCAGCTTGCGGTCGAGCAGCCAGCGCTTGGCGTCGGCGTTGTGCAGGGTTTCGGTGAGCAGGTTGTGCATCTCCATCACCTCGACGCCGCGCTCGCGCATCTTGGTGACGAAGTCGAAATGGTCACGCTTGGCCTGGCTGACCCATAGCACATCGTCGAACAGCAGTTCGTCGCAGTTGGATGGCGTGAGACGTTGATGGGCCAGCCCCGGCGAGCAGACCAGCACCTGGCGCAGCTTGCCGACTTCCGAGTGCACGCCCAGGGGTGGGGTGGGAATAGCCATGAGGAAATCTCCTGTCATGACTTGGCCGTGCCGACGGCAGGCCAGGCCGATCAAAGGGTCAGGAAGCCGTCATACAGGCCGTAGGCGGCGATCAGTGCACCGATCAGTACGCCGGCGAAGATCAGCTTTTCCAGCAAGGTGAACACCGGCTGGCCACACTCACGCCTGGCTCTGGCGAACAGCAACGCGCCAGGGGCATAGAGCAGGGCCGACAGCAGCAGGTACTGAACACCACCGGCATACAGCAGCCACGCGGCATAGAGCAGCGCGACCAAAGCGATCAGCAGGTCTTTGCGGCGCTCGCCCGGTTCGTTCTCGTAGCTTTCGCCGCGCCAGCTCACCAGTACCGCATAGGCAGCCGACCAGAAGTAGGGCACCAGGATCATCGACGTCGCCAGGTACAGCAACTTGAGGTAGGTGGCGTCGTTGAACAGGGTGATCACCAGCATCAGCTGGATCAGCCCGTTGGACAGCCACAGCGCGTTGCTCGGGACTTGCCGGGCGTTCTCCTTGCGCAGGAACGCCGGCATGGTGTGATCCCGGGCGCCGGCGAAGAGAATCTCGGCGCAAAGCAGCGTCCAGGCCAGCAGGCCGCCGAGCAACGAGACGATCAGGCCGACGCTGACCAGCAACGCCCCCCAGCGCCCGACCACATGCTCCAGCACGCCGGCCATCGACGGGTTCTTCAACGCCGCCAGTTCCGGCTGGCTCATGATGCCCATCGAAAGCACGTTCACCAGCACCAGCAGAAGCAGTACGCCATAGAAGCCGATCACCGTCGCCTTGCCGATGTCCCGTCGATCCTGCGCCCGCGCCGAGTAGATGTTGGCGCCTTCGATACCGATGAATACCCAGACGGTGACCAGCATCATCCCGCGCACCTGGTTCATGACGCTGCCCAGCTCCAGGTTGCCTTTGCCCCAGAAGTCGGCGACGAAAATGTCGAACCTGAAGGCCAGCGCAGCGAGCACGATGAACAGCACCAGCGGGACGACCTTGGCGATGGTGGTGATCAGGTTGAGGAAGGCCGCCTCGCGAATGCCGCGCAGCACCAGGAAGTGGATGGCCCAGAGCAATACCGACGCGCAGGCGATCGCCAGCCCGGTATTGCCCTCGCCGAAGGCCGGGAAGAACAGTCCGAGGGTGCTGAACAACAGCACCATGTAACTCACGTTGCCGATCCAGGCACTGATCCAGTAACCCCAGGCCGACGAGAAGCCCATGTAGTCGCCGAAGCCTGCCTTGGCGTAGGCATAGACGCCGGTGTCCAGCTCGGGTTTACGGTTCGCCAGCGTCTGGAACACCAGCGCCAGCGTGAGCATGCCGACCCCGGTGATTGCCCAGCCGATCAGCACGGCGCCAGCGCCGGCACTGGCCGCCATGTTCTGCGGCAGCGAAAAGATGCCGCCGCCGATCATCGAGCCGACCACGAGTGCAACCAGCGCGCTCAGGCGCAGCTTTTGCGCAGATTGAGACATTCGAAAACGCTCCCTATCGTCGATTCCCAGCTATCAAGCGCTTGTATCGCTGCGTCGGAAATGACCTGAGTCAGCGTTACGGCTGTTCGCTGAGTATTGACCACATAGTGCGTTCCATCCTGTTTGTCTCACGGCGCTGGCGATGCGCATCGCGAAGCAACCTTCATCGATTCGCGAGCGGCGCGCCGTTGCTCCAGCCGCCCAGACTGCGGAATAGGTGACCAGGGCGTTCAGCGCACCTTGAACCGGTTGACGACAGCCGTGAGGCGCCCGTTGGTGTTCAGCAGCGATTCGGCGCTGCGGTCGACGCTCACGCCACTTTCCACCAGCTCATCGACGACGTGCCGCACGGCCACCATGTTGCGATTGATCTCCTCGGCCACCGCGCTTTGTTCCTCGGCGGCCGTGGCGATTTGCGTGCTCAGGTCGTTGATGTGCACCACCGAGCCGGCCATCTCGTCCAGCCCGACGGTGACCTGGGCGGTCTTGTCCGCCGTGGTCTGGCAGCTGACCTTGGTCTGTTCCATGGCCTGCACGGCGGAACCGACTGCCTCCTGCAGTCGCTGCAGCGTCTCGTTGATTTCCGAGGTGCTCTGCTGCGTACGTGCGGCCAGGGCGCGGACCTCATCGGCGACCACGGCGAAGCCGCGGCCTTGCTCGCCGGCACGTGCGGCTTCGATGGCCGCGTTCAGTGCCAACAGGTTGGTCTGTCCGGCGATGTCACCGATGACGCCCAGCACGTCGTTGATGCGCTGGGCGTCGGCCTCCATCGCCTGCACCTTCGCCGTCGCGCTTTCAACTTCGCTGACCAGCGACCGAACGCTGCTGGAGGCATCGTCGACGACCCGCTTCGACGAGAGGGCGTTGTGATTGGCGGTCTGGGTGAAGGTGGCGGTATCGCTGGCGCTCTGCGCAACGGATTCGGCCGTCGAACTCATTTCGTTGATGGCGGTGACGGCTTGGTCCGTTTCCAGCGCATGCCGCGCCAGGGTCTCGTTGGTTGTGCGGGACAGTTGCTTGAGCTGGCCGATCTCGCTGTGGATCTGTGTGGTGGCGTCGCTCACATCGATCATCATCTTCTGCAGATAGCCGATGAAACCGTTGACCGAACGTCCTACCTGATCGACTTCGTCATCGCCCTTGATGGCGATTCGCTTGGTCAGATCGGCGTCGCCCGCCGACAGTGCATCGATGTTCGAGCGCAGCACGCCGAGGCGCTTCATCAGCTGGTTGAGGGCGACGATCATCAGCGCCAGCAGCACGACGACCATGGGAATCTGTAGCGATGCGAGCGTCTTGAGCATGGCATCGCTGCGCGCTTCGAGCTGCGCGGTGGGCAACGCCGCCGCCAGCAGCCAGGGCGTGCCTTCGATCGGTGTCAGAAAGAAGCTGAATGCTTCACCGTCCTTGGCGCTGTAAGTCGTGTGCTCCTGCTGCGAGCGGCCTGCGAGTGCCTGCTGGATGGTGGCGATGAACGGCGACTGGCCGGCCAGCTCCGCGACGTTGCGCAGCACCATGTCGCCCGGCAGCTGCGGCTGGTTGCTGAGGATCTTGCCGTCGGCCTCGACGACCATCACCTCGCCGCCGATCTCATCCTGCTTCTCGGCGACCAGTCGATTGAAGAAGCCGAGCGTCAGGTCGATCGTCGAAACGCCCCAGGCGGTGCCGTTCTTGTAGATGGTCATCGCGCAGTTGGTACGTGGCTCGGCGCTGGCGTCGTCCTTGTAGGCCGCGGCCCAGACGCATTTCCCTCGCGGAGCCTGCATGCCGCCACTGTGCCAGGGCTGCTCGAAGTAGTTCAGCGATTCGGCCGAATTCCAGTGCGTGTTGACGATCAGTTTTCCCGCCGGGTCGCGGTGATAGAAGGTGCTGTGTTTATCCTGTCCGGCGGTTCGCGCACCCGGCATGGGCCAGATTCCGCCACCAAACACCTTCACGTCACCGTACTGATCGATCAGGCCAGGCAGGATGCGGTCGATCTCATCGCTTTCCAGCATCGGCACGGTCTGGGTGATGCTGCGTGCCTGGGCTTCGACGCGCGCCAGCTCCATCGCGATGTGCTCACCGATTTCGGTGACCTGCGACATCACGATGGTTTCGCCCGCAGCCATGAGTTGTGGCGCGACGAAGCGCTGGATGCCAAGCATCGTCAGCAGCATGACAAGCAGCACGAAGCCGATGAAGGTGATGGTGTAACGCGCCTTTATCGTGTTGAAAGCGAACATCTAATCCTCAGCATTAAGACAGCCGGCCCGGCGGATGGGCGTGGCGATGGCGTTCTATCGGCGCGTGGGTGCGATGCATGAGCTTCGGCTGACCGGCGGTCCGCTTACACGAGAACTGCCCGAACCGAGCCGTGGGGCTATCGCCACAGTGCGGCTGCATTGAACTGATGAAATTCGACTCGAACGGTAACCGGGATTAATCCACAGATGCTGTGGATAACGGCGTTGATATCTCGAGAACAACTCGCGCGACGCCTTGCTGGCCGGGTGCTGGCTGCGAATTGAGTGTTTTCTGTTCGGTAATGCCTTTCAAATCAGGGAGATCCGCCGTCAGCGGCAGACTAAGCAAAACTGGCGGGCACGGTGACGCGCTGCTCGGCCGCAAGGCGCAACGCATCGAAAGGTGCGGGGTGAAGGTCATGGATGAGCTGACCTGCGACCCCGGTTTTCAATGAAGAAGGACCGGGCCGTGCGTGCTACGGAATCAACAAGGCCACCAGGGCGGTGGCGATGATCAGCACGGCGATGACATGGCTCGAACTCAGGCCCCACGCGCGCTGGCGCGAATTGCGATCGAACCGGCCGCGCGCGTCGTGCAGGCCGTTGACCGGCTCGAACAGGTTGCCCGCCTGCGGTGCCAGCTCCGTGTCGCCGCTCATCTGGCCGGACCAGGCGCTGCGCGCCAGGAGCCGATCGAGCAGCCCCGGAAAAAACAGCGTGCCGATGATCGCCTTGATGGTCGGCGCCCCGAGCCACAACTCGCGCGGCGGCGCGTTCACCACATTGAAGATGGCTCGCGCCGCGACGTAAGGATCGTGGATCGGCGGGACCGGTTGAACGCGCTTGCCGAGCTTGTTGCGCGCCCAGTCGAACTGGGGCGTGTTCATCGCCGGCAGCTGAACCATGCACAGCCTGATCTTGCTGGCGTGGTGGATAAGCTCGCACCTCAGCGAGTCGGTAAAACCACGCACCGCGAATTTGGCGCCGCAATAGGCCGATTGCAGTGGAATGGCGCGATAAGCCAGCGCCGAACCGACCTGGATGATCAGCCCGCGGTTGCGCGGACGCATCAGCTCGAGCGCCGCCAGCGTGCCGTGCACAGTGCCCAGGTAGGTCACTTCGGTGACATGCCGTATCTCTTCCGGCAGCAATTGGTCGACCGGGGCGAATACCGTCACCATCGCCGAGTTGATCCAGACGTCCACCGGGCCGAGTTCGGCCTCGAATCGCTGCGCAGCGCTGTTCAGTTGTTGCGCGTCGGCCACGTCCGCACTGATCGCCAGCGTCGCGACCTCGTACGGCTGCAACTCTTCCAGCGTCAGCGCCAGACCTTCGTCGCTGCGCGCCACCAGGCCGATGGAATAACCGGCAGCGGCGAAAACATGGGCAGCAGCACGCCCGACACCGGCGCTGGCACCGCAGATCACTACCACCGGACGGTCAGGGTTGTTCATTCGTTTCGCCTTGCAAACGTTCGAGCAGTAGAGGCACGCGCAGGCACAGGGTTCCCTTCACCTGTGGCCAAATGCCCGCTATCCGGTGTTTCACGGCCGGCCCGGCTTGCCGAACAGCGCGTCGAGTTCCGCACCGGAGGCGGCATCGGCAAAGCCGTCGAAGCGGCCGTGCCCGGCGAGCTCGCGTGCCGCGCGCAGAAAGCCGCCCCAAGCCGCCCGCGCCAGGGCGCCACCGACACTGATGCGTCGGACGCCAAGGTCGGCGAGGTCCTGCACGGTCAGCTCGCTGTCCCAGCCGATCAGCACGTTGACCGGCTTAGGCGCGACCGCGGCGACGACGGCGCTGATCTGCTCACGCGTGCGGATGCCCGGTGCATACAGGCAGTCAGCGCCGGCAGCGGCATAGGCCTGCAGGCGCGAAATGGCGTCGTCGAGATCGGCGCGACCGACGAAGAAGTTTTCCGCACGGCCGATCAGCACGGTATCGCCGCCGTGCGCATCGATCGCAGCGCGCGCGACCGCGATGCGCTCGACCGCCTCGGAAATGTCGCGCAGCGGTGCCTGCGCATCGCCGGTCGAATCTTCGATGGACAGGCCGGCCACGCCGGTCTCGATCGCCAAACGCACGTTTTCGGCGACGCCTTCGGGCGTGTCGGCAAAGCCACTCTCGAAATCGGCGTTCAGCGGAAGGTGGGTGGCCTGGGCCATGTAGCGCAGGTGCGCCAGCACCGCGTCGCGGGGCAGCTGGCCATCCGCACGGGCGCACGACCAGGCGTAGCCCGAACTGGTCGTGGCCAGCGCCTTGAAGCCGAGCCCGGCCAGTACGCTGGCGCTGCCGGCATCCCACGGATTAGGCAGCACGAAACAACCGGACTGATGCAGCGCGCGAAAGGCGGCGCGCTTTTGCGAAACACTGGGAGGGTTCACGAAGTTCTCCTTGGCGCCGCCGTCTTTCGCCTTCCGGGCTCGCCGGCAGCGCAACCAGGCTGCGCTGCCGGCGAGGGCAAGAACGAAGGGGCGGGCAAACGTGGCACCGGTTCGATGCAGGCAAGTCAGACCAGAAAGCCTAGTCTCAACTCGCCAATTGGCGCACGACGGGTGCTTCGCAAAGGGTGCCAACAGCTCAGAAGCTGATGACGGTCTTCAAGCCGAACACGACGCTGTCCCGCTCATCGGCATAGCCGCCGGGTTGGTGGAAGTACTGGATGTTCGGACTCAGCGAAACCGCCGGGGTCACCGCGATGCGGTAGTAGAGTTCGGCGGGGTACTCCCTGTCCGGTACCGGCTCGCCTTGTTCGCGCAGACGGCGGCGCGAATCGTCGTTCACTTCCAGCCGTGCGAGGGCCAGGCCGACTTCGTCGTCGGGGCGGCCGGCGAAAGGGGCGGAAAGGATGCCGCCGACCTGCCAGACCCGCTCGATGTAGGTCACGTCCGGGTCGGACTGGATGAAATGGGCGAACAGCTTGAAGCGCCTGGCCGCCATCGCGGTGCTCTGCCAGAGCTGCTGCTCGGCCATCAGATAGCCGCCGCTGGCCTGGTCATGCTCGGCGGCCGGCGCGCCGGAAAGCGCCATCGGACGCCCGGCAGCGTCCCGATAGACATCCTCGAAGTCGCCGGTATTGCGCCACAGGCCCAGTCGATAGGCGCCGGGCTGGCCGGCGAAGGTCGGCGTCCAACCCAGTTCGGCGACCGCGTGGTAGCCCGTGGTGCCCGACGGGCTGCCGAAGTTCAGGCCCTGCCCGCGCTCGGTGAAACGCGGATTGACCTGATAGAGCGCCGTCTGCAACGACCATTCTTCGTTCAACTGATAACGCGCGGTGGCGCCCCACTGACTGATCGGCCAGGTGTACCAGTTGGGCGTGATGTAGCCGGGCACCGTGCCGCAGAAACCGAGGTTCTGGAACGGGCAGGCGAAGGGGAAAACCTCGCCGCTCATGGGCAGACGACCGAGCTTGACCAGCAGGCGGTCATCCAGCAGCGCCTGCTGGTAATAGAACTGCACCAGCCGTGTGGTGCTGCCGTAGCCATAAATTTCCTGCGGTTGCAGCAGCACGCCGAGGTCAGCCTCGGCGTTGAGGTTCTCGCCGTTGCGGTTGACCACCGTGAAGCGGAAACCGGCGCCGGACCAGCCCAGTAATTTCTCCAGATCCAGCGCGGCATCAAACATCAACTGATCGGAGTAGGTGCCGGTGTGGTCATCGCCGCCCTGGGTGTTCCAGGCCAGCTCGTTGACGTAGGTGATCTGCAGATCGACGCCGGCCTCATGCAGGCGGGTGCGGCTGCCGTTCCAGTCGCCGAAGAGAAACTGCTCGGGTGAATAGTCCGCCGCGTGGGCAGCAGTGAACAGGCAGGCGGCGAGAACGCCGCTGCCGAAGCGCAGGCTTGTTGTCATTGTTCTGATCCTTTGGGATGTAACGGTGCGCGTGCAGCGAATACCGTTAGCCGCAATGCCTGTGGGCATTCACGGTATTCGCATGCGTTTCTGCTATTGGTAACGCCTGGCTATTCAGGCGTTACCGGTTCAACTGTTTGGGTGGTGATCGAAGGTTGCCGGCCTAATGTCCGCCACCAGACTTCACACCGTCGTGTGCTTGCCGGCGAACGAAGTGACGGATGCTTTCAAGTTCTGCGTCTGTCAGATCCGGAAACTTGGGCATGCCGTTGGCAAGTAGCGCACCGCCGCGCACAACACTCTCGAACGCCTTTTCATTGCCTGTGAGCAATATCGGCGACTCCCGCAGGTCGGGTGCTTTCATACCCGCAACAGCGCCGGCGCCATGACAACCAACGCAGAGGTTTTCCGCAAAAACACCCGCGCCGGCCTCTGCTTTCTTGGCATCGATCTCGAACTTCGCATCGATAATGGGTTTGGCAAGCTGCGGTGCCGGCTGTTTGGGAATAACCGCCTTTCCGTCCAGCGAGAACGTCATGATGCGGCGCTCATGCGCACCATATTTCCAGCCATGGCTTTCAAAGCCCAGTTCACCGGAACCGCCAAAGTTGGAGGCCAATGCACCACCAGGACCGACCAGCAGGGAAACCATCTGCTTGCCATCCAGCTTGTAGGTAATCGGCGGCGCAGAGATACCGAGGCCCACGTCATAAGACCAGAGAACGTCTCCGGTGCGGGCATCGTAGGCTTTGAACATGCCGTCAGGCTGGCCCTGGAAAACCAGGTTGCCGGCCGTGGTCAAGGTTCCGCCACCCCACGGGCTCTTCTGGTTCACTTGCCACACCCGCTTGTTCTTGACCGGGTCCCAGGCCTGTAGGGAGCCGCGGGATTCATGCGGGTCTTTGGTCAATTCCCAACCGGTCAGTCCCAGATACAGTTTGTGGCTCGCCATCTTGTGGCCAGGCTTCGTGTCCTTGCCGTTGTCCTTGAAGGTGTTGCCTAAGTGATTGGTAGGGATAAAGGCGAGATTCAATTCGGGGTTATAAGACATCGCATGCCACGAGTGAGCACCGAATGCCGAGGGATAGATATTCTTCTCGCCATCGGGATACCGGGCATCTTCAGCAACGATGTGGCGCTGCGCTTTCAGGTCATACTTGGTTGACCAGTTGGCGTCTGTGAATTTCTCGGCGGACAGTACCTTGCCGTTCGAGCGGTCGATCGTATAGAAGAAGCCGTTCTTCGGCGCATGCAGTACGGCATCAACATCCTTGCCGTCGATTTTCAGATCGGCCAGCACGATGTCCATGTTGGAGTTGTAGTCCCAGGTGTCGCCTGGTGCAGTTTGCACGTGCCATTTGTATTCGCCGGTATCCGCATCTACAGCCACGACAGAACACAGGAACAGGTTGTCGCCGCCGTCCGGGCTACGCACCTTGATATTCCATGGCCCGCCGTTACCGGTGCCGAAGATGAGCTGGTTGTATTTCTCGTCGTAAGTCCAGCCATGCCAGGCATTGCCGCCACCGCCGTTTTCCCACCACCGGCCAGTCCAGGTTTTGGCCGCCATTTCCTGAGCGGCATCCTCGAACCCATCGGCAGGATTGCCAGGGACGATATAGAACCGCCAGATTTGTTTGCCCGTTTCAGTATCGTAAGCGGTCACATAACCGCGCATCGGGCCGAGCTCCGTTCCGCCATTACCGATAAATACCTTGCCATCGAAGGCCTTCGGGTGGCCGGTAATATTCAATGGCTGGTCGTGATCGAATGTTCGGGTCTGCCAGACTTCCTTGCCGTCCTTTCTGTTGATTGCAATCAGGCGACCATCCCAAGTGGCAATGAATAACTTGTCACCATAGGTCGAAAGGCCCCGGCTATGCTTCCAGAAGACTTTCTTCATGTTGTTATCGAGTATTTCTTTGGAAACTTTTGGGTCATATTCCCAAAGCATCTTGCCTGTGCGAGCGTCGAATGCACGGGTTCTATTCATTTCACCAACGTAATACATGACGCCATCGACCACCAAGGGCGTGCCGACCATATCTGAGCGGTCCGGCAGCGGCGCGTACCATTCAGGCTTGAGCTGGCTGACGTTTTCTACGTTGATGTCTTTGAGAGGGCTGAATCGCTGTTCGGAGTGTGTTCGCCCGTAAGCCAGCCAATCAGTGGTGTTTGATTCATCAGACAGTTCCTTGTCAGTAATGACTCTGTCTGATGCGTGCAGTGGCGTAATCGCAAGAAGCGAGACCGCCATGATTACCTGTACCCTTAGGTTCGACTGTTTGAATTTCATTTTTATTATTTCCTTGTTTAGGGTTGTTCTCACTTCAGGCATGCCTTAAGCGGGCGCCCATTGCTAAGGCTCTTCTGATATTTATTTTTGTAAAAAAACGCCCAGCGTTGCGCGCTGCAATAGCGAGCAATGACATACGTGTACATAACTGTTTTTCAGTGCCGTTATTTAAACTTCTACAACTGCATTGTCCGGCCTGGTTGTGCTTCTGTTGCCAGCGTTAGTGGCGTTACGCCCCGCTGCGGCGAAGCTCTACAAAGGAACTGCTGTATGCCGCGCTGGCCGGGCAGGCTGCCGTTGGGCGGGTCGGGCGTGAGGTGGCTCATGGTGTTTCCTCCGATGCGTGGCCGGGCTGGTTGGCTGGCCATGTTGTTGTTCAAAGCAAAGGGGAGGGCGGAGCGGCGACCGCGCTTGCGGCCGGACAGGGCAATGGACGGGCACCGAGTTCCAGGCCTTGCCAGGCCAGAACGCGCTGATAACGGTCGGACAATGACTCGGCCTCGCTCCAGGCGCCCGGCAGCCGCTCGCCAAGGGCCAGATGGCTGTCGGCCCGGCAGCGCAGGTCGTTGGCGCAGGCGTGATAGAAGCGGTTGACGACTTCGGCCATCGGTTCGCGCCAGTCGTCCATTAGCAGAGCCGCATGCGCGAGCACCGCCGGGCGACCGTCGTGGCTGCGCCGCCAGCGTTGTGCGGTGCCGGCCAGCTTGCGACCCTCCAGCGTGAGGTTGTAGCGACCGTCGCAGAAAGCCCCCGAAACCGCGCCGACTCCGGCCCGCAGACCATGTTCGGCAAGCCATAGCGCCAGGGGATCGAGTAGTCGCTCGTAGGCAACGACGATGCGCTTGTCGATCTCGTCGCTGGCCGGCAGGGCGCAAGCCAGGGCGATATTGAGCACGGCCGGCGATTGCGGCACCGGCTCACCGCCGGTGTCGCGCAGCAGGATCGGCCAGCCCTGCGCCGCGCAGCGTTGGCTGGCCAGGGCGAAACCGGGCCGGCGTGCGAAGCTGCCGGGCATCACCAGTGCCTGATTGGTCGGCCGCCAGAGCAGCAGCTGGCAGTCGAACAACCCGTCACAGACGCGCTGCAGCAAGGCCCGCTCGGCATTCAGGCCGGCTGCCACGCTGAACCGGGCGATGCCGTTCATGCCGCGTACTCCTCGATGCGTCGGCACAGCTCGTCGAGAAACTCCGCCGCCGGGGAGCCGTTGACGGCGCGGTGATCGAAGGTCAGCGACAGGCCCATCCACTCGACTTCCACCAGCTCGCCGCTCGGTCCGAGTTCCAGCCGCCGCTGAATGCCGCCGACACCCAGGATCGCCACCTGCGGCGGATTGAGGATCGGCGTGAAGTGGTGCACCCGCGACAGCCCCAGGTTGGAGACGGTAAAGGTGGCGCCGGTCAGCTCCTTGACCGACAGCTTGCCGGCCTGGGCCTTGTCCACCAGCGCCTTGCGCGCCAGGCACAGGCCTTCGCCGTCCAGCTGTTCGGCATTGAACAGCGCCGGGGCAACCAGCAGATCGCCCGCCAGCGGGATGGCAAGGCCCAGATGCACCGCCGCGTGCTGGTGAATCACCTCATCTTCCAGCGTCGCGTTGAGGCCGGGATGGGCCTTGAGTGTTTCGATCACCTTGAGCAGCAACAGGTCCTGCACGGACACCGCGCTGCCCGCAGCCTTCAGCTCGGCGCGGCGGGTTTTCAGCGCATCCAGCCGGCATTCGCTGTGGTGGGTCAGCTGCGCGGTGGTCTGCAGGCTTTCGTGCATCTTCGCCGCGATCATCTTGCGCATGCCCTTGAGCGGCACCCGTTCGGGCGCGCGCTCGGGCAGGATTTCCAGTCGAGTCATGGCTATTCCACCTGGCCGATGACCGCACCCTTGGCGATCACCGCGTCTTCTTCCTCGATGATCTTCAGCACGCCGGCAGCCGGCGCCTCGATCTCGAACTGGGCCTTTTCCGACATGACCTCGGCAACCAGGTCACCGGCCGCCACTTCGGCGCCGTCGCTGACCAGCCAGGAGGTGATCACCGCTTCGGCGTCGCCTTCCCAGAGGTCGTCTGCAATCACGATGGGGGTACTCATAAACATCATTCCTTATGCATGGCGTGGTAGGCGGCCACGATCTTGTCGGCGTTGGGCAGGGCCCATTGCTCCATGACCGGGGTGAAGGGGATGGGGATGTCGGGGAAGGCCACCCGCTGCGGGCGGGCCTTGAGCATGCCGATGTCGTGCTCGACCACGCTGGCGATGATTTCGCCGCTGACGCCGAAGCTGTGGTAGTCCTCGTCGATCACGATCAAACGCCCGGTTTTCTTCACCGAGGCGATGACGTGCTCGCGGTCGAGCGGCACCAGACTGCGCAGGTCGATGACCTCGGCGCTGACGCCATCCTTTTCCAGCTGCGCGGCGGCACGCAGGGCGTGGTGCACGCCGGCGCCAAGGCTGACCAGGCTGACGTCGCGGCCCTCGCGCACGGTCTTGGCCTTGCCGATCTCGACGATGTAGGGCTCTTCCGGCACCGGCACCGTGGCGCCTTTCTCGGTGCCCAGCCAGCCCATGCCCTGCAGCGCCTTGTGGAAGAGGTAGACCACCGGGTTGTCATCGCGGATCGCCGCGGTCATCAGGCCTTTGGCGTCGTAGGCGTTGCTCGGCACCACCACCTTCATGCCCGGCAGGTGGGCGAAGGTACCGTAGAGGCATTGCGAGTGCTGGGCCGCATCCGAGTAGCCGGCGCCGGTGGAGGCCATCAGCACCATCGGCACCGGCACCTTGCCGCCGGAGAAGTAGGTGTTCTTGGCCATCAGGTTGTAGATCGCGTCCATGCAGACGCCGAAGAAGTCGACGAACATCAGCTCGACGATCGGCCGCATGCCGTCCGAGGCGGCGCCCACGGCGGCGCCGATAAAGGCGGTTTCGGAGATCGGCGTGTCGCGGATGCGCGTCTTGCCGAACTCGTCATACAGCCCGCGGGTGTTGCCGAATACGCCGCCGAGCTGGCCGATGTCCTCGCCCATCACGAACACCTTCGGGTCCAGGCGCATCTCCTGGGCCACGGCTTCGGCCATGGCGCGGGCGACGGTGAGCTTTCTCTCTTTTACTGCTGTGGTCATGGTGGTCTCCTGCTCAGCCGGCCAGCGCGCTGGGGCTGACGATGATCTTGACGTTGCGGTCCTTGTGGTTGGCCAGCTCCTCGAAGCCCTGCTCGAGGATGCTGTCCAGCCCGATGCGCCCGGTGATCAGCGGGGTGACGTCCATGCGGCCGTCAGTGATCAGGGCGATGACGTCGGCGAATTCACCGGCGTAGGCGAGCGAGCCGATCACCTGTTTTTCAGTGGCGACGATCTCGAAGAAGTTGAATTCCGAGGGTTCCTCGAAGATGCCGACCATCACGCAGCGACCGGCCTTGCGGATCACGTCGATGGCGAGCTTGGCGGTGGCCTTGTGGCCGATGCACTCGAAGGAGACGCCGGCACCGTAGCCGCCGGTGAGCGCCTTGATTTCGGCGATGGCGTCGCACTCGCTGGGGTCGATGACCCGGTTGGCACCGACTTCCAGCGCCTTGGCCTTGCGTGCGGCGGACATCTCCAGCGCGATCACCTGGCCGGCACCGGCGGCCTTGGCGCACATGATGGTGCACAGGCCGATGGTGCCGGCGCCGACCACCACCACGGTTTCGCCGAGCAGGCTGCCGGCCTTTTTCACTGCGTGCATGCCGACGGCCAGCGGCTCGATCAGCGCGCCGGCCTCCAGCGGAAAGCCTTCCGGCAGGCGGTAGAGCAGTTCGGCCGGCACGTTGACGAATTCGGCAAAGGCGCCGTTGTTCATCAGCCCGGTGAAGGCCAGCTGTTCGCAGAGGTTGTACTGGCCGGTCTTGCAGAAACGGCACTGCCCGCAGTGCTGGCAGGCATCGGCGGCGACCTTGTCGCCCGGCGCGTAACCCTCGACGCCGTCACCGATGGCGACGATCTCGCCGCAGAACTCGTGGCCGAGGATGCACTGGCCCTTGATGCCGGTGAGCGGGTGCGGTGCATCCACCGGAATGAACACCGGGCCGGCGAGGTATTCGTGCAGGTCGGAACCGCAGATGCCGCACCAGTGCACGCGGATCTGCACCCAGCCCGATTGCGGCGCGCCGGGCAGCGGCACCTGTTCCAGGCGAATGTCCTTGCGACCGTGCCAGACGGCGGCGGTCATGGTGGCTTGGCTGTTCATGAGTGTTCCTCTTGTTGTTCTCGGATGGGCTCAGACGAACACCTTCTCCAGCGCCTCTTCCGGGCGCGGGTAGGGGCTTTCGCGGGCGAACTGCACGGCTTCATCGATGCGGCCGCGGGCGCGCGCCGCGATGTCTTCGGCCTGCGCTTCGCTCAGCACGCCTTCGTCGATCAGGCGCTGGCGGTAGCCGGGGATCGGGTCCTTTTTCATCAGGCCGTCCTTCTCGCCTTCGGGGCGGTAGGTTTCGCCGTCGCCCATGAAGTGGCCGGCCAGGCGGTAGGTTTCGATCTCGATGAGGGTCGGGCCACCACCGGCACGGGCGCGCTCGATGGCTTCGCCGGCGGCGCGGAACACGCCGTCCGGGTCGTTGTTCTCGACGAACACACCGGGCATGCCGTAGGCCGCCGCGCGCACGTGGTGTTGCTTGATGCAGGTGGCGCTGGCCTTGGCCACCGAGATGCCCCAGGCGTTGTCCTCGATGACGAACACCACCGGCAGCTTCCACAGCGCCGCGAGGTTCAGCGTTTCGTGGAAGGCGCCCTGGTTGGCTGCACCCTCGCCGATGAAGGCGACCGCCACACCGGGCTTGCCCTGCAGCTGTCGCGACAGCGCCGCGCCGACAGCCGGGCCCATGCCCTCGGCGATGATCCCCGAGCAGGAGAAATTCACCCGGCCGTCGAACAGGTGCATGTGCCCGCCGCGCCCACCGGAGAGGCCGGTGGCCTTGCCGAAGATCTCGGCCATCATCTCGTTGAGGTCCACGCCCTTGGCTACGGCGATGTGGTGCGGGCGGTGGGTGGCGGTGACGATGTCCTCGGCGTTCAGGTGGGCGCAGACGCCCACGGCGCAGGGCTCCTGGCCGTTGGAAAGGTGCATCTCGCCGGGGATCGGCCCCTTGGCCATGTTGAATACCGGCGTCTTGCCTTCCATGTAGATGCGCTCGATGGATTCCTCCATGTAGCGGCTGGTCAGCATCCGCTCGTACATCCACAGGCGCTGTGATTGGGTTGGCTGGGTCATGGGTGGACTCCCTTGAAGTGGCGGGTCAGATCGCGCGTTCGTTGAGCAGGCGGCCGATCTGCTCGGCCTGGCGCAGGGCCAGCGCGACGATGGTGAGGGTGGGGTTCTGGCCGCCGCTGGTGGTGAACTGGCTGCCATCGGAGACGAACAGGTTGGCGATGTCATGGCTCTGGCCCCACTTGTTCACCACGCCGTCACGCGCCTTGGCGCTCATGCGGTTGGTGCCCATGTTGTGGCTGGCCGGGTAGGGCGGCAGCTCGATGATGTCGGTGGCGCCGGCGGCCTCGTAGCACTTGGCGGTGGCGGTGACGCCGTGCTTGCGCATGGCGGCATCCATCGGGTGGTCGCTCTTGGTCACTACCGGGATCGGCAGGCCGTACTGGTCCTTTTCGCTGGCGTGCAGGGTGATGCGGTTGCTTTCCAGTGGCAGGTCTTCGCCACACAGCCAGACGCCGGACATGTGGTCGTACTTCTCCATCCGCGAGGTGAACTGGCGGCCCCAGCCTTGTGGCGTCGGGTCGAGGAAGGCGGAGAGGAAGGGCAGGCCGAGGGCGAGGATTTCCAGCCGGTAACCGCCGACGAAGCCGCGCGATGGGTCGTTGTAGGATTCGTCGGAGATGACTCCGGCGCAGGTCGTGCCGCGGTACATGTGCACCGGCTTGGGCATCACTGCGAAGATGCCGGCGGTGGTATGCGTCATGTAGTTGCGCCCGACCTGGCCGGAGGAGTTGGCCAGCCCGTCGGGGAACATGGAGGAGGCGGAGTTGAGCAACAGGCGCGGCGACTCGATGGAGTTGCCCGCCACGCACACCACGCGGGCCTTCTGCCGTTGGATGTTGCCCTGGGCATCGGCGTAGACCACGCCACTGGCGCGGCCCTTGGCGTCGTGCTCGATGCGCAGCACCATCGATTGCGGGCGCACTTCGCAATAGCCACTGGCTTCGGCGCGCGGGATGTCGGTATAGAGCGTCGACCACTTCGCGCCCATCTTGCAGCCCTGCATGCAGAAGCCGATCTGCTGGCAGGCGGCGCGGTCGTCGTAGGGCTCGGTGTTGATCGCCATCGGCCCGGAGAGGATCTCCTTGTAGCCGACCCGCTTTGCACCGGTGGCCAGAACCTTGAAGGAGTTGTGCCAAGGGTGGTACGCCATGCCGGTGCTCGGCCCGGTCACGCCCATGTGCTTCTCGGCCTTTTCGTACCAGGGCGCCATCTCTTCCAGCGTCACCGGCCAGTCGAGCAGATTGGCGCCGGCGATGTCGCCGTTGATGCTCTGCATCTTGAATTCGAAGTCGCGGAAGCGCAGCGCAATGCCGGCCCAGTGCACCGTGCTGCCGCCGACCGCCTTGACGATCCACGCGGGCAGCGTCGGGTTGTTCTCGGCCAGGTGCCAGCCACCGGCGGCCTGGCGTTTGTCGAGCCAGGAGATCTTCTTGAACATCGCCCATTCGTCGTTTTCGATGTCGTCGAGGCTGAAGCGCTTGCCAGCTTCGAGCACCACGCTGCGAATCTTCTGTTTGGCCAGCGCGTTGGCGAGCGTGCCGCCGCCTGCGCCGGAGCCGATGATCACCACGACGCCATCGTCGTCCTGAGCAAAAGTTGCCATGGGATATTCCTCATCTTGTTCTTGTTGTTGTCCCGTCAAGGACGGGCAGGGTCGCTCAGAGCCAGTTCAGGTCGTCGAAGCCGCGCTTGACGTAGCCGCCGTATTCCCATGACGAGCCCTCGTAGCCGAACAGCGGGAACAGCGCCTTGTTGTCGTACAGGCCGAACATCAGGTTGCTGCGCACCGCCTTGAAGAACGGCGAGCGCTCGACCTCGGTCAGCAGGGCGACGCGCTGCGCTTCGTCGAGCGCCTCGAACGGGCGGTCATGGGCCTCGATGGCGCGTCGATTCAGGTCAGCAAGGCCGTCGGCGACCAGCTTCGGCTGCTCTTTGGCGAGTTCGGCCAGCGGGCGGGCGTAATGCGCATCGCCGATGGCGTCATGCGGGAACACGTCGCGGCCCACGCGCAGCAGGCCGGGCGGTAGCTCCGGCAGCGCTTCGTCGGCCAGCAGGCGCACGGGAATCAGCTGCGCCAGACTGAAGGCGAGGGCGGTCTGGCCGGAGAGGGAAAGAAAGCGCCGTCGACTGATGGCGGTTTCATGGCAGTTGGGTTTTTGCATGGCTCAGCTCCTGACTTATTGCCGGAGCCTGAAAGAAAGTGCAGGCACGCGGCGCTCTTGTTATGCGGGGGCTTGTTCCGCAAATACTTCATGAGCAGATGGCGTGCCAACTTCTTTGTTTGTGTTTTTAGTTCTCTAACGGGTTGAAAATAAAGAACTAAATCTTTAGCTAGGGTGATTGGTCAGTTGGATTGTAAAGCTCTTCGGCTTTACACCTGTAACGTCGTTGTAAATGGCTTTACAACGTACGAGCAATTTATTGGGAGCGCATGTTCCAAAGTTGAACTTCCCCGCCGGAACATTTCATTTATTCTTGGCGCAGTCGCAGAACTGAAACGAAAACAACAAGAATCATCCGCCCGGGCGCCTGTACCTCGGGACGAGGAGGACGCATGACGCCGCTTGCCACCCCTGCCAGTCATATCGAGGCGGTGCTGTCGCTGGCCAACGCATCGCAGCTGCTCGGTGATCGCGATCCGATCATCGCCCGTTCCTGGCGGCGCTGCGTGCATGACTACGGACTGGACCCGGCGCGCCCGGCCGAGGCGCGCTTCGTGCCGCGTCAGGTGTTGCGCGAACACCAGGACCACGCCGATGAGCTGATCAACGTCGCCCGCGCCGGCGTCGAGCAGCTTTACCGGCATGTCGCGGAACTCGGCTACATCATCCTGCTGACCGACAGCCGTGGCATCGCCGTGCAGTTTCTCGGCGATCCGGCCGACGAGAAGGCGCACCGCAAGACTGGTCTCTACCTTGGCTCCGACTGGGGCGAGGACCACGCCGGTACCTGCGCGGTGGGCACCTGCATCAAGGAACAGCAGGCGCTGACCTGCCACCAGCACGACCATTTCAGCGCCTGGCACACCAACCTCACCTGCACCGCGGTGCCGATGTTCAACCCGCAGGGCCAGCTGCTGGCGGTGCTCGATATCTCGGCGCTGTATTCGCCGCCGTCCAAGGACTCGCAGACCTTTGCCCTGCAACTGGTCAAGCAGTACGCGCGGATGATCGAGGATGCCTACTTCCTGCGCCTGTACCGCGACCGGCCGATTCTCTGCTTCGACGCCTCGCGCGAGTTCGTGCTGATCAACCGCCACTACCTGCTGGCCTTGGGAGACGACGGCGAGCTGCTGGCCGGCAACACCGCCGCCCGCGGCCTGCTGGCCGAGCACGGGCTGATGACGCCGGGGCCGTTCGGCAGCCTGACGCGGGCGCGCATCGACGAATTCTTCGATTGCGAGCTGGCGGACATCCTCAGCATTCCCTACGCCAGCCACGACCAGGTGCGCGCCTTCCGCACCCAGCGGCACAACCGCTTGTTCTTCGCCGCACTGATGGAGCCGCGCCGTGCCGTGTCGCTGCCGGCCGAGCGCACCCAGGGCGCGCCGCGCTGCGCGCTCGATGCCCTGGCCGACGACGACCCGGCGATGCGCAAGATGCTCGCCCGCGCCCGCCGGCTGTGCAGCGAGCCTCTTAACGTGCTGCTCAACGGCGAGACCGGCACCGGCAAGGAACGCCTGGCCCGCGCCCTGCACGAGAGCGGCAGTCGAAGCCAGGCGCCATTTGTGGCGATCAACTGCGGCGCGGTGCCCGAGTCGCTGATCGAAAGCGAGCTGTTCGGCTACGCGCCGGGCACCTTCACCGGTGCGCGCAGCAAGGGCATGCGCGGGCTGATCCAGCAGGCCGACGGCGGCACGCTGTTCCTCGATGAGATCGGCGATATGCCGTTGCATCTGCAGACCCGCCTGCTGCGTGTTCTGGCCGAGCGCGAGGTGACACCGCTGGGTGCCGAGCGGCCCGTCAAGGTGGATATCCGGGTGATCGCCGCCAGCCACCGCGACCTGCGGCAGATGGTCGAGGCCGGCGAGTTTCGCGAAGACCTGTTCTACCGCCTCAACGGCGCCCTGCTGAAGCTGCCGCCGCTGCGCGAGCGAGCCGACAAGGGCTATCTGATCGAACGGGTTTACGCCGAGCTGGCGCAGGGGCGCAGCAACGCCCCGCATCTGCGCGGCGATGCCATGAGTGCGCTGCTGGCCTACCCCTGGCCGGGCAACATTCGCGAGTTGCGCAACGTGCTGCAGTGCGCGCTGGCCACTTGCGAGGGCAACGAAATCACCGTGCACGACCTGCCCGAGGAGTGCCTGCCGCACGCGGTGACGCGCGCCGCCGCGCCGGCCGCGATACAGGACGCGGGCGATGATCTGCGCAGTTTGCTGCGGCGCCAGCGTTGGAACGTCAGCGCGGTCGCCCGGGAGCTGGGGGTTTCACGGCCGACGGTGTATCGCCGCATGCGTTTGCTGGGCATCGAACCGCCGGTTTGAGCGGGGCGACACCACAGGGTGTGAGGGCTGGATTCGGAAGTGGACGACGCCGGCGTGAGCTGCCGGCGCTGTTTCGAAAGGACTGCTTGGCGTCGCGTCGTCATACAGGCTTCGTTCGTTGCGAAGCCGCATGGTTGCGCGCCGGCTCGTGGCTGGCGCCGCGCGATGCGGTGCTGTTCAGCGCCGCAGGTAAGCGGTGAAATCGATATCGCCGGCCGAGAGGATCGCCTGCACGCGGTTGTGCACGTTGAGCTTGCGCAGGATCGCCGAGACGTGCGCCTTTACGGTGGTTTCGGCGATGTCGAGGTTGTAGGCGATCTGCTTGTTCGATTCGCCCTTGGTCATGCGTTCGAGCACCAGCAGTTGCTTGCGCGTCAGGGCCTGCAGCAGTTCCGGCGGGATCGACGGTTCGCTGTGATGGGTATGGCGGCTGGTGGCCTTTTGGCTGCGGATGATGTCCGAAGGCAGGTAGACGTTGCCGTTGAGGATCTGCTCGATGGCTTCGGTCATCTGCGCGCGCGGCGAGGATTTGGTGATGAAGCCGACCGCGCCATAGGTGATGGCCTGCAGCACGATCTGCTTGTCCTGTTCGGCGGAGACGATCACCACCGGGATGGTTGGCGCCTCGTTGCGCAGGTTGATCAGGCCGTTCAGCCCGTGCATGCCGGGCATGTTCAGGTCGAGCAGCACCAGATCGAGGTCGTCATGCTCCTGGGTCAGCGCCAGGGCGCTGTCGAGATCGGCGGTTTCCAGGATTTCGCTGTCCGGAAAACCGTCGCGGATGACGTTGTGAATGGCCTCGCGAAACAGCGGATGGTCGTCGGCAATCAGAATCTTGTACAAGGCCGGTCACCTCTTTGTTTTGATTATGGTGAGCTTAGTCAGCGTGCTGGCTGCTCTGCACGGGCTCGGGGGTCGCAGGGTGCAGCGGCAGACCAGCCTGCTCCCAGCCATCAATGCCGTCACGGTACCAGTACAGGTCGGTGTAGCCCAGCGCACGGGCGCGCCGGGTGGCATTCCAGCCCAGCCAGCAGTCGGAGCGGCAGTAGAACACCAGCGGCCGTTGCAGGTCGCCCTCGGTAATGCGTGCCAGGTTCTTGCTGAAATAGTCCGCCCATTGCGGTGTGAGCGAGCCGTCGCCGGTGTTGGCCAGCCAGACACTGCCCGGCAGGTTGGCGTGCGCCTCGTTGTCGATGAACTGGCCGGCCAGCCATTGGCGGCGGTAGACATCCACCAGCAGCATGTCGGAGCGCTCGGCGAGCAGGCGTTGGAGCGTCGCGGTATCCACCGTTTGCGCGCCTTCGGCGGTCGCCGGGGTGGGGCTGCGGTATTGCGTCTGGCGGTAGCCATCGGCGGAGAACAGTGCCGGGTCTTCGGTCGCACTGGCGAGCGGACTCAGGCCGATCCCGGTGAGGGCGACGAACAGCAGGGGCAGCAACGACCTGGGCATTTATCTTTGTTCTCCGTACGTCGGTGGGGTCGATTACAGAGCAAAGGAGGTGTCTTTGAAATCCTACGATGGACGCGCCAACCAGTACCAAAGTACCGGTTGCCTTATGCCGAGCGCCGCAGCGCCGCATGCTGCGGATTGAAACTGGCCACCGCCAGCAGGCTGAACAGCACCGTCAGGCCGACGCACACGGCCAGCGCCGTCGGTTCGAGGCGCTGGTACAGCCCGTAGCGCACCAGCTCCACCGCATGGGTGAACGGATTGACCGCGCAGACCCAGTACAGCCACTCGCTGGCCTCGCGCATCTTCCACAGCGGATACAGCGCCGAGGAAAGGAAGAACATCGGGAAGATGACGAAATTCATCACGCCTGCGAAGTTCTCCAGCTGGCGGATGCCGTTGGACAGCAGGAGCCCCAGCGCGCTGAGCAGCAGCGCCACCAGCAGCAGCGCGGGCAGGGCAGTCAGCAGGCCGAGCGGCGGCGGCTGCACACCATACACCCAGGCGATGGCGAGGAAGGCGTAGACCTGCAGCAGCGAAATCAACGCCGTGGCCAACAGCTTGCTCGCCAGCAGGAAACCGCGCGGCAGCGGGCTGGTGAGCAGCACGCGCATGCTGCCCATCTCGCGGTCGTAGACCATCGACAGCGAGCCCTGCATGCCGTTGAACAGCAGGATCATGCAGGCCAGACCGGGGACGATGTAGGTCTCGTAGGTGATGTAGGTGTCGTACGGCTCGATGATGGCGATGCCCAGCGCGGCGCGAAAACCGGCGGCGAACACCACCAGCCACAGCAGTGGCCGCACCAGCGCGCTGAAGAAACGCGAGCGCTGCTGGACGAAACGCAGCCACTCGCGCAGCACGATGCCGCGCAGGCATTCCCAGTACAGGCTCATGGTCGTGCCCTCGGGTGAGAGGAATCAGGGTGGATAAGGCCTGCGGCCGTTATCCACCCTACGGGCAGGGAGTGGCAGATGTGGGGTGGAAAACTTGCGCAGCGATTTTCCGCCGGGCGAGGTTGGAGGGCGGTGTGCGCTGCGTTCATGTCGCCACCTCGGTGAGGCGAGCGAAGCTTGCGGCCAGGTCTTCGCCATGTTGCGTCAGGCTGGCCACGTTGCCCTGCGCGACCAGCCGGCCGCGGTTGAGGACCAGCAGGTCGTCGTCGGCCTGGACTTCGTCCAGCAGGTGGGTAGTCCACAGCACGCTCATGCCTTCCGTGCGGCACAGCTCGCGAACGTGCCGGTTGAGCGCCTGGCGGCTGGGCGGATCGAGACCGGCGCTGGCTTCGTCGAGCAGCAGCAGGCTGGGCTTGTGCAGCAGCGCGCGGGCAATCTCGACGCGCCGGCGATGGCCACCGTTGAGCTCACGCACCTTGCTTTTGCGGCGGTCGCCGAGTTGCTGGCGTGCCAGTTCGCGCTCGATGCGCTCGCTGGCCAGGACGCGCGGCATGCCGTGCAGCGCGGCGTGGTAGCGCAGGTTCTGCTCCACGGTCAGATCGAGGTCCAGCGTGCTCTGCTGGAACACCACACCGAGCCGGCGCAGCGCCTCGCGCGGCTGCTGGCGCAGGCTGGCACCGGCGATGCGGATGGCGCCGTGCTGCAGATCGTACAGCCGCGTCAGCAGGGCGATCAGCGTCGACTTGCCGGCGCCGTTGGGGCCGAGCAGGGCGGTGAAGCGCCCCGCGCTGGTGGCGAAGGTAACGTCGTCGAGCGCCTGCCGCGGCCCGTAGGCGAAGCGGACGCCCTCGACTTCAAGCGCGTTCATGGCGCGACCACCACGCCCCACGGGAAGCGACCGACCTTGATCGACTTGGTCACCTTGAGCTTGGCGACATCGATGACCGACACGTCGCTGCTCACGCCGTTGGTGGTCAGCAGCAGGCTTTCATCCGGGTTGAACGCCATGTGCCAGACGCGCCGGCCAACCAGCAGGTAATCCAGCACTTCGTAGGTTTTCGCATCGACCACGGCGATGTGGTTGGCCGGGCCGAGCGCGACGAAGGCGTATTTGCCGTCGGAGGTGAGCTTGATGCCCACCGGCTGGACCTTGTCCGGGTGGACGCCCTTGATCTTGAAGGTCAGGGTCTTGAGGATCTCGCGCTTGTCCACGTCGACCACGCTGACCGTGCCGCCGATTTCGGCCGAGGCCCAGAGGGTCTTGCTGTCCTTGGTGAACTCGACGTGCCGCGGGCGCTGGTCGACCAGGGTGTTGTCCACCAGCTGGTTAGTAGCGGTATCGATCCAGTGCAGCATGTTGGTGGTTTCACTGGTGTTGACCGCCCACTTGCCGTCCGGGCTGACCGCCATGCCCTCGGGTTCGACGCCGACGTCGATCTGCGCCAGCACCTCTTCCTTGTCGACGTCGACCACCGTCACCAGCGCATCGTCCTCGTTGGAGATGTACAGCCACTTGTTGTTGGGATGCAGGGCGAACTGCTCCGGGTCGGCACCGGACGGCAGCTGCTTGATGATCTGCCGCGTGGCCAGATCCATCACCTGCACGGTGTCCGAATCGCTGGCGCAGATGTAGAGCAGCTTGTTGTCGTGCGAGAGGGTCAGCCCGCGTGGACGCATGCCGACTTCGAGGGTCTCGACCGTTTCCATCTTGTCCAGGTCGATGACACTGATGCTGTCATCCTTCTCGTTGGAAACGTACGCAGTGGCGGCCAGGGCGGAGCCGGCCAGGCAGCTCAGGGCGCAGGCGATGGCGGAGGCAAGCAGGGTTCTGGGCATGAGGGAGTCCTTTGTTGTTATAGGAATGGGTGTGTCAGCGGGCCGGCGCGTTGGCGGCATCCAGGCGCAGCAGGTATTCGTCGGCTTCGCTCTGCCCGCCGGCAGCGGCGCGTTGCAGCCAGTCGCGCGCAGCGACGCGATCGGCCTCCACACCGCGGCCTTCGGCCAGCGCGACGCCCCAGTGATAGCGCGCCAGACTCACGTAGCTGGCGTCGTCGGGTTGTTCGGCGCCCTGTTTGAGCAGCGCGGCGGACTTGCTCAGGTCCTGTTCCACGCCGTTGCCGCTCTCGTACATCTGCGCCAGGGAGATCATCGAGTAGACGTCGTTCCAGCGCGCGACGCAGTCCTCGAAGATGGCCTTGGCGGCCTGGAAATTGCCGGTCTTGGCGGTGACGTAGCCGTACAGGCATTTGATGCGCTTGGGACTGTCGACATAGGCCTCATAGCCCAGCTCGTCGGCGAGCGCCGAGGTGCCGGGCAGGACGGCCGATGCCAGCAGGGCGGCCACGGGAAGGCGCTTCATGGTTGGGCCTCGCTCAGCCGGCAGCGGCTCTCGGGGGCGTCGAAGCCCAGGGTGTCCAGCTCGCTGGTGGGATGCAGAAAACCGTCCTGCGGCGAGGTGGAGACCAGCGCGCGCGGGTGGACCAGCGGGATCGGTTGGCGCAGCTGGCCGTTCCACGAGCGGAAGCTCAGCTTGCGGCCCTTGAAGCCATCGAGCGGTAGCTTGTCGCTCAGCGACAGCTGACGGATCGCCGGTACCTCGGCGGTACGCAGTTTGGTCACCGCGGCTGCGAGGCTGCGCACGGCCATCCAGGCGGCGAAATCGCGGTCGTTCATCCAGCGCCCGGCGTGCGCCTCGAAACGCTTCTGCAGCTGAGCGGCGCCATAGGTTTCCACGGTCTTGTGCCAGCCGGTGGGGGTCAGCCCCTGGGTTCCGGCGACCGGGCGCGGATACCAGGTGTGATAGGGCACGTATTCGCCGAAATCGCCGCGCTCGTCGGCGACCAGCACCACGTCGTACTCGGTGGTCTGGGTGAACAGCGGCATATCGGCCTGCGCCGTGCGGCGCTGGTCGTTCTCGAAGCTCCAGGGTTTTTCCGCGACGATCTTGTGGCCGAAACGCTTGGCCGCACGGCGCAGCGCGTCGGCGTAGGCCTGATCTTCCGCGGTAGACCCGCTGATCAGCAGCCAGCGGTTCCAGCGCCGCGCGGCGAGAAACTGGCCCAGGGCGTCGGCCAGCATGCTGCGGCTGGGCAGGGTGTGCAGCACGTTGTTCAGGCAGCTCTGGCTGCGCAACGCATCGTCGGCACTGCCGGCGTTGTACAGCAGGCTGTCGGGCAGCGCCGCGGACAGCTGACGCAGCGTGTCGGTCGGGGCGTTGACCACGAACAGGCGCAGGCCGTCGGCGTGCAGCCGCGCCGCCTGCTCGAGCAGCGCTTCGGGCGTTTCGCTGGTGGCGGAGTCGAGACGGTAGTGATGCTTGAGGAAGCGCCCGGTGCTGTTGCTGTCGACGATGGCCAGCTCGGCGCCGCGCAGGCCGGCGTCTTCCGGCTCGGGTATGACGTTGGACAGCAGCGGTCCCGGATCGGGTCGATAGCCCAGGTAGCCGATGCGTACCTCCAGCGGCTCGGGCGTGGCCGGCGCGGCGAACGCGTCGGTGCAGGCGAGGGCGATCAGACAGACCGCGGCATGGAACGCGAATGGATGCATGGGGCGACTCCTGAGGCTTGCGGGCAGCATAGGAAGCGCTCCACCAGGGGGGAATATGCAGAAAGTACCAGTCGTGGTGTACCAAGGTCGTAGAAATGCGACAGATTGATGCGGCACCCGCGAGGGGTGCCGCTCGGGTGCTCAGCGGGCGCGTCTGACGGTAAAACGACCGACCTGCACGATCATCTGCTGGGCCTGTTGCGTCAGCTCCTGCGCGGCCTGGGTCGACTGCTCGGAGTTGCTGCTGTTGTGGTGCACGACCTGATCGATCTGCTCGATGGCCAGGCTGACCTGTTCGATGCCGGACGCCTGCTGGCTGGACGCAGAGGCGATCTCATCGACCAGCTGCGAGACCTGCGCGGCGCCTTGGACGATCGCTTCCAGCGCCTGGGCGGTTTCGTCGGTGAGCTCCATGCCTTTGACGGTCCGCGCGTTGGATTCCTGAATCAGGCGGGTGGAGCGCTGCGCCGCTTCGGCGCTGCGGGCGGCCAGCTGGCGGACTTCATCGGCCACCACCGCGAAGCCGCGTCCGTGCTCGCCGGCACGCGCCGCTTCGATGGCGGCGTTGAGGGCCAGCAGGTTGGTCTGGGTAGCGATCTCCTCGATGGCGCGGATGATGTTGGTGATGTCCTGGCCGGATTGGTTGATTTCCTGCATCGCGCCCTTGAGCGTCGCCATGAGCTCATTGCCGCCACGCGCGGATTGCTCGGAATCGCGCGACAGCGAATTGGCCTCGCCGGCGTACTCGGAAGTCTGGCGGATTTGCGAAGCCATCTGGTTGATGGTGGCGCTGATCTCGGTGACCGCCGAGGCCGACTCCGTCGCGCCCCCGGACAGGTCATGGCTCAGGCGCGTCACTTCGCCGGCCTTGTCGTTGATCAGCGCCGAGCTGAGCTGCACCTGGGAGACCAGCTCGTTGAGGTTGTCGACCATTCGGCGCAGTGCCAGGCCAAGCTGGTCGCCGTCCGAGGCCAGGCGCACGTCCACCGTCAGATCGCCCTGGGAAATGCGCTCGGCGACATGCACCTGTTGCTGCAGGCTCTCGGCCATGCGGTCGAGGCTGGCGGAAAGCTGACCCACTTCGTCCGCCGAGCGGTGTGCGAGGCGTTGCGAAAAGTCGCCGCGCTGTATCGCGCCAGCGAGCTGCGCCGCCTTGCGGATCGGCAGCGCCACCGAGCGCGAGGAGATCCACAGCGCGATGACCGCGAGCAGCGAGATGAACACCCCGACGCCGATCTGTTGAAGCATGCTCCGGCTGCTCTGGGTCTGCATTTCCGCTTCGAGGGCGGCGGCTTTTGCCAGCACGATGTCTTTGTCGATCTTGAGCATCATCGACCACGGCTTGCCGGTCCGGCCAAGCTCGATGGGCGCGAAGACGATCACCATGCCGCTGTCGTCCAGCCGTGCCAGCTCTTCGCCTTTCTGGATGGAGCCGAGCGCGGCTTGCCAGTCATCGGGAAGCACCTGCTTGAAGTGTTCGCCGATCAGGTTGGGATGGCGGCTTTCCGCGACGACAAGACCCTGATCGCTGATGATCGCCACCTCGCCCTGGCCATCGAACAGTTTGCCGGAGACTTCCTGGCTGATCTTCTGCACGAAATCGAGGTTGTAGTCGGTGCCCGCCACGCCCATGAAGCGCCCGTTGACCACGATGGGTACCGACAGCGTCGCCAGCCACACCTGCTTGCCCTGCACGATGTAGGGCAGCGGGCCGAGCACGCTTTCGCGCCGGTTTTCCTTCGGGCCGATGTACCAGCCGCCCTTCAGTACGCCATTCGGGTGTTTGTCCATGGTGTCGTACTCGACCAGCGGCTGGACGGCGATCTTGCCGTCCGCGCCGCGCGTCCAGTAGGGCGTGAAGCGCCCGGTCTGCTCGTTGTTGCCATTCTGCGTACCGGCGAACAGCGCGTCCTGGCCATCGATGGCGTCCGGCTCCCAGCAGGAGTAGGTGCCGTTGAAGTCCGGGTAACTCTTGAGCACGTTCAGCAGGACGGCATTGACCTGGTCGCGGCCGATCTCGAGACCGCCATTGTCGGCCGCGCCCATCTTCGCGACGGCGAAGGTCGTGGCCATGCCGCGGGCGGCTTCCAGCGCCTTGGTGAATTCCGCACGGATTTCCCCTGCGTACTTGCCGCCGAGGTGTTGCAGGGTCTGCAGCGCCTCATCCTGCGCTTGCTGGCTGACGCGGTTCGACACCAGTTGCTGCGTGGAACTTGCGAGATAGACGCTGTAGCCGATGAGTATGCCCGCCGTTGCGAGCAGGCATAGCCCGCCGATGAGAGCGATTCGCTGTTGTATGGATCTGAGTGTCATGACGGTTCCTACTCCTGAGCAATGCAAAAGAACCTGCGGGGGCGTGCCTGAACGCCGAAGGGCGGCCGAAGATTGCCGATGGCAAAACGGCATCCCGGATGCCGAATGTTGCGGCGCGCCGGCCGGGAAATTGATCGCTACCTTGGTACTGCTGCGTTGGTAGCGGTACGCGCGATGTGGCTTTTGGCGTGGCTTCTGGCCGGCACCGGCGCAGGCGCGGTGCTGCGTGGCGCGGCGGGCGGAAACGGATCGGGGCACCGGCGGACGCCGTCGTTTTTCATGCCATCAGGCGCTGGCGGGGGCGGGCGTCGGTATCGGATCGGTACCAAGGTAGGAGGGTGGATGGCGCGCGGACGCCTAGGATGGGGCATCCAAAACAATAAAGAGGCCATCACCATGCCCACATGCAAAGCCATGCTGCTCAATCTGCTGTTCATCGGCAGCCTGCTCGGCTTCGACCAGAGCCACGCCGCCGGCGATCTCACCCGCCGCACCCAGGCGCTGCCGGACCTCAAGTTCGGCTCCGAAGAAAGCGATTACGCCGTCTCGCAGAAGGAGTACCAGCTGGAAACCGGCGTCGCCTATCAGCTCAAGGTAATTGCCGACGGGCAGAAGGAGTGCGCCTTCCAGGCGCCGGAGTTCGCCCAGTCGATCTTTCTGCGCAAGGTCGAGGCCGGTGGCGTGGAGATCAAGGCGGTCACGCTGGTCGAGCTGGAGTTCGAGGATGCCGGCGAGGCGGAGATCTTCTTCCTGCCGGTCAAGCCCGGCACCTATCCGTTCTACTGCAAGGGCCTGCAGAACAAGGGCATGGAAGGGCGCTTCGTGATCAAGTGAGGGCGTGGTCATGAGTGCGCTCAGGCGTACCTACCTGCTGGTGGCGCTGTTCTTCGTCGCGGTGGCGCTGGTCTGCACGGCGGTGCTGCTGCGCCAGGCCGCGCATGACGTGCAGCGCGAGCTCGATGCCGCGCAGCAGGTCGTCGACTACCTGGCACTCAGCCTGCGCGATGAGCCGCAGGCACTGGCGGCCGGCCTGGAGCAAAGCCTGCGGCATATCCGCATCGAGCGGGGCAATGAACAGCCTGCCGAGCCGTTCGATCGGCCCTGGCTGAGCCGCTGGCTGTACCCGCAGGTGATGCCGGCGCGTGTCATCGAGCGGGCGAACGGCGAGCAGATTCGCCTGGCGGTCAATCCCGACGACGAAGTGGAAGAAGTCTGGGATTCGCTGTTGCAGCTGCTCGCGCTGTTCGGCCTGGCGCTGGCGCTCAGCCTGCTGACCATACGCTGGGCGGTCGGCCACGCGCTCGGCGTGCTGGAAGACCTGCTCGGCGGTCTGCGGCAGATTTCCCGCGGGCAGCTGGCCACACGGCTGGTCGCGCGGCGACTGCCGGAGGCACGCCGGCTGGCCGGACATTTCAACCAGATGGCTGGCGCACTGGAGGAGGCCGAGGCGGCGAACGCGCGGCTTACCGGTACGCTGCTGGAACTGCAGGAGCGCGAACGCACCCGTCTGGCGCAGGTGATGCACGACGATCTCGGCCAGTACGTTGCAGGCATTCGCGCCCGCGCCTGCCTGCTGCGCATCCAGGCGGAGCAACCGGATGCGGTGCGTGAAACCGCGGCGCATCTGGAACGGCACAGCCTCGATCTGCAGAACGGATTTCGCACGCTGGTGCGCGATCTCTATCCGGTGATGCTCGAACACCTGCCGCTGGAAGAAGCCATCGGCCAGTTGGTCGAGCAATGGCAGGGTGCGCAGGGCATCGAATGCCACCTCCAGCTGTGCGGAGCGATTCCGGCGTTCACCACCGAGGACAAGCTGCACCTGTACCGGCTGCTGCAGGAGGCGCTGACCAATGTCGCGCGTCATGCGCAGGCCCGCTGCGTGCGTCTGCGCCTGCGCGGCGGCGCGCATGGGCTGCGTGTGCTGTTGCGTGACGACGGCCACGGCGAGCCGCCGCAGCGTGCCGGCGTCGGTCTGCGTTCGATGCGCGAGCGCGCTCGCTGCCTCGGCGCCAACCTGCGTTTGCGGCACTGCCCGGGACGGGGCTGGACGCTTTATCTCAACCTGCCGTGCAAAGGAGCGATAGCATGAAAATCCTGCTGGTGGACGATCACGCAGTGGTGCGCCAGGGCTACGCCAGCCTGCTGACCGCGCTGCTGCCCGAGGTGGTGGTGACCGAGGCCGAGAGCGGCGAACTGGTGTTGCAACGGGTGCAGGAGGAAATTCCCAGCCTCGTCGTGCTGGACCTCGGGCTGCCTGGCATCAGCGGGCTGGAGACCTGCCGGCGCCTGCGCCAGCGCCTGCCGCTGCTGCCGGTGCTGATCTTCAGCATGCATGACGAACTGGCACTGGTACGCCAGGCGCTGGATGCCGGGGCGTCCGGCTACCTGACCAAACGCTGCGCGCCGGACGTGCTGGTCGAGGCAGTGCGCAAGGTGCTTGCCGGTCAGCCCTTCATCGAGCAGCCGCTGGCTACCGCACTGGCCCGCCAGCGTCCCAGCACCTCACCGATGCAGGGCCGTCTGGCCGAGATGACCCCGCGCGAGATGGAGATCTTCATCATGCTCGCCCGTGGCATCGGCAACCGCGAGATCGCCGAGCGGCTGTGCATCAGCAGCAAGACCGTCTCCAATCACATGGCTCTGCTCAAGAGCAAGCTGGACGTCAGCTCCCAGGCGGAGCTGGTGCACCTGGCCATCGACCAGGGCCTGCTGCGCGTCGGCGAACGCATGCTCTGCGAGGCCTGAGCCCGCCACGACTCTGCCTGTTCCTGTTCGCGAAGCCGCCTGCCGCCGCTGGCGGGCGGCTTCGGCGTGCCTAGGCGCCACGCAGGTCTTCGTCCGTACCGCGCCATCGGTCGTACGACCAAGTGCCGGCGGTTCGGGAAATTTTCCCGGGCGAACCGGGACTTCTTCCCTGTCGGCACGGCTCGGCGGCTTTCGATAATCGGTCTGGCAGGTTGCCAGCATGCAGCCGTGATCCGTTCGATTTGCCGCACAACAACAAGGAATATCCATGTCGTATCAGGTCTGCCGCCGCGCGCTGCCCCGACGCACGCTGCTTTCGCTCGCCATCGCCAGCCTCCTGCCGGGCATGGCGCATGCCGCCGAGCCGCTCGAACTGGCCAGCGAAGAAATCGTCTCCACCACACCGTTGCCGGGTATCGGTCTGTCCAAGGATCGCCTGCCGGCCAACGTCCAGACGCTGGACGAGGCGCAACTGCGCAAGCTCGGCGGCCAGTCGCTGGCCGAAGCGCTGCAGCGCGGGCTGCCGAGCGTCAATCTGAACGAGACCCAGGGCAACCCATACCAGGCCGACCTCAACTACCGCGGCTTCACCGCATCGCCGCTGTTGGGCACCGCCCAGGGTCTGTCGGTATTCCTCGACGGCGTGCGGGTCAACGAGGCCTTCGGCGATGTAGTGCACTGGGACCTGATTCCCCGCAGCGCCATCGCCGACATGGCGCTGGTGCCCGGCTCCAACCCGTTGTACGGCCTGAACACCCTGGGTGGTGCGCTGGCGTTGCAGACCAAGCGCGGCGACACCCATCCCGGCGGTTCCGCCGAGGTTTACGCCGGCTCGTTCGGGCGCAAGGGTGGCGCGGTGCAGCACGGCGGCCAGCACGAAGAATTTTCCTGGTACCTGGCGGCTGAGGGTATGGAGGAGGATGGTTGGCGCGATCACTCGCCGTCGGATGTCGGCCAGCTGTTCGGCAAGTTCGCCTGGACCACCGCGACCACCGACATCGCGCTGACCCTGGCGCACGCCGACAACGACCTGATCGGCAACGGCCTGCTGCCCGAGAGCATGCATGAGCGCGACGGCGCCGCGATCTTCACCCATCCCGACCAGACCGAGAACCGCAGCCATCTGATGGCGCTGTCGGCCAGTCACTGGCTGAGCGATGCCGATCGGCTGTCCGGCACCGTTTATCTGCGCCGTACCCGCACCGCGACGCTGAACGGCGATGGCAACGACGAGTACGAGGACGAATACGAGGAATGGGAAGACGCCGGCTTTATCGGCGACGGGCCGCAAAGCGGCGTGCTCAACCGCACCCGCACCGCGCAGCGCGCCTATGGTCTGGCGTTGCAATGGACGCGCTATGCCGGCGATCACCAGTTCGCCTTCGGTCTGTCGCATGACAACACCCGCGCCAGCTTTCACCAGAGCGAGCAGGGCGGCGAGCTGACCGACGAACGCGGCATCCTGCCGACCGAGGACGAAGAGCAGGCCAACAGCCTGCTGGGCCGTACGCGTACCTCCAGCCTTTACGCAACCGACACCTGGGCGCTGAGCGAGGCGCTGCAGCTGACCGGCTCGCTGCGCTACAACCGCACGCGCGTGGTCAACAGCGATCGCATGGGCGACGACCTCGACGGCGATTTCACTTACCGCAAGCTCAACCCGGCGCTGGGTTTCGCCTGGCAGCTGCAACCGGCGCTGACCGTCTATGGCGGCTTCTCGCAAGGCAATCGCGCGCCAACGCCCATCGAGCTGGGCTGCGCCGATCCGCAGAACCCCTGCAGTCTGCCCAACGCGATGGCCGCCGACCCATTCCTCGAACAGGTGGTCACCCGAACCCTCGAACTCGGCGTGCGCGGACAACTGGCTGGCGGCACCGAATGGAACGTCACCGCGTTTCGCAGCATGAACCACGACGATCTGCTGTTCGTCGGCACCGGTGGCAGCCAGGGTTACTTCACCAATTTCGGCCGCTCCCGGCGCCAGGGCATCGAGCTGGGGCTGAACGGCAGCTACGGCGCATTCGACTGGCGCGCGGATTACACCTACCTGCAGGCGACGTTCCGCTCGTCGGCATGCATCCTCGCCGAGAACAACAGTACTGAAGGCGAGGGCGGCTGTCCGGATGACGAAATCCGCATCGCCAGCGGCGACCACCTGCCGGGCTTGCCCAAGCACAATCTCAAGCTCGGGCTGGACTGGAACCTGAACGAGCGCCTGCGCCTGGGCACCACGTTGCTGGCCTATTCCGGGCAATACGTGCGCGGCAACGAGAACAACCGCCACCAGGCGAGCGGTGAGTTCGAGGGCAGTGGCAAGCTGCCGGGCTACGCGGTGCTCAACCTTTCCGCCGACTACCGTTTCGCCCGCGACTGGACGCTGTTCGGACGCGTCGACAACCTGTTCGACAAGCGTTACGCCACCAGCGGCGCGCTGGCGGAGAACCCCTTCGTCGGCGCCGGCAACGCCTTCGCCGACGACCCGGACGGCTGGCGCCACGAGCAGTTCATCGCGCCCGGTGCGCCACGCGCCGGCTGGCTGGGCGTGCGCTATCAGTGGGACGCGCTGTAGTTCGAAGGACAAAGGCCCGTACGGACGGTGCGGGCCTTTTGCCTCGGGCTTGCCGGTTTTGCGGGACGATGTGTCAGGCGTGACGCAAAATGGTCACGGCGGACTGCGTATGCTGGTTTGCTAGGCCGCCATCCCGTGCGGCGACTGGCGGAGCCCGAATGAACCACGCTTGTGCAGTCACCTGCTGTTCCCGGCCGTCACACCTGACCGCGGCAGGCCTGGTGTGTTGAGCAAGTCGTCGCGCCTACGCGTCGTGCTCGCACTCGGCAGCGCGCAGACGCTGGCCTGGGGCTCGACCTACTACCTGCCGGCAATTCTCGCCGAGCCGATGGCGCGCGAGCTGAGCATTACCAGCGGCAACGTGTTCGCGGCATTTTCCCTGGCGCTGGTGGTGACGGCCGTTCTCGGGCCGCTGTGTGGCAAGCGCATCGACCATCACGGCGGGCGCGATGTGCTGGCGCTTTCCAGTCTGGTCTTCGCCGCAGGGCTGGCGACCCTCGGTCTTGCGAACGGGCCGCTAATGCTCTGGCTCGGCTGGCTGGTGATCGGCATCGGCATGGCGCTGGGGCTTTACGAGTCGGCGTTCTCCACACTCACCGGCATCTACGGCCGCGATGCGCGTGGCGCGATCACCGGGATCACCTTGCTTGCCGGATTCGCCAGTACGGTGTGCTGGCCGATCAGCGGTTGGCTGGAGGCTGCGCTCGGCTGGCGTGGCACCTGCATCGTCTGGGCCGGTGCGCATCTGCTGCTGGGGCTGCCGTTGAACCGCCTGCTGATTCCGTTGGGCATCCAGCCGGCATTGCCGTCAACCGACAAGCCGCCGCAGGAACGTGCCGGCGCGGGGCTGACCATGGGGCTGCTGGCGTTCGTCTTCGCGGCCACCTGGTTCGTCAGCACGGCGATGGCGGCGCACCTGCCGCGACTGCTGCAGGAGACCGGGCTGTCGGCGGCTGCGGCCATCGCTGTCGCGGCTCTGGTCGGGCCGGCGCAGGTCGGTGCGCGCTGTCTGGAATTTGTTTTGCTGCAGCGCTTCCATCCGCTGCTTTCGGCACGCCTGGCGGCCATCGCACATCCCATCGGTGCGGCCGGCGTGATGCTGTTCGGCGCGCCGGCGGCCACCGGGTTTGCGCTGTTGCACGGCGGTGGCAACGGCATCCTGACCATCGCCAAGGGCACCTTGCCGCTGGTGATCTTCGGTCCGCACGGCTACGGCCTGCGCCAGGGGCTGCTGATGGTGCCGGCGCGTTTCGCCCAGGCCTTCGCGCCGTTCGTCTTCGCGCTGCTGATCGATGGCTACGGCAGCGGCGCGCTGTGGCTGTCGGCCGCGCTGGGCGTGCTGGCGTACGCTGCGCTGTCGCTGCTGCAGCGAACCGCGCGTGGTCTCGGTTGAGCGGCAACGGTCGCAGGTCTGGCCGTGTTCGTCGACCAGTCGCTGCCAGCGGATCGTCAGGGTTTTCATCGCGCAGCGTCCTCTCGACGCGGCTGCCCGGGCTTGGCGCGACGCGCCTGCGGCGGCGCGCCGGCCAGCTGCAGCAGCAGGCGCTGCTGTTCGGCGGGCAGCCCGAGGAAGACTTGCAGCGCCGCATAGGCATCATTCGCCGCATAGGCCTGCTGAGCCTCGCTCAGCTCGGCGCTGGCCCAGTTCGAGGTCGTCACGCGGCGCGACTTGTGAATGCGTGCGCCAAGCACACCGGCCACCGCGCCGCGCAGGCCAACCTGACCCTTGCGGTCCTGGTAGCGCAGCACGGTGCCGAGGTCGAGCCAGTTCGCCAGCTCGATGCCGAGCCTGCCGCGCAGCCGACTGCGGTCCGCTTTCAGACCGAAACCGATCTTCAGCACGTCGGGCGCCTGCAATATCGTGCGCGCCGCCTCGACGCAGCCCGGCACGGCGACCTGGAACAGGTACGCCTGCGTCGGCGTGGCGAGCTGGATCAGGTGCGGGCCGGTGGAGACTTCGCCGACGCGGAAGGTCGGCCGGGATTCGGTATCGAAGCCGACGCAGGGGCAGGCGAGCAGTTCGCCGATGGCACTGGCCAGCGTTGCGGCATCGGCGGGCATGACGATGTGTGCGGCCGTCAGCGCGGCGAAGGCCGGCAGGGTGGCGTCGTCGGCAGGGCGGGGAATGCGGATGGGCTGCTGCATCGTCGGTGCTCCGGGGCTCGCCAGCGGGAGCGATCAGGCAACGCTAGCCGAGCACGACGGGCAAGTCGATGTCGAATCGGCCTGGCGCCGGCTACTTTTCCCAGTCGTGCGGGCAGTCCTTGCAGCCTTCCATGTTGGTTCCCTGGAACGTGGCGTAATGCCGCCGCGCGCCGCTGAGCACGGCGTCGGCCAGGTTGGCATCGTTGAGCTTGGCTTCCTGCAGGTTGGCGTCGGTCAGGTCGGCGCCGGCTAGGTCGGCCTTGCTCAGCCAAGTCATTTCCAGGTCGGCGGCACGCAGGGTGCTGCGCTGCATCTTCGCGCCGCTCAGACGGGCGAATTCGAGATAGGCACCGGTGAGGTCGGCACCATTGAAGCGCGCGGCCTGGGCGAACAGGCCCCAGCCCTGGATGGCGACCAGCCGGGCGTCGGTGAAGTTGGCCAGGCGCAGGTTGGCCTGCTGCAGGCTGGCGCGGTTGAGTGTGGCGCCGCTGAGATCGGCCTTTTCCAGATTGGCCAGGTCCAGATTGGCGTGGCGCAGGTTGGCGCCCGCCAGCTTGGCGCCGGCGAGATTGATCTTGCGCAGGTCCTGATTGCTCAGGTCCGCGCCGCGCAGATCGGCGTTCGGGCACTGGCTTTCCGGCTGGATCACGCAGCCGTTGATGACCGCGGGCTGGTCGCTGGCGGCTAGCGCGGCGTTACCGGCGAGCAGGGCCAGTGGCAAAAGCAGTAGCGGGAAGGTCTTCATGACGGTCTCCTGCGAAATGGTAGGGGCGGTTGCGCGGAGGCTCGCGTGGCGCGCCGGCGAGAGCGCCAACTCGGGGCCGGACATGCCACGGGAACGTTCCGCGAACCGTCGTCAGGGGAACGCCGTACCGGCCGATGCGGGCACGGCGCGGTGCTCAGCGCTGCGCGGTGTTCTTTTCCCACTCCGGCAGCTTGAACACCCAGAAGGATCCGCCCTGGGCGACCGGCTTGGTCAGCACGGCCATGTCGCCACCCCACAGCGGCACGGCACCGCCGTAGCCGACGGTCACGCCGATGTATTGCTCGCCGTCCTGCTCCCAGGTGATCGGCGGCGAGATGATTCCGCTGCCGGTCTGGAACTTCCACAGCTCGTCGCCGGTTTTCGCGTCGAAGGCCTTGAAGTAGCCGTCACTGGTGCCGGTGAACACCAGGTTGCCCTTGGTGGCCAGCACGCCGGCCCACAGCGGCAGTTTTTCCTTGTGTTCCCAGGCGACCTTGCCGGTGGTGGGGTTCATGGCGCGCAAGATGCCGACGTGGTCGTCGTACATGCGCTTGATGCGGAACCCCTGGCCGAGATAGGCCGAGCCCTTCTTGTAGCTGACCTCTTCGGTCCAGTAGTCCTCTTTCCAGTGGTTGGCCGGCACGTAGAACAGGCCGGTGTCCTGGCTGTAGGCCATCGGGTTCCAGTTCTTACCGCCGAGGAAGGGCGGAGAAACCTCGACGGACTTGCCGTGCTGCTCGCCGGGTTCGGGTTTGGGCGGACGCTGGCCTTCGTTCTCCACCGGGCGGCCGGTTTTCAGGTCGATGTGGCTGGCCCAGGTGATGTTGTCGACGAAGGGGAAGGCGTTCTGCAGCTTGCCGTCCTTGCGATCGACCACATAGAAGAAGCCGTTACGGTCGGCGTGGGCGGTGGCTTTCACGGTCTTGCCGTTCTTGTCCTTGTAGTCGAACAGCACCAGTTCGTTGTTGCCGGAGAAGTCCCAGGCGTCGTTCGGGGTGTGCTGATAGAACCACTTCACTTCACCGGTGGAGGGATCGACGCCGACCTGGCCGGAGGTGTAGAGGCTGTCGTAGTCCTGCGGCTTGCCGTTCTTGGAGGTGCGCGCCCAGCCGTTCCACGGCGCGGGGTTGCCGGCGCCGACGATGATGGTATTGGTCTCGGCATCGAAGCTCGCGCTCTGCCACGGTGCGCCGCCGCCCTGACTCCAGGCTTCGACCTTGCCGGTCGGCGAGTTGGCATCGTCCGGCCAGGAGGGTGCCTTGATGTCGCCGGTCGGCGTGCTGTCCTTGCCGTTCAGGCGGCCCATGTGGCCCTCGACGAAGGGACGCATCCAGACTTCTTCACCGGTGTCCGGGTCGCGCGCGAAGAGCTTGCCGACCACGCCGAACTCGTCACCCGAGCTGCCGTGAACCAGCAGCACCTTGCCGGTCTTGCCGTCCTTCACCAGCGTCGGCGCGCCGGTCATGGTATAGCCGGCGTCGTGATCGCCGAATTTTTTGTTCCAGACAACCTTGCCGGTGTCCTTGTTCAGCGCCACGACGCGGGCGTCCAGTGTGCCGAAGTAGATCTTGTCGCCGTAGATCGCGGCGCCTCGGTTGACCACATCGCAGCACGGGCGGATATCGTCGGGCAGGCGGTGGGCGTAGCTCCACAGGCGTTTGCCGGTCTTGGCATCCAGGGCGAACACGCGCGAGTAGGAGCCGGTCACGTAAATCACACCGTCGTGGACGATGGCCTGGGATTCCTGGCCGCGCTGTTTCTCGTCACCGAAGGAGAACGACCACGCCGGCGTCAGCTTGAACACGTTCTTGTCGTTGACCTGGGCCAGCGGACTCCAGCGCTGTGCATGGGTGCCCAGGCCGTACTGCAGCACGTTCTCGGTGGACAGATGGTCGTTGGCGATGTCTTCCCAGCTGACCGGCTTGGCCTGGGCAACGCCGGCCAGCGCGAGGCTGCCGAACAGCACGGCGAGGGCGAGCGGGCGGGTTGTGCCGGGGTGCGATCTTGTTGTCATGGTTGCGATTCCCTTGGTCGATTCGGACGAGGCCGCCGTCTGCCGGTAGCCTGGCGATACGAATAGTGGGAGCGCGCTCGCGGGTGCCGACACGGAAAAACGCCCGCCGATGCCGGGAAAACTTCCCATCGGTGCGCTGTTTTCGCCTTGCTACCGCGGTGCCACCACGACCCGCTGCAAAAGACGGGGATAAAACCTAGTACCAAGGGAGGAGATGCAGGCATCCAAAGCAGGATTCTGCCGGCCGGGTCGCGCCGCCAACATGGCCACCATGCGCTCCGATGGGGCTGCCTTGTACAGGTTCCGAACAGAGGTGGTAGTCATGAACAACAAGAACTTTCTGCGCTCGCTGCTGGCGGCGGGTGTCCTGGGTATGTCCGGCCTGGTCCTGGCGCATGGTGATGTGACGCCGCAGGCGGTGGACACCAAGGGCCTGCCATCCCTTGGCGAGGAGTGGGCAGAAGAAAACCCCTATCGCGCCCCGAGCGAACACCATGATCTGGCGGTGCAGATCGGTTCGTCCGCCTACAACCAGAACTGCGCCCGTTGCCACGGCCTGGAGGCAATCTCCGGCGGTATCGCACCCGACCTGCGCGATCTGGAAGCCAGCTACGACGGCGACGAGTGGTTCAAGGAACGTGTGATCAACGGTGCGGTGCGCGATGGTGCGGTGTACATGCCGCGCATGGCCGACACCCTCAGCCAGGAAGCGCTGTGGGCGATCCGTACCTATATCGAAAGCGAAGCGGCCAAGCGGTGATGCGCCTCGGCCGCTGGCTCGTCGCGCTGTGCCTGTCGGCCGTCTGCGCGCTGGCGCAGGCGGACGTGGTGCGGGTGCGCGCTTACGACGACATCATCGCCTCGGGTGTGCTCAAGGTGGCGATGTACCAGGACTTCCCGCCGTACAGCTTCGTCGTCGACGGCCAGCCACGCGGCGTGGACGTGGAGATGGCGCGCGAGCTGGCGGACGGCCTCGGCCTCAAGCTGGAAGTGCTGTGGGTCGCGCCGGACGAAACGCTGGACGATGACTTGCGCAACTTCATCTGGAAGGGGCACTACCTGCGCCCCAACGTGCTGGCTGATGTGATGTTGCGCGTGCCGTACGACCGCGAGTTTTCCTACAAGCGCAACGAGCTGGGCGAGCTGATCAATGAGCTGGTGGTGATGTTCGGGCCTTATCAGCGCGAACGCTGGCAGTCCGCCTTCGATGATCGCCGTCTGAAAGAGGTGCCGACCGTGGCGGTGTTCCAGTACCACCCGGTGGGCGTCGAGGTCGAGAGCGTGCCGTCGTTCTACCTCTCGTCGGTGTTCGGCGGGCGCATGAGCAAGATGCTGCATCACTATCCCAGCCCGCAGGCCGCGTTCGCTGCCATGCAGGCCGGTGAGGTGGACGCGACAATGGCCATGCGTGGGGAGATCGACTGGTTGCTCAAGCAGGCCAACGACAGCCATCTGAAGCTCGCCGAGAACGCCTACCCCGACATGGGCAAACAGGTCTGGGATCTGGGCATGGCGGTGCACGAGTCCAACCGTCAGCTGGCCTACGCGCTGGAAGGCGTGCTGGAGCCGATGATCACCGAAGGGCGGCTGGCGAAGATCTATGCTGGCTATGGGCTGCGCTACGAGCTGCCCGGGCTTTACCAGGATGTAGAGAACGAGATGGCGGCTGGCAACTGACGCCATCCTTTCAGCGGGCCGCCGGGCCACGCCCGAGGAGTTCGAGATGAGCATGCGCGTTCTGCTGTTGCTTCTGACGTTCACCCAGGCCGGCGGCCTGCTGGCTGGCGAACCCGATCCACTGCAATCGGTGATGTGGGAACACCATCACCGCAACCTGCTCAACGGCGAGCCCTACGTGTTCGACGAGCGCGTGCAGGTGCAGGTCCCGCCGTTCGCCGAAGATGCCCGGCAGGTGCCGGTGCATATCGATGCCCGCGCCCTCGGCGACCAGGTGGTGCGTATCGAGGCCTGGGCCGATCTCAATCCGATTCCGCGCATTTTTACCTTCACGCCCGGCGAGCGGGTCGAGTCGCTGGTGGCCATCCGCATTCGCGTCGAGCAGGCCACGCCGATCCGCGCGGCGGTACTTACGCGCGACGGTGTCTGGCATGTCGGTGGCGCCAAGGTCGATGCGGCCGGTGGCGGCTGCACGGCGCCCAGCGTGGTGCGGGCCCAGCCGGGCTGGGAAGACCGTCTCGGTCAGGTCCACGGCGCACGCTTTGCCCGCGGGGAATTCAGCCGGCTGCGCATGCAGGTCTCGCATCCGATGGACAATGGCCTGGTGGGCGGCATTCCGGAGTTCTTCGTCAACCAGGCCGAACTGCGCACCGTCGATGGCGAGGTGCTGGCGACGCTGGAGCTGTTTCCTGCAGTCGGCGAGAACCCCAGCCTGAGCCTGGAAGTCGAGGGCCAGGAGGAAACCCGCCTGTGGCTGCGCGACAACAACGGCAATGAGTTCGAGGCGGCGCTGTAGCGCTACCGCGCCTGCGTTCGTTCACCCAGCCAAGGAGAAGTCATGCGCCTTTTCACCCTGATCCTTGCCTGCTGCCTGGCGCTGCCGGCGCAGGCCGAGCTGCGCTACGAGCTGCAGCCCAAACAAATCGCCGAGAATGTCTGGCTGCTGGAAGGCTCGACCGACAACTTCGAGCAGCGCAACGGCGGCAACATCGTCAACACCGGCTTCATCGTCACCGAGGCGGGCGTGGTGGTGATCGACAGCGGGCCGTCGAAACGCTACGGCGAGGCCATGCGCGAGGCCATTGCGGGCGTCACCGACCGTCCGGTGATCAAGGTGCTGCTCACCCATCACCATCCTGACCATGTGCTCGGCAACCAGGCATTCGCCGACGTCCCCATCGCCGCGCTGGCCGGCACCACCGAGCTGTTGCGCGAGCAGGGAGATGCGATGGCGGAAAACATGTACCGGCTGGTCGGCGACTGGATGCGTGGCACCGAAGTCGTGTTGCCGAACGAGACGCTGCAGCCCGGCACGCTGGAAATCGGCGGCCACAGGCTGCGTCTGCTCGCCCTGCGCGGGCATACCGGCGCCGATCTGGCGATACTCGATGAGAACAGTGGTGTGCTGTTCGCCAGCGACATCCTGTTCTACCAGCGCGCGCTGACCACGCCCAACAGCCCGGGGCTGGACATCTGGCTGGCCGATCTCGACGAGTTGCAGGCCCAGCCGTGGAAGCTGCTGGTGCCCGGTCATGGGCCGGTCGCCAGTGACGACGCGCCTTTCGTGCAGATGCGTGATTACCTCAGCTGGCTCGATGGTCTGCTGCGCGACGCTGCGGCCAGCGGTGCGGACATGAACGAGGTGATCGACAGCCCGATTCCCGAGCGCTTCGCCGGCATCAGCCTGACGCGCTTCGAGCTGATCCGCAGCGTCACCCATCTCTATCCGAAATACGAGGCGCAGCAGCTGCAGCGCGTCGACCAGCAATAGCCGAAGCGCACATCAGGCGCGGCGCATCGACCAGTAGCTGCGGCGGAACAGGTCACGCTCGCCCAGCAGCACCACGCCGAAGGCGAAGCCGGCCAGCACCAGTGCGATGTACAGGCACAGCTCGACGAAGCCCTGCGGCTCGGGTAGCCAGTGCAACGCCACCGCCAGCGCCGCGGCGGTGGCCGCCCAGCGCAGCAGCAGCGCAATGCCCAGACCCTTGGGTGACGCGCGATAGACGTACAAGCCCATGAACAGCGCCTGCAACGCCGCGCCGCTGGAGAAGGCGATGGCCAGCCCTTCGGCGCCGTAGGGGCGATACAGCGCCGCATCGAGACCGATGGTCAGCGCCGAGCTGATCAGCGTGAGCACCAGGAACAACCGGGCCTGATGCTGGGCGAGCAGGGCGCGGCCCCAGAGCAGGGCGAGCCCCATCGCCGGCAGGCCGAACGCATAGATGATCACCAACGAGGCGGTGGCGCTGGTCTGTGCCGCGCCGAACTGGCCGCGTTCGAGCAGCACGGCGACCACGGTGTCCGGGAACGAGCAGAGCACCACCGCCGCCGGCACCAGGAACAGCAGCGTTGCCAGCAGCCCTTTGCGAATCACCGCGGCGTGGGCGCCGTGGTCGTTGTCGTTCCAGCTCGCGGAGAACTGCGGGAACAGCACCGAGAGCACCGACATCGCGTACAGCGTCAGCGGAATGGTGACGATGCGGAAGGCGAACGAGAGCATGGTGATGCTGCCCTCATCGAGGAACGAGGCGAACATCCGTTCGGCGAGGATGCATGCCTGCTGCGCGCCGGCGGCCAGCAGCACCGGCGCGAAGGCCAGGCCGAAAGCGCTGCCGTGTCCTTCGGCCACGGGGTGCGGTTCGCCGCGCAGATAGGCCAGGCGCCGGTGCTGGGCGACGATCAGGCCAAACTGCGGCAGCAGCATGCCGATGAAGATCACCATGCCGGTCGGCTCGAACAGCAGGATGCCGATGATCGCCCCGGCGTTGAGCAGCACGGTGCGCGTCATCGGCAGGATGAACACGCTATCCATGTTCAGCAGTGCACCCTGGCAGTACAGCGTCGCCTGCACCGCGATCAGCAGCGCGCCGACGCAGAACACCAGCTGCCCGGTCTCCACCTGCTCGGCGCTCCAGCCCGGTGCCAGCAGGGTGAGAATCCCGTAGCTGGCGACGATCACCAGGGCGCTGGCCGCCACGCCCATCAGCATCACGCGCCAGTACAGCCAGCGACTGACCGACTCGAACAGCGTCTCCGATTGGCTGCGCAGCTTTTGCAGGTAGGGAATCATGGTGTCGCGCAGGGCGAGACCGAGAAAGTTCTCGAAGAACAGCGGCAGGATCAGCGCGACGAAGATCAGGTCGGCTTCCCAGCTCAGGCCGAAGGCGCGGGCGATGAACAGATCGCGCAGGAAACCGAGCAGAAAACTGGCGACGGTCAACGCCAGGATGACCAGTGATGCATTCATTCCTTGATCCTGTAGCAGGCCAGCCTGCGGTACTCCGGTAATACGGGGCGCCGCCGTTCGGTTGGGTGGCGTGCCTGGGACAGTTCCGTCTGCCAGGGCTGGCGAGATGCCGGCCCCTGGTCGAACGCTTACATAGACTGGGCCGGCGCGGCATGGTTCCGGCCGTTCGCGCGCGGGTGGACAAGCGTCGATACGTAAAAATGCCGTAAATCCCCTTTGCGAGGCGGGCGCGACTGCTTAAGGTTCACGCTCCTTCCCGAGCGAACCCAGTTCATGTCCGTCGCGCATTCGTCTCCCGCTGCTTCCCGTCGTCGCTGGCTGATCATCGGTCTTGCCGTGCTAGCCATCGCCTTGCTTGCCTGGTGGCTATGGCCGAGCCCTTCGGCGAAGTCGCCGCAGCCGGGCGGGCGACCGGGCTTCGGCGCGTTCAGCGGGCCGGTGCCGGTGCGCGTGACGGCGGTGAAGCAGGGCGAGTTCGAGGTGTTCTACAAGGCGCTCGGCACGGTGACGCCGCTGAACACGGTGAACGTACGCAGCCGCGTCGGCGGCGAACTGGTCGAGGTGCGCTTCGAGGAGGGCCAGCGGGTCAAGGCCGGTGAGCTGCTGGCGGTGATCGATCCGCGGCCTTACAAGGTCGCGTTGCAGCAGGCGGAAGGCACGCTGCAGCAAAATCGTGCGTTGCTGCAGAACGCCCAGGTCGATCTGGAGCGCTACCGCGGGCTATACGCCGACGACAGCATCGCCAAGCAGACGCTCGATACCCAGCAGGCGCTGGTCAACCAATACCAGGGCACGCTGGCGGCCAATCAGGCGGCGGTCAACGAAGCCAAGCTCAACCTGGAATTCACCCAGATCCGCGCACCGATCGACGGCCGCCTCGGCCTGCGCCAGCTGGACATCGGCAATCTGGTCTCGGCCAGCGACACCACACCGCTGGTGGTGATCACCCAGAGCCAGCCGATGGCGGTCACCTTTACCCTGCCGGAGGGCGATCTGCTGCCGGTGCTGACGCGTTTTCGTCAGGGTGCGGAGCTGAAGGTGCAGGCGTGGGACCGTGGTGAGCGGCTGCTGTTGGGTGAGGGCGTACTGGAGAGCGTCGACAACCAGATCGACGTGACCACCGGTACGCTGAAGCTCAAGGCGCGCTTCGACAACGAAACCGAAATGCTCATTCCCAACCAGTTCGTCAACGTGCGTCTGCGGGTGGAAACCCTCGAGGACGCCACGCTGATTCCCTCGGCGGCGCTGCAGTTCGGCTCGCGCGGCAACTTCGCCTACGTCGTTGGCGAGGACAGCAAGGTGCAGCTGCGCAGCGTCGAGGTCGGCCCGAGCAACGGCGAGACCACGGTGATCGCCAAGGGCCTGACGGCCGGTGAGCGCATCGTCATGGAAGGCACCGATCGCCTGCGCGACGGCAGCGAGGTGGAAGTCGTCGACCGCGCGACGATGGCCGAAGAGGCCGCGCAGCAACCCAAGGTGGGCGGTGAGAGCGCCGGGGAGCGCCCGGCGCAATGAACATCTCGCGGCTGTTCATCCTGCGGCCGGTAGCGACCACCCTGACGATGGTCGCCATCCTGCTGGCCGGTCTGATCGCCTACAAGCTGTTGCCGGTCGCGGCGCTGCCGCAGGTCGACTATCCGACCATCCGCGTGCTGACGCTGTATCCCGGTGCGAGCCCGGAAGTGATGACCAGTGCGGTGACTGCGCCGCTGGAACGCCAGTTCGGGCAGATGCCGGGGCTGACGCAGATGTCCTCGAGCAGTTCCGGCGGCGCCTCGGTGATCACCCTGCGCTTCTCGCTTGACGTGGAGCTGGACGTCGCCGAACAGGAGGTGCAGGCGGCGATCAATGCGGCGGACAACCTGCTGCCGAGCGACCTGCCGGCGCCGCCGGTGTACAACAAGGTCAACCCGGCCGATACGCCGGTGATCACTCTCGCAGTGACCTCGGCGACGCTGCCGCTGCCGCAACTGCATGATCTGGTCGACACGCGCATGGCGCAGAAACTCGCGCAGATCAGCGGCGTCGGCATGGTCAGCATCGCTGGCGGGCAGCGGCCGGCGGTGCGCATTCGCACCAATCCCGAGGCGCTGGCCGCCTACGGCCTGTCGCTGGCCGATGTGCGCGAGCTGATCGGCAACGCCAACGTCAACCAGCCCAAGGGCAACTTCGACGGCCCGACGCGGGTGTCCATGCTCGATGCCAACGACCAGCTGAAGACGCCGGAGGAATACGCCGAGCTGATCCTCACCTACGAGAACGGCGCCGCGCTGCGACTCAAGGATGTCGCCGACATCATCGCCGGCGCCGAGAACGAGCGGCTGGCGGCGTGGGCCAACGAAAGCCGGGCGGTGCTGCTGAACATCCAGCGCCAGCCGGGGGCCAACGTCATCGACGTGGTCGAGCGCATCCAGGCGCTGCTGCCGGAAGTCACCGCCAGCATGCCGGCTGGGCTCGACGTGACCATTCTCACCGACCGTACCCAGACCATCCGCGCTGCCGTTACCGACGTGCAGCACGAGCTGATCCTCGCCACCATCCTGGTGGTGATGGTGACTTTCATTTTCCTCAAGAAGCTCTCGGCCACCGTCATCCCGTCGATCGCCGTGCCGCTGTCGCTGGTCGGCACCTTCGCGGTGATGTACCTGTGCGGCTTCTCGCTGAACAACCTGACGCTGATGGCGCTGACCATCGCTACTGGCTTCGTGGTGGACGACGCCATCGTCATGCTGGAAAACATCGCGCGGCACCTGGAGGAGGGTGAGACGCCGCTGAATGCCGCGCTCAAGGGTGCCAAGCAGATTGGCTTCACCCTGATCTCGCTGACGTTCTCGCTGATCGCCGTGCTGATTCCGCTGCTGTTCATGCAGGACGTGGTCGGCCGGCTGTTCCGCGAGTTCGCGATCACCCTGGCGGTGGCGATCCTGATCTCGCTGGTGGTCTCGCTGACCCTGACGCCGATGATGTGCGCGCGCCTGCTCAAGCCGGTGAGCCATGATCCGGAGCGCCCGGACTGGGTTGAACGGCTGATCGGCGGCTATTCGCGCTGGCTGACCTGGGTGCTGGCGCACCAGACGCTCACCTTGCTGGTGGCGGTGGCCACCCTCGGCCTGACGGTGGTGCTCTATCTCGCCGTGCCCAAGGGCTTCTTTCCGGTGCAGGACACCGGCGTGATCCAGGGCATCAGCGAGGCGCCGCAGTCGATCTCCTTCCGCGCCATGAGCGAGCGTCAGCAATCGCTGAGCCGGGTGATCCTCGCCGATCCGGCAGTCGCCAGCCTGTCGTCCTATATCGGGGTGGACGGCGACAACGTCACGCTCAACAGCGGCCGTCTGCTGATCAACCTCAAGCCGCACGCCGAACGCGACGTCACTGCCAGCGAGGTGATCGAACGTCTGCGCCCGGAGCTGGCCAAGCTGCCGGGCATCGCGCTGTACCTGCAGCCGGTGCAGGACCTATCCATCGAGGATCGGGTCAGCCGCACGCAGTTCCAGTTCAGCCTGGAGTCGCCAGACGGCGCGCTGCTGCAGGAGTGGACGCCCAGGCTGGTCGAGGCGTTGCGCGAACGGGCGGAACTCACCGATGTGGCCAGCGACCTGCAGAGCGATGGACTGCAGATTTACCTGGATATCGACCGCGACGCCGCCGCGCGCCTGGGCATCGAGGTTTCGGCGATCACCAATGCGCTGTACGACGCCTTCGGCCAACGGCAGATTTCCACCATCTTCACCCAGGCCAGTCAGTACCGCGTGGTGCTCGAGGCCGAGGCCGGCAATCGCCTGGGTCCGCAGGCGCTGGAGCAGCTGTTCGTGCAGAGCGAGGGCGGCACGCCGGTGCGGCTGTCGAGCCTGGCGCGATTGGAGCAGCATTCGGCGCCGCTGCTGATCAATCACATCGGCCAGTTCCCGGCAGTGACGTTGTCGTTCAACCTCGCGCCGGGCGTTTCTCTGGGCGAGGCGGTGGAGGTGATCGAAGCGGTGAAGCAGGAGATCGGCCTGCCGGCCGGCATCCAGAGCCACTTCCAGGGCGCGGCCGAGGCGTTTCGCGCGTCGCTGTCGAGCACGCTGCTGCTGATCCTGGCGGCAGTGGTGACCATGTACATCGTGCTCGGCGTGCTCTACGAGAGCTACATTCACCCGATCACCATTCTTTCCACGCTGCCGTCGGCGGCGGTGGGCGCGCTGCTGGCGTTGCTGCTGACCGGCAATGACCTGGGGCTGATCGCGATCATCGGCATCATCCTGCTGATCGGCATCGTCAAGAAGAACGCGATCATGATGATCGACTTTGCGCTGGAGGCCGAACGCCACCAGGGCATGACGCCGGAGCAGGCGATCTATCGCGCCGCGCTGCTGCGCTTCCGGCCGATCCTGATGACCACGCTAGCCGCGCTGTTCGGCGCGATCCCATTGATGCTCGCCACCGGCTCGGGCGCCGAGCTGCGCCAGCCGCTGGGTCTGGTGCTGGTCGGCGGCCTGCTGCTCAGTCAGCTGCTGACGCTGTTCACCACGCCGGTGATCTACCTGTTCTTCGACCGCCTGAGCCAGCGCTTCGGCCGTCGCGGCGCGGTGCCAAGCGAGGCGCAGGCGTGAGCCGGGGCCGTTTGCAGCCGAACGTGGCGCAACGGAGCGTGCGATGAATCTGTCGGCGCCGTTCATCGCGCGGCCGGTGGCGACCATGCTGCTCAGCCTGGCGATCCTGCTGCTGGGCGGGGTGAGTTTCGGCCTGCTGCCGGTGTCGCCGTTGCCGAACATGGATTTCCCGGTGATCACCGTGCAGGCCAGCCTGCCCGGCGCGAGTCCGGAGATCATGGCCTCCAGCGTGGCGACACCGCTGGAGCGCTCGCTGGGCAGCATCGCCGGGGTCAGCCAGATGAGCAGCCGCAGCAGCCAGGGCTCGACGCGGATCATTATTCAGTTCGATCTGGAGCGCGACATCAACGGCGCCGCCCGCGATGTGCAGGCGGCGATCAACGCTGCACGCAACCTGCTGCCCAGCGGCATGCGCAGCATGCCGACCTACCGCAAGATCAATCCCTCGCAGGCGCCGATCATGGTGCTGTCGCTGACCTCCGAGGTGCTCGACAAGGGCCAGCTGTACGACATCGGCTCGACCATCCTCGCGCAGAAGCTCTCGCAGGTGCCCGGCGTCGGCGAGGTACAGGTCGGCGGCAGCTCGCTGCCGGCCGTGCGCGTCGAGCTGCAGCCGCAGCAGCTGGAGCAGTACGGCGTCTCGCTGGACGACGTGCGCAACACTATCGCCAACGCCAACGTGCGCCGGCCCAAGGGCATGGTCGAGGACGCCGAGCGGCACTGGCAGGTGCGCGCCAACGACCAGTTGCACGCCGCCGCCGACTACATGCCGCTGATCCTGCGCTATCAGGATGGCGCGACCCTGCGCCTGAGCGATGTGGCCAAGGTCGAGGATGCGGTGGAGGATCGCTACAACAGCGGGTTCTTCAACAACGAACAGGCGGTGCTGCTGATCGTCAACCGTCAGGCCGGCGCCAACATCATCGAGACCATCGCCGGCATCCGCGCCGAGTTGCCGGCATTGCAGGCGATCCTGCCGGGCAGTGTCGAGCTGAACGTGGCGATGGACCGCTCGCCGGTGATCCGCGCCACCCTGCATGAGGCCGAGCGCACCCTGCTGATCGCCGTGGTGCTGGTGATCGTGCTGGTGTTCGTGTTTCTCGGCCATGTGCGCAGCGCGCTGATTCCGGCGCTGGCGGTGCCGGTCTCGCTGGTCGGCACGTTCGCCGTGATGTACCTGTTCGGCTTCTCGCTCAACACCCTGTCGCTGATGGCGCTGATCCTCGCCGCGGGGCTGGTGGTGGACGATGCCATCGTGGTGCTGGAGAACATCGCCCGGCATATCGACGATGGCGTGCCGCCGCTGCGCGCGGCCTACATCGGCACTCGCGAGGTCGGTTTCACGTTGCTGTCGATGAACCTGTCGCTGGTGGTGGTGTTCGTCTCCATCCTGTTCATGGGCGGTATCGTCGAGCGGCTGTTCCGCGAGTTCTCGCTGACGCTGGCGGCGGCGATCCTGGTTTCGCTACTGGTGTCGCTGACGCTGACGCCGATGCTCTGTGCGCGTTGGCTCAAGCCCTACCAGGCCGAGCGCGACAGCCGCCTGCACCGCTGGAGTCACGATGCTCACCAGTGGCTGCTCGGTTACTACGACCGCTCGCTGAGCTGGGCGCTGCGGCATCGGCGCATCACGCTGTTGAGCCTGCTGGCGACCATCGCGCTCAACGTGGTGCTCTACGTGCAGGTGCCCAAGACCTTCCTGCCGCAGCAGGACACCGGCCAGCTGACCGGCTTCATCCGTGGCGACGACGGTCTGTCGTTCCAGGTCATGCAGCCGAAGATGGAGATATTCCGCAAGGCGATCCTCGCCGATCCGGCGGTGGAGAGCGTGGCCGGTTTCATCGGCGGGCAGGGCGGCATCAACAATGCGTTCATGATCGTGCGGCTCAAGCCGCTGGAGGAGCGCGGGCTGTCGGCGCAGCAGGTGATCGAGCGCATCCGCAAGAATCAGCCGCAGGTGCCGGGTGGGCGGCTGTTCCTCATGGCCGACCAGGACCTGCAGTTCGGCGGCGGCCGGCAGAGCAGTTCGGCCTACGCCTATTCATTGCTGGCCGGCGATCTGGCCGACCTGCGCACTTGGCTGCCGAAGGTCACCCAGGCGCTCATGGCGCTGCCCGAGCTGACCAGCATCGACGCCAACGAAGGCGAGGGCGCCCAGCAGATCAGCCTGCAGGTCGATCGCGACGCCGCCAAGCGGCTGGGCGTTGACATGAGTACGGTGACCACGCTGCTCAACAACGCCTTCAGCCAGCGGCAGATTTCCACCATCTACGAGACGCTCAACCAGTACCGCGTGGTGATGGAGATCGATCCTAGCTACGCGCAGCATCCCGAGGTGCTCGAGCAGATTCACGTGGTCACCGAGGACGGCCGCCGTGTGCCGCTGTCCGCCTTCGCCCGCTACGAGCGCAGCCTCGAGGAAGATCGCGTCACGCATGAAGGGCAGTTCGCCGCGGAGAACATCGACTTCGACCTCGCTCCGGGCGTCAGCCTGGATCAGGCCACCCGCGCCATCGAGCGTGCGGTCGCCGCCATCGGCCTGCCGAGTTCGGTGCAGGGCCGCCTGGGCGGCACCGGCGACGTGTTCAAGGCCGCGCAGGAAAGCCAGCCGTTCATGATCCTCGGTGCGCTGCTGCTGGTGTACATCGTGCTCGGCGTGCTCTACGAGAGCTACATCCACCCGCTGACGATTCTCTCGACGCTGCCGTCGGCCGGAGTTGGCGCGCTGCTGGCGATCATCGTGACCGGCGACGAATTCAGCCTGATCTCGCTGCTCGGGCTGTTCCTGCTGATCGGTGTGGTGAAGAAGAACGCCATCCTGATGATCGACCTCGCGCTGCAATTCGAGCGCAACAACCGCCTGCCGCCGGCCGAGTCGATTCACAAGGCCTGCTTGCTGCGCTTCCGGCCGATCCTGATGACCACGCTGGCGGCGATTCTCGGCGCATTGCCGCTGCTGCTGGGGGGCTCGGAAGGCGCGGAGATGCGCCAGCCGCTAGGTCTGACCATCATCGGCGGCTTGGTGCTCAGTCAGATCCTGACCCTCTACACCACGCCGGTGGTCTACCTGTACCTGGACCGCCTGCGTCATCGCTTCAATAACTGGCGCGGTGTGCGTACCGATGCCGCCATGGAAAATCCACTATGAGTCCGAGCTGCACCCTCCGTCCATTGGCCGTGATCGTCATGACCCTTGCGCTTGGCGCCTGCACCCTCGGCCCGGATTACCAGCGCCCGCAGCTGCCGGATACCCACGCGTTCAAGCAGGCCGAAGGCTGGAAGAGCGCGGCACCGGCCGACGCCCTGCAGCGCGGCGACTGGTGGAAGCTGTACGGCGACGCCGAGCTGGATGCCCTGGTGAGCCGACTGAACGTGTCCAACCAGAACCTCGCCGTGGCCGAAGCGCAGTATCGCCAGGCGCGCGCGCTTGTGCGCAGCGCGCGCTCGCAGCTGTTCCCCACGCTGTCCGGTAATGCCGGAGTGACGCGCTCGCGGCAGACCACTGGCAGCAGTTCGTCCAATGTCAGTGCCGGTGTAAGCGAGAGCTACGAGGCGGGGCTCAGCGCCTCCTGGGAGCTGGATCTCTGGGGCCGGCTGCGCCGCGGTTTGGAAGCCAATCGCGCAACCATGCAGGCCGGCGCGGCCGATCTCGCGGCGGTCCGTCTGAGTTTGCAGGCCGAGCTGGTGCAGACCTACCTGCAATTGCGGGTGATGGACGAGCAACAGCGCCTGCTCGATCAGACGGTTGCTGCCTACGCGCGCTCGCTGCGCCTCACGGAGAATCAGTACCGCGCCGGCATCGTGCCCAAATCCGACGTTGCCCAGGCGCAGACTCAGCTCAAGAGCACGCAGGCGCAGGCCATCGATCTGAAGTGGCAGCGGGCACAGCTGGAACATGCCATCGCGGTGTTGATCGGTGTGCCGCCGGCCGAGCTGAGCATCGCCGTGCGCGATGACATCCCATCGCTGCCCGAGGTGCCGCTGGCGTTACCGTCGCAACTGCTGGAGCGGCGCCCGGATGTCGCCGCGGCCGAGCGCGAGGTGATGGCCGCCAATGCCGAGATCGGCATCGCCGAGGCGGCCTGGTATCCGGACCTGACGCTGTCGGCCAGCGGTGGCTATCGCAACAGCAGTTTCAACCAGCTGTTCGAGGTGCCGAACCGCTTCTGGTCGCTTGGCCCGCAGCTGGCGCTGACGCTGCTGGATTTCGGAGGCCGGCGTGCCGAACTGGAACGTGCCGAGGCGGCCTATGACCAGACCGTGGCGACCTACCGGCAAACGGTGCTCGACAGCTTCCGCGAGGTCGAGGATTACCTCGTGCAGCTGCGCGTACTCGGTGAGGAAGCCGTGGTGCAACGCGAAGCACTGGACGCCGCGCAGGAATCGCTGCGGCTGATCGAGAACCAGTATCGCGCCGGCACCGTTGATTACCTGAGCGTGGTGACGGTGCAGACCACCGCGCTGAACAATCAGCGCACCAACCTGACTTTACTGGGCGACCGCCTGGTGACCAGCGTGCAGCTGATCGCCGCGCTGGGTGGCGGCTGGCAGATCGAGCAACTGCAGCAGGAGCCGGTGCTGTCGAGCGAACGTGGTCAGGATGATTGATCGAGCCGGTGCGCCGGCTGACGTCGCCAGATGCGCGTCAGCCAGCGCCAGGCGATCCAGCCGCCACCGAGCAGGTAGATCAGCCCGCCTGGTACCCACATGAGCAGTCCCGCCAGCTGCTGATCCTCCACCGAACGGCCTGCGCCGTAGAACGAGGTGGTGCCGAAGGTGAGCAGCGCGCCGAGCAGGCCGGTGTGCATCAGCGTCAGCACCACCGCCATCAGCGCCTGTGGCGCCTGTTTCGGGTTGGCGCGCAGCACCGACCACCAGAACAGCCAGCCGCTGAAGAGGAAGCAGGCGTGCTCGAAGGCGTGCCACCACAGGTTGTTCAGGGCCAGCACATAGAGCTTCGGTGTGTGCCAGATCCAGATCACCGCGCCATGCAGCAACGCCAGCAACGTCGGATAGCGGCCGGCGCGCAGGATGGCCGTCCACAGCGGTTGCGCGAAGCGGCCAGTGACGCCGCGCCACTGCGGCAGCGGCCGCGCCAGTGCCCACAACGGCGCGATCACCACGATGAACAGCATGTGCTGGGTCATGTGCCAGCTGGTGCTGCTTTGCGCCCAGTCGTCGATGGGGCCGAAGATGGCGAACGCTGCCATCAGCATGGCGCTGTGAAAGTAGAAGGCTTCGCTGCGCCTGGGCGGCACGTGCCGCGCGCCGAGCGCGTAAAGCGCCCAGGCGCCGCCGGTGAGCAGCGCGCTCAACAGCAGCGGGGCACGTTCGCTCAGCTGCGCATCGAACATCCCGTGGGCCAGCGCCGGTGCCGGCAGGCCCAGCAGCAGCGCGACGACCCAGGCGTTCACAGACACGGCGGCAGCTGCAGCAACGGGGCGCCGACGAACGCAGTCGCCAGCGCGGCAATCAGGTGCACGCCGGCGGCCAGTTTCGTCACGAACAGCTCGCGCTCGTTCAATGACGGACGCTGGCGAGACAGCCGCCAGAAATAGCGCATCAGGCCAAGCAGCAGCACAAGGGTCAGCAACGTCAGCAGGCCGAGGCTGCCGTTCAGCCAGTTCCACACGCCCTGTGCGGGATCGGGCGGGCTGACGCGGCAGGCAATCGCCTGGCCGCCATAGATCGCAACGAACCACAGGCTCCAGACGACCAGCCCGACGATGATCTGCAGCGGGTGGAACGGCGAGCCGAGCGCAGGTTTCATCAAACGCCTCCCCAGGTCGACGGGAACAGTACGATCGCCGCATAGCTGACCCAGAGCACGCCAAGGTTGTAGTACCAGAGCTGTTCGACCA